>Ga0116184_10000503_pt1 | contig 44729 bp, 24 predicted proteins | sample AD_JPNNA5_MetaG_FD_89886 | JGI IMG/M metagenome (GOLD analysis project Ga0116184, IMG submission 89886) | Active sludge microbial communities of municipal wastewater-treating anaerobic digesters from Japan - AD_JPNNA5_MetaG | ecosystem: Engineered > Bioreactor > Anaerobic > Digestate | place... | reverse complement strand
AGATGTTCAAGCTGTTCTTATGACTGTCTACAGAACCTTGAAAGTTCGAGGGTACAACCCTATTTCTGTTATTGCTTATGCCCTTTCTCATTATATTCAACATAGTTCTTTACCAGAATTTCCAAAGCCACTAACTTCAGATAGCTAAATACTTGCTTATTAAATAAAGTTCTATAATTTTTAAAAATATTTAATTACATTGGGATAATGATAGGTAGTAGAACTTCCCTTATCTAATATAGATAGTTTATATTATTCTTATTCTTGGCACATACCAATCCACAACCAGTTATATAGACTTGCTGGGGGTGATTCAAAAGTTTATGACTTACATAAATACTCCTATTGCTTGTAGTTGGGGCAGTAGGAGCATCCATGTCACCAGGGGCAACGTAAATAATTATAGCTCCTGCTCCCACTACTCATTACTTATAATCAATCTACTTATTATTGCCCAATTTTTATCCTGGTAATGGTATTATCAAGAACTTTCATGAAATCATCATATTTTGCTTTTACTTCATTTAATTTAATCTTTATTGACCAGAAACTATCACTTTTAGTTCTTACTTCAAAGTTTTCAAAAAGCGCTTCTGTGTTTTTTTTGTAATCATCAGCAATCTCTGTAGGAACCCCTAAAATATTTAAATCCCGTACCAGCCAGCCAATACAAATGAAACCGTCTTTGTCTATGCCGAATAATATAATTAGTTGTTTACTTCCTTTGGGATCTGGTAATTTTATCTTGCAAGCATTTGATCTAAACTCAATTATACATCCCCTTTGCGGCATTTCCTTTTCTATTAGGTTATAGACTAAATTTACTTCATCAGAACTGCATGACTGTTCAAGAGAACTTATAAATTTTTCCATACTCGTAGGTGGTATTCTGACGCCAGAAGGTTTAGGTTTTTCTATTATTTTTCTTATTTTTTCCACAAATTCAGTAGTATAGTTCAATATTTCTTCAAGTTCTTTAGGACTTACGGAATTAAGTTTAAGAGCCGATAATTTTTTTGGACTAACGATATCCTTAACAGGTCTAATATTACTTAGTTTAGTAACATATTCTTCATACTGTTTATCTGTAAACCCAAAACCTCTGGCACGTAACTTAACAGTTAAATATAAATATAAACAATCAGAATGACATTCTAAAATAGTCTTATACTCAGGTTTTATTTTTAAACTAAAACTACCTTTGGACCATTTGATATGTAAAATCTCTTTATCTTCAGATGCTTCAAACCATCTCTTATATATATTTTTAAATTCAGAGGGAACTTTTTTCAAAAATTCTTCTTCTATTTCGGTAGCTTCTTTTTCCGTTTCTGAAGATTTAGTAGTTTCTTTTGTTTCACTCTTTGTTACTAAAGATTCAGTAGTTTCTTCTATCTCTATTTTCGTTTTTTGAGGTTTATAAGTAACTTGATTTATAGATGGTGTGACTACTGCTTTTAGACTTTTAATTTTTTCAAACCCATCTTTTGCTAACTGGTTTAGTGGATCAAGAAGTAAAACTGTTTTATAATGTCCCTCTGCAGAAGAAATATCTCCACAGACTAAATCTTTTTCAGCTTCATCAAGTTTTTCGGAAATAATATCCTTTTTAACCTGAATTTCTAGCGTGAGTTTACCGAATTTGAATTTTAAAAGTCAAAGAAAGTAAGGTGTGATAATAGTTTTCGGGGTTAAAATTTGTATAGTTAACTATATACACTTTAAAATTCAGTATTTACAAGTATAAAACAATATAGTATAATATAACTATGCCTACATTACAGAAAAAGATCGTCAAAGGAAATACATACTGGTATATAACCACATCCAAAAGGATAAATGGTAAACCTACACCTATTATTCTTAAATATCTTGGAACTATAGAAAATATCCTTAAGCAATCAAATTTAACAGAAGACGGAAGTGTTAAATATAAATCTTATAGTCACGGTGCTGTATATGCCTTATGGAAAATAGCAGAAAAATATAATATTTTAAGTATAATGCGTAAATATTTTAAGAGTAATAGTAAAAGCGGAATAGATGTATCAACAAGCCTTCTTCTTGGAGCTATTCATAGGGCCTGTGACGGAGGAGGAAGTAAAAGAAGTTTCAGTGAATTTGCCAGAGAGACAACTCTGCCTGAAATAGCTGACTTTAAGTCAGATAAAATAACCAGTCAACACTTCTGGGATCAAATGGATAAAGTAGAATTAGAAGAAATAGAGTCATACCAGAAAGACTTTACCAGAGAACTTCAGGGTAATAAAATTATTGGTTTTGAGAAGTTATCTTTTGATACTACTAATTTCTTCACTTATATTGACTCAGGTAATAACCGTAGTAAATTGGCTCGCAGAGGCCATAATAAACAGAAAAGAAATGATTTAAGGCAATTCTCTTTAGGGCTTCTGGTGAGCAAGAATTTTCTTATTCCCCTGAGTGCCTATGTGTATGAAGGTAATATAACAGATCAATCAGTAATATCTCCCTATATTAAATCTTTTAAGAAAAATATAAATACACTCACAGAAGCAGATAAAGTAACAGTAATATTTGATAAAGGAGGATGCTCAAAAGGGAATTTACGTGATATACAAGATGAAGGTTTCCATTATATCTGTGCATTTTCTCTAACACACAAGAAAGATTTAGTAGAAATTCCATTATCTGATTATGAAACAAAGAAAGTAAATGATAAAGATATTCTGCTCTTGAGAAAAGAAGAGAATATATGGGATAAAAAGAGGACAGTGCTATTGTATTACAGCAGCAAACTTCACCAGGGACAAATAAGAGGGTTAAATAAGAGTATTAAGGATAAAAAAGAAAAGCTTATGTCCTTACAGGAAACACTCAAGAACCCTCGCACCGGAATTAAAACCAGGGCGCAGCTTGAAAAGAAGCTCTCTGACATAATAAAAGGAGAACACGGAACAGAATTATTCAAGATTAAGATAAGACGTAAAAAGCCTCTGTCCTTTGATTTTTCTTTTGATACATCACGTTATGATTATATTACTGGAGAAATATTTGGGAAGAAAGCTATTATAACTGACCGGTCTGACTGGAGTACAGAAGATATACTCAGTTCATATTTCTCCCAGAGTGACATAGAAAAAGTATTCAGACACGTAAAAAATCCTGACCATAATACCATCAGACCTCAATTCCACTGGACTGACCAGAAAATACATGTACACGTTTTTATTTGTTTACTTGGTTTTATGCTGACCTGCCTATTGCAAAAAGAACTTCAAGATAAGGGGTTTATTGCTGAGAAAGAGAAGATAATAGATATCCTTATGAAAGTCAGGCAGTATAATACTTTTCGGCTCGGTAATAATAAAAAATCTAAAATGGTAAATACAAAACTTGAAGAGATGGATGAATACGAGACACAGTGCTATAATGCGCTACTTAAGGCGGTGGGAAAGTGACACGGTTATACTATACATTTTTTTCTTCGCTTTTCCGCATGAATAAAAGGAAAGAGGCAGGAAGAAAAGGAATTTTCAGTAAACTCACGCTAGTTCTTTACATATTTTTTCAGGAATATTGAGTTCAGAACGAAGTTCAGAGAGTATAGCTTCTTCTCTCCCCGTTATCTTTCCATCCTCAAAAATTACATACAGCTGGTTTTTATATTTTCTTATATCCTGTGGATCTGCTCCTTCTCCTTCAAAAGCCATATGTAATTTTTCAACAGAAGGATGACGTTTCTCTTTTTCCAGGGCAAGGCAGTTCTGTAAAATTATATCTACCCATTCCGGTATGGAGGGATTATAGTTACGAACTGATTTTAAAGGTTTTTCAGGTAATCTACCGGTATAAAGTTCATAAAGAACAAGTCCAAGAGAGTAAATATCTGTTCTATAATCAAGAGATTCTCCTCTTTCCTGTTCAGGAGACATATATCTACTCGTTCCTACTATTTCTCCATGTCTTGTGAGCCCACTCAACCCTACTATTTTTGCTACACCAAAATCCATAATCTTTATTATTCCTTCATTGGTAAGGAAAATATTATTAGGGTTTATGTCTCTATGAATTATCCCATGTTTATGGATAAATCTAACACCTTCCAGAAGTTGATTTGTGAGGTAGAGGAGTTTATCCCATTCTTTAGGAAGATTTTTTTCGTCAATAAGCTTTCTCAGAGAAGAACCTTTGAGCAGTTCCATCTGTATGTAAAAGTTAAGATTTTTTCCTCCTCCTCCCACTTCTTCAACCTTTACTATATTTTTATGTTTCATTCCTTTAAGAATTGAACCTTCTCTTAAAAATCTGGAAACTACACTGTGGTTTTCTTTATAATCGATTTTTAACAGTTTCAGGGCACATGATTCTTTTGTACCCTTATGAACTGCTCTGTATACAACTCCAACTGCCCCTCTTCCCAGTTCATATTCCCTTGTTTCTGTAAAATCATAGAGATAATTAAGATCAAAATCCGCTTTCGGGTCAATGCCAGCAATAAGACTCTCTCTCTGATTATCACTCAGAAGACTATCTCTTTTGAAACCATTAAGGAGATCTATTATAAAATCAACCTTTTTATCTACAGTTATTACTGTTTCTTTTGTTTCTTTTGTAACAATGTCAACTTCTCCCAGGGTTTCATCCATTTTTCTTACTTCGGAAAGGAGAATATCAAATTTCCCTCCAAGTTCTTCAAGAATTTCCGAAATATCACCAAATGAAGATTTGAAAGACGTCATCTGAATTTGCAGATCTTTCTGAAATTCAAGCCATTCATCTGTTCTTTTAAGGAGAGTATCTATCTTTATCACCTGGTTTTGTAGTTCTTTTAGCTGGCCTTCCATAGGAGTAATATCAACTCCTGCTTGTTTCATAAGATCAATACCTTGTTCAACCTTTGTTAGTTTTTCAAGAAGTTCATCTCTTTCACTTATTTTTTCTCTTTTCTCCTTCTCATGATCCTTTTTCTCTTCCTGACTTCTGTAATGCTGAAGGATATTAGCAACTTTCTGATTGCTCTTTATTAAAAGATCCAGATTAAACACAAGGCCTTTTAAGAAAATAGAATCTTCCTGGAGGAAACCATAGAAAAGTTCATCATCCATATTCAAATTGTTAAAATAATTCTTTATTATATCTCCCCCGGCACTTTTGAGTCTTTTAAAGATAACATTTGAAGCGGCATCTCTGGTTTTCTCTATCTTAGGAGCCTGTGAGAGGTCATGTCCCACAAAAAGGACTGATTCAATAAGACAAAAGGTTTCCCTTGCATTTTCATTCATACCGGTAGAAGTTGAAGAGTTATCTATATCTTGTTTGAGTTCCGGAAGTAATTCCTGGAAATTTAAGATTACATCCTTCTGTTTCTGAAGGTGTTGACAGGCTTTTTTTCCTGCTATAAGAAAGTCATTTTTTCCTGTAAGGCCTTTTTTATGAAGATAAGGTTTCAGAACATTTTCCGAAAAATCTCCTGCGAGTTCTTTTTCTCTCTTGCTTCCTGGAAGGATCTTCTGCAACATTCCCTTTAGGCCCTCTCTTGGAGTAAGAACCAATTCTATAGAGGCAAGCGTATGGGTATAAGCTTCAGAAAAAGCGTTCTGGAGATCATGATTTCCTATATTTAAGTCATTCCAGAAGTCGGAAACTTTCTTCACCGTAAGTTCATTTACTGAATTGCCTACCAGGTTCATAATTATACTTCCGGCTACAGTGCTCATTAGAAATGTTGTTATTGGCTCCATCTCATAACCTCCATTTAATCTTCATATTTTTAATATTGCATATATTACTTCTCTTTTTATTATAATAAACGTTTAAATACATATACCTTGTTTTTCTATTTCACCATTATTATTTATGCTTATACATCTTTTTAATCAAGGATAAGTTCTTATTTCCCTGTGCCTAAAATGAATAGCGATGTTTTTTTTTGGAAATTAATGTAAATATATTATTGCAGAGTCTAAAAATAACTAAAAATAATATACATGCATTCAACAGGAGTTTTTATGAATCCTTCTTTGATGTCATAGGATTTCTGATATACACCCGGGGGCTCGTTCAAAATAATCAAGTTCCTAAATTTAAGTCCTATTTCCTTTGGTTGTAGGTAGTAAAAATAGACCATTACTGGGCCCATTTATAAAACCGTCAAGTGATTATAAATAACGGACTTAGTTGTATTTACTTGACGGATATTTTGTTCGTGTAGCAATGGAACAGAAGCATTGTCAGTTCACGCTCTACTGAGCTAATATAAAACCCTATATATTCTTTATTGGCTGAAGATTATTGTAATATCAGTGGAGTTTGCGTTCAAGACTGATATTGTTAATTTTGTTGTAACTAATATTATTAATTTGAAGGATTCTATAGTATATACATCTAAATTAAAATAAAGAATAATTAATACATGGAGGTATATTGATGAATGTTTTTGAATTAAATAACAATTTAACCGCCGATTATTGTTCTTATATCAAAAGTTTTATTAGCATAAAAGACAGAAGAATAGATGAACTGGTAGAAAAACATCTGAAAGAAGGCCTCCTATGGCCTTCTCCTCTTATACAGTTAAACCCGTCCTTTGAAGAAGGTTCTACAATAGACAGTCTTGTACATAAAAATATCCTCCATTCTGAATGCAGCACTGTATTTCGTATAAATAAGAACAGTGAACCTCCTGGAAGGCATATGATGTTATATAAACATCAGGTAGAAGCTATAGAAACTGCAGCTAAAAGAGAAAACTATGTTCTTACTACAGGGACAGGTTCAGGTAAAAGTATGGCTTATATCATCCCTATAGTGGATTATGTTCTCCGTAATAAAGCTAAAAAAGGCATTAAAGCTATAATAGTTTATCCCATGAATGCTCTTGCCAACAGCCAGTGCATAGAGCTTGAAAAATTCCTCTGTCATGGATACAGTGATGGAAAAGGACCTGTTACTTTTGCCAGATATACAGGGCAGGAATCGACAGAGAGAAGAAAAGAAATCATAGGAAATCCTCCTGATATACTGCTTACAAACTATGTTATGCTTGAATTAATCCTGACCCGTCCTCATGATTTAGATCTGAGTAAATCAGCAAATAATCTGCAATTTCTTGTTCTTGATGAAATGCATACTTACAGAGGACGGCAGGGTGCAGATGTAGCTATGCTGGTCAGACGTGTAAAAGATGTATGTAGTTCTTCTACAGTGCAGTGTGTAGGAACTTCTGCAACAGTTGCAGGAGCTGGCTCCTGGGATGAGGTACAGGAAGAAGTATCTAAAATTTCCACTCTTCTTTTCGGTTCAGAAGTAAAAAAGGAATGTATCATAGGAGAGACTTTAAAGAGAACAACAGAAGACAGGGATATAAATGCCCCGGATTTTATTCAGGACCTGTGCCTCTTTGTTAAAAATATTCCTCAGGATATTTCGGCAAACTATGATGAATTTATAAGAAATCCCCTTTTTATATGGATTGAAAGTACCTTTGGACTTAAAAAAGGAGAAAATGGCCGACTTAAAAGAAGTGAACCCCGAACTATTACCGGAGAGAAGGGAGTAGCTGCTGAATTAAGTAAAATCACCGGTATAGATTATGAAGCTTCAGTTAGACTCATAGAAGCAGGTTTGCTTGCAGGATTTAAATGTATAAATCCTTCTACCGGGCTTCCATCATTTGCTTTCAAAGTTCATCAATTTATAAGCAAGGGAGATACTGTTTACGCAAGTCTTGAAAATGAAGAAGATAGATATATTACTCTTTTCGGTCAGAAATACGTTCCCGGAGACAGGAATAAAATACTTTTACCTCTTGCTTTCTGCCGTGAGTGCGGTCAGGAATATTATATTGTAAAATCTTTTAAAGACCAGGACGGAAACAGGATATTTGAACCAAGAAAGTTAGGAGACAGGTATGGTGACTCCGAAAGTGACACAGGTTATATTTACTTAAATTCTTCTCAGCCCTGGGACACAGAAGAATCTTTTGAAAAGATTCCCGATGACTGGATAGAAGATTATAATGGAGAAGAAAGGGTAAAGAAGAACAGGAAAAAGCAGCTTCCAGTAAAAATCCATATAGACAGTTCCGGGAAAGAAGATGATACCGGTAAAGCCTTTTATTTTATACCCTTTCCATTTTCATTCTGCCTTAACTGCGGTGTAACCTATGGTTCAAGACAGTATTCCGATTTTACCAAATTAACCCCTCTTGGTCTTGAAGGAAGAAGCACTGCCACAACAATACTGGCTCTTTCCACCATAAGATATATGAAGAAAATGGATGCATTACCGGAGAAGGCCAGGAAACTTCTTTCCTTTACTGATAACCGTCAGGATGCATCTCTTCAGGCTGGCCATTTCAATGATTTTATAGAAATGAGTATTTTGAGAGCCGGTGTTTACAATGCAGTAAAAAATACTCCCGATGGACTCAGATATGACGATCTGGCTTTGAAAGTCTTTCAATCTCTTGATTTACCTCTTGAACTTTATGCTTCAAACCCGGAAGTAAGACGTCAGGTATTAGATGATACAAAAAGAGCTTTCAGAAGTGTCCTGGGATATCTCCTGTACCGTGATTTGAAAAGGGGCTGGCGTGTTATATCTCCAAATCTGGAACAGTGCGGTCTTTTAGAGATAAAATATCCCTATCTTGAAGAATTATGCAGTTCAAATGAAGAGTGGCAGAACTGTCACGAAGTTCTTGTGAGTGCCTCTCCTGATACAAGATTTAAAATCTCAAAAGTTTTACTGGATTTCATGAGAAGGGAACTTGCAATTAAAGTAGATTATTTATATAAGGATCAGCAGGAAAAGATTTCCCAGCAGAGCAATCAGTATCTTCGTGAACCATGGACCATAGAAGATATAAATACTATGGAATATGCCTCCATACTTTATCCGCGTTCCAGAAAAGGCGATGAAAGAAGAGACAGTGTATATCTTTCTCCCAGGAGTGCTTTTGGTACATATCTTCGCCGTTCTTCTACATGGCCTGAATATAAAAACAAGATTTCCATGGATGAAACCCTTTTAATAATAAGACAGTTACTTGAAATATTGAATAAAGATAACTTAGTTGTCAGAGTGGAAGAGCCGTCTGAAAAAGAAGAAGTTCCCGGATATCAGTTACCTGCTTCTGCTATGGTATGGTTCCCCGGCGACGGTACAAAAGCTTTTTATGATCCGCTCAGGGTTCCCAGGGAATCTTCACAGGGCAGTCATACTAATAAGTTTTTCATAGAGTTTTATTCCACTGTTGCTCATGAAATCAAAGGTATAAAAAGCAGGGAACATACAGCACAGGTCAATTCAGAGTTAAGACAGAAGAGAGAAGAAGAATTCCGTGAAGCAAAGCTCCCTGTTCTTTTCTGTTCTCCGACTATGGAACTTGGTATAGACATATCACAGCTAAATGTTGTAAATATGAGAAATATTCCTCCTACACCTTCAAATTATGCACAACGCAGCGGTCGTGCAGGAAGAAGCGGTCAGCCTGCTCTTGTTTACAGTTATTGTTCCACAGGAAGCTCTCATGACCAATATTTCTTTAAAAAACCTGAATTTATGGTTGCAGGTTCTGTGACACCTCCCAGACTGGATCTTACAAACAGGGATTTAATTCAGGCTCATATTCAGGCTATATGGCTTTCTGAAACAGGTATTGACCTTGGAAGTTCCCTTAAAGAACTGCTTGATTTAAACGGAGAAAATCCCACTCTTGAATTACTGCCATCTGTAAAAGATACAATCAATTCAGCTTCAGCTAAAAATAGAGCTATGGCAAGAGCAATAAAGACACTTTCCACGATTATGGATAGACTCATTAAAACAGATTGGTACAGTGATAAATGGCTTGATGAAATACTCCTTCAGTCAGTTATGAATTTTGATAAAACCTGTAATAGATGGCGTGAGCTATACCGTGCCGCTTTACGGCAGATAGAAGTTCAGCATAAGATTATAGTTGATGCTTCACGGAGCCACAGTGATAAGGAACAAGCAAAGAGATTGAGACGTGAAGCAGAAAGTCAGATAGAATTACTCCTGGATACGGAAAATGTAATCCAATCTGATTTTTATTCCTATCGATATTTTGCCAGTGAAGGTTTTCTTCCGGGATATAATTTCCCCAGACTCCCCCTTTCTGCTTATATACCCGGAAAAAGAAGATTATCAGGGACAGATGAATATGTTTCCCGTCCCAGGTTCCTCGCTATTACTGAATTCGGCCCCAGAAGCATTATCTATCATGAAGGTTCAAGATATATTGTAAATAAAGTTATTATTCCTGTTGAAAAAGAAGGTGTTGCAACAGGAAAGGTCAAAATATGTCCTCAGTGTGGTTATCTTCATCCTGTCATGGAAGGAGATGGACCGGATTTGTGTCAATATTGTAAAACACTTCTTTCTCCTCCAATGTGTCAGATGCTCCGTCTTCATAATGTTGCTACAAAGAGAAGGGACAGGATAAGCTCTGATGAAGAAGAAAGACTCAGACTTGGATATGAATTGAAAACAGCATTCAGGTTCAATCAAAATAATGGTAAAGCCTCTTATCGAACAGGTGTTATAGAAAATAATGGGAAAGTTATAGGTAAGTTGCTTTATGGACAGTCTGCCACTTTATGGCGTATAAACCTTGGTTGGAGAAGAAGAAAGGAAAAGACACAATTCGGTTTTATTCTTGATACTGAAAGAGGTTACTGGGCTACAAATGATACTGCCCATCCAGATGAAGATAAAGCTGATAATATGAGTTCCTGTACTGTAAGGGTAATACCCTATGTAGAAGATTACAAAAACTGCCTTCTTTTTGAACCTTCTGACACTATGGATGAAGCTACTATGGCATCTTTACAGTCAGCTATAAAACAGGCCATTCAGATAAGAAATCATCTTGAAGACAATGAACTTGGCTGTGAAATACTTCCTGATAGAACTATAAGAAACGGAATACTTTTCTATGAATCCTCAGAAGGAGGAGCAGGTGTGCTCCGATATCTACTTGATGACCCTTCTGCCATAACTTCTATTGCAAAAGCTGCCCTTAATCTATGTCATTTTGATCCTGTTACAGGTAATAATTTGAGCAATAAATTAAAGGAAAACTGTGAAGCTGCCTGTTATGACTGTCTTATGAATTACAGTAATCAGATGGATCATAAGCTTCTTGATAGAATTAAGATTAAAGATATATTACTTGAACTGTCAGGTGCAAAAGTAATAAGTGCTCCTGGAGAGATACCCAGAGCAGAACATCTGGAGAAACTTAAAAATCTGGCAGGAAGTGAGCTGGAAAAAGAATGGCTCATGTATCTTGAAGTAAACAATTATCATTTACCATCTCATGGTCAATATCTTGTTAAAGACTGTCATACATGCCCTGATTTCTTTTATGAAGAAAACAGAGTTGCCGTATATATAGACGGCCCTGTACATGATTATCCTGACAGGGCAAAGAGGGATAAAGAACAGACTGAAGCTATGGAAGATTATGGTTATAATGTAATTCGTTTTGGCTATAAAGATGACTGGGAAAACATAATAATAAAATATCCAAATATATTCGGGAGGAAGATATGAGCTTTGCTGTTGGAAGTTTAGTTTCAATAAGAGGCAGGGAATGGGTTGTTCTGCCGGAATCTGATGATAATTTGCTAATGGTGCGCCCCCTGGGAGGAACTGAAGATGAAGTTACAGGTATAATTACTTCTTTAGAAACAATAGAACCTGCAAGATTTACACTACCAGATCCGTCTTTAATCGGTGATTACAGATCGTGTAAACTGCTTCGTGATGCAGTTAGACTTGGTTTCCGGTCCAGTGCCGGACCTTTTCGTTCTTTCGGAAGACTTGCCATTGAACCGAGACCCTATCAGCTTGTGCCTTTACTTATGGCTTTGAAATTAGATCCTGTGAGAATTCTTATTGCAGATGATGTAGGTATAGGTAAAACAATAGAAGCTTGTCTTATAGCAAAAGAATTAATAGACAGGGGAGAGGTAGAAGGATTTTCTGTATTATGTCCGCCTCATCTTGCAGAACAGTGGCAGGCAGAGTTGAGAGATAAGTTTCATATAGAAGCTGAACTGGTTTTACCGGGCACTGTAACAAAACTGGAAAGAGGATGTGGTTTTGCCAGTTCACTTTTTGAAATTCATCCTTTTACAATAGTATCTACTGATTTTATTAAAACGGACAGAAGGAAAGATGAATTTCTCCGTACAGCTCCCGGGTTAATCATTATAGATGAAGCCCATTCCTGTGCCTGGGGTGAGAAATCCCGTGGAGGAAGACATCAGAGATATAATCTATTAAAAGGTCTTGCTGAAAATGGAAACCGTCATATTATACTTGTTACTGCCACTCCTCACAGCGGCAAAGAAGAAACCTTCCGCTCTCTTCTTTCGTTCCTCAATAAAGATTTCAAAAACCTTCCTGAAGAACTTACAGGTAGAGAAAATGAACATCACAGGCGTCGCCTTTCTTCTTATTTTATACAGAGAAGAAGGGCTGATATACGTCATTATTTAAAAACTGAAACATGCTTTCCCGAACGTGAAGAAATGGAACAGACCTATAAGTTAGGTGACGAATATAAAAAGCTCTTTAACCGTGTTCTTGACTATGCGAGGGAAATAGTAAAAGATACAGACGATAAAAGTCACAGACAGAGGGTTAGATGGTGGTCCATACTTGCCCTTCTCCGTTCTATTGCAAGCAGTCCTGCTGCCGCATGGGCTACATTGAGAAACCGTGCTGCCGCAGCAGATACGGAAAATATAGAAGAAGCAGATGAAACAGGCAGAAGAACAGTGCTTGATATAGACACTGATGATGGAGTAGATATTATTGATATTATCCCCGGAAGCGATACAGGAGAAGAAAATGATGAATACAGATTAAAGAGAAAAACCCTTCTTGAAATGGCAAGAACTTCAGAATCCCTTTATGGCGATAAAGATACAAAGTTATTAAAGTTAATTCCATTTATAAAAGGGCTTCTTTCGGAAGGGTATAAACCTGTAATATTCTGCCGTTTTATCCCGACTGCAGAATATCTTGCAGAAGAACTAAGGAAAAGACTTCCTTCAAATATAGAGATAGCAGCAGTTACCGGTACATTACCTCCTTCTGAAAGAGAAGACCGTATTATAAAGCTCGGGGAAAAACCTTCAAGAATACTTGTTGCTACAGACTGTCTCAGTGAAGGTATTAATCTTCAGCAGTATTTTGACTCTGTCATACATTATGATTTAAGCTGGAACCCTACAAGACATGAACAGAGAGAAGGAAGAGTAGACCGTTACGGTCAGCCGAAAGATAAAGTGCGTGTAATAACATATTATGGCACAGATAATCAAATAGACGGGATTATCCTGGATGTGTTATTAAGAAAACATAAAACAATAAAAAGCTCTCTGGGTATTTCCGTTCCTGTTCCTCTTGATACCGGTTCCATAGTGGAAGCTATATTTGAAGGTTTACTCCTCAGAGGTCAGAAAGATTTCAGTTCCGAACAGTTACTTTTATTTGATTTTGTAGAACCGGTAAAAGAAGAACTTACTCTTAAATGGGAGAATGCCACAAAGAGAGAGAAAATATCTCAGACAATGTTTGCCCAGGGTATTATAAAACCTGAAGAAGTGGTAAAAGAGTTAGAAGAAATTCAGAGTTCTATAGGAACAGGGGTGGATGTAAGGAATTTCCTTAAAGATGCAGTCTCTGCCTGTGGCGGTAATGTAAAGGTAGATAAAATCTGTTCTTTTGACCTTACAGAATGTCCTGCTTCTCTTAGTGAATCTACAGATAAGAGTAAATTTAAAGCTGGTTTTGAGCTTCCAGTAGATGATACAACTCTTTATCTTAACAGAACCCATCCTGTTGTAGAAGGTATTGCATCATATATAATGAACACTTCATTAGATTCTTACCTTACTTCACCTGCAAGAAGATGTGGAGTCATAAGAACCGGACATGTTAAAAAACGTACAACTGTATTACTTCTTCGTTTGCGATTTCATATTATTACCATTAAAGATAATATAGAAAAGCCGTTACTTGCAGAAGATTCCCTGTTGCTTACCTTTACCGGTTCTCCTCAGAATGCAGAATGGCTGGAATCTGATGTGGCAGAAGAGCTTTTACTTTCAAAACCGGAGGCAAATATTAATCCCGATCAGGCAGTGGATTTTATACAGAAAATCATCGATAATATTGAGCTTTTAAATCCTCATATAGAGGAAGTGGCAAAAAAGAGAGCAGAAGAACTTCTTTCATCTCATAGAAGAATACGAACTGCTGCAAGGCAGACAGGTGTGAGTTACAGGGTAGAACCACAATTACCTGCAGATATTCTTGGAATATATGTTTATTTACCTGTATGATATTTTGTATATGTGGATTTTACTGATAATGAAACTATCTCATCAGTGATGAGAGAATTGATACGTATAAATACCTGGAAGTAATTTACTTAAAATTAGCATTCTCCAGACAATGTCGAGAGAATTACCATAATATTTAAGGAGTTTATTATGCAGACAAAACATAAGAATACGTTCACTACTATACACACAGAAGGGGCAATACTACCTCCTGATTTACTCCAGAAGGTTCTTGTTAATGACAGTAATCTGCCAGGATTTACACCGGAAGCATATCATCTGGGTAAAAATGAAAAGCTGAATGAAGCGATAAATCGTTCATGGAATCGCCTTCTTGGTGTATGGTCAGGTTTTATTTCTGCCATAGATAAACTTCCTTCTGATGATAAAGCCATTACTATTACCCGTGAAAGATGGCTCCTTATATTGTTTTCAGAACTGGGTTACGGCAGACTTTCCCCTGCAAAGGGGCTTGAAATAGAAGGTAAAAGCTATCCTGTTTCACATATGTGGTGTAATACTCCAATCCATCTTACAGGATGCCGTATTGAACTGGACAGAAGAACAACAGGTGTAGCAGGAGCAGCCAGAATGAGTCCTCACAGTATGGTACAGGAATTCTTAAACCGTTCAAAAGACAATCTCTGGGGTTTTTTATCAAATGGCTTTATTTTAAGAATTCTCCGTGACAATGTAAGTCTTACCCGCCAGGCCTATGTGGAATTCGACCTTCAGGCTATGATGAATGGCTCTATTTATTCAGATTTTGCTCTATTATGGCTTATTTGCCATCAATCCCGTGTAGAAAGTGATAAACCTGAAAATTGTTATCTTGAGAAATGGTCCCGTATGTCTCATGAACAGGGAACAAGAGCACTGGAACAGCTGAGAAAGGGCGTAGAAGATGCCATAACATCCCTGGGCAGAGGTTTTATACTCTACCGTGGAAACACTTCTTTAAAGGAAAAGTTAAAAGATGGCACTCTTTCAGGGCAGAATTATTACAGAGAGATTCTCAGGCTTGTTTACAGGCTGCTCTTTCTGTTTGTAGCAGAAGACAGAGATATTTTATTGATACCCGGTTACAGTCACAGTGCAAAAGAAATATATAAAGGATATTATTCCACCGAAAAGCTCAGAAAACTTGCCGGTAAAAGAAAGGGAACAAAACATATTGATCTGTACCGTGGATTAAAGCTTATTATGAATAAACTGAATTATGAAGGTTATCCTCCCCTTTCTCTTCCTGCTCTTGGAAGTTACCTCTGGTCTGAAGGTGCAATAGAAAATCTCCGTCAGTGTGATATATCAAATTCTGACTTTTTAGATGCCATAAGACATCTATCTTATACAGTAGATAAAAATACAAGAAGGCCTGTAGATTATAAAAATCTCGGCTCAGAAGAACTTGGAAGTGTTTATGAATCATTACTTGAACTTCACCCTGTTATAAATACTCAAACAGGAGAATTTTGTCTTCAGACTGCAGGAGGAAGTGAGAGAAAAACTACAGGAAGTTATTACACTCCATCGAGTCTTATAAACTGTCTACTGGATTCCGCTCTTGATCCTGTTTTACAGGAAGCAGCTAAAAAGCCAGATCCTGAATCTGCCATATTAAATCTTAAAATCTGTGACCCTGCCTGTGGAAGCGGTCATTTTCTTATAGCTGCAGCTCACAGGGTTGCGAGAAAACTGGCTTCTGTAAGAACAGGAGATGATGAACCCGCGCCGGAAGCTGTTAAAAGTGCTTTGAGGGATGTTATAGGAAAGTGTATCTATGGAGTTGATTTAAATGAAATGGCAGTGGAACTCTGTAAGGTAAATCTCTGGATGGAAGCTCTTGAGCCGGGGAAACCTCTTTCTTTCCTGGATCATCATATTAAATGTGGTAACAGTCTTGTTGGAATTGATACTATGGAAAGACTTAAAGATGGTATTCCTGATGATGCCTTTAAACCTGTTACAGGTGATGATAAAACCGTGGCTTCCAGAATAAAAGCACTGAATAAGAGGCAGAGAAAAGAATTAAAATCAGGGCAGATGCTTATGATGTTCGATGAAGGAGATAACTTGAAAGAGAGTTTTGGACATATTGCCGGAGAGATGAAACATGTAAATGAGTTAAAAGAAGATTCCACAGTCGATGTAAAGAAAAAAGAAGAATTCTACGGAAAAATCCGGTCAGGGCCGGAGTGGTGGAATAGCTGGACTGCGGCAAATATCTGGACCGGTGCTTTCTTTTATCAGCTAAAAGATGAAAATGATCCTGCTATACCGACTCATGAAAGACTTATGAAGTTTATGGAGAAACCTGGCGCAGTGGACGGGAGGTTGGTCGGCAATGCAAATGCTATGGCAGTAAGGAATAATTTCTTTCACTGGCCTTTAGAATTTCCTGTTGTATATGAGTCAGGTGGATTTGATGTGGTTCTTGGGAATCCGCCGTGGGATCAGATTCAACCTGAAGAATTAAAATTCTTTGCTGTTATTTCTCCTGAGATAGCTGGATTACTTGGTGAAAGAAGGAAAAGGGCAATTAAAGATTTAGATGAAATAAATCCTGAATTAGCAAAACTATGGAAAGATTACCAGAGAAATATTGAATGCACAGCAAAGTTAATTAGAGAAAGCGGTCGTTTTGCTCTGACCGCAGTGGGAAAACTTAATACTTATCCTTTATTTGCTGAATTGTCACGAAATATTATTAATAATAGAGGTAGAGTTGGGATTATTATTCCTACAGGCATAGCTACTGACGATTCTTGCAAATTATTCTTTGGAGATTTGAATAAAAATAAAGCTCTTGTTAGTTTATATGATTTTGTAAACAGTGAAGCTATTTTCCCAGGGGTGCATCGTAGTTATAAATTCTGCTTATTTACTGTTTCAGGAAAACCTGTAAAGGAAACGGAATTTTCATTCTTTCTGACAAATACTCAACAATTTTTAGATGAACTACGTCAATTTACACTTTCATCAGATGAAATAGAATTAATGAATCCAAATACTAGGACAACGCCAATCTTTAGAACTAAAATTGATGCTGCTATTACAAAAAATATATATAAGAAATTACCTATTTTAATTAATGAACGTAATAAAGATAATTATTGGGGTATTTCATTAAAACAAGGATTATTTAATATGACATCTGATAGTCATTTATTTTTTACAGATCCAGATAAAGATAAAGTTCCATTATATGAATCTAAAATGATATGGCAATTTGATCATCGGTTTGGAACTTATGAAGGAGTAAAAGAAAATTCCACTAATACACACTTACCTATACCAACAAATGAGCAATATTCAAATACTAAGTTTATAGTTCAGTCTCGTTATTGGTTAAATAATATTGAGGTTGAAAAGAATTTAGGAAAATATACAAAAAAATGGTTGTTAGGGTTTAGAGATATCACTAATGTTACAAATGAACGTACTGCTATTTTTACTATTTTACCGAGAATTGCTGTTGGCCATACAATGCCTCTTATCTTTATAGATAATGTGATTAGTGCCATAGTTACTACTTGTCTACTAGCAAATTTAAATAGTATAGTGTTTGATTATACAGCCCGTCAAAAAATTGGTGGAACTCATTTAACTTATAGCTACCTCAAACAACTCCCCGTTCTTCCTCCTTCCTCCTACAAAGAATCCGATATTTCCTTCATCTCTCCCCGTGTCCTTGAATTAGTCTACACGGCCTGCGACTTAAAACCCTTTGCAGAAGACATGGGCTATCACGGAGAACCATTCATATGGAATGAAGAACGCCGCGCCATTCTTCGGGCAGAACTTGACGCCTATTATGCCCGTCTCTACGGCCTTACCAGAGATGAACTCCGTTATATACTCGATCCTTCCGATGTCTATGGCCCGGATTTCCCCGGAGAGACCTTCAGGGTGCTGAAAGAGAAAGAAATAAAGAAATACGGTGAATACAGGACGAGAAGGCTCGTCCTTGAGGCATGGGACAGGATGGAGAAGTCTGGATGGGATATAAATATAACTTCTCTCGATCCGCCTCCCACAGATTCAAGAGTGGCTCACATTGTTTAGAAGGAGTTTATATTATGTTTGATAATAACAGATGTATTTTCTGTAATAACAATTGTAAAGTTACCCCAGATGAAAAGGGGCGTTCCAGATCTCATTTTGAGTGTGATATCTGTGGAATTTTTGACATTACACAGACAGCATTGGCACTAAATCCACCCAGATGTCTTCCCAAAATATCAGCTGTCTTAAAACATAAAACTTTATTAGGTAAACTCATAACTATAGGTAGTGAAAGAAAGAATGATTTTGTTACAATAGATGATTTAGAAAAAGAGTTTCCTAAAGATATTCAAGAAAGATTGGATAAAGTATTAATCAATCTAAGTATCCTTTCTCATAATACAGGAGCTCCAATAAACATAAATGAGAATAGTTACTCTATATTTTTTACAGACAGTAAAAAGGTTGAGTCTTTGTTTTTTGTTTTAAATGCTTTAAGGAATAACATATCACGTGACACATATATGATACCTGATACAATTAGCTTAACCTCAGAAGGATGGTCTAATATACCAAAAGAGAAAGGACTATCTTACAATATCAAAGAAAGAATTTTAGGTGCTATATACGAAGAAGAACAAAATGATGAACCTGATCTTATGGGAAAAATAACTTATTCAGCATTAGGTATAGAACGAAACAAATTTCATATAGCATTAGAAAAACTTATAAATGAAGGTTTTCTCAATTCTAACAAGGTAAAATTGATACCAGGCGATAATACTACTCAGGGCGTTATTTTTGGCACTACAGTAATGACCAGAGAAGGAAATGAATATGCCAGAAAACTATTGAAATTAGGTGGCAAAGGAACCAATAACCAAGAAACTGAAGTAAATACTAAAGAAATTGAAATAGATACTAAAAGTTTTGACTTTTGGCAATTAATTCACCCAGAAATTTGTAATATGTCAAAGAATAAATTTGAAGATGGATATTATGCCGATGCTGTAGAGACAGCTTTAAAACACATTAATAAGCGGGTTAAAGATATAGTAAAACATAAAACAGGTAAAGAATTAGATGGTGCACCGTTAATGCAATATGCTTTTTCACTAGATAATCCTATAATTAAGTTGAACAATCTTACTAATGACACTGAGAAGAATATACAGAAGGGATATCTGCAAATTTTCGCAGGGACAATGACTGGCATCAGAAATCCTAAAGCCCATGATAATCTTTCTATTACTAAAGAAAATGCTATACATCTTATTTTTCTTGTCAGTCTTTTGATGTATAAATTAGATAAAGTATTTTAAACAATATTATAAGAGATTACAGAATGTAAGGTGATATTAAATGTCTGATACTCCTGTCTATAACGAAGCATTGGTAAAACTAAGGAATATCCTAGCAAAGACTGAGCAGGGCAATGATAAAGATTATCAAGATATGGTCACTGTAAAAAATGAAGTTATAAAAAGATACCAGTCTGTGTTCTCTGCAGAGAAATTACCTCAGCTTACCAGGGAAGAATTTCATTCATTCCTTCTCTTTGAAAATAACCGTCACTGGAATGGTCTGCATCGCCAGGGGCCTAAAATGTGCGCTGATATGCAGCTTTTGAGAGAGTCTCTGATATTACTGGTTGATGAAACTAAACCTATTGATGAAAGACTGGATAAGGTAATAAGCAAAATCAAAGGTATGGGTAAGGCTGTTTCAACAGGTATCCTTCTGGTGGTATTCCCTGATAAATACGGTGTCTGGAATAATACTTCTGAAGGTGCTCTTAAAACACTGGATCTATGGCCGGAATTTAAACATGGAGAGTCGTTCGGGAAGAGGTATGTAAAAGTAAATGATATTTTAAATGAATTATCAAGAGATCTTAATATTGACCTCTGGACCCTTGATGCACTCTGGTGGAGACTTGGTAAAGATGATACAGATTCACCTGCACTCGGAGAAAATACTGATATTACAGTTTCTTCTGCAATATATAGCCAAACCCAGGGCTTCGGACTGGAGAAACATCTCCAGGAATTCCTCAGAGATAACTGGGATAAGACAGAACTTGGCAAAGAATGGGCTATTTACAGTGATGCCGGAGATGAAGAAGCTGGATATGAATATCCCTGTGGAGTTGGTTATATTGATATTCTGACAAAACATAGAGCAGAAAACAGATGGCTGATAATAGAATTAAAGAGGGGTCAAACAAGTGATAAAACTGTAGGACAAATACTCCGGTATATGGGATGGGTGAAGAAAGAACTGGCTGAACCTGAAGATAAAGTTGAAGGCCTTATTATTGCCCATGATGCAGAAGACTCTTTGAAATATGCCATCAGTATGGTGCCAAGTGTTTCACTGAAGCTGTATGAAGTAGAGTTTAGATTGAAAGAATGTGGAGGCTATTAATTATGAGCACTAAAGAGTTAACAACATGGGGAATTCACGGCGGTAAGACCGGTGATGCGGATAAGCTATTTCTTAAAGGGTATATAGGTATTGGATGGAAAGATATGAAAGACTTGAGCAATATTAAGCCTCCTACCAGGGAGGCGTTCAAGAAAGAAGTAGCAAAATGCTATCCTGGTAGTAATTCACATTCGGTAGGAAATAATGCAGGACAATTATTCAGGTTTGTACATGAAATAAAAGTAGGAGATATAATAATATACCCTTCCAAGAAGGATAGAAAAGTTCATATAGGAGAAATAACAGGAGCATATGAATATAATAATAAATTGGAACCAGGCTATCCCAATATACGTCCTGTTAAATGGCTATGCTCTTATCCACGGACTCATTTCACGCAGGGTGCATTATATGAAATTGGTTCATTACTGAGTTTATTTCAGGTAAAAACCTATACAGATGAATTTCTTGCTGCAGTACAAGGAGAAAAGCCAACTGTAATCTCTGAGAAAGATGATACTGTTAATTTAGTAGCAGAAGAAATAGAACAAACAACGTATGACTTCATTTTAAAGCGATTATCTCAGGAATTAAAGGGACATCCATTGACTCATCTGGTTGCTCATTTATTAGAAGCTATGGGATATAGAACCAGGATTTCTAAAGAAGGTCCTGACGGAGGGATAGACATTATAGCTCATAAAGATGAATTAGGATTTGAACCTCCAGTTATCAAGGTTCAGGTTAAGAGCACTGATGGAAGTGTAGGAGATCCTGTTGTGTCATCTCTTTACGGAAAAGTAGATAATGGAGAATACGGCCTGCTTGTTACTCTCGGTGCATTTACCTCTCAGGCAAAGAACTTTGCAAAGAACAAGAGTAATCTGAGGCTTATTGATGGAAGTGAACTTGTAGAACTGATATTGAATCATTATGAACAGCTTGATTCCAGATATAAGGGGCTTATTCCCCTTAAGAGAGTCTATATACCGGAACTTATAGAGGACTTAGAATAGGTGTAATAAGAGCATCCGTGTCACCAGTGGCAAAGTAAACAGAAGTTAAGTATTGAGTAAATCAAAGAAAGGAAGATGTAAAATGGCAGGAGGTAGTGGTAAAGGTAGGGGCAAGAAAAGTAATAAATATAAAGTAATTACACAAGGTATAGAGTATGAGATAAAGGAGAAGGATTTAATCTATGATGGTTTTAGTATACCGGGCGCATTCCCGGCGTGGCGAGACCCTTTCTTTGGTGCCATTAAATTCAATTTTTCAGATGAAAATCCTGCGGTAAAGATTGCTTCTACTTTAGATTGTAAGACTGCTGTGGAACAGGGTTGCAAAGAATGTGTAAAATGTTCTGTAGGTAAAGGTTTAAAGTATATAGACTGTAATGGATATAGATATTGGGAGTGGGAGCAGGAGATGATAGTGAATCTGGGTATGGATTTAGAGGAACAACAGGAACTTGCTAAAAAGAAATTTACTGTAAAGGGTGAGCATATATCATATGGTGGTAATAGTGAGCAAGAGCCTGTTAAAGATGAAAAAAGAAGTATAAACAAAAACAGGGCAACACTTGAGGGTATGTCGTTTGGAATAGATGGTCTGATGAAAAAGACATTGAGACATAATTGAAACTGCCTATCCTATTTATCTTTATTTAGAATAAATGTGACAGATTTTATGAGATTTTTATATAAAACCGGGTGGGGCTCATTCAAAATATATAGACTGTAACCATAAAACCTATTCTCTACAGTCGGAAACAGTAAAAAGAGGCTCTTATTGGCAGTTATGGTGATGGCGGGCAGGAAGATATTATTGTTTTCTATGTAAGATATGGGCTGATAAATTGAATTTGATGAGATTGAGGTGATGATAATTGACTGGGAAAACTATTAAATGTAGTAATTGCGGTGGTAATTTAGATGTGCCTGAAGGATTGAATAAAATCTTTTGTGCTTTCTGTGGTACTCAAAATCTGCTTACAGATGTTCTAGAGATACCAGGTCTAACATTACTTTGTCTTAAATGTAATACTAAGAATAAAGAAGAAAATATATACTGTGATAAGTGTGGATTAATGTTACAGTATTATTGTAAATTCTGTTCTGAATTACATTCCTTTGATAAAAAAGTCTGTCCAAAAGAAGGATTGAAATTTGATATTAACACTACAGAGGATAAAGACGGGAAAACTGCTTTACATAAGGCAGTAGAAATCGGACATGCTGATACAATTGAATTATTAATATCTAAAGGAGCTGATATTAACGTTAAAGATAAATCTAGAGAAACTCTTATATACACTGCAATAAAAAAGAGGCATAACGATATAGTTAAATTATTAATGTCTAAAGGAGCAAATATTAATGCTAAAGATTATAATGGATATTCTCTTATACATAAGGCGGTAGAAACCGGTCATACAGATTTATTTAAATTATTAGTATCTTTAGGAGCAGATATTAATATTAAAGATGATAATGATATGTTGACCCCTTTACATTTAGCAACAATGACAGGTAACTGCGACTTGGTTAAATCATTAGTATCTCTAGGAGCAGATGTTAATGTTAAAAATAATCATGGAGAGACTCCTTTATATAAGGCAGTAGAAAACGGTCATATCAATACAATTGAACTATTAATAACTAAAGGAGCAGATGTTAATGTTAAAAATAACGATGGATGGACTTGTTTGTACTATGCAGCAACTCATGGTCACATCGATATAGTTAAATTTTTAGTATCTAAAGGGCTGGATATTAATGCTAAAAATAGTAACGGATATACTCCTTTGGATTCCGCTGCCCAATGCGGTAATATCAATATAGTTAAATTTTTAGTGTCTAAAGGGGTTGATATTAATGTTAAAAATAGTGATGGATATACTCCTTTGGATTGGGCTGCCCAAGGTGGTCACATCGATGTAGTTAAATTTTTAGTATCTGAAGGAGCGAATATTAATGCTAAAAATAATAATGGATATACTCCTCTAGATTCAGCTACCCAATGGGGGCATAACAATGTAGTTAAATTTTTAGTGTCTAAAGGAGCTGTTACTAAAAAAAGTAAGAAGAAAGGACTGTGCTTTATAACTACAGCTACCTGTTTATCACTAAAAAAACCTGATGATTCTTATGAATTAAATACCTTCAGAAGATTTAGAGATGATTATTTATTGAAAAGTAAAGATGGCCAGAAACTAATAAAAGAATATTATCAAATAGCTCCAGGAATTGTAAACAAAATAAATGAGCTTCCCAATAAAGAAGAAATATATCAATATATATGGAGAAAGTATTTATCCAAGTGTCTAAATTTAATAGAAACAGGTAGTTTTGAAGAGGCGAAAGCACTTTATATAGAATTAGTGAGAGTTTGTTTGAATAATTTCAATGAGCTGTCTTGTGGGTATAATTGATTACAGATTAAAATAGAAGAGTTTCATTACCTATAAACACTCTGATTTAACAATGTCATTAAATTCCTCTTTAACGACATTATTATTTTGACTGAATAATATAGAAAAGGTATATACAATAAGGTTTTTGTAGGTTATATCAGAAATATCATATCAGACAGAAAAAGTACATCTCTGATAGAACATTCTAGAAATGGCTCTATGTAAGGGTTTGTTTAAAAATAGATTACTAAAATTATAAACTAATAATCCTTAAGAAACCAGGTGTTTTTCTACCCATCACAGTAGCAACAATTATTATCTATACCTAAAGTCTTATGGTCTATTCCTTGTCCCTACAGAATGTCGGCATTACCCCTTGTAGCATCTCTAGATCTATTGCCTTATTCACCTACCCATTATTTGCATAAATTTCACTCAATCTTGTTAGTATATCTATATTCTCTGGTTCAATCTTTAATATATTTTCATAGACTCTTATTGTTTCATCTATTTCATTCTTTTTTAGATAAATATCAGCAGCCAATGAGAAAAAATGGATGGCATTTGTATCTTTATGGTGTTTATAACATATATCTCCTAATTGTTCATAAACGCTTGCATCATCTGGAGTAAGGCGAAGAACTTCCTGATATTCACCTATAGCTTCATTATCTTTCTCCATTTCAGTATATATGAGTCCTAGATGTTTATGAATTTCAGCTGGATTAGCGGGATTCATTTCAATACTTTTCTTAAATTCTCTTTCTGCATCACTTAAATTACCTTTTGCTAGATATACAAGGCCAAGCTTCCAGTATATATCAGCTCCATATTCTGTAAGTGCATCTCTTACTTGACCTAAATCTTTAGTTGGAGTTATAATAAAAAAAGGACTTTTATTCGTTGTTACTTCACGTTTTTCCATATTTAAACATTCATGAAATATTTCAATAGCTTCATCATAGTTTCCATCTCTCTTACAAACTTCAGCCCAGTTTATATACTCCGCAACAGCCTCCCGGTAAATACCTTTATTCTTACACATATCTATTAATTTTCTACGGATATCTGAACTATGGGGATTCATTCTAAGTGCCCTTTGATATTTAACAATAGCAGGGTCATATTGATTCTGTTTGGCTAGGTCATCCCCTTGTCGAACTATCCTCAAGATAGGGTCATTCATTTTTACTGGCGCCTCCACAGACTTTAAATATGAGTCTGCTTTAATGGGTGTTGCACTTTGAATGTTATGATATGGGTCTATAACTGGTTGATACTCAGAATTTACTTGTGAAGAATGTAATTTTATATGCTCTTTCTTTATTTTGCTATTACACACAAGCCGGAAACCGATAAGTTCGTTGCGGGTGTCTGGCGAGTTGCTGTTGCGATAAGCCGAACGACAGGACCCAGCTTGGCTGTTCCAGCTGCCACCACGATAAACCCGGGTCAAACTTGAACCAGGGCCAGTAGGATTACTTATAGTGTCTGATGTATAATATCCATACCAATCATTACACCATTCCCATAAATTTCCACTCATATCATATATACCAAATTCATTTGGCATCTTTTGACCTACTGGATGAATCTTATTTCCTGAATTATCCTTATACCAGCAATAGGAATCATCCATCTTGTTTCCCCAGTAGTAATCTGTTTTAGTTCCTGCTCTGCAGGCATATTCCCACTCTGCTTCTGTCGGAAGTCTGTAATTCTTTCCCGTCTCACTACTTAACCATTTACAGTATTTTATTGCATCGTTCCAGTTTACGTTTACTACAGGTAAATCATCTCCAGGATTATTATGAGATGGATCATAAAGACAGTATTCTTTATTTGTTACTGGATATTTACCAATGTAAAAACTGTTCACTGTTACATGGTGAATAGGTTTGGCATCAGCAAATTTACTCCCCATCAAAAAAGTATCACCAGAGATTAATACCATCGACTCTTTAAGTTCTCTCTGTTGTTTCTTCTCATATTCTTCAAGTTCCTTCTCATGTTCCTCAAGTTTTCTCTCTTGTTCTTTTATATTACGCCCTGTTTTAGGACAATATAAGGTATCATAGGTATGCATTTCTCCACATAAAGGACATTTCTTCTGGAGGTTAGCTCCGCATTTTGTGCAAAATACAGCTTCGTCTTTATTTCTCGAACCACAGGACAGGCACTTTAGGCCCACTCCAGGTATCTCCAGAACATCTGTCAATAGATTTGGTGTGCCACAGTAAAGGCAAAAGATCTTGTTAACCCCTTCAGGTACATCCAGTGAACCTCCGCAATTACTACATTTTATAGTTTTTCCTGTCATAATAAGCCTCCAGTATTAAAAGAAATCCTATCTTTATTTCACAATAAACAAGAGATTCATTCACCACTATTCTTTAAAAATCCTTCATCTGTTCTTTTTTATGTTCAACCCAGAAAATTACACCCTCCCGGATGTGTTGCAAATAACTGAACCTCTTTGAATAAGAAAAACCCTTCATATTTCTATCGTAAATAATAGGTGCTCCGAACTGCCGCATCAGATGAATGTCTCTTTCTATAGTCCGCTTGTTAACCTTCAGGAGCCTTTTGAGAAAATCCATGGTTACAGTTTCCTGTTTGTTAAACAGATAATCTATGGCAATATGCCTCTGGATATCTGTTAATACTTTGTGAGCTGTCATATAATAACCTGAAATAATTTTCATTACAAAATAGTAGTATAATAAAAACTTCAACAGGTAAAACCATAAATCCTTCTACTGTAATGCTATTCTTAAATCCGGCAGTGCAAACTTTGCACTACCTCTTTATGATAAGAAGTCCGGAAAATCCGTATGAAGGATAAAGTGTTCAATGGAATTTCCATATTTGTAACATAGATTCCCTGGCGGAATATCCTGATAGAATGGAATATTCTTCCCGGACCTACAACTATAAGTAATAGAAGAGATATGCCATAACCAGAGTTGCATACATACGCCTGTTAAGCGAGTGGCCGTGGGTTCGACTCCCATCTCCCCCTTATCCTGGGGGAGTAGCTCAGAGGTAGAGCACTTAAAGTAGCAACTTTAACTTGCATATCTTTTCTGTTTACTGACTTTAGCTTCTACAATATTGCCACTTACAACGATTAAAGCCCCAAAACGCTTATATATTATTTATATATATGTTTTCCATGTGTATGATAATATAGTGAATACAAGCCTGATACAGATTTTACATCGCTACTATATGTCAGGCGTTGTATCCTGAGTTTTTGTGTTTTGTAGTATTGATATTTCAATAAAACCCTGATATAATAAGGGAAAGCTGACTTGGATAGGTGGCTTTAAGTATGAATAATTTCTAAAAGTCAGTAATTACAAGGGTTTTGAGAGGCGGAACACCTGGTCTACATGCGTTTGCGTGTATAGGTGTGGATTTTTGTATTCTCAAAATAGAGGGTACTTCTTTCATTTTTACGGGTGTTGCTCTTCTTAAATATACTCTCCATTCATACCTATCTTTTTATTCCATGTTAGCTCATTGTTTATGGCGTATATTCCTGATCTATTGTTTCTTAGACTGACTTTGAATATGAATTATTCCAACAATACATCCTATTGTAATGAGCCATAAAGGTGGATTAGCACAACCAGCCAAAGCTGTTGCAATAATTACAGCGACAAGACAACCCATAGTCTCATAGTTACCTGTGGAATTTTTATTATTTAAGGTATTTTGTTTGTTATTTAACGCCATAGTATTATGAGGACTAAATCTTAATGACTGTTCAAAATATGATAAAGCTTCATCATATTTCCCGGAATCATTTAACATCACTCCCTTATTATTATAAACTAAAGCAATATTTTCCAGATAAATGGGATTATTGACATCAATTTGCAATGCTTTATTGAAATATTCAATTGCTTCATCAAATCTATTTTGTTCCAGATAACATAACCCAATATAATTATATACCTCGTGAACTCCAGGATTCGTCGGAGCTATTTGAATAGCTTTCTGGAATGATTCTATAGCATTATTAAACCTACTCTGCCCTTTATAACACAAACCAATGCCGATATAAGCATCAATTACATTAGGATTAATATCTAATACCTTTTTTAACTCTATTATTGCATTCTCAAATTGATTCATTGTGAATAGCTCTACCCCTTTTTGAAGCAAGGCACTATATTCAAGAGCATCTGACATATTAAGCTCTGCCCATTCTTTCACCAGTGGATGATTTGGATCTACTTTCTTAGCTATTTCATAATATCTTTTGGCATTCTCAATCCATCCATTTTCAGCAGAAATATGACAAACATACATGTTAATTGCTGCACTATCAGGGGTTAATTTAAGGGCTTTACGAAAATATATCAAAGCATCTTCTATATTTTTAGCTGCCCAATGACAATGCGCAATATTTTCCAGATAAAGAGCTTCATTAGGAAGTAATTGTGAAGCTTTCTGACAATAATGTAATGCTCTATCGAAATTATTTTGTCTTAAATAACATGAGCCTATTAAATTATAAACTATATGAGAATTCGGTTCTATCTTTAATACCTTTTCAAATGAAGATATAGCGGCATCAAATTTTTCCTGTAATTCATAGCTTATTCCTATACCAAAATATGCATCTGGTATATTGGAATCAAGAGTAAGTGCTTTTTCATATTCCGTCCTGGCACTATCGAATAATCTTCTTTCAAGAAAATCCTCAGCTTTTCTAAGATGAATAATTATATCTGATTGGCCGTTAGAAGCCTGATTACGAGTAGATAAATCCTGATCGTAATTCTTTCTCTTTTCAGGGTTACCTAAAATTTCGTAAGCTTCATTTGCCTCTCTCAGCTTTTCTTCTACAAGATGTTGAAGAGGATTGTTCCTGTATTTGTCAGGATGATATTCCTTTGCTATAGTTTTATAAGCTTTAGTAATTGCATCCTGACTGGCATCTGGTTTTACACCAAGAACTTTATAATAATAATCTTTATTATTTTTGGTACTATATCCATCCATAGAATTCTTCTGTAATTATAATTTTTACTACTCTCCTCTTTTAATTTGCTCCTTAGAGTTTATATCCACACCACCTATTTTCCAGTTACCATCTTCATTAATCAAATATACTACCCCATTGTAAATTGCTTTATTAATTTGTTCAGAGCCTAAAGCATTATCTTCTGAATATAGTTTTATTTTCACTTTCGCTCTTTTATCTGATTGTTCAAGAATTTCCGTTTCCAGTAACCTAATGGTTATATTGGTTTTCCATATATCGTAATAAGCTTCATATGATGTTTTCGATTTATACGATTTACTTCTTAAATTATATGCTTCTTGAAATTCTTTATCATTTATTGCTATGTAGTTTTGTTTTAAAATATCTTCTATAGAAGATGATTGTATCGTTTTTGATATATCGGGAGTTATAGTAGGTTCTATTGAATGTACCAAAACGATTCTGAAACCGAGATTTCTACCACGGGCACCTGGTAAATTGAAATTACGGTTGCTTGACCTGCAGATAATATATTTACTGCGCCAACTACCACCACGATTAACACGTCCTGTACCAGGTTTTGGTTCTTTTGAATTATTTGTATATTCTTCTAAATATTTTCCATACCAGTCATTACACCATTCTGAGACATTTCCAGACATATCATATAATCCCCAATTATTAGGAGTCTTTTGTCCTATAGGATGAACTTTCCCTTCTGAATTATCTTCATACCAACAATAAGAATAATCCATATCATCTCCCCAGTAATACCTTGTTGTAGTCCCAGCTCTACAGGCATATTCCCATTCTACTTCAGTAGGAAGCCTATAATTTTCTCCTGTTTTACTGCTTAACCACTGGCAATATGCTGTAGCTTCATTCCAACTTACATTTACTACTGGCAGGTTATCTCCTGGATTATCATGAGAAGGAGTATAAAGGCAATACTCTTTATTCGTTATTTCATATTTACTCATATAAAAACCGTTTACTGTTCTACTATGAACTGGTTGTTCATCTTCATAATTCTCATTCCCCATTTCAAAAGTCCCAGAATCTATATATACCATATCTGGCTCTATAAAAGTGTCCATATTGGTAGCTGGTATATTTTCAGGAGTAGGAGATTTATATACTTCTGTTTCTTCTGTCGGAGTCATGTATGATTCTGCCGGGGTCTTTCCTAATGTTGAGAAAAATATATAATAAATAGCATATGTAAGTAAAAGTAAAGCTATTATTGTTAGAATAATCTTATAACAGACAGTAAATTTGTCTTCAGCTGAATAATTATTTTTAATATTATAAGTCGATTCTATATTGGCTTTCGGAATTTGCTGTGTTTCATATTTCTCTACTTTTCTGCCTTCGTTATTATGCTTATGTTTAACTTCAGTATCATCTTGTAACTTTATTTTATCACCACTTCTATTAACGAACCAATTTGTACCACATTGATTACAAACTATATGATCTTCACTGTTTATTACTAATTCATTGCCGCAGGCAAAGCATATTTTAAAGGTTGTGATATTGCTTTTTGCCTTTTTATAACAACCTTCCTCATCTGCTTTAGTATTAATAGTAACAGCGGGTTCTGCAGGTTCCGCAGAATCCGATTTAATATCTTCCATTACATTATTCTCTTCTAACCTTACCTTATCACCACTTCTATTAACAAACCATTTTTTGCCACATTGGTTACAAATTATATAATCTTCAGTATACACTTCTAATTCATTGCCACAGGCAAAGCATATTTTGAGTGTTGGAGTCATACTATTTACAGGCTTTTTATCATTATCGCATGTATTATTCTCCATTTGAGAAATTCCAATATTCTCCGGATCTAAAGAAGAATGTTGTGTTGGTGTAGTAGGAGAAACAACACTACAGCTTCTTAATGCATATTCTTTATTGTTTAAACTTTCTTTATGATCGGGTAAAATTTCCAGTGCTTTGTCATAACATTTAATTGCTTCTTCAATTCTTCCTTGTTTATGTAATACTATTCCTTTATTATTCCATGCTTTATAATGTTTACTATTTATTTCCAGTGCTTTGTCGTAACATCTAATTGCTTCTTCAAAATTACTGTGAAGCATATATTCTACACCTTTTTTATTCCAATCATCTGCATTCGTAATTTGATTTGCTGATGGGGTATACTGATGGTTATTTGTTGTATTTACATAAAGTGATATTGAATTACCAGTTGAAAATGTATCCTTAAGGTTGCTTCCACAGTGTTTACATTTTATAGCTTCTTTCTGTATTTCCTTATGACAGAATGTACAGAATTTAGTATTGGTGTTAGTATTATCTTTAATACATCTATCAGGAGGGGTGTCTTTTTCACAGTGTTTACATCTTCCAGTTTTCTGTATTTCTTTACCACAAAATACACAGAATTTATTATCACTATACTCAATCTGGCTGCCACATATATCTTTCCCGCAATGTTTACATCTTACTGCCTCTCTCTTGATTATCTCTGCACAAAATGGGCATTTCTTGGTGCTACTAATATAATTAGTGGTTTTATTCTTTATCGGTTTTCCATGATTACTTCTTGATAGCAGATAGGCGGGTAGGCCTATAGGGGTAAAAAGAAAAGTAAATGTAGCCCAAAACATAGCGTTCATACCCCTCTGATTAGCATCAGAAAAAACCCATATACTCCATATAATTGGACTAATACATACAATCAATAAGAATAGGGTACCCCCGCAGGAATCATCATTCAAAACACTCACCACCTAATATTATTAAATATGAACATTATCATTAACAAAGTCATTACTATATTTCTTCGTTGGATACAACTTAACTTAATATCAATATTCAACATTAAAACCATTGGATAAAATACAAATATGATAATAGCCATAGGGATTGAGAATAAATTGTGCTGTGGTAATCTAAATTTAGCCATTAATACAAAATCTCTGGTCATACCACAAAATGGACAGTTAATACTAAATAATTCTCTGAGGAGACACTTTAAAGGGTTATACAGAAATACATTAGGTACCATCAATAGTATAATTAATAATGCACCTACAAGTAATAATTTTACATTATTACTATTTATTCCTGATACCCTGTAAAGTATTTTATTATAAACAGTATTATAGTTTAGTTTATTCACTATTGTTACCATTACGTAAGATTAGACTTACAATGTCCACATATAATAGCTTCTTTATTAATAACTTCAGCACAATAGGGACATTTCTTAGTTGATGAACTAAAATCTGACTTACAATGTTTACATACTGTAGCCTCTGCTTTTATTGTTTCAGCACAATAGGGACATTTTTTATTAGTAGGCTTATTCATAATAGAACCTATATTATTACTGGTTTTTGCAGCATTAGGCACTACTGGACCTCTCGCTAATAAATATACTATTAGTCCAATAGGAAAACATAATAGTGCAAATAAAGGCCATAGAATCCAATTCATACGCCTTGTAGACGAATCATATCCGACATAAAGAGTGCATATTGGTGCTAACATGAGGTATATGAGAAAACTTAAATCACGAATGACGTTGGCTGGTATTGCTTCTTCATACATAATAATTCACCCATTCCCTTCTTTCTAAATTGAGGTCATCTACAGGTAATTGTTATATGTCATCTCCTTTCCTGATAAATCTGTACAATAGAGATACCTATGAATATAAAAATCATGCACATTTCATGAGGATTTTCCAGATATCTCCACATAAATTATTAAATATGTTATAATCTATTTCTGTAATAGAAATAAATAGGATTTACAGAGAAGGCCACTCCGTCCACATGCTTGACTGGCCGTGAGACGCGGGTGGACCTTCCCGTTTTATCACGATTTTATAACTTCTATTTTTATACAATTCATATTCAACAAAATATTATACATCTCCTTCCTTTTGAGTATTTCATATAAATTATATACTTGTTACTAATAAAATACCTGACATAATAGTAATCCTGCTTTTCTATAACAAATACCTCCACAGGACCTTTTAAATGTGATATAATTTCTCAGAAATTATAAATATATTTTATAGAAGGGCACTCCGTGCACAGAGTTTGAAGGCTGGTGCTACGCGGGTGCTCCTTCTTATTTTAAATAAACCTAATAATTCCTATTTTACACCTGATAATTCGTTAAATTATCAGGTAAATCCTGCTTATTTAGCTATCTCTTTTATCTATTTTACTATATTACCGGAATATTTAATAATACATCTTGCCGGATCTGTTTATGCTTTTACTCCTTGACAGTTAACGTCTATTAAATACGGATATGTGGTATTATATAAGTTTATAAATAACATATTTTATTTCAAACTGCAAAATATATTTTATATATATGGACTAATTCCTTGTAAATATGACTATTTGTGAGATTTTATGTGTTGTAATATTAGCAAAACCTTACGCTGTATGAGTTTTAGCGTTTAAGTGATTAAACGAATGAGGGCTAAAAAGGGGCAAAAAGGTTAGGTCTTTATACTCGTACTTTTATAGAAAACATTCTGGCATAGTAAATTATTATGTAATTTACAACAAATTAAACTAACATTACTAATTTTACGTTGATTATATACAAATAAAAGTACGCTAAATATTAAAATAATACATTATTATATCCTAATAATATCTATCCATATTTTCTCTTTCCTGGCGCCTTTCTGAAGCATACGTATCACTTACATAACGCCCCTCAAGAATTAGCTCTTCTATCATTTTTTGGTGGATGTAATTTTCTTCACAGTCACCTTCGCATTCATCGGCACAATCACAACGAAATTCCGGGTAATGGTATTGTAACAGAAGATCTTCTTCGTCCGGTAAATCTTCTGGCAAAATAATACCATTATAAAAATCCTCCAACTTCTGTAAGCGGTCGATGTCTATCTTATCATCCAGTTCCTCTTCAAGTTCATCCAGTTCATCTTCCAATCCATAACGTTCATATATTTCATCTCCGAGTCCTTCTATTTCATCTTCCAGTTCTTCTATTTCATATATTATTACTTTTTTGCTTCGGTATCTACAGTACTTTTTGATCTCCATTACAATATCTTCCCTAGATAAAATAATTTCCCATCCAGCACGCCCTACTTGCCTTACATCTTTATTCCCAGCATATTTCTTTATAAGTGTCTTTAAAGCATTATAGTCGTTCTCCCAGTAGATTTTCATGTAAGTCATTGTAATGTTCCTTTCTCTTTGCCTGTAATATATGCAATCATTGCACTTCTATATCTTTCTGTTATACTTCGTTACGGTTATGTTTGTCAACTCTCACCACTAAACGTTTAGAAGGAAGGCCGAAGGCCTGTAAAAAGAGATTATAATTTCTTTTGTGGTACATTTTACTGGCGGCTACGGCGCTCCTCCGCCCTTGTATATTAACGTTACATTTTGTTACGATTATTTTTGACAACTTTAAAACCTATAATACCTACATCTATATAAAATATAATACAGAAAATGTCAAAAGGTAAAGTTTTCATGAAGGAAAAAGATAACTGAATATAGAAATTACATCTGCCTTAGGTTTTACTAAAGATTGGATAAGCGGTAAAAAGTAGGATTTAGAAAAAGTGGTTAAAACAAATTCAGCCCCTGGCAGGGCATGAGCTTTGTGATACCGGCAGTATCTGATATGAGAAACAGAACTGTAGGTATTATACCACTCCGGGTATCTTTTTGTCAATATTTAAGCGAAGGAGTGCTATCATATGTCTATTATTAACGGGTTCATCCCTCTTCCTAACTGGTATATAACCAGAGGATTCACACTAAAATTAACTCACCGGGAAAGAGTTTTATACTTCACAATAGGAGTCGAAGTATTCAGGTTTCCAGAGTCCAGGGAAACCATGTCAAAGGAAATGACAACAAGAGGTTTACAGGCCATAACCGGTATTAATCATTCTCATATAGCGAAAATATTAAACAAATTTCAGAGGATGGGATTAATTGCCTTCCAGAAGTCCTTCACTAAAGGTATAAGCAGTACAGTAGCTATTTTAGCGCCTGATTTTAATAAAACAGGAAATGAAATAGCCACGGGAGATGAAAAATTAGGATACGAAACAGCCACAAATCTAATAAATCTATCAATAAAAGAAGATCTCAAAAAAGACGATAGAGATTCTTCTTTAAATATAAAACAATCAATAGAAGAAAAACCTATGGAAAATCCTCTTAATTGTATATCTAATATGTGTAGTGTACTTATTAGCTCTAAAGAAAGCAATTTAAATAACCATGTTATTAATTTACTATCGCCGGCGGGCCTGGTTCCCAGTAATGCAGGTAACAAAGAATTCTCTCCCTTGGGAAATATCCTTTCTGCTGTTCCTATACCTGATACAAATAAAACTTGTAGCAGCTTAAAGGATGTAGATAATATCCGCTCCCTTTCCGAAAAAGCTATATCCACAGGTAAAACTTTACTACTACAAAAAGGCTTCTCTTCATCTGAAATACAAAATATCACTGATAGAATAACTGCTTCCATGATTGGTAAAGACATAAAGAGTAAAGATAAATACTTCATAGCCTGCTGTAATAAAGAAACAAGAAAAGGCAGTAGTCCTGCATCTTCTGTCCACAAGTCCACCGGTGCAGCTCTCTCCCAAGGTACAGCCCCCGTGCAGGTGCAGAAAAATTCATTCACTGAAACCGTCAATAGATGGGAAGAAGAGAAAAAGAAAGATAGCCCTGAAGAAACAATTAAAAAACTTATGGCCTTAAGACCTGATGATTTATACAGGGTAATTTTAGATGTGGATAACTCACCTGCCGGTAAATTTATATCTTTACCGGAAATTAAAGCCAGTCTCTATGTAGCAGAATTCAAAAAGAGATATCCTGAAATAGTGATTTAAAATCGTTTTAAACGCTCTAAAGTGTAAAATGATAAAATCATACCATTACATTTAAAAGAAAGCGTCAGGACGCAAAATAGAGAGCATTTTGCAATGCAACATGTTTCTTTAGCAGTTGCGAAGCGTTATGTGGAAACAGTTTGTTATTGTTTCAACTGTAAGGCAGATTCGTGTTGAAAAGTTCAGTTATCTAAAAGGGTAGTTTTTGATAAAGAATTTACTTCTTGATAAATGCTGTTTTGCCCATCACCGCGGAAAGTACAATAGAGGGGGGCGGAACTTATTGTCTGTGGCTGTTTTTCTCACGAATCGTTTCCATACCCCAAAGTTTGGGTAAAATTCATCAAACAGGGGTTTATTTACTTTGCCTCTGGTGACACGGATGCTCCTACTACCCCCAATTTACATTGCAGTTGGCTGCAGCTATGCTGGTCATGAGGGTACTGGGCAGTTTGATGTAAAAATGTACGTTAAGCCTATATTTATGCCAAAACTCAACTTTAATTTGACTTTCTGCAGTTTGATTTTCGCATGGGTTTTTGCATACTACAAACCCAGTAAAATCAACAAAAATAAAATAGAAAAATGTAACTGCAAGAAACCATCGTTTTCCGCAGTAGGTTATTAAATGCATAAAAGTAGTGCCTTAAAAAGTAATAAGTAGAATACCTTATGTTACAAGGGAATCCTACCTTAGCGTACATTTTTACACGATTCTGCCTGGTACCCTTCATGGGCCAGATAGGGTATTTCGAGGGAAACAGGGCGAATGTTTCTCAGGAATATGCCCATCCCCTCGAAAAGGCCGGTAGGAAGGTCATAAGGTAGTTCTGTTATTCCGGTCTAAACAGGGGAAATGTTTCTTATGATTACATGAAAAACTCTATCAGAACATGTCTATTTCTTCACATAACATTCTCATCTTCTTCATAGCTTCTTCATATCTTTAGGTTATACTGATTTCAGTGAAAGAGAATAAAACAAAGGAAGAAGGTGACAGAGATGATTACAAGGTTTATGAATAGCTGGGGTTTAGGTAATAGCTGGGGAGCTGGTTTGTTATTCCCGTGGTAATCTAAATGGAAGGAAATAAATAATGTAAATAAAGGAGATGACAAAAATGTTTAACTTTGGCGGACCTTGCAGCCCTCACACAGGTGGTTTAGGAACAGGATTTTTCTGGTAATTCGATAAAGAAAGGAAAGAAGATTATGAATATACAGCTCAGATGAAGCGGGCAGTGATAAACTGCCTGTTTCTGATTCTATGGGAAGATTGTAATTTATTAAATTTTCAATATATATAAAATAATAAAACCGGATATTTAAACTAAAAATTACATTGCCAGTTATAAGGCAACAGTTCCCGTATGGTTACGATTACATCTTCCTTTACCATGACTTCAGCATTAATATTATCTTTATGAAGCTGGCTTATATATTCACGGCAACGACCACAGGGAGGTAAGATTTTTTCGTCCCAGTTAACAGCAATCATTCTTAATACCCTGTTTTCTCCTGCAGTTACCATAGCAGCAGCTGCTGCATGTTCTGCACAGAGGCCCATAGAACATGCCGTATCAATACATGCTCCGGTATATACCATTCCGCTTTCTGTTAGAATAGCAGCTCCGACACCACCGGCTTCTGCATATTCAGAGAGTTTTCTTGGATTGATTACGGATTTTGCTTTATCGTAAAGCTCTTGAAAGGTTATATTTATTGGGTTTATCTCCACCATAACTACTTACTACCAAAATTTCCACCAGGGTCTTTTTGCCAGTTCCAGTTCTTTTTTCCATGCCTCTGCTATTTCCTGTTTCTCTTTCTCCTTTTCCTCCAGTAGGCGAGCCTTCTCTTCCTCGGCCTGTTTCTTTACCTGTTCCAACTCCTGCCTTCGGATCTCCTCAAGTTCTTTCAGAGCCCTCTCCTTTTCTTTTATCGTTGATTCATTCTCTTTTAGAACTGACTGGAAAGTCTCTTTTTCTCTGGACAGTTCCTTTATGTTATTGGCGTTATCCAGCAATATTTGTTGTATTGATTCTACAGGAGCTGGTAGCGAAGTTAACTGTTTAAGAGCTTGTTCTGCTTCAGCTTTTGCCCTGGCTTTTTCTTCCGACTCAGATTTAAATTTCTTCTCCAGTTCTTCCTTTTCTTTCTGTAATTTTACTTCCAGGACTTTAATCTCTTCTTCTTTTTCTTGGAGTTTCTGTGAGGTATCTTCTAGCTGTGCTGGTAATGATTTGTATTTCTCAAGTTCTTTCACATGTTTTTCCACATTGGCCAGAAGATCTTCCTTCTCTTTTTGTTGAATAGCTTCAAGCTCCTTAATGGCCTGCTCCTTCTCCTGTAGCAGTCTTGCTTCAATATCTTCCTTCTCTTTCTGAAAGTCCGGAAGTGCTTTCATTTTGTCTTGTAATTCTTTATATTCATTTAATACTGTCTCAAGTCTTTCCTTTAAGAACAGGTTTTCCTTCTCAAGTCCACCCAATCTATAAAGTGCCATTTCTTCCATAGGCTTTACAAGTTCTGCTTGTTTACTTGAGAAGAATTCCTCTATTACTTCACGAATACTATCTTTTGTAAGTTCATTGTAAGTTGTTGTATTTATTTGTTGTTCTTTGTTGGGTGTTGTATTATTTTGTTTTTCATTGTTGTATATTGTATTCTGTTGTAATGTTTCATTTTCTCTTGTAACTGTTTGGTTGTATGTTGTTGTATGTTGTTGTATGTCTATCCCTAGAAACTCTTCTATTTCAGACTTTGTAAGTCTTTGTATTTTTCTGCCTCTTATTGTATGATTTTCTACTTTTATTTTACCTTGTTGTATGTATTTGTATAATGTATTTATGTTTAAATTGTATATCCTAGATGCATCTTTTATAGTTATAAATTCTTCTTTATTATCCATGTTCTCCTCCAGAGGAAATGATAAACAGGTGAATTACTCTATATTTTAAGAGCTCCTTCACCTGTTCTATGTATATATTCCACAGGGCTATGGAATTTCCTGCTTGTTGATTTTTGAGCCTATTAATTTAGTAGCTATTATTCGGTGCCGAATCCTTCTGTAATCAAATTCTCTTCTTTCATGAATTGGAAGAAGATATCCATCCTTGGTGGTTTAGTCAGGTATTTTTTCTCATTATCTGTATAAATCGTGAGCCAACCGGTGTGATACTGCTTACCACCGGAATAGTTTTTCTGTCGGAGTAATGTCTTTGCATCCTCCCAATCCAGAATCTGAAAGTTTTCTTTAATAAAGAAATTCTTTTGTTGAGCCCATGATGATACTACATCAGATGGTAGATCCACATCTCTGGTTGTGATAATTTTGGAAGGGGATGGTTTAGGAGTAACTTTCGAACTCTGAGGCGAACATCCTATCAACAGTGTCATTATTATAATTATAAGTAATGTCTTCATGTTTTTCTCCAGAATGAAAAATTGTATTTAAATAGTAATGTTTGCTTTTTATTAAAATGATCTGTTCTCTAATTGGTCTGGGAACAGTATATTTACCAATGAAAGATCTGTATCATCTTCTTCTTCCTGTTCCAGTTTCTTTTCTCTCCATAGAATAAAGTTTTTTAATGCTTTCTGGTTTCTCTCTTTCAGGCTTATTGTTTCCTGAGTTTTCATAGATTACTCACCTCATTATATATATATCAAGACATAATGTACAAAAGTAAATAGTAAATGAATAAAAACTCTCTTCTTATGTGGATATTTTATTTTTTTGAATCTTTGAAAAGTATAATAAGATTTACTGGGTATTAATATAAACCTTTACTATACAGATTTTTATGAAAATAAGAATAGTAAATTATTATTATTGTGTTAAGGGCTCGTTGAGAAATAACCCTATCATGTTTACAGTCTATAAACAATCAATATCTATACTTTTTGTTAACAAGTTGATAGGGTTATTTTCTTCCAGTCCCTAAGTGAACTTTATATGGTATATAATAAAATATTGCTTTTAATATAAACTTAGTAATAAGCAATTATGAATAAACAATATTTATTTAATTATGTTTTTTTGATTTTTGTTTGGACGGATAAAATATTATTCTCCAATTAAGAATCTTTTGCTTGAGAGTTGCAATAATTCTTTTGTTTTATACCTGTATATTTGATTTAATGTTGTGTCATATACCATCTTGTTGAAATCAGAAATTATCTGTTTCTTTACACCCCGGAAAAATTCATTTCTGAATTCGAGGCCAGCCCCTATTGCCCTGATATCCTTTAGAATATTTGTATCACTATCAATTAAAAGAAGAGTAACTAATATTCCTTTCTCTTCTTTCTCGAATTCTTCTATTTCAGATAATTCTACTTTATTCTTTAAAGTTAGATGCCAGGAGTAAGGCGCATCTGACCAAGGCATAAATGTTCCGATTTTATAAAGTATTAAAATTACTGGCATCTTTTCATATATAGCCAGTTGTACCTCATCTTTTTTAAAGCTCTTTAAATCTTTCGGGCTCAAATTGTGGGCAAATATTTCAAGAAATATCCCCCCTTTAGTATAATCTATCTTACAACTATCTACACCTTTAGTTCCTAAAACCGGATAAGTTTGACCTATTTCATATTGATACATCTTTGTTCTCTTTCCTTTCTACTATAATAATTTTGTGTGACCGACTGTCGTTTAAAAGGAACTAGTGTCCCAGTCCCTTGATTTTTATTTACTATACTGAATAAATTTATGATTATACTTTTTATTCTGATATTGTCCTAGTATTACTTTGATTATGAATTATCCCTGTAAAATCTAGCTTTGTAAGATTCTAAGAAATCAATAAATTAGCCGCCACATCCACAATACCCATCACTGTCTAGACGGCTACTGTAACACCCACATTCCCAGCATCTATGTAAACCGATTTTTCTCGGTTCTTCTTTACTGTCGTATTTCCTTAGGATTTCTATGGCTTTGTTTAAGTTTTCTTTATTATATGGGAGAAGCCAGTTTTTATCCTTTCCGTTAAATTTAAATCCCTCTTTCTTAAGAATTTCTTTAATTGTATAAGAGGTATTTGCTTCCGGTATTTTTTTTGCGTAAGCAGTAGTATAGAGTTTTATAATTTTATCATTATAATGAATTGCAAGAGAATGAAGAAGTTTATTTGTATTACAGGATAAAATTTCTTCGCCATATATCATTAATTCCTCTTTTTTCGCCTGTTCTATTTCCGCCTGTTCTTTTTCTATTATCTGGTCTATTCTTATTCTATCCTGTTCTTCTTCCTGTATCTTTTTCTTTATTATTTCTATGGCAGGTCTAGTTATATTTACAGATCCTTTTTCTGCTAGTTCAGTGGTTATTTTTTCCGAATACAAATATATGTGATTCAGGTCATATTTATTCTGCCAGTAATATGTTAATTCCCGGAGAAATCCCTGTAAGTAAAAATCTGACAGAGTTGAATTTATACAATCTTCCACCTTCAAGAATACATCAGAGCTCCTTTCCGACTTACGAAGAAACATTTTTATTTCTCCGGAAAGTAACATTCTATCAAATTCACCAGACACTCTAACCCATTCAGCTTCTATTTCCTGATTCTGCTCTGGAGATAGCTCTTTTTTAAAACTAATAATGGAGCATTTTTTCCACCCTTTTAAAATTAACTGGTTTGCTAGGTCTCCACCTAATGGGAGTTTAAAGAATATAACGCCTATTATCGACATCGAGCTCCTATCTCTAAAATAACTTAGTTCACCTATTTTTTCTCCGTTCTCTTCTATGGTTTTGAGATCTTCTAATACTTGAAGCTCTGTTCCATCTACTGTTATATTTATTTTCTTTAAATTAATCATATTTATTACCACCCTTTCTCTTTATTTAAGGTTTACACACAGAACATTTCGGCATACTTTTTATTCTACAATATAGTTCAGGAATCTGTTTGCAACTCTCTTTTAAGAATTTACATCCGTATCTATGATAACAATCTCCTGAAACCCTAATGTAATTGAAATTAGCTATCGGCTTGTAGTGATACAGAATAATGATTTTCTTTAATAATACCGTTCTTTTTTAGAAATTTATATTCTTTTAGAATATATTCCTTTATAGTATCACTGGTTCTATTAAATCCAAATATCCTTGCTGTTTCCAATATAAGAGATTCTTTACCTATACCAAGTGCATGTTTAATAATTATTTTTATAGCAATTTGTATTTCTTCTGGAGGTATATGTTCTATATCTCTAAAAGATTCTGACACACCGGGGATAGGCACTCTAACAGATGTATTTTTCATTTTAAATGGCCATAAGAAATCCCCCCTTTTTATAAAACGATTATTTATTTCACCGTACCTGACAGCTTCTTTAACTGCCGTCATTATACGATTCCCTGTGCGGGACAGACCCCATGCTGTGACAAGCCTTTTAACAACAAGTTGAATATGAATTGGTCCCTCTTTATTTACCATTTCAACAATTAGCTGACATTGCTCTAAACGATATTCCTGTAAATGGAAGTCCTTACCAACCCATAGACTGGGATATATATTACAGGTTTCATATGGTATGGTTCCTGGTAATGATATATCCTCAACTTTATTGTTGATAGAAATACGTTCTGTCATATTATTTTCTTTTTTAGTTATTATTTCTGGTAGTTTTACTTTTTCTTCTAAAATTATAATATTTTTTTCAGAGGAATTTATTTTATCATTACGTGCTTTTTCAATAATACTTTTTAGTTTTTTTACTACTGTTTCACGGTTTGATACCCAGTCTGTTGACCATATACGATGGATTTTCCATCCAAGTCCTTCAAGTATTTGTTGTCTTAATCTGTCTCTATCTCTTGCGGTTGCAGCTGAGTGATATGTTGCTCCATCACATTCTATACCAAGTAAAAATTGTCCATAATGTTCTGGATCAACTACTCCCATATCAATCCTATATCCGCTGCACCCTACTTGGTGTATTACGTCATATCCCATACTTTTTATTGATTCAGCTACAGATTCCTCCAATGGTGATTCTATATCACCTTTACCCTGAGGATGTGTAATCTCTAAAGCATTTTCTCCTATTTCAGAATAATTTAGGTAATGATATAAATTTAATACACCAGAAGCTTTTGCTGCACGTAAATCAATATCTGAAGCTTTAATTGAACTTATTAGGATTATTTTTTCACGAGCACGAGTTACCGCTACATTCAATCGTCTTTCTCCACCCGTCTTATTTAATGGACCAAAATTCATTGCCATACGTCCGTGCTGATCACGGCCATAACCGATACTGAAAATTATAACGTCGCGCTCATCTCCTTGAACGTTCTCTAGATTTTTAACGAAAAACCCCTCAAGTCGATCTTCTTTAAAGAAAACTTCAAATTCCGGTTTTACTCGTCTCCTTTGTTCAATTTCATCTTCAATAGCTATCATTTGTGCCTGACTGAATGCTACAACTCCAAGACTCTTATTTGGATAATTAGTAAAATGTTGAAAAACCTTATCTGCAACGATTTCTGCTTCTTTGACGTTATTTCTTTTACCACCACGGTCATATATGCCATCTGGTACGTAAACAAATTTTATACCCAGGGTTTCATCTTTATATCTTAAAGAAGGAAAGGTTATTAATCGATCGGAATAGAAACGATTATTAGAAAAAGCAATTAATGATTCATGTTTACTTCTATAATGCCATTTAAGGAAAGGTGCCGGTAAAATAGTACAGCATTCATCGAGAACACTGTTAAAATCAGCTGAAGTTTCTTCTTCAATTTCATCTTCATTATAATCTTCATCATTATCCATTGTCCTAAAGAAATTTGTTGGAGGAAGTTGTTTACTATCACCTGCTACTATAAGCTGTTTACCACGATATATGGCTCCAACAACATCTTCTGTAAAAATTTGTGACGCTTCATCAAATATTACAAGATCAAATTTTAATACTTCTGATTGAATATAGTCATCAAAAAGTATTTGTTTTTCTGTTTTTATGTCGGGCTGAATAAACTGACTTACAGATAAAGGGCTCATTAAGAGACAGGGTTTTAGTCTTAAGAGCAAGTTGGGAATTCTATTAAATAAATGACGGATTGGAAGATGCTTTCGTTTTTTTGCTGCTTCTCTTCGTAAAATAGAAAGTTCAGAATCTTGAGCTTTAAATAATATGTTTTTTGGTCTTCTGGAATTGCATAGATCTATAATCTTTTGTCCTGATAAATAAACTAATTCTTTATCCAATTTACGGAATTCTTCAATAACTTTCTCATGATTCTGTCCACGAAATTCACTCAATACAGGGGTCTTTTCAAAGATAAAATCAAGCCATGCCTGATATATTGTTTTATGATATACATCTAAAAGTTCCGATGCATCTGGTGGATCTTCTAGTAATTTTGACAAAAAGATACCAATATTAACTTTAATAAATTCTTCTCTAAGTTTTTTGAAATCAGTCCACATTTGTAAATCGTTCATATGCTCCTGAAGTATTACAATTCTTTCATATAGTTCACTTAGTGATAATTCTTGATATGATTTTCCCAAATATGTAGGATTAGGAGAATCAAAGTTTTCTTCAAAAGATTGAAAAAGTGATATAGTATGCTGATAATTTGTTGCAAGGT
>Ga0116184_10000485_pt1 | contig 45401 bp, 34 predicted proteins | sample AD_JPNNA5_MetaG_FD_89886 | JGI IMG/M metagenome (GOLD analysis project Ga0116184, IMG submission 89886) | Active sludge microbial communities of municipal wastewater-treating anaerobic digesters from Japan - AD_JPNNA5_MetaG | ecosystem: Engineered > Bioreactor > Anaerobic > Digestate | place... | reverse complement strand
TTGGTAATTAAATTTTACCACAAAAGAGGTAGGATTTCTTCATTTTTGGAGCTTTTTTACGCAATTTTCAATGGAAAACACAGATGTTTAAATCGGTAGGTGAAAAAGTACGGAAACTCAAGGATTAGCTATATTGACATACATTGAAAAAATGATATAATTTCCTTAATACGGCGTTACTAAAAGGATGAGTAACATATGGTCTGTGGCACAGAGAGAGGGGAACGGTGAGAACCCTTGCAAGAATATATGTGAAAGCTGCCCTTTGATGCCTTCCGCAAAACGGAACGTATACCTGCGTTAAAGGTTTAAGAGCTTTCTTAGGAAAGAATTTGGGTGGTACCGCGTGTTAACTCTCGTCCCTTTGCAGGATGGGAGTTATTTATTTATATAAGGATGGTGATGGAAATGGAGAAATTATCATTAAACACATTGAGAGAAGAGTTCCTGAAATTTTTTGAAAGTAAAGGGCATCTCAGGTTGAAGAGTTTTTCTCTGATACCGGAGGATGATCCTTCCATACTGCTTATTAATGCGGGAATGACACCGCTAAAACCGTACTTTACCGGGGCTTTAAAACCGCCGTCTAAAAGGATAACTACCTGCCAGAAGTGCATAAGAACTTTGGATATCGACCGTGTGGGAATTACCACAAGACACGGAACATTTTTTGAGATGCTGGGTAATTTCTCTTTCGGCGATTACTTTAAGAAAGAGGCAATTCAATGGTCGTGGGAGTTTTTTACCGAAGTTCTGAAAATGGATAAGAATCTTCTCTATGCATCGGTCTACGAAGAAGACGACGAAGCATATGATATCTGGAAAAATATTGTGAAACTGGATGAGAGCCATATTGTAAGGATGGGTAAAGAAGATAATTTCTGGGAGCACGGAACAGGACCTTGCGGACCGTGCTCGGAAATTTACTATGACAGAGGAGAAGATAAAGGGTGCGGTTCAAAAGACTGTAAGGTAGGCTGTGACTGTGACAGATTTGTAGAGGTATGGAATAACGTATTTACACAATTCGACAAGCAGGAAGACGGCACTTACAAACCTTTAAAGAATAAAAACATTGATACCGGTATGGGACTGGAGCGATTGGCCTGTGTGGTACAGGGAGTGGATTCGATATTTGAAGTGGATACCGTTAAAGACATATTGGATTTTGTCTGCAATGCTACCAGCACTGAATACGGAAAAGACCAGACAAAGGATATTTCCATCCGCGTCATAACCGACCATATAAGAAGTTCCGTTATGATGATATCCGACGGTATAATACCTTCAAACGAAGGCAGAGGCTATGTCTTAAGAAGACTGTTGAGAAGAGCATCCAGACACGGAAGACTGTTAGGTAAAAAAGATGCTTTTCTTTCGGAACTAATTGATGTTGTTATTAATAATTCCAAGAGTGCATATCCGGAACTGGAAGAAAAAAGAGACTATATATTAAAAGTGGTACAAAGTGAAGAAGCCAAATTCATTAATACCATTGAAAACGGAATGAACATTCTAAACCAGTACCTTGAAGAGGCTGAAAATAACAAGAAAGATACTCTTGCAGGTGAGCACATTTTCAAACTTCACGATACATACGGTTTTCCCTATGATCTTACCAGAGAAATCGCTTCGGAGAGAGGATTCAAACTGGATAAGGAAGGTTTTGACGAGTATATGCAAAATCAGAAAAAAACTGCCAGGGATGCTTTTAAAGCAGATGAAGGGTCTGCATGGCACAGTGATGAGAATATATACAAGAATATACCTAAAACGGAATTTTCAGGTTATGAAAAGCTTGAAATAAAAGCTGAAGTTTTATCATTCGTAAAGAAAGATGAAACGGCGGAACTGGTAACCGACAAAACGGTATTCTATGCCGAAGGCGGCGGTCAGCAGGCAGATATCGGGGTTATAACCGGAAAAAAAGCAAAGATGACGGTTACCGATGTGATAAACAGAGAAGGCATCTTCATTCACAGAGGTGTGATGGAGCAAGGCAGTTTCAGTGATGATGAAACAGTGACTCTTAAAGTTGATAAATCAAGAAGAAAAGCTACAGAACGAAACCATACGGCTACTCATATGCTTCACTACGCATTAAGAGAAGTATTGGGTAATCATGTTCATCAGGCCGGTTCCTATGTAGATCATCAGAGACTGAGATTTGACTTTACTCATTTTTCCGCTATGGATGACCGGCAGCTTATGAAAGTTGTGAGTATAGTGAACAACATTATCATGGAAGATATTAATGTGGTGAAAGAAATAATGGATATGGATACGGCTAAGAAGAAAGGTGCCACGGCATTATTCGGAGAAAAATACTCCGATAAAGTACGTGTGGTATCCATTCATCCTTATAGTATGGAACTGTGCGGAGGTACGCATCTTTCAAAAACGGGAGAAACAGGTCTGTTTACAATAGTATCGGAAGGTGCGGTAGCTTCCGGTGTACGAAGGATAGAAGCATTGACAGGTACAAATGCAATTGAGTATATGCAAAAGCTGGAAGATACGGTTAATCAGCTTAACAGGATGCTTAAAGGAAGCGATGTTATAGGCAGAGTGGAAAATCTTTCTTCCACCGTCAGAGAGTTAAGAAAAGAAAACGAGGAGTTGAAGAATAAGCTATCAGCTCACAAACTGGACAATGTTCTTAACACATTCGAGCAGTATAAGAATATAAAGGTAGTTTCCGCCGTTATTGAAAATGCCGATATGCAGGTTTTAAGAAACCTGTCGGACAAAGCACGTGAAAGATATGATGACTGTGTTTGCGTATTTGTATCAACAGGCGAGAAAGTATCGATGGTAATAGCCGCAACCAAAAAGGCGGTGACAAGCGGGGTAAATGCCGGTACCGTTATTAAAGAAGCGGCAGCACTGATCGGCGGTTCGGGCGGAGGCAGACCGGATATGGCTCAGGCAGGCGGAAAAGATTCCGACAAGGCTCACGATGCCGTTCAAAAAGCAGTACAACTTATTAAGGAGGCAATATAATGGAAAACTGTATTTTTTGCAAAATTGTAAGAAAAGAGATACCAAGTACCAAGGTATACGAAGATGATTATGTCTATGCATTTAAAGACATAAATCCTCAGGCAAAGCACCATGTTTTGGTTATTCCCAAGCAGCATATACTGTCGGATATTAATGATATAACCGAAGACAACTGCTTCATAATCGGCAGAATGTTTTATGCGGCAAAGAAGATAAGTGAAATACTGGGAATAGAAAAAAGCGGAGTAAGAATTATCAACAACACGGGAAAAGACGCTCATCAGACGGTAAAACACATACACATACATGTACTGGGCGGTCAGGATATGGGTGAAGGGTTGGTGTAAAGAGTATTTTACCAAGCATTTGTATCCTTAGATAACGGATGTAATAGTTTAAATTAATAAAAAATATTTAAATCAAATAGTTAAGAAATAATTATAAAAAAATTAAAATACAACGGGAGCTTTTGCTCCCGTTTGATTACTATCTTTTCTTTCTCTTTCTTGCGGCTTCGGATTTCTTCTTCCTCTTGACGCTGGGTTTTTCGTAGTGTTCTCTTTTTCTTACTTCAGCTAAGATGCCGGCTTTGGCGCACTGTCTCTTAAAACGCTTTAATGCGCTGTCCAGTGTTTCGTTCTCTTTAAGTCTTACTTCTGCCATCCGTTTTTCACCACCCTTCTGTCATAAGATAAATCAAGCTTTTGTATTGTATAGTAAGTATAAGTGTTTGTCAATAAAAATTATGCTTCTTCTTTGGGCTTGGTCAGCTCTTCATCTATACTCTTGTAATAGGCATCTACACCCTTATAAGCTATAATCACCGCAAGAATGAATATAAGAGGTTCTATGGGGATAGTTATGAGTGAAGTGAAAATCCAGATAAGATAGATAATAGCAGGTAATGTCAGAGCATAAGCGGTAAGCTGCAAGGAAATACCCAGATTTGCAGGTCTTTTTCTGATACGTCTTATTGTATTAACTATCAATGCTATGAACAAATCATAGAAGAGGTAGTTACCGATAAAGAAAACAAACATAGATACAAAGAAGAAAATATAAAGGTAGGGTTTTGATGAAGATACTCTGCCGAACAACATTTCCGAAGTAACTTCCTGTTTTTGACCTAAAACCGATTGGTAACCTATACTGTACCTTATAGCCGAATTGGATAAATATATTTCCTTTTGTCCTAAAACTATAACAGTATCATATTCTTCGTACTTGGTAACCGATCCCGTATATTCTTTATCGATTATTATAAGCGTTCCTTTATCATCGGTTTCCGCAAGAATCACCGGTTGATCACTCTCTATTACAAGCTCTCCGTTTTTGATGGTAAATTCCGGAGTATTTTGTTCCAGTTGCGTTATAAGTTGGGTAGTGTAATCTTTAATTGATGCTACAAATATAGCCGAGAAAATAACGGAAAGCAGAAAAGTAAACAGCAGAATGTATAAGAATGCTTTTGAAAAATTCTTATACACGAAGTGTTTATATGCATGCATGTCCGTAAAGCTCTTTATAAATATCCAGAATACCGGTTTTCTTTTGTTTTCCATAGTTCTCCTTGCGTTCACAATTTTACTTATACCATTATACAGCATAATGACAAAAAGCTATAAAAAAATGCAGCCTACTATTTTCACCATTTCAAATCGTATCATTTAGTCCTCTGTGCCTTCATTTGCTCCTTAAAGCGGATAAGGTTCATGATTTCAGCTTGATCGGATTCATCGAGTTTCTCAAAACTTCTGGCAAAAACTGTGGCCGGTTGGCTCAGCTCACTTTCGTCCAGTATTGCGTTGACTGACACGCCAAATAATGTGCTCAGTTTTGAGATTTCGTCAGCAAGTATTTTTCTGTTGCCATTTTCCATCTGGGTGAAAGTAGACCTGCTCACACCAAGATATTTTGCTACATAGTCCTGGGACAGATTCATCTGTGTTCTCAGTTTTTTAATTCTCTCATTAATTCCCCTCATTTTTGCTCCTCCTTTACCAACAGTATTATTATAATACGCGCTGTTTGAAAATACAACACTAAATGTTAGAAAACCTAACCCAATTTTTTATGTGTTGTGTGCTAAAATAATTACATGAGCAGGAGAGACAAAGAGTTCAGATCAGATAAATTTGTTTTGCAATCGGATTTCCGACCTACAGGTGACCAGCCTGCAGCAATAGAGGCATTGGCAAACGGAGTGCTTTCAGGGTATAAACATCAGACTCTTCTGGGAGTTACCGGTTCGGGTAAGACTTTTACCATGGCAAATATTATTGAAAAAGTTCAGAAGCCCACTCTTGTCATTGCACATAACAAGACATTGGCTGCCCAGCTGTGTTCGGAGTTTAAAGAGTTCTTTCCCGATAACAGTGTGGAATACTTTGTATCCTATTACGACTATTATCAGCCCGAAGCATATATTCCCTCTACCGATACATATATTGAAAAGGATATGTCCATAAATGACGAAATAGATCAGCTGCGACATGCCGCCACATCGGCTCTTCTGCAAAGAAGGGATGTAATAATAGTAGCATCGGTTTCCTGCATTTACGGTCTGGGCAGTCCTGCCGATTATGAGGACTTAATGCTGTATATCGGGGTGGGCATGACGCTTGACAGGGATGATGTGATAAAGAAACTGGTGGAAATACAGTACTCACGAAATGAAATGGATTTTAAAAGAGGAACTTTCAGGGCAAAAGGAGATTCTTTAGAAATTGCTCCTTCCAACAGTGCAAATGTCGGGTACAGAATAAGCTTTTTCGGAGATGAAGTGGAGAAAATTACGCAGTTTGATTCATTGACCGGAGAAATAACAGGTTATGTCAATCATCTGGCGGTTTTTCCCGCCAGTCATTTTGTTTCTAAAGATACAAAACTTAAAAGAGCCATAGAAGATATACAGGCGGAACTGCAAGAGAGGGTGGCATATTTTGAAAATCAAGGCAAGATAGTGGAGGCTTACAGGCTCAATCAGAGAACCAGTTATGATTTGGAGATGATTAGGAATATAGGGTTCTGTTCGGGAATAGAGAATTATTCAAGGCATATTGACGGCAGGAAGGAAGGACAGCCGCCGGCCACTTTGCTTTCCTTCTTCCCCGAGGATTTTTTAATGTTCATAGATGAGTCGCATGTAACAATTCCTCAGATAGGAGGTATGAACAAAGGCGATCGGTCCAGGAAGAAGAACCTGATTGACTTCGGATTCCGGCTGCCTTCTGCATATGACAACAGACCGCTGACTTTTGAGGAGTTTAAGGAAAAACAGAACCAATGTATTTATGTGTCGGCAACTCCCGGCGATTACGAGCTGGGGATATCGGAGCAGGTAGCCGAGCAGATTATACGACCTACGGGACTTACCGATCCGAAGATAGAGGTACGCCCCGTAAAAGGACAGGTGGATGATTTGCTTTTCGAGATACGCGATACCGTGTCAAGGAAAAATCGTGTATTGGTTACAACCTTAACAAAAAGAATGGCGGAAAAACTGACCGAGTACTATTCTTCTTTGGGTGTATCGGTGCAGTATTTGCATTCCGATGTGGAAACACTGGAAAGAATAGAGATATTGAAACAGTTGAGAGACGGCACTTTTGATGTGCTTATCGGGATAAATCTTCTTCGTGAAGGTATCGACCTTCCGGAAGTGGAACTTGTGGCGGTGTTGGATGCCGATAAAGAAGGATTTTTAAGAAGTGCACGTTCTCTTATTCAGACAGCCGGAAGAGCTGCAAGAAATGTTGCAGGCAGGGTAATAATGTATGCAGATACAATTACCGACAGCATGAAGGTTGCCATTAATGAAACAAACAGAAGAAGAGCGATACAGACCGAGTATAACGAGAAGCATAATATTACTCCGGTAGGTATTGTTAAAGAGATAAGGGATAATATACGTTTCAGGATAGCGGAAAAAACCGATACAAAATATTCGCATGTTTTTGAAATACCAAAAACCGAAGTGGAGATAATACGTTTAATTGATTTATATGAGCGTCAGATGAAGCGGTATGCAAAACTTCAGGAATATGAAAATGCCGCACGATACAGAGATATGTTGAAAGAGCTTAAAGAGGCATTGCAGCAAGGCGATGTATATTGAAAAGAAGCCGGAAATGGGATAAGATTAAATGTGGCGGAACCTGAAAGGAGAAGGGGAGAAAGTACCCCGGAATTAATATGAAAAAAGTACGAGTCGGCCTTTACGGCATTAACGGACATCAGATACACAACCAGATGGTAAACCATGAAAAAGCGCAAGTGACCGCAATTTCCATGATAGACAGAGAGAAGTTACCTAAGGAACTTCTAACCGGGGATGTTGTGTTCTATGAGGATTTTGACAGCATGCTTAAAGCAAAGAATGTTGATGTTATTTCAATATGTGCTCCCAGGAGAATAGACCAGAAGGATTTAGCTGTAAAAGCCCTGCTTGCGGGTAAGCATGTTTACAGTGAAAAACCTTGTGCTTATACCGAAAAGGATTTGGATGAAATACTTAAGGTATCAAAAAAGACCGGTATGCTTTTCCATGAAATGGCCGGATCGGCATTTGAGGAGCCTTTCATTTCGGTTACGGAGTTAATTAAATCGGGACGAATAGGTGAGGTTGTTCAGGTGTTTGCACAGAAATCCTATCCTTTTAAAACATCGGCGGGGCGACCCCAGGATGACATTACCGACGGCGGCCTTATACGCTGGATAGCCGTTCATGCCGCAAGATTCGTGGAACATACAACAGGTTTGAAGATTAAAGACATATATGCAATGGAAACGCGGCACGGAAATCCCGTAAAAGACGGCAATCTCAAGATGGCGGCAAGTATTATGTTTTCTTTAGATAACAATGCGGTAGGATGCATTATAGCCAATTATCTTAATATGAACAATTTCCCTACATGGGGCAACGAGCATTTAAGAGTATGGGGAACTGACGGTTTTGTGGAGATAACCGACGGATTGACCGCCACCAGGCTGGTTACTCCCGATTATGACGGGCCGGTAGAGATTAAGTATGCAACTCGGGACTATTTTGACTTTTTCATAGACGAGATTTTATATAACAAACCTATGCCTTTGACGCTGGAAGAGGAACTTCATCCGTTAAGAGCGGTGATAAGAGCACAGGAAAAAGCGGTGGAGGTGCAGTAATGAAAATTGTAGTGGTAGGTATAGGCGGTTACGGTGAAGTGGTGCTTGACGGGTTGTTCGAAAATCCCTGTAATCTGGATTACTCTATAGCGGGATATGTCGCTCCAAGACCCAAAGACAATGATTATTCCAAAAGGTTGCATGAAATGGGAGCACAAAGGTATGCAACGCTGGAAGAGTTCTTTGAGCATAAACATGCGGACCTTGCGGTTATATCCAGTCCCATAGAGTTTCACATGCCTCAGACAATCTTATGCCTGCAGCATAACACCGCTGTTATGTGCGAAAAGCCGGTAGCGGGAACAATACAGGATGCATATGCCATGAAGAAGGCGGAAGAAGCATCGCAGGCATTTGTGGGAATAGGATATCAGTGGTCCTATTCCGATGCCATTGTAAATCTAAAGAAAGATATTCTTGCAGGCATGTACGGAAAACCTGTCCGTTTGAAGAATATAGTGCTTTGGCCCAGAACTCAAAGATATTTTAAGCGAAACAGCTGGGCCGGAAAGATAAAGAATGATTCGGGATATTGGATATTGGATTCGGTGGCCAACAATGCCACGGCACACTATATCCACAACATGTTCTTTGTTTTAGGTGACGGTTTAAAAAGCAGTGCATGGCCTGAAACCATACAGGCCAACATATACAGAGCAAATGATATTGAGAATTACGATACATGCGTTTGTAGGGTAATCACACAAAAAGGAGTGGAGATATTGTATTATGCAAGCCATTCCACCGATATAAAGTGCGAACCTCTGTTGCATTTCCAGTTTGAAAAAGGCGAGATATATGCCGATTTCAATAAGGAAAAATGCATATACGGAAAAGTAGGCGGTAAGGTAATATCCTACGGAAATCCGTTTGAGTTGGAGATGAAGAAGGTATTTGACTGTATCAGGACACTAAAAGGGGCCGATGTAAATTATTGCCCCATAGAGGCGGCTATACCGCAGCTTAAAACAATAAATGCAATTAGCCAGTTTTATGACATAGAGCAGGTGGAGGAAAGTGATTTAGGATATCTGGATGCCGAGGAGAATACCACCAAACTGGTATATGTCAAAGGGTTGTATCAAGACATGATGAAGGCATACAGCGACAATTTGATTCTTGATGAGTCGGCAAAAGTTATTGATATTACAGGATATAAATATTTTGAGAATATGAAGCAATAGGAGGGTATTATGTACAAAGATCAGGACCATATAAGGAAGTTTCTTAATGATATGGATATTATGAGGTTTACCGATGTTACCGATGTTTCCGACATTTATATAAAGGAAGTGCCGGGCAAGATAAACCTGATGGCATTGAAAGAGACCGATATTTCTGCAATGCAACCGTATAAAAGCGGTACCATATATGAGACAGAGGGTAATAAATATCACATATTCAAGTTTAAATTAAGAGTAAGTCCCGTATATGACCGAAAACCGTTTGTTCTTAAAGCTATAACGGGATTCGGGACCGATTGGAATGTTTTTCGGAATCCCAACTTCCTGCTTTTTATAAACGGACAGCCGGAGCAGGCTTTTGACTTCGGACATCGTGAATGCATAATAACCGACTGTGCCAAGGCACATGACGAGTATGAATGTTTTTTATTTGAGTTCTCCGGAATGAAGAAAGGACCGGTACAGCTTACATTACAGACCTGCTCGCTGGATTATCCCACCGACGAGCTTTATTACAACATCCTCTGTCCGGGAGAGTCCATTCCGTTCATTGAAAGCGAAGCAATAAGAAAAGACACTGCAAAATACCTGATTAACGCCATAAATATGGTGGATTTGAGAGAACCTTACTCGGATAAATATTATGAAACCGTAAGTAAAGCAAACGGGTATCTTTTGGATGAGTATTACGGTAAATATTGTGATGATGACACATCGGAAGTTACCGTTGCCGCTGTAGGACATTCGCACATAGATGTGGCCTGGAGATGGCCTATAAAAGAAACCAGACAAAAGACCGTGAGAACCTTTACATCACAATTGAAGAATATACGTGATTACAAAGATTTCAGGTTCATAGTAAGTCAACCTCAGCTGTATAAATATCTGGAAGAGGATTATCCCGAATTGATAGATAAGATAAAGCCGGCGGTGGAGAGCAGACAGTGGGAGCCGGAAGGTGCGATGTGGGTGGAAGCCGACTGTAATCTTACCAGCGGAGAATCTCTTGTGCGGCAGATAATGCACGGAAAAAAATATTTCAAAGATATGTTTGACAGGGACTGCAGGATTTTATGGCTTCCCGATGTTTTCGGGTACAGTGCCGCACTGCCTCAGATTTTAAAGAAATCGGGAATAGACTATTTTTCCACATCCAAAATATCCTGGAATGAGTATAATGTCATTCCCTATAACACATTCATGTGGGAAGGAATAGACGGAACGGAAATATTCACCAATTTTATAGTGGGCGGAAAAGGTCCCAATGAGGAAGGAAGACCGAGAGTAACATATAACTCCTGGGTAAATGCCGAGCAGATAATGGGAACATGGAAAAACTACCGGGATAAGAGCTTAGCTAAATATCCGTTTATGTCATACGGATTGGGAGACGGCGGCGGGGGACCGGGCAGAGATCATCTTGAGCAGGCTATCCGATTTTCCAGGGGTATAAAAGGTATGCCGAGATTTGAGAGTGTAACGGTGACCGAATATTTCGATAAACTGTATGACTTGGTAAAAGACGATTCAAGACTGCCTAAATGGGTAGGAGAGCTGTATCTGGAATTTCATCGCGGTACATATACATCGGTAGCCAAAAATAAGAAGAATAACAGAAAGTCCGAGATACTTATGCGTGATACCGAGGCTTTCTGCTCTTTAGCCGACAGATTCGGGCTGGATACATACGACAAGAAGAAGATTTATGATACCTGGGAGACAATACTGTTAAACCAGTTCCATGACATAATACCGGGGTCCTCCATTAAAGAAGTATATGACGATTCCGATGCGGATTATGCAAGAGTCATGAAAGACGGTAAAGAGCTTCTGTCAGGCTCGCTCAATGCTTTTGCAAAGACCGTTAAAGGGCAGGACCTGTGCGTTGTATTTAATCAACTTGCTTTCAAGCGTGTGGATACCGTAAAGTTAAGAACCGACAAGGATTTTACCTGCGTATACGACATAAGCGGCGAAAGAATTCCCGGACAAACCGTTATTGAAGACAATAAAAAATATTTCCTGTTTGAAGCGCGATTGTGCTCCATGGGGTATACTATATTCCGTCTTTCCGATGAAAAGTGCATAGTTGATGACAATTCATTTGTCGCAACATGTAATATGATGGAGAATAAGCATCTTAAGGTAGTGTTTGACGACTTTATGAACATATCTTCAATTTATGACAAAGATGCAAAGAGGGAAGTGGTACAGAAAGGTCAGACCGCAAACAAAATAACGGCATTCGAGGACAAACCTTTGACATATCAGGCATGGGATATAAACATATATTACAATGAGAAACCTTATGAGATTAATGATGTTACATACTCTGCTTTAGTGGAAGACGGTCCGGTAAGAAAATGCATAAGAGTGGACAGAAAAATATTGGAAACAACTATTACACAGTATATTTCACTGGAGTGCAATTCTCGAAAGATTGATTTTAAGACGGTTATTGACTGTAATCATGATGATTTACTGCTTAAAGCCGCTTTCCCCGTTGATGTACATACCGATTATGCCACTTATGATATACAGTTCGGTAATGTCAGGAGACCTACCCACTGGAACACAAGCTGGGATTATGCTCGTTTTGAAGTATGTGCTCACAAATGGGCGGATTTATCGGAAGATGACTACGGTGTAAGTATTCTGAATGACTGCAAGTACGGTCATGACATAAAAGATTCCGTTATAAGGCTGACACTGCTCAAATCGGCAACAGAGCCCGATCCCGATGCCGACAGAGGATTACATGAGTTCACCTATTCACTCTATCCTCACATGGGAGATTTCAAAAAAGCCCATACAGTGGATATGGCATACAAACTCAACTTCCGTCCTTATGCAAAGTATGTGGAAAAAGGGACGGGAGATATAGAAAATTACAGATCCTTTATGACATGTAACCATGAGAATGTCATTGTCGATACATTAAAGAAAGCCGAAGAGGGCGACGGTCTGATTTTGAGGGTGTATGAGTGCTTTAACAGGCGTACCGAGTGTACAATCGATCTCAATTTTGAAGTTTCCAAAATAACGGAATGCGACCTCATGGAAAACGATATAGCCGATGCGGTAATAGAGGACAATGTTCTCAAGTTTACCATAAGACCGTATGAGATAAAGACATTTAAGATTTCTTAATAAGATTGTCTACTATATAGGCTATAACACCGTCATTGTTGGAGCACGCAATCATGTCGGCATGTTCTTTAACTCCTTCGTCGGCATTACCTGCTACCACCGCAAATCCGGCATAATCCAGCATATCGATGTCGTTAAAGCCGTCTCCCGCAGCAATCATCTGCTCGCGCCCTATATTCAATGCTTCGGACAGTTTGGAAAGAGCGGTGGCTTTGGAAATACTGCTGCTGAAAAACTCCAGAAAATAGGGGCGTGTTGTAACTGCGGTAACGGTGGAAGGGGCAAGCCTTGCTGCCATCTCCTTAATTGCCGTTATTTTTTCCAAAGTATCTATGAATACGAACTTTGTAGGTCCGTTTTTACATTTTCTCAAATCTATTGTGTTCAGAAGAAGAGGAGTGATACCGGTAATGGCTGCATAATCGTATGCATATTTGTTAAGTTCCGATACGTATAACACCCCGTTATGCCACATGCACACGGTGCATTGTAAAATATCATTGAGTTTAATCACATTCAAGCCGTCTTCAATGCTCATGGTCTCACTGTATATTAAAGGTCCGTCTTTACCGAGATAAACCATAGCTCCGTTGTTTGTAACAACGGGAGATGTAAGCTTAAGGGCATCATATATCTTTAATACACCTAAAAGAGGTCTTCCGGTACACAGTACAAGTTTTATACCTTTCTCTTCCAGATAAGCGGCTGCTGCATAAGTGTTTTCCGGCAGCATGCCGAAATCATCCAAAAGTGTACCGTCTATATCCGTTGCGATAAGTCTGTATTTCATATTCTTTCTTCAGTCCGTGAGGACATTTTTTTGTTTTTGCTCTAAAAACCGGAGAGCATAATATAAGTTTAGTGAATTCTTTAATATTTACAAGTGTAAATGCAGTAATATGTTGGTAAATTAAAAAGCAAGGGTATCAAACTAAAACAGTAACGGTACATCTCCGTACATCAATATGCGTATTATTCCTATCACAACTAAATGCAGAGGATAATAAATGTAGAAAAACATTTTCATCCAGCCGGCTTTTCCTTTTTGACCGTTATACATTTTTAACACCGGATAAACCATGAGAACACCGATTAACTCAAGTGCATACACTTTGCTGACAAAAAAGAACGATATCAATCCGTAGAAAAACACCCACAGAAGCATCATTTTCATCTGTCCTTTTAAATCTCCGCGCTTTTTATACATACTGACGATTGCCAGCACCGCTATACAGCTCCAGTCAGCGGGGAATGCACTGCATATGAGCAGAAATATTATTATGTGTTTCAGATATTTGTTCATACGCTTTTCTTCATGCTCCAACCACAGCACTACAACGGAAATAAACAGCGGGTACATAACACTTGTCTGATTAAAAATTCCCGAACGGAAAGGCACCGGATCAATGCCGAATGAAAAGCAATATGCAAAATGCGATATGACCGCAAATATGAACATTCTGAGCATATATTTCTTCACATTCCTTGTGTAATAAAAACCCTCACAGACAAAAAACCACATGATAGGAGCTGTCAGCCTGCCGATCAGATGAAGTATGATAGGCAAGGGCTTCACAGGAAAGCCCGGATAAAAAAGATCTGCGATATGGTCTACTGTCATCGCGATAATTGCTATTAACTTCAGATGATTTGCATTAAGTCCCTTTTTCTCCATTTTTTCCTCGCCTTCACGTGGGATTAGTATATTAATTATAGTGGATTCAGGTAATATTTATGTCAAATAAATATAAAATTGACATAAACATATTTTACTTGGCCCGGTAACGGATATATCTCTCAGTTCTTATTCATAAAGCATATTATCAATACATATAAGCGTAAGGTATATTTTTTACGAATAAATAAGTTGTTTTCAATTATTCCGTAATGTATTCATGGTATAATCGACTGTATAGGAGGGATGATATGAGCGGTATAATGTTGAATTGGGATGACAGTGCATTCTTCTTCGGAATTCACAAAGGATACGGGAAAAGTGTTAAAGATAAACAGGAAGCAATCGCATATACGGAAGCTGTAATGGGTCAGTATCAGGGGACCAATGTAACGGATATAGTAATGTGCGTTAATGCGAGACTGGCATCTTACCCGTCAGTGACTATTGAAAATTACGGCGATTCATATAGAAGAAAAGTTCAGAACGGTGAGCAGGTGGATTTCAAAAAGACATGGGTATCGGCTTACGATAAAATATTTAACCAATGGGGAATAGATCATTTTCAGATATGGATAGATAAACTTAAAAAGATGAATATCAAACCCTGGATATCAATAAGGATGAATGATGCTCATGAGACCATGAAGAAAACATCCTGTATTGCACCGGATTTCTATTATGACAATCCGCAATACAGAAGAGTGACATACAGTCCGGTTCAGTTGTACTATGACGGTCTTTATGATTACGGACAGGCGGCGATAAGAAAGCGGTTTCTGGATTTTATTGACGAAACGCTGGGTCGTTATGATGTGCCCGGACTGGAACTGGACTGGATGAGGGAAGCTTATCTGTTCAGATACGGTATGGAACAGGAAGGTATTACCATACTGACCGGTTTTATGAAGGATGTAAAAAAGATTGTCAAAAAATATGAGCAAAAACGGGGTCACGGTATATCCGTATCCGTTAGAGTACCCAGCGGGGTGGAAACCTGCTATTATCTCGGACTGGATGTTGCCGGCTGGGCGGAACATGGCCTTATAAACAACATAGTCATAACTCCCAGATGGTCGACAACCGAAACCGACATGCCCGTTGAAGTATGGAAGAAGTTGTTAAAGCCGTATAATGTGACCGTTGCTGCGGGAATTGAAGTGCTGATGAGACAGAACAGGGAAGTTCCCTATACATACAATTGTAAGCAAACGGTGTATGCCAACAGTGCTGCATATTTCAGTGCCGGGGCGGATAAGTTTTATCTTTTTAACTATATGACAATGCCCGATTGTTTCGGAACCGATCCTAAAGATACCGCTTTATATAATCTGCACAAAGATATTAAGGATATTCTTAAAGCTTGCAACAGTCTGGAAAATTCCATTTCGCTTGACAGAAGGCATCTTGTCACTTTCAAGGATTTTACCGCTCCCTGGGAAAAAAGCGCGTATTATGTACCGGCACTTTGCAATCCCGATAGCAACGAACCGGTAATATTCAGGATAAGGACGGGGAAGACCGATAAGAATTCCGCGGCATATATTCAGATGGGTATAGATTGTGATGATGTGCTGAACGATGATGACCTTCTCATATACCTCAACAGCCGGCAGGTCAAAGGGTTGAAGAAGACGGAACAGCCGGACTATTACATAAAGGACGGAAGATATATATGCAAAATACCCGATATAGATATGATAAACGATATCAATATTCTGCAGATATGGTCCCGCACGAAGACCTTTACAATTACACATATTGAGATAATGATAAAAGGAAAGGATATTTGATATGATTAAATACAATTTATTGCATCCTGCCGATCAGATTGTTATGCTGATGAACAGAATATACAGGTACGGAATGACCACTACCAGCGGCGGTAATCTTTCGGTACTGGATGAAAACGGCGATATTTGGATTACTCCCAGCGGAATAGATAAAGGAAGTCTTAAAAGGATAGATATAATGCAGGTAAAGCCCGACGGAACAATAATAGGTCCTCACAGGCCGTCGGTAGAGCTTCCGTTCCATAAGCATGTATACAGGACACGCCCCGAAGCAAAGGCCGTAATACATGCCCATCCGCCGGCTTCGGTAGCTTTCAGTATTGTCCGTCAGATACCCAATGTCCACCTTGTACCTAATATAAACAGAATATGCGGAGAGGTGGGAATGGCGGAATATGATGTACCCGGCAGTGAAGCTTTGGGTGAAAACATAGCCGCGGCTTTTGCAAAGGGATATGATACCGTAATGATGGAAAATCACGGTGTTATCGTAATCGGTAAGGATCTTTTTGACGCTTTTATGAAGTTTGAAACCATTGATATGTGTGCGAAACTGGAAATAAGGGCAAAATGTATAGGGAATATAAAACCGTTGTCGCAAAAACATATAGATATATCGTTACAGAAAAAAGGTCTGCCCATGCAGGAGTTTGTTCCTTCGCACTATTCTTCCGAAGAGAGGGCGGTAAGAAGAGAGATGTGCGAACTGATACACCGTTCTTACGACCAACAGTTATTTACCAGTACTCAGGGGACATTCTCGGTCAAATTAAGCGATGATGCCTTTGTAATAACTCCCTACGGAGTAGACAGAAAATACATTACAGTAGATGATCTTGTAAGAATTGAAAACGGCAAATACAGAGAAGCGGGAAAGAATCCGTCACGTTCGGTGGCACTGCATCTTAAGATATATGCAATGCAGCCTCATGTTAAGAGTATTATAATATCTCACCCGCCCAATATGATGGCTTTTGCGGTTACCGATTGTGTGTTTGATGCTCATACAATACCGGAAAGCTATATTGCTTTAAGAAATGTGCCTAAAATGCCCTACGGATCCAGTTTCCTGCAACCGGAAATGTTCGCCAGGATTTTTGATAAGAGGACGCCTGTTGTATTAGTGGAAAATGACTGCGTTATCTGTACCGGTTCAACTCTCTTACAGGCATTTGACCGACTGGAGGTTGCCGAGTTCAGTGCAAAAGCGCTTATTGATGCCGGTGTTTTGGGAGAAATGGTCAGGATAAATGAAGAGCAGACTGCTGAGATAGAAAGATTTTTCAAACTTGACTAAAAGAGGAATGTTTTATGTTAAGTAATGAAGCAAAGAAAAGATACCAAGCCTTTTGGGACAGGACTTCATACGAAAGGTGTACAATGTATATCTTCCGAAAAATAAAGGAAGACGTTGTAATGCAAGGCGCTTCATTAGAAGATAAATGGATCAATTTAGAAAAGCGCACACAGGAAGCGCAGGAATTATATGTAAACTATAAGTATTATGCAGAAGGTTTTCCCACCTATAATACCAACCTAGGACCGGGCAGTATGGCGGCATGTATAGGCGGAGACTTCGAACTGGCTCCGAGAACTATATGGTTTGACCGCAATCCTATCATTAAAGACTGGTCGGAAGTTCCCGAATTGAAAATATACGAAGACAGTGAAATGTGGCAGATCATAACCGGGCTTACTGAAATGTTATGCAAAGCCTCGCAAGGCAGATACTATACATCAATGACGGATATCGGGGGTCCGTTGGACATTATAGCCTCTTTAAGAGGTACCGAGCAGCTTTTATACGATTTAATAGACTATCCCGACGACGTTAAGAAAGTTAACCAAAGAATCGAAGAGTTATGGAAGATAATGTACAATAAACTGTATGCCATTACATCCCGTTATCAAAACGGAATGACAAGTTGGATGCCGATATATTGTGAAAAGAGATATTATCCTTTACAGTGTGATTTTTGTGCTATGATTTCGCCGGACATGTTTTTAGAATTTGTAAGACCCAATTTAGCTGCTCAGACCGAATGGCTGGATCATTCCATATATCATCTTGACGGCATGGATGCCCTTCGTCATCTGGATTATATTCTGGATATACCTACTCTTGATGCTATTCAATGGAGTGCGGGAGCCGGCAAGCCCGCCTTGTATGATGAATACTTCTTTGACTTGTATAACAAGATATCAAGGAGCGGGAAAGGGCTTATGCTTTATTACATTCCGATAACGGAATTGGAAAATGTCCTAAAGAACATATCGACCAAAGGTTTGTTTATAACCATGCTGGTGGAGGAAGAAAAAGAAGCTTTGGAGGCTATTAAAATAGCGGAAAGCTACGGGGTTAAGTAATATATTAGTGTTTTAGGGTAAAACAAGTGTCGGAGCAGGCAACAGACAAAGCTGTTTTTTGGAAGAAGACTGCAAAGATAGAAAGATTTTTCAAACTTGACTAAGAGAGGGATATTTTATGTTAAGTAATGAAGCAAAGAAGAGATACCGAGCCTTTTGGGACAGGACCGCTTATGAAAGATGCGTGTTGTTCATATCCGAGAGGATAGGCAAAGGCGTTGTAATGCAAGGTGCTTCACCGGAAGATAAATGGACCGATTTGGAAAGACGCACACGGGATGCGCAGGAATCGTATGTCAACTTTAAATATTATGCCGAAGGTTTTTCCACAGTGTTCACCAATTTCGGACCGGGCAGCATGGCTGCATGCATAGGAGGAGATTTCGAGCTGGCTCCGTCAACAATATGGTTTGACCGCAATCCCATCATTAAAGACTGGTCGGAAGTTCCGGAATTGAAACTGTATGAAGACAGCTTGATGTGGCAGCTCATGACCGGGCTTACGGAAATGTTGTGCAAAGCTTCAAAATGCACATACTTTACTTCCATGGCGGATATCGGCGGTTCAATGGATATTTTATCCTCTTTAAGAGGTGCCGAGCAACTTTTATGCGACTTAATTGATTATCCTGAAGAAGTTAAGAAGGTTAACGAAAGAATCGAAGAGTTATGGAAGATTGTTTACAGCAAACTGTATGCTATTACATCCCGTTATCAGAACGGAATGACAAGCTGGATGCCGATATACTGTGAAAAGAGATATTATCCTTTGCAGTGTGATTTTTGTGCCATGATTTCTCCCGACATGTTTTTAGAATTTGTAAAACCCAATTTATCGGCTCAGGCAGAATGGCTGGACCATTCCATATATCATCTTGACGGAATGGATGCCGTTCGTCATCTGGATCACCTTCTGGATATTCCGGCTATTGATGCTATACAATGGAGTGCAGGAGCCGGTAAGCCCCCTTTATATGACGAATGTTTCTTCGATATGTACAACAAGATTTCAAGGAGCGGAAAAGGGCTGGTGCTTTTTTCCGTGCCGTTGACCGAATTGGAAAATGTTCTGAAGAACATATCAACTAAAGGTTTGTTTATAACCATGCAGGTATCGGATGAGAAAGAAGCTTTAGAAGCTATTAAAATAGCAAAAAGCTACGGAGTAAAGTAAATATATTAGTGTAATATAGTGTAAAATAAGTGTTGGAGGGTATATTATGAGTTTTAAGATAGGAGTTATTACGGATTCGTTCAGATGTCCGTTGGAGCAAGCGATAGATAAAGCTGCGGCCTTGGGGGCGGACGGCGTGCAGATATATGCCACCGGCAGAGAGTTGGCACATGATACGCCTGATGACAGGGTAAAGAAGATATTGCGTCTGTTAAAAGATGCAGGTCTGGAATTGTCCGCTCTGTGCGGGGATATCGGCGCATTCGATGATGAAATTGTCAATATCGAGAGAGTTAAGCATTCAAAAAAAATAGTAGACCTTGCCGTAAAGATGGGAACCAAGGTGGTAACCACCCACATAGGAGTGGTGCCTGAAGATAAGAATCATAAGCAATACAGGACAATTCATAAAGCATGTTCGGAACTGGGAAGATATGCCGATTCTCAGGGAGTGAAATTCGCAATAGAGACCGGTCCGGAAAAAGCATACATATTAAGAATGCTTCTGGATGATTTGGATTGCACCGGAATAGCGGTAAACTTCGACCCGGCCAATCTGACCATGTGTGTTGACGATGACGCAAGGGAAGCGGTAAGGATACTGGCTCCGTTTATTGTGCATACCCATGCTAAGGACGGTATTATGTTAAGTAAATATGCAAATGACCCAAGATACGGCGAACTGGCAAAGAAGAGAGCATGGCTGGAGTTGCCTTTAGGTGAAGGAGATGTCGGTTTTCCGACCTATCTTGAGGCTTTAAGGAAAATAGGCTATAAAGGGTTTTTGACAATAGAACGTGAAGTCGGGGAAGATCCCGCGAAAGATATTGCCAATGCGGTAACTTTCTTACGTAAACTTATATAGGAGGCAATAATGAAAATAGGGATAAGCTCATATTCATACTATAAACTTACAAGAAAAGGATTGATAGATTGCTTCGGTATTATTGAGAAAACCAAGGAGTTCGGATTTGATGCCATAGAGTTTTCCGGAATGCCCGGCGATACATATGAAGAAAGATATAAGATGGCAAAGGATATAAAGAAAGCCTGTGATGATTGCAATCTTCTGATAGCTAATTATTGCACGGGAGCCGACCTTGTAAAGGGGTCAAACTGGAATTTGCAGACCGAAATAGACCGTATAAAAAAAGAGATAGATATTGCAGCGGTGCTCGGGGTAAGTAAAATGCGGCATGATGCATCTTTCGGTTTCGGAGCAACCGACCCCAAGGCACGTCCTTTGGATATGTATCTTTACAGGCTTGCTGAGGGTTGTAAAAAGTTAACCGAGTATGCCAAAGGAGCAAATATCCGTACAATGATAGAAAACCACGGCAGATACTGTCAGCACAGTTGTGATGTGCTGAGCATATACAGGGCGGTGGATGACGATAATTTCGGTATATTGATAGACATAGGTAATTTTATGTGTGTGGATCAGGACCCCGTTGAAGCCGTAGCCCAACTGGCTCCTTATGCATTCCATGTGCATGCAAAGGATTTTCATTTCAAGTCCGGCATTAACATGAATCCCGGCTGGGGATGGTTTTTAACCAAGCACGGCAACTATTTAAGAGGCTCCATTATAGGACACGGCGATGTCCCGCTCAAAGAATGTATCAATATCCTTAAGATATACGGATACGATGATGTGCTGTCAATTGAATTTGAAGGTATTGAGGATGTGCTCTCGGCTATAGAGAACGGTCAGGCCAACCTGAAAAAATTAGTTGATATGTAGGATATCAGTGACTGTCAGAGCAAAAGAGGATATTATTCCCAAGTCGTTACAAGTTTCTTTTTCTTGTTTACACAGTCAGCTAAATACAAATTGATAAGCGTCTGATACGGAATGCCGGTAGTTTTGGCTTGGTTTTTAAAGTACGCCACAGTATCCTCATTAATATTTATTGTAATCTGCTTTTTTAAGCTTTTTGCGTAGGGGTTAGGCCTTGCATTTGAAAAATCATATTCAACCTTCATAGTTTGTTACCTCATAATTATTTTATAATTATTATTTAATTATTTGCAAGCATTATTTTTAATCGGCTGCCGTGTTTGAAATAACGGTTTTTTTACCTGTAACATTCTTTTACGTATATCTGATGCAGTTATAACCGATTATTGACATTACGGAAGTAATCATATTTATTAAAACTTGTTTCTATGATAAAATAACGAAAGAGGGTAGCATGAAGATTATTTCGGATTTTGACATGCATCTGTTCCGCGAAGGAACACAATGCCAGGCATACAGGATGTTCGGAGCACACCTTAGAGATAACGGGTGTCAGTTCACTGTCTACGCTCCCAATGCCAAATTCGTTTCCGTAGTGGGAGACTTCAACAACTGGAATCTTTTTGCACACAATATGGACAAATCGCCGGAGGGTGTGTTCAGTATTTTTGTTCCAAAAGCAAAAGAATGGGACAGATATAAATACAGGATTGTAACAAAGAATAACAAAGAAATATATAAAGCCGATCCGTATGCGTTCTATGCCGAGCATATGCCCGATACCGCTTCAAAAATAGCAAAGATTGACGACTATATATGGAATGACCGGGAATGGATGGAAAAGCGAAATGAAACACCGCTGTATGACAAACCCGTTAATATCTACGAGATGCATCTGGGTTCCTGGAAGAGACATCCGGATAATTCGTATTATACATATGAAGAATATGCGAAGGAACTTGTAAGTTATGTAAAGAATATGGGCTATACCCATATAGAGTTCATGCCGGTTATGGAATATCCTTTCGACATGTCCTGGGGTTATCAATGTCTGGGATACTTTGCGGCTAACAGCAGATTCGGTTCGCCTAAGCAGCTTAAGTACCTTATTGATTGCTGTCACCAAAACGGTATAGGAGTCATTCTGGATTGGGTACCTGCTCATTTTCCCAAGGATTCGCACGGCCTTATAAAATTCGACGGCACAGCGCTGTATGAGTATGCGTCCGCTAAAAAAGCTCAGCATAAGGAGTGGGGCACATTGGTCTTTGATTACGGGAAAAAGGAAGTGTGCAGTTTCTTGCTTTCTTCGGCATTCTTCTGGATTAAGGAATATCATGCCGACGGCTTGAGAGTGGATGCGGTATCTTCCATGCTTTATCTTGACTACGGCAGAAATGATGGAGAATGGGAGCCTAATATGTTCGGAGGAAGGGAAAATCTGGAGGCCATAGATTTCATAAAATCACTGTCCACCAATCTTTTCAGGGAGTTTCCCAATATAATACTGGCTGCGGAGGAATCTACGGCATGGCCCAATGTGACGGGAAGAGTAAGCGACGGCGGACTGGGATTCAATTTTAAGTGGAATATGGGTTGGATGAATGATACCTTATCTTATATGTCCAAAGACCCGTTGTTCAGAAAATACGAGCACAATAAGTTGACATTTTCCATGATGTATGCTTTTTCCGAGAACTATATTCTGCCTCTTTCGCATGATGAGGTGGTACACGGAAAGAAATCGCTTGTGGATAAAATGCCGGGCTATTATGAAGACAAGTTTTCCAATCTGAAAATATACTATGCATACTATATGTCGCACCCGGGAAAAAAGCTTATGTTCATGGGAGGGGAATTCGCCCAGTTTGTCGAATGGAGATATCAGTCGGGACTGGATTGGATGCTGCTGGACTATGAGTCACACAGTAAGTTTTCTGCATATGTTAAAGACTTAAACAGATTTTACAAAAGGCATAAGGCCTTTTATGAAGCGGAAAGAGACTGGGTAGGTTTTAAATGGATAAATTGTGATGCCGCTCAGGACAGTGTACTTTCGTATATTCGCAGAGATAAGGCGGGAAGAAACGATATTTTTGTTATTATTAATTTCACACCTGTAGACCGTAACGGATACCGTTTCGGTGTACCGTATAAGGGTAAGTATAAAGTGTTGATGAACTCTTCGGCTGAGAAGTATTCCGTATACGGTAAAGAGATTAACATGGAATATGTTTCCGAAGATATTCCCTGGGACGGTATGAAAGCCAGTATATGCGTTGATCTGAAAGGATTGACTGCATTGTATATAAAAAAGATATAGGAGGCTACGTATGCGAAAAAAAGAATGTATAGCATTGATACTTGCAGGCGGACAGGGCAGCCGCTTAGGGGTGCTTACCAAGAAGGTTGCCAAACCTGCGGTAAATTTCGGCGGGAAATACAGAATTATTGATTTTCCGCTCAGTAACTGCACAAACTCCAATATAGATACGGTGGGTGTTCTGACTCAGTATCAGCCGTTGGAACTCAATTCCTATATCGGAAGCGGGCAGCCGTGGGATTTGGACAGAAGTTTCGGAGGGGTATATCTGCTGCCCCCGTACATGAAAGCGGAGGCGGGAACATGGTATAAAGGAACGGCAAATGCCATATACCAGAACATGAATTTCATTCAGATGTTTAATCCCGATTACGTACTGATACTGTCAGGGGATCATATATACAAAATGAATTATGCCAAAATGGTGGATTTTCATATTGAAAACAATGCCGATGCTACAATTTCCTGTATAAAAGTTCCGTGGGATCAGGCAAGCCGTTTCGGTATTATGAAAACCGATAAAACGCTGCGTATAACGGAATTCTTCGAGAAACCCAAGAATCCGGTAAGCAATATGGCATCCATGGGTGTGTATGTATTCAAGTGGGAAGTTCTTAAAGAATATCTTATCAAAGACGAAGAAGATCCCCGGTCTTCAAATGATTTCGGTAAAAACGTCATACCTACAATGCTTCATGACGGAAAAAGGATGTTTGCATATAACTTCAAAGGCTACTGGAAGGATGTAGGTACCGTTTACAGCCTGTGGGAAGCCAATATGGAACTTTTACACAAGAAACCCGGCATGAATCTGTTTGACAGAAGTTGGAGAATCTACTCAAAGAACGCCATTCAGCCTCCTCACTATACTGCGGACGGAGCGGTTATAAAAGACAGTATGATAACAGAAGGAAGCGTCATATACGGTAAAGTCAAAAACAGTGTTATTTCCAGCGGTGTAAAAATAGGAAAGAATACCGTAATAGAAGACTCGGTACTGTTTCCGTCTGTTGTGGTAGAAGATAATTGTGTAATTAAAAAGGCTATTATAGGGGAGCGGTCGGTGGTCAGACAAAACAGTAGAATAGGTGTGGAAGACATGATTGAAGGACAGATTCCTTCAAAAATGTGTTCAGACGGAATTGTGCTTATCGGATCGGATATCGTTGTTAAGTCCGGATCCGATATAGCAAAGAATGTAATGGTGGAATAGGTGATGATATGAAAGATGCATTAGGAATTATTTTTGCGGAAGGTACGGACACGGGATTCGGTTCCCTGACATCTAAGCGATCTTTGGCGGCAGTACCCATTGCGTCGCGATACAGGATAATAGATTTCATATTGTCTTCCATGGTCAACTCGGGAATAACCAATGTCGGTATTATAACTCAAAGAAACTATAAATCGCTTATGGATCATGTGGGAACCGGTAAGGAATGGGATCTTAACAGAAAGATAGGAGGTCTGCTTCTGATTCCGCCTACTCCCTCAAGAGATATTATAGGCAGCGATAAAGTGGATTTGCTGGATCTGGCAGGCGCATTGGGGTTTCTGGAACGGTCACCTCAAAAGTATGTGGTGCTATCCAAAAGCCATCTGATATGCAATCTCAATTTTACCGATGCTTTTGAGAAGCATGTCAATTCAAATGCCATAGTAACCATCCTGTATCAGGAACTGGAACCGGAAGGTGAGATAAGCGGTTTGAAAAACAGGTATTTCCTGACTACCGATGAGAATGACAAAATAACACAGATAAAAGCTTATACTTCAACAAATGAAAGCAATAAAATTTCTTTGGACATATATATTATAAACAAGGATTTTCTTATTTATCTCATAAGAGACGGTCTTGCGTCGGGTGAAAGAGGAAGTTTAAGTGAAGTATTTGCCAGAAGAGTGGAACACATGAAGATGATAGGGTATGTCGCCAGGGATTTTGTGGCAAGAATAGACTCCATAAAGACCTTCTATCAGGCCAACATGGTCATTCTGCAAAAGGAAATAAGGGAGAAACTGTTCTTCGAACCGGGACGTATATATACCAAGGTAAAAGACGAAGCGCCGTCCAAATATATGAAATCCGCGGTTGTCAAGAACTCGCTGATTGCCGACGGATGTGTCATAGACGGTTATGTGGAAAACAGTATAATATTCAGAGGAGTTAAAGTTGTAAAGGGAGCCAGAGTAACCAATTCAATTATCATGCAGGGTTCCGAGATACAGGAAAACGCAACGCTGGAGCATGTTATTCTGGATAAGGAAGTAATAATAAGGCAGGATATACGTCTGACCGGACAGAAATCCTACCTGGTACTGATTGATAAAGGAGCTATTGTATAATGAGAATTTTATATGTATCAACCGAAGCAACACCTTTTGTAAAGACCGGAGGGCTTGCGGATGTAATCGGAGCATTACCGTATACCGTTGCAAAAAAAGGTCACGAAACTGCAATTATGATGCCGTACTACAAAAGTATAAGGGATAAATGGAGATATGAGGTTAAATATCTCACAAGCACCATTGTGACTGTAGGATGGCGGAAACAGTATGCGGGAATACTGTATCTTAAACACAAAGGAGTGGATGTATATTTCATTGACAACGAGTTTTATTTCGGCTCGGATAATGTCTACGGTTACGGAGAATATGAGGCGGAGAGGACGGCATTCTTTAACAGAGCGGTTTTGGAATCGCTGAAACTTCTGGATGTGCAGTTTGATATTCTGCATCTCAATGACTGGCCGACCGCCATGATTTCTTTACTTTTAAAGGAGCAGTACAAAAACAAGCATAACGGGCTTTACGACAATATAAAGACTATATTTACAATACATAATCTGAAATATCAGGGTATATTCGATGCATCGGTGTTATCCGACTTATTCGGCCTCTCAATGGACTATATGACAACCGACAAGCTGGAGTTTTTCGGAAGAGTCAATTTCATGAAAGCGGGGCTGATATACTCCGATAAGATAACAACGGTAAGCAACACTTACAAAGATGAGATACGGAATCCTTTCTTCGGAGAAAATCTTGACGGTGTCATTAATACCAGAAGTGCAGATTTGTACGGGATAGTAAACGGTCTGGACATAAATGAATATAACCCCAAAACCGACAAGAACATTTATGTCAACTACGGCCTCAGTGATATTGACAAAAAGAAAGAGAACAAAAAGAATCTGCAAAGAGAACTCAACCTGGATTTAAATGAAAATGCTCCTATATTGGCTATGATTACCAGACTTGTTCCGCAGAAAGGGCTGGATCTGGTCAAAAGAGTGTTTGATGATATGATGTCTTTCAACATTCAGTTTGTAATTCTCGGTACCGGAGAAGAGCAATATGAAAGCTTTTTTGAAAATGCTCATGCCAGATATTGCGGTAAAGTAGCTGCTCTTTTAAAATTCGATGAACAGATGGCGAGAAAGATTTATGCGGGAGCGGATATGTTTCTGATGCCCTCTCTTTATGAACCGTGCGGTATAAGCCAGCTTATCGCAATGAGATACGGTACAATACCCATTGTGCGTGCAGTAGGGGGATTGTGTGATACGGTGACGCAGTATGATTCGCAAAATGACACGGGGAACGGCTATCTTTTCAGGAACTATAATGCCCATGAAATGGCTCATACCGTGTATTTGGCATGTCAGGCATATAAAGGACGCACTAAATGGCAGAAGCTGATGAAAAGAGCAATGAAGACCGATTGTTCATGGGATAAAGCCGCCACTCAGTACATTAATTTATATGAAATTGCTATGCGTTAATATGGTATACAGGATTTTACGGACCGACACTTTGTCTGGTGTAACAGCCGGAAAGAAAAACACAATATTTTGATAATAATAAACTTTTATGTTGTTGTACAAGTAGTGTGTTTTGTGTATAATATCATCTCGGTAAAGGAGTACTTTTTTGAAAAACGGAAACAATAAAAATACGGTAATAAAACAGATAAATGAAGTTTTAAACAGGACTTTCGGAAAAACAATAGAGAATGCCACACAGAATCAACTTTATAAAGCATTCGCCATAACGGTTAAAAATGAAATAATGGATAAATGGGCACAATCGGCTTATACAACGGATGACAAACGGGTGTATTATCTTTCGATTGAGTTTTTAATGGGAAGAGCCTTATCCAATAATATCTTAAATATAGGAAAGCGGAAAGATTATCAGGAAGCATGCAAACAGCTGGGGCTGGACTTTGATAGTATTGCATCAAGAGAACCGGAAGCGGGTTTGGGAAACGGAGGACTGGGGCGCCTTGCTGCATGCTTTATGGATTCATTGGCAACACTGGACCTTCCGGCTTACGGTTGCGGAATACGATATGAATACGGTCTTTTCCGGCAGAAGATAATTGACGGACAACAGGTGGAATATCCCGACACCTGGCTGGAAGACGGAAATGTCTGGGAAGTGGAGCGACCGGAAGAGCGAGTGGAAGTGCATTTCGGCGGTCATATAAAAGAATCCTGGGAGGGCGATAAACTTCGTTTTGTCCATAGCGGATATTCTACAGTACATGCGGTACCGTATGATATGCCTATAGTCGGTTATATGAATGACAGAGTCAATTCCCTGAGATTATGGAGAGCGGTTTCTCCCAAGCGAATCGATATGGCAAGTTTTAACAGAGGTGAATATCTCAAAGCTGTTGAAGAAAAGCAAATGGCGGAAGTGCTTTCTCACATATTGTATCCCGAAGACAAGCATTACGAGGGCAAATCGCTGCGTTTGAAACAGCATTACTTCTTTGTTTCCGCTACCATGCAGATGATAGTTGCACGTTTCATGAAGTTAAATCTTCCGTTAAGCGCACTCCCCGACAAAGCGGTAGTACATATAAATGATACCCATCCCGCTCTGGCCATTCCCGAACTGATGAGAATACTTATGGATGAACACGGTTTGGGTTGGGATGAGGCGTGGGATATAACCGGCCGTATGTTCGCATATACCAACCACACCATTATGGCGGAAGCGTTGGAAAAATGGCCGGAGCAACTGTTCAAGCAGATATTGCCCAGGATTTATGCCATAGTAAAAGAAATAAATGAACGTTTCTGCGGTATGGTTTACAGAGACTTTCCCGAGAAAAGGAATGACATACACAAGATGGCTATTATAGGCTACGGACAGATTGCCATGGCGCCTTTGTGCATTGCAGGCTCCTATTCTGTAAACGGAGTCTCGGCGTTACATTCCAGGATTATAAAGGAAGAGACCTTTAAAGATTTTGCCGATGTATTTTGCGGGAAGTTTACCAATGTAACAAACGGAGTTACTCATCGCAGATGGCTGCTCCTGTCCAATCCCGGATTGACCGACCTTATAACCAAAAACATCGGTAAAGACTGGATAAGCGATATGACAAAGATTAAAGCTTTAGAAGCCAAAGCCGACGATCCCAAGTTTTTGGATAAGTTTGACAATATTAAGAGACTTAATAAGCGTAAATTGGCCGAGTATATAAAACAGACCACCGGAATAGTCGTTTCCGAGAACTCAATCTTTGATGTTCAGGTAAAGAGACTTCATGAGTACAAAAGACAGCTGCTGAATATCTTAAGAATAATGTACGACTATGTGCAGATTATAAACGAGCCGGAGAAATATAAGGATGCAATTCCCGTGACATGTATTTTCGGAGCTAAAGCGGCACCCGGTTACAAAAGGGCTAAAGTTATAATCAAACTTATAAATGATGCTGCGGACCTTATAAACAATGACCCGCGTGTTATGGATAAGATAAAGGTTGTATTCTTGGAGAATTATTCGGTATCTCTTGCGCAGATTATTTTCCCCGCAAGCGATATTTCACAGCAGATTTCCACCGCTTCCAAAGAAGCCAGCGGCACCGGCAATATGAAGTTTATGATGAACGGAGCATTAACTTTAGGTACCATGGACGGAGCCAATGTGGAAATATATGAGAGTGTCGGACCGGACAATATTTACATATTCGGTTATGATGCCGAAACGGTACAGCAGATATATAAAACAGGAGAGTATGATCCTACGGTATTTGTGGAGCAGGACTATACTCTCAAGACCGTTTTGAATATGCTTATTGACGGCACACTCAATCCGGAAAAACCCTATCTGTTTAAGGAGATATATGAATCGTTGCTGTCCTGCAAAACAGGCATGAGCGATCCCTTCCTGATACTGGGTGATTTCCAATCATATAAAGCGGCACATGATAAAATAGTTAAAGATTATGCCGACAGACGCAAATGGAACAAGATGGCGGTAATCAATGTGGCAAACAGCGGACGTTTTTCCTCGGACAACAGTATAGCCAACTATAATAAACTGATTTGGAAGCTTAAATAATGCTGGAAATATATTTTAACAGCAGAGATACCACATATAAATCACTGTTCGGAGCCGTACAAAGTGGTTCAACCGTGAAATTTCGTCTGGATGTCAGATGCGATGCTCCCGTTGAAGCATACATTGTCATTGACAAGTCCAAGCATCGGATGCATCTGGAAAGGCTTATCAAGGATTTATCTGTATTTAAAATCAATATCCAAGTTTCTTCAAAACCGGGATTAATGTTCTATCATTTTGAAATATCCACCCCTTATCATACCGTATACTACGGCAACAGGCCGGATACTTATCAGGGCCAGGGTGTTAAGTACGATAAGAATCCTCTGGATTATCAGATAACGGTATACGATAACTACAATACGCCCGATTGGATAAAAGGACGTATCATGTACCAGATATTTCCCGACAGGTTTTACAAAGAAAAAATCCATAAAAGTCCTTACTGGGACAGGATATTTCATTCCGACTGGTATGAAGAGCCTTACATCGAAGAGGATTTCCCCGGCGGTAAAATGGAGTGTTCGGACTTTTTCGGAGGTAATCTGCAGGGGATAATAAAGAAGCTGGACTATATTAAGTCTTTAGGAGTGGGTGTCATTTACCTGAACCCCATATATTTAGCTTATTCCAACCACAGATATGACGCTGCAGACTATATGAGTGTTGATGATACCTTAGGTACCAAAGGTGATTTAAAAAAACTGTGTGAAGAAGCCAAAAAAAAGGATATATTCATTATCCTGGATATGGTATTTTCCCATACCGGAAGTGACAGCATATACTTTGACAAACACAAAAGATTCAACAAAGACGGAGCATTTAACAATCCCGATTCACCTTACAGAAGCTGGTACACTTTCAAACAAGACGGCACATACGAATCGTGGTGGGGTATTGAGACATTGCCCAATACGGTGGAAACCGATCCGGGATTCATGAGCCATGTGTTTGACTCAATAAGACAATGGTTATCTTTAGGTGTCAAAGGTTTCAGGTTGGATGTGGCGGACGAACTGCCCGATAAGTTCATCAGGGAATTAAGAAAAGTGATTAAGAGTTGTGATAAAGATGCAATCTTAATAGGTGAAGTGTGGGAAGATGCAAGTAATAAAATAAGTTACGGCAGCCGTCGGGAATATCTTTACGGATATGAACTGGACAGCGTAATGAATTATCCGTATAAAAACGCAATTATCGATTACACTCTTAATAAAATAAATGCGGAAAGCTTTGTCAGAAGAATTGAGATAATAAGGGAGAATTATCCTCCTCAGTCATATGAATGTTTAATGAATATGTTGGGAACTCACGATGTTTCCAGAATACTGTCGATAATGGGCGGAAAAGGCAGCTTGGAAAAACTTCCCAGAAAACAACAGAAAGGCGTATTTCTAAGCAAAGAAGAATATGATATTGCTTTTAAAAGATTGTCTTTCTGCCTGCAATTGCTGATGTGTCTGCCCGGTGTGCCTTGCGTATACTATGCGGATGAAGCGGGAAGTCAGGGACTGAAAGACCCGTTTAACCGCAAAACTTATCCTTGGGGAAGAGAAGATAAAAAAATACTTGACCTTTACAAAGAAATAATGAACAACAGATATAATGATGACAAACTGAAATACGGTTCTTTTGCCATCAGAGAGGACCACGGTCTTGTCATAATTACCCGCAAATATCAAAATGAAAGTTGTGAATATACATTTAACAATCGTCATTTGTCCTGTTCGCACTCCTGAAGTGCACCTTTTTTCCGGCTTTTTCAGTTGCTTTTTTACCCTATCAATGTTGATTGAGTTGTGTTTGTATGATAACATTAACTTTAGTGGATTTTCGGGAGGTTCATATGTTGAAAATAACTTTTATGGGTGCGGGAAGCTCGGTATTCGTTAAGAATGTAATAGGCGATTGTATGCGTACCGAAGCGCTCAGAGATTCGGAATTTGCATTGTATGATATTGACGGTCAGAGACTGAACGATTCAAAGATGCTGATTGATTCGTTAAATAAAAACATTAATGATAACAGAGCAAAGGTTACAACATATTTAGGTGTAAAGAACAGAAAAGATGCTTTGCGGGGTGCGGATTTTGTGATAAATGCCATTCAGGTAGGCTTATATGAACCCTGTACGGTAATAGATTTTGAAGTTCCTAAAAAATACGGTATAAGGCAGACTATTGCCGACACATTGGGAATAGGCGGAATAATGAGAGCCTTACGTACCATTCCGGTTATGCAGGATTTTGCCGATGATATAGAGGCTGTCTGTCCCGATGCCCTGTTTCTTAACTATACAAACCCCATGTCCATGCTTGCCGGCTATATGCAAAGATATACGGATGTACGTCTGGTAGGCCTTTGTCATTCGGTACAGGTTTGTTCGGGCGGATTACTCGACAAATTGGGTATGCAGGACAAGATTGAAGGAAGGGTGGATTTAATTGCCGGAATAAACCATATGGCATGGTTGCTGGAGATTAAAGATAAATTCGGCAACGATTTGTATCCGGAAATTCGAGAAAAAGCGGCCATTAAGAATGCTACGGAAAAGCATAACGATATGGTCAGATTTGAATATATTAAGCATTTGGGATACTACTGTACGGAATCCAGCGAACATAATGCGGAATATAACCCCTGGTTCATTAAACCCGCTTATCCGGAACTTATAGAGAGATTCAATATACCTTTGGATGAGTATCCCAGAAGATGCATAAAACAGATTAATAAATGGGCGGTTCAGAGAGAGGAACTTCTGCATAATACTAAAACAACACACACAAGAAGCAATGAATATGCTTCCTACATAATGGATGCCGTTGTTACCAATAAGCCGTTCAAAATAGGCGGTAATGTGTTGAATAAAGGGCTGATTACCAACCTGCCCGAAGATGCATGTGTGGAAGTTCCGTGTATGGTGGACGGTAACGGTATAAATCCTTGTCATGTCGGAAAACTTCCCGTACAGCTTGCGGCAATGAATATGACCAATATCAATGTACACCTTATGACCATTGAAGCCGCCGTTACAAGAAAGAGGGAAGACATATACAGAGCAGCCATGCTGGAACCGAGATGTGCAGCTATCCTGTCTATAGATGATATTATAAAGATGGTGGATGAGCTTATAGAGACACATCAGGCGGCAGGTTTTATGAAAGAGTACAAATAAACGGAGGAAGAATTGTGTCGGAAGCATTATTACAGACGATAACGGGTTTTAGTATAGTAGTCTTAACATTACTGTTACTGACCGGAATAATAGCAATTTTTTCCAAGGTTATGGCTAAAGCTAATGCTAAGAATAATCAAGGTGTTGAGGATGAGAATTCTTGACTAAAACCTTGATTTATTATATATTTCACGAGAATGGCGTTTTGGAGGTTAGGCTATGTCGGGTTCATTGTTACAGACATTAATAGGCTTTGTGGTTGTGAATATAGGGATGATTTTACTGACCGGAATTATTATGCTTTTTTCCAAGGTTATGGCTAAAAGCGGTAAGAAGGAGATTCAGGCTATTGAAGAAGAAAAGCCTGTTGAACATGTTTTAACCGTTTCCGATCAATCCGAAGAAGTAATTGCAGCTATAATGGCCTGTGTACAGGCATATATACAGCAGAACGGTATTAAAAGTGCATGTAATATAGTTATAAGGCCTGCGGTAAGGACATCGGTATCCGCTGCATGGAGTAATGCCGGCAGGATGGAAAATGTAAGCAGAAGGGTATAGGGGGTAATATGTTTGTAGAAATTTTGGTGGATCTTTATAAAGAATCGGCACTTTCCATAATAACATGGCAGCAGGGAGTGTTGTTGGTAATATCTCTTGTACTGTTATATCTGGGTATTGTCAGACAGTTTGAGCCTCTTCTATTGGTACCCATAGCATTCGGAATGCTGGCAACCAATTTGCCCGGTTCCAATGTATATCATCCGGAATTATGGGCGGATATGAAGAATATTGATTACAATGAAGTTCTGAAAAGCGGGGGACTTTTTGATATCCTGTACATAGGAATTAAATCCGGTCTTTTCCCGCCTCTCATATTCATGGGAATAGGTGCAATGACCGATTTCGGTCCGCTTATCGCCAATCCCAAAAGCTTTATAATAGGTGCGGCGGCACAGTTGGGAATATTCCTTGCATTCTATTTAGCCACATTGTTAGGTTTCACACCTGCGGAGGGCGGAGCGATAGGAATAATAGGAGGAGCGGACGGACCTACCGCAATATATACCGCAACCATACTTGCCCCTCATCTTTTAGGTGCAATAGCGGTAGCGGCTTATTCATATATGGCTTTGGTTCCGGTTATACAGCCTCCGTTCATGAAGTTGCTTACCACCAAAAAAGAGCGGGCTATAGAGATGAAGCAGCTTCGTCCGGTGAGCAAAAAGGAGAAAATAATATTCCCCATACTGGTTACAATTGTTGTGGCATTTTTAGTTCCCAGTGCCGCGGTGCTGGTTGCTTCGCTTATGGTGGGTAATCTGCTTAAGGAAAGCGGTGTTACCGACAGGTTATCCAAAACACTGCAAAATGAGTTTATTAATATTGTTACCATATGTTTAGGTTTGGCGGTCGGAGCTACAGCCACTGCGGAGAATTTCTTAAGAGCCGAGACATTGAAGATATTGGGACTGGGAGTATTTGCATTCATATTCGGAACAATCGGCGGAGTACTGTTTGCAAAGCTTATTAATCTCTTCAGTAAGAATAAGATAAATCCGCTTATCGGTTCCGCGGGTGTTTCGGCTGTACCTATGGCTGCAAGGGTTTCACAGAAGGTTGCGCAGGAAGAGAACCCCGGCATATTCCTTTTAATGCATGCCATGGGCCCCAATGTTGCGGGCGTTATAGGTTCCGCAATAGCGGCAGGTGTGCTTATTTCGTTATTCGGATAAGTGTAAATTATATTATTGTAAAATATTCTGACAGGGTACGTTAAATACCCTGTTTTTTTTAATATTGATATTGAATAATGCTTTTACATATGTTAATATGGCTAAAATGATTTTTGTAATTGGGGAAATTGCAAAAATGCAGGCATTTTGAATAGGGGCATTGAAATAATGAATATTACAAATCCTTATATTGCAAAAACGTATGAACAGATTATTTCCGATAATCCTAATGAGCCGGAATTCCATCAGGCGGTAGGGGAAGTATTCGAGTCCATTGCTCCGGTAATAGAAGCAAACGATATATATGAAAAATATGCCGTGCTGGAAAGAATTGCAGAACCGGAAAGAATTATATCTTTCAAGGTTACATGGGTTTCCGATGACGGTAAGATAAATGTGAATAAAGGTTACAGGGTACAGTTCAACTCGGCAATCGGACCGTATAAGGGAGGGTTAAGGTTTCATCCGTCGGTCAATACTTCGGTGCTGAAATTCTTAGCCTTTGAGCAGGTGTTAAAAAACAGTCTGACGGGATTACCGTTAGGAGGCGGAAAGGGCGGTGCGGATTTTGACCCCAAAGGCAAATCCGATATGGAAATAATGAGGTTTTGTCAGTCTTTCATGTCGGAACTTTTCCGGCATATAGGAGCGGATACCGATATACCCGCCGGTGATATAGGGGTGGGGTCGCGTGAAGTCGGCTATTTATTCGGACAATACAAACGGCTTGCCAATCAGTTTAACGGTGTGCTGACCGGAAAGGGGTTATCATACGGAGGGTCGCTGGGCAGAAAGGAAGCTACGGGTTACGGACTGTGCTATTTTACCGAAGAAATGCTGCATGCTATGAGAAATGATTCTTTTGAGTATAAGGATGTTGCCGTATCCGGTTCGGGAAATGTCGCTATACATGCAATTGAAAAGATATATCAGTTGAAAGGTTTACCTATAACCGCCAGCGACAGTAACGGATTCATATACGATCCCAACGGAATCAATCTGGATGTTCTTAAGCAACTTAAAGAAGTGGAAAACAGAAGGATTGCCGATTACGAAAAAATAGTTAAAGGGTCGATATATTATCCTTCAATGAAACCGTGGGCAATACCGTGTGATATAGCTCTTCCTTGTGCTACTCAGAACGAATTGAATCTGGAGGATGCGAAGAATCTGGTAAACAATAATGTTATGGCTGTTGTGGAAGGAGCGAACATGCCTTGCACACCCGATGCAATACACTATCTTAGGAACAATAAGGTCCTGTTCGGTCCTGCAAAAGCCGCTAATGCGGGGGGAGTTGCGGTGTCCGGTCTGGAGATGAGCCAGAATGCCGCAAGGACAAACTGGTCATTTGAGGAGGTTGACGATAAGCTCAGAGCTATCATGAAAGGCATATTCAACAACATTAACAATACCGCAAAACGCTATTGCGTGGAAGGCGATTTCGTTGCCGGAGCCAATATGGCCGGATTTATAAAAGTGGCCGATGCGATGATTGCTCAGGGGATAATTTTCTGATAAAAACTCTCTGTTTTTATACATATAATGAATGAACCGTTAAAGATGCCCCAGGGCGTCTTTTACGTTATATCGATATTTCTTTTAAGTTAACGGATTTTATCGGGCTGGAGTTTGGGTTTAAAACGAATAAAACAAAAATAATATTGTATTTCACGCAAAATATGATAAAATACGATAAATACTATGAAGAAAGAAAGTACCCTTACTTGTTTTCTTACAGAGAGACGGTGTCGTGGCTGAGAGCACCGTAGCGGGCGGTGCGGGGAAGTTCCTTTTGGAGTTGTTCGGCCGAACTTGCAGTAAGCCGAGACGGCAGGACACCGATATAGGTCCCTTGCATTGTCGGATGTGTAGTCTCATGGTTTGAATCAGCTTTCGCCCTACCGGGATGAAGGCTCATTTTATATTACGGAGGAAAGCTAAATGTTACAGCTGGATGTCATGTTGAAAAATGCCGAAAGGGAAATACTTTCGGCAACGGATATGAAAAAGATAGAGGAACTCAAGGTTCAGTATCTGGGTAAAAAAGGCGAGCTGACTCAAGTTTTGAGAGGTATGAGTGCTCTTGCTCCCGAAGACCGTCCTGCGGCGGGAAAAGCAGCCAACGATGCACGCGAGAAACTGAATCAATTGTTTAGCGATGCGGAAAAGATTATAAGCGATAAAGCGGTTAAAGAGAGGCTTTATGAAGAACGTCTGGATGTAACCGTGCCGGGAAGAAAACAGGATATAGGGCATACCCATCCGTTGACACAGGTTATAAGAAAGATTGAGAATATATTTATAGGGTTGGGTTATCAGATAGCGGAAGGTCCGGAAGTGGAATCGGTCCACTATAATTTCGATCAGCTCAATGCACCCGACAACCATCCTTCCAGAGATGAGCAGGACACCTTTTACTTTGATGCGGAAAAGCTTCTGAGGACACAGACTTCGCCTGTACAGGCAAGGGTAATGGAGAATAACGCTCCTCCCATTAGAATAATATGTCCCGGAAGGGTATACAGGGCGGACGAGGTGGATGCAACGCATTCACCGATATTCCATCAGATAGAAGCACTGGTTGTAGACAAGGATATCACAATGGGTAATCTGGTTGCCACATTGAAACTATTTGCAAAGGAAATGTTCGGAGAAGAGACGGAAGTACGGCTTCGTCCCCACTATTTCCCGTTTACCGAACCCAGTGCCGAAGTGGATGTCAGCTGCTGGGTATGCAAAGGGAAAGGTTGCCCGGTATGTAAATATGAAGGATTTATTGAAATCCTGGGAGCGGGTATGGTTCATCCCAATGTTTTGAGAAATTGCGGAATAGATCCCGATATATACAGCGGATTTGCATTCGGATTGGGTGTGGAACGTACCGCAATGGCGGTATTCGGAATAAACGATCTTCGATTGTTTTACGAAAACGATGCAAGATTCTTGTCTCAGTTTTAGGAGGTAGATATGAAAGCACCTATAAGTTGGTTAAGAGATTTTGTTGATATAGATGAGGATATAAAGAGGTTTTGTAATCTGATGACCGTGACCGGTACAAAAGTGGAAGGTTACAATCAGGCGGGAGCGGAAATATCCGGTGTTGTTACCGGTAAAATTCTGACATTGAGAGCTCATCCCAACTCCGACCATCTGTTAATTGCCGATGTGGATGTGGGAGATAAGGTATTGCAGATAGTTACCGGTGCGCCCAATGTAAAAATAGGGCAGATTATACCTATCGCCACCGATAATTCCACCTTGCCCAAAGGTGTTACGATAAAAAAAGGCAAATTAAGAGGGGAACTTTCCGAAGGAATGATGTGTTCCATTCAGGAACTGAATCTGACAAAGCATGATTACCCCGATGCGTGTGATGACGGAATATGGGTATTGAAAGAAGATACTCCTTTAGGAATGGATATAAAGAAGTATGCGGGCTTGGATGATTGCGTTGTGGAATTTGAAATTACACCCAACAGACAGGATTGTTTCAGTATCAAAGGAATAGCAAGAGAAGCTTCTGCGGCTCTGGATAAGCCTTTTAAGGATAAACCGATAATGCTTCAGGAAAAGGGAAAAGGAAAAGCTGACGACTATATCAAAGTAGGCATAACCGCTACCGATTTATGTTCGAGATACTGTGCCGGAATAATAACCGATGTGATTATAGAGCCTTCTCCCGACTGGATGCGTTCCAGGCTGAGAAATGCAGGTGTAAGACCGGTAAATAATATTGTGGATATTACCAACTATGTATTGCTGGAATGCGGTCAACCCATGCATGCATTCGATTTGGAATTCATTGAAGGCAATACCATTAATGTGCGCCGTGCGGCAGATAACGAGAAAATAATAACGCTGGACGAAAAAGAAAGAATATTGGACCGATCGGTTGTAGTCATATCCGATGCAAAGAAGGCGGTTGCGCTGGGCGGAATCATGGGGGCAATGAACAGTGAGATTACCGATAACACAAAGACCGTACTGTTTGAGTCGGCTATGTTTGATTCGGCGAATATAAGGATAAGCGCCAAGAAACTGGGTATGCGTTCCGAATCATCGGCACTTTTCGAGAAGGGCTTAGATGCCAACAATGCTCTTCATGCCATAAACAGAGCATGTGAGCTGGTGGAACTGCTTAATGCAGGTAAAGTCGTGAAGGGAGTTGTGGATGTACATAAGCATCTTCCCGTACCCGTACGCATAAAGCTGGATGCTAAAAGAATTAATCAGCTTCTGGGTACCGATATCCCTGTTGCAGATATGAAATCCGTTCTGGTGAAGTTGGGTATGCGGATAGATAAAGACGATATTATAGTTCCGACATTCAGACCGGATATTACCGGTTGTGCGGATATTGCCGAAGAAGTTGCAAGATTTTACGGATACAACAATATAGTACCGTCACTGGCATTGGGTAAATCGGTAACTCAGGGATACAGAACACATAATCAGAATGTGAGAAAAGTAATACATGATACTCTTATTGCGTGCGGATTGAATGAAACAATGACTTATTCCTTCATAAGCCCTAAAAACCTTGACAAGTTGGGTATAAGTGAAGACAGCCCGATGAGAGATTATCTGACCATTAAAAATCCGTTGGGCGAAGACTTTTCCGTAATGCGCACAACAATGATACCGAGCATGCTGAAAGTTCTGGCATATAATACCAACAGAAGTGTAAAGCAGGGAAGATTCTTTGAAGTTTCCAAGACTTATCATCCGGCTGAGATTCTGGCCGATGAAAGGGAAGTGATAACCGTAGGTCTTTACGGAGACTGTGATTTTTATGACTTGAAAGGTATTGCCGAGAATATATCGGAAAGCCTGGGAATCAAGGATGTTGAATATGTAGCGGATAGAGAGAATCCCGTATTCCATACCGGAAGATGTGCGAATATTCTTTTGGATAATCTGGTAATAGGAACATTGGGACAGATTGATTACTCGGTTTCCGAAGAATTTGATGCTCCGGAAGACTCCTACATTTTAACTATGGATGTGTCTCCTCTATATGAAAGAGCAACCTTTACAAATACATACATGCCTATTCCCAGATATCCGTCATCATTACGTGATTTGTCCATAGTAGTGGACAGAGATGTGCAATCGGCGGATATAGTTAAGACTGTTAAAAAAGCTGTAAAAGGAATACTGGAAAATGTAACCCTGTTTGACATCTATACGGGCGGACAGATAGAAGAGGGCAGCAAGAGCCTGTCGTATTCCTTTACATTCAGGGCAAAAGACCGTACCCTTGAGGACCAAGAGGTTAATAAAGCCATGGATAAGATAATGAACACTTTGAGCAGGGAGTTTGATGCTAAAGTGAGATAGCAGCATTAATTCAACAGGCACTGTCTGACCGATTGATAAAGTTGCCTGACGCAGTTACAGGAAGAAGGTATTTTCTTATTCTGCAAGTGTCGCTTTGGTTTTTAAACAGTTGTTTTTAGCTCCAAGTACGATATTTTACTTAAAGAACAAACTGTTTACAATTATATTATCGACTATTATACTGATTATATAATTGATTTACTTAGTTGTTTTAATGCTGTTATTAAGTTTATTCAGGGAGAAACCATGAAAGAAGGAATAGATAATAAGCAGAAGGTCCGGCACACCGTGAAACGCTTATATACCTATTCAAAGAAAGCATTTTGGAAATGGGGAATATGGCGTTGGATAGGCGGCTTATTTTCTGCTTCACTGAATATACTGATTGCACGTATGATTGGGCAGATGCTGGATATAGCTGTGGGAGGTAAATGGAGTGAAGCCATTACTTTTATTGTTCTGGTCTCCGTGTTTGTAATTGGCAGAAGTGTTATAGGATATACAAATTCTCTTACCAGTTATAGTTATGAAGCACATGCGGGATATATTATGCGTTGTGCGGCAATGGATAAAATCAATGCACTTCCGATAGGATATTTTGAGTCCAAGCATACAGGGACGGTTATTTCGCGTATAATGAATGATATCGGTAAGATGCAGGAATTTCTTCCGAATTCCATAGCTAGTGTATGGAGTCACACTCCTGTTAACATATTTTTCGGTTTAACACTACTGTTTATGATTGATTGGCGACTGACATTGATTGTAGTCAGTGTTGTAATGATAACAACTTTCATACTAAGCAAGATTTCCGTACCCTTAGTCAAATACACAGATGCAGAACAGCAGAGTAAAGTTAAGTACAATGCATATCTCCGTGATTTTATTGAAGGAAATGATATTTACAAAATCTACGGAATGAAAAAGACGCACGGCAAAAAGTTTAACTCCGCTGTGGAAGAACAGTTTAAATGCAGTAAAGCAATCAACCGTCAAAGAAGTAAGATAAGATCTATTGCCGGATTGAATTATTACTTGCCATGGGTTCTGTCATACATTATCGGCAGTTTCTTTGTTGCTAAAGGAGATATCACTATTGGTGAACTATATGCTTTTGCTGCAATACTTCCCAATGTAACCAAGGTTGCTTGGCAAATAGGTGATACCGTAGCTTCAATAGCGGAAGTAGGCGGGATAGCCGGACATTTTTTTAAACTAATAGATCAGCCTGAAGAGCGACAAGACGGTGACGATTACAGCAATGTAAGTGACGTTTCTATTACATTTGACTCTGTGAGTTTTTCTTATTCTGCAGAATTTGATGTATTGTCTGGATGCTCTTTTATTGTACCCAAAGCCTCTACTGTTGCGTTGGTAGGCGGAAGCGGAAGCGGTAAAACGACAATATTCAAGCTGATATGTGGGTACTATGAGGAATATAGCGGAGATGTGAAGATTGGCGGGTATTCCTTGAGAAAATGGAACCTTCACGCTTTACGCGATAACATTACATACATGAGCCAAGAGAGCTATCTGTTTGATGACACAATAATGGAGAATATAAGAAATGGTCGTCCTGAAGCTACAGATGATGAAGTTATTGAAGTTGCAAAGGCTGCTTATGCGGATGAGTTTATTATGGAGACCGTGAACGGATATAATACAGTATTAGGCGAACGCGGAATAATGCTTTCGGGCGGACAGCGACAGCGTATAGCCATTGCGAGAGCAATGTTGCGAAATACACCGATTATACTGCTCGATGAACCTACTTCTGCACTGGATACCCGTTCTGAACATTATGTTCAGCTTGCATTAAACAATTTAGCAAAAAGCAGGACTGTTTTCGTAATAGCGCATCGCCTTTCAACTATAGAAAATGCGGATAATATTCTTGTTTTGGATAATGGAAGAATTGTTGAACAGGAACTCACTCAAAGCTTATTAAGCAGGATAGTCGCTACAAAGAGCTGTACTTTGCTCAGATTGCAGAGGTAAATGCTGATGAAACGTAATTTCTTCAAAGACTTCAGCCGATTTGCAAAGCTGTGCGGAAAAGAAAGCAGAATGCTTTTTACTATAGCTTTCTTGGAGGGGATAATAAGCGGTGCTTTGGGCACAATTTTTCAAGCTCAAGCACTTAAATATATAATTGCATATTTTATTGATAAGCAATCGAATGCTTTGGCTAATGCTTTCATCATGATAGTCCTTACAGTGCTTGTGGGTTTTGTATTTCGTCCCGTTTTAGACTACTTTGGAAATGTTATTGTAAGTAAGATTATTGCTTCATTGCGTATACGTCTGTACGAGCATCTTACTAAACTGCCTGCATCATATTTTGCAGGTACTCATAGCGGTGATATTGCAGCCCGTATAAACGGAGATGTTGATGCTTTTGCAGGCGCATGCTACACAATCCGGAGCTTTATAGAATCAATCATTCCTGCAATTGTTTTAATGCCATATTTGCTGGTGCTGGATATTCGTATGGCACTGATTATAGGTTTAGTCGGATTGGCCTTTTTAATTCTTACAGCCAAGGTTATTGAACCGCTCAGAATACGGCAAAAGAAAATACGTTCCGAGATTGCTAAAATGTCCGTATCCGCTACAGACGGTATTATGGGATTTCAGGTCATTAAAAGCAATAATCTTGAGGAAAAGTTTTCTAATAGTTTTAAGGAACATGCTGGAACACTGTTGAATACGGAAAGAGACTTTGCAAGAGTTAATGCTATTGTAGGTTTTTTCAATATATTCACATGGTGTGCAGGAGAAGCATTTATAGCAATATTCGGATTAGTTTTTGTGCTGAAGAGTACTCTTGCTGTAACCAATCTTGCCGCTTTGGTATCAGCGGGCCGAAGTGTTATAGGTATTTTTACTGATTTTTCCTCTCTGCCGGTTCAACTGCAACAAGCTTTTGCCGGCGTGGACAGGGTACAAGAACTCTGTGATATAGAACCGGAACCGGAGCGATACCCTATCAGTGGCAACTTTGAAGATTGCGGAATCAGTGTTAAAAACCTTTCTTTTTCTTATAATAAGGAAACTAAAGTTTTGAACAACATAAGTATTAATGCAAAAAGAGGTAAGACCATTGCTTTAGTAGGGGACAGCGGTAGCGGTAAGACAACCCTCATTAAAATACTTGCCGGTATATACTGTGCGGATGAAGGCGAAATTACAGTGCTGGGACGTCCTCTTGGCGATTACACTCTTGATGAGTATCGTAAAAAAATAGCATATGTTCCGCAGAATGCATATATTTTTGATGGGAGCATAGAGGAAAATATATCTTACGGACGGGAAGGGGCATCGTTAAATGAGATAAAGCTTGCAGCACAAAAATCTAATGCTGAATTGTTCATTCTGCAAAAACCTGCTCAATATGATACTCCAGTAGGAGAGCGCGGAATCAAGCTTTCAGGTGGAGAACGCCAGCGGATAGCTATTGCTCGCGCTATACTTAAAAACTCTGAAATATTGTTATTGGACGAGGCAACTTCCAGCTTGGATAGCGAATCGGAACTGGCAATTCAGGAAACATTAGATAGTCTCATTCAACAGCATACCAGTGTAGTTGTTGCCCACCGTTTAAGTACAATTATAAATGCCGACTGTATCTATATGATGCAAAAGGGAAAGATTATAGGTTTCGGCAAGCATGAGCAGCTGTTGGATTCCTGCATTAAATACAGGGAACTGTATTACAGATTGTTTGCATCAAAAGAAGGACAGAGTAAATAGTTTGCTTTTTGAGGTTGGAAGTATAGGCTTTTAATGTAAATGTTAGTCTTGAGCGACAGAATATAATGGGGTATACTTACTTTGTGTGAGAAAGGCTTGAAATGTTCAACAAGATAAACGTCAAGACTTTTGTTAAGAGATTTGATTATACCCTATTGGGACTGGTGCTGGCATTGACATCGATAGGTGCTGTTGCCCTGCCCAGTGTTGTAGATACCATGAATTCCGGACCTTCCATTATTAAAACTCAGATGTTCAGTATTGCTTTAGGATTGATACTGTGTATAGGTTTTTCCATACTGGATTATTCCTTTCTTCGGTACTGGGGAATAGCATTCTATATTATCGGTATTTTGATGCTTATATATGTTATTCCTTTCGGTTATGGCAGAGATGATCCCAATATAGGGTCAAACAGCTGGATAAGACTTTTCGGGGCCTTCAGTTTTCAGCCTTCGGAACTGATGAAAGTTGCATATATGATGTTTTTACCGTCACAATTCGAGCTGTTGAAAGAGGAGTTTTCCCTCAAACGACTTATTTTTATAGCGGTCTTCGGGTTGATGCCTATAGGACTGATAATGTTGCAGCCGGATTTAGGTACCGCTACCGTTTTCGCATTTTCCTTTGCAGTTCTTATCTTTGTTTACGGGATAAAATACAGATACCTTCTTATTTCCATCGGTGTTCTTGCGGCGTCTCTTCCCATAGCATGGTTGTTTCTGGATGACTGGCAGAAAGACCGGATAAGAGTCTTTATCGACCCCAATTTCGATCCTTCGGGAGCCGGATACCAGACTTCCAAGTCCATTATCGCATTGGGCAGCGGAGGCTGGACGGGTGCCGGTCTGTATAACGGTATCCGAACGCAAAGTAACGGTATACCGGTAAAAGAATCGGACTTTATCTTTTCCGCAATAGGGGAGGAGATGGGATTCTTAGGTTGTGCCGCAATTATTATTCTGGCATTTGCAATTATCATTCGGTGTATTCATATCGCCTCAAAATGTTCCAGTTATTACGGGCAATATATAGTTGCCGGCATGGCCGCCATGATTGCATTTCATTTTATCGAGAATATAGGTATGAATATTGAACTTATGCCTGTTACGGGAATACCTCTGCCGTTTGTTTCGGCGGGAGGTACAAACATGATAGGCAGTTTCGCTATGATAGGTATAATCATATCGGCATCAATACGCAGAGATCAGGTGAAAAGACTCTGATAAGTGAATAACTTTTATTTTTAGGGCTTCTTAAATGCAACACCTTACGGGTGTTATTTTTTTATTGCTCTCCTTTGTTAAATCTAATGTATATTTTTTTCTTTTTTGCTTGAGTGCAAAGTTAAATTCCAGTATAAGAGAGATTTTCAAAAAAATGGATTTTAGTAATACAGTTAATTAAAATACCGATATTCATGGAGATTTACCACATGATGATAGCAAGTATTTT
>Ga0116184_10000469_pt1 | contig 46384 bp, 31 predicted proteins | sample AD_JPNNA5_MetaG_FD_89886 | JGI IMG/M metagenome (GOLD analysis project Ga0116184, IMG submission 89886) | Active sludge microbial communities of municipal wastewater-treating anaerobic digesters from Japan - AD_JPNNA5_MetaG | ecosystem: Engineered > Bioreactor > Anaerobic > Digestate | place... | reverse complement strand
ACCCTTTTATGGCAGGGGCCTTCCACGGCGCCGGCGAGCCTGACTGTGTCATCAACGTCGGCGTTTCGGGACCCGGCGTCGTGCGAAACGCGCTGAGCAAAATTCCCGGCGGGGACCTGACGGACGTCGCCGACACCGTCAAAAAAACCGCGTTTAAAATCACCCGCGTCGGCCAGCTTGTGGCGCTTGAGGCGTCAAAAAGGCTCGGCGTTCCTTTCGGCATTGTCGACCTTTCCCTGGCCCCGACGCCGGCTGTCGGCGATTCGGTGGCGCACATTTTGGAAGAGATGGGCCTCGAAACGTGCGGGGCGCACGGCACCACCGCAGCGCTGGCTCTGCTCAACGACGCCGTCAAAAAAGGCGGCACCATGGCTTCCTCGCATGTGGGCGGCCTTTCGGGCGCCTTTATCCCCGTGACCGAGGATGCGGGCATGGTGCGCGCGGCTGCTTGCGGCTGCCTGAAAATTGAAAAACTCGAGGCCATGACGGCCGTTTGCTCGGTCGGGCTCGATATGATTGTCATTCCGGGCGACACCCCGCCGGAAGTCATCTCCGCAGTGATCGCCGACGAAGCCGCCATCGGTATGATCAACCATAAAACCACCGCCGTCCGCCTCATTCCGGCTATCGGCAAAAAAATCGGCGAACACCTCGATTTTGGCGGCCTTTTGGGCGGCGGGCCCGTTATGGCGCTCAACACGGCTTCCCCGGCGGCCTTTATCGCCCGCGGCGGGAGGATTCCGGCGCCTATCCAAAGCCTGCGCAACTGAACCGAATCCGCGCGCTTCTCAGTGCCGCGCAATAAAACATATTCCGCAAAGGAGACAGAAAAATGGCATCCATTACCTTGGAAACCACCATCGGTGAAATCCTTGACCTCGATCCCGGCACGGCGAAGTTCCTGTTGGGCATGGGCATGCACTGCCTTGGCTGCCCGTCGGCAAGGAGCGAATCAATTGCCGACGCTTGCGCGGTACACGCGGTGGACGCCGACGAACTCGTCGCCCAGATTAATGACTACCTCGCCGGCAAGTAAAAGAATGCCTGAGCCGGGCCCGCGGCTGCTGCTTGCCGCCGGGTGGGTCCGGCAGGGGCAGACTGTCGCCGATATCGGTACGGACCATGCGGCGCTGGCCGTCTATCTCGTGCGTGCCGGTATTTCACCGCGAGTCATCGCGACGGACAACAAAAAGGGGCCGCTTGCCAATGCCGCGAAAAATGTCGAACACAGCGGTCTTGGCTCATCTATTGAGCTCAGGCTCGCCGACGGCCTGGCCTGCATCGAACTGGATGAATGCGGCGATATCGTTATTGCCGGCATGGGCGGCGAGCTCATCGCGCAGATTCTGTCGCGCGCCGGCTGGCTTCGCGGTTCGGCGGTGCGCCTGATTCTCCAGCCGATGAGCCGCGCCGAAACACTGCGCCGCTGGCTGATCGAAAACGGGTTTTCCATTCTTGCGGAGAATGCCTGTTTTGAGGGCGGCAGGGTTTACATCTGCATGCAGGCCGTTTATACCGGTGTGCCGGTCCGTTTTGCCATACCCGAATTTGCCTATTGCCATATCGGCGAGCTCGGCCGATGTGCGGCGCCGGCCGCCGCCGCTTATCTCAACAGGCAGGCAATCCATCTCGGGAGGCGTCTGTCGGGACTTCAACGAGCCGGACTTCAGGGTCCAGAAGCAGCAAATATCAAACGGACCATCGAAATCATTTCGGAGGTTGTCCATGCAAAACACCCGTGAGGGAATTCCGCCCGCGAGGGTCGATACCGTTCGCTTCCCGGCGCTTTGCGCGCACCGGGGACTGTCGGGCCTGCTGCCGGAGAGCAGCATGGCGTCTTTTGAAGCCGCCGTGGCGCTGGGCGCGGACGAGATGGAGTTTGATATCCGCCTGACCGCGGACAAACGTTTAATTATCTGCCACGACCCGAAGGCCGACCGTATATCGACGGGCGAGGGCAAAATTGCCGAAATGACGCTCGGGCAGTTACGCGCCCTGCAACTCATATCGCCTATTGACCATCTCCCCACGCAAAGCGTTTTTGCGGTACCGCAAGAGGTTTTCGAGGCTTTCGGCGGCCGTATCGTGATGAACATTCATTTTAAAGACCTCGGCGCCGATACGGCGTTTGCCGTCGGTGAAATGACCGGGCTCGCCAGACATAACGCGCTCGAACAGAGTGTTTATTTCGCCACCTCCGAAGAAGAAACGATGCGGTGCTTTGCGCGTCAGGCGCCCGATATCATGCACTGCGCCCTCGAACCCTGGCGCGAGGACCTGGATATCGTCGACTTTGCCCTGCGCTACGGCTGCCCGCGCTGCCAGCTTTTCAAAGGCGTTTTCGACCGTGAAAAGGTGGAAAGGGCTTTGAAGGCGGGCCTGATATGCAATGTGTTTTGGGCGGACGACGAGCCGACGGCAAGAGAATACCTTGATATGGGTATCTCGGTGCTCCTAACCAACCGGACGGACAGACTGCTCGAACTCAGAGATGAATACAGGAGAAAACAATGACAACCGCCGGTGACATTTTCGAATTTTTGAACTCGATTGCCGATTTCGCCTCCCAGGCAGACTGGGACAACAGCGGCTTTCTTGTCGGCGACGCGCGGCGGCCGGTCAGCAAAATTGCCGTTACGCTCGATATCGACCTGCCGGCTGTGCAGACTGCGGTTGAGACCGGCGCGGACCTTATTGTCAGCCACCACCCGATTATCTTTTATCCGCTCAAGGAGCTCACAGCAGGCAAACCGGCTTACGAACTGGTCCAAAGCGGCATAGCGGCCATTTGCGCGCATACCTGCCTCGATATGGCGCCGGGAGGCGTCAACGACATCCTCGCATCGCTGCTGGGCCTCGAAAATATTGAAACCCTGATGTCGGGCGAAGCGCCCGGGGTCATCAGAACGGGCACCCGGCGCTTTGACAGCGCCGAACGCCTCGCCGGCCATATCGCGGCGGCTTTGGGCGCGCAGGCCGTTTACGCGGACGCGGGCAAACCGATTGACAAAATCGCGGTCTGCGGCGGCAGCGGCGGCAGTTATTTCAAAGACGCCATAGAAGCCGGGATGGACGCCTTTGTCACGGGCGAGGCCTCTCACCACGAGTTCCTCGAGGCGGCGGACGCAGGGCTGTCCCTGTTCGCAGCGGGGCATTTTGAAACCGAGTTCCCCGTTGTTCCCGTTCTGGCCGCCCGGCTTCGGGAACGTTTTCCGCAACTGCGCGTTGACATCATCGGCGCCCGCAGCCGAATCCTGCGTTTTCCCGCGCAGAGGTAACCCGATGCCATTAGACGGAATTTTTCTTCACTTTTTGAGGCGGGAAATTGAGGCGGCTGCCGGCTGCAAGGTCGATAAAATCCATCAGCCGTCCAGGGATATGCTGACGCTGGCGCTGCGTTCGCGCGAGGGGAACCGCCGGCTCGTGCTGTCGGCTTCGGAACAGCCCGGCGCTTATTTCGTCGAGACGGCCGGGACAAACCCGCCGCAGCCTCCGATGTTCTGCATGCTGCTTCGCAAACGTTTGACGGGCGGCGTCCTGACCGCCGTGCGCCAGCCGGATTTCGAGCGGGTTTTGTTTTTTGACTTCGACGCCTGCAACGAAATCGGCGACAGGGAAAAACTGACCCTCTGCCTCGAAATGCTGCCGGGAAAGGGCAATATTATTCTGCTCGACGAGCGCGGGGTTATCATCGATGCTGTAAAGCGTATCGGCTTTACACAGCCGGATATCCGTCAGATCCTGCCAGCCTGTCCCTATGTGCCGCCGCATCCGCAGAATAAACTGGATATCCTGCGCGAGCCGCCCGAAACAGTGTGCAGCGCCGTATTGTCGAAAACCGGTGTAAAATTGTCCGACGCCTTCTTGCGCGTTGTCGCGGGTTTCTCGCCCCTCGCCGCCAGAGAGGCGTCCTTTCACATTTGCGGCGAAGAAGACCCCGACGCTGCGGCCTTGCCGGAACCGCAGCGGAAAAAGGCGCTGTGCTATATCGAAACGCTGCGGCAGGCGCTCACGCTCGGCTGTGTGGCGCCGTTTCTGATTGTCGACGGGAAGGGCGAAAACGCCGGGTTTTCCTATTTTGAAGTCAAGCAGTACGGCAAGGGATATACCTGCCTCCCGCGTGAGAGTTTTTCAGCGCTGCTTTGCGAATATTACGGCGAAAAAACGGCGGCCGGGCTTGACAGGCGTCTTCGCCTTCAATTCGAGCGGGCGGTGCAGACGGCCGCAGCCAGGGAGAGCAAAAAACTCGCCGCCCGAATCAACGAGGCTCAAACGGCGGAAGACCGCGAGTCGCTGCGCATACGCGCCGAACTGCTGACAACCTTTACCGGCGAATGCCCGCCTGGCGCCTCTTCTGTAACGGTGGCGAATTATTACGAGGAAAACAAGCCCGTGACCATCGCGCTCAACCCGGCACTATCCCTGCGCGCCAACGCGAAAAATTATTATAAACAGTATGCCAAAGCAAAAACGGCATCCAACGTGCTGGCCGCGCTCATCGAGCAAGGGCGGAAAGAACTCGCTTACCTCGACAGTGTTTCGCAGGCGCTGACGACAGCGGCCGGGCCGGAGGATTTGAAAGAGATTGAAGCGGAAATGCGCCGGGAAGGGCTTCTCAAACAATCCAAAAAAACGCCGGAGAAACAAAAGACTTCCGCCGTTTTTACCGAGTATTCCGCCGGGGACGGGTTCAGGATACTGGCGGGCAGAAACAATACCCAAAACGACCTGCTGACCTTCCGCACCGCCAACAAGCACGACCTGTGGCTGCACGCGCGCAATTCGCCCGGTTCCCATGTCATCGTCGTTTCCGCCGGCCGCGAAATACCCGATGACGTCATCGGGTACGCCGCGGGCATCGCGGCGTTTTTTAGCGCCGCAGGCGCTTCAAACGCCGTCGATGTCGATTATACGGCCGTTCGCCATGTTAAAAAACCGCCCGGCGCGAAACCGGGCGCGGTCCTATACACCGATTACCGGACCATACGCGTCAAGCCGATCAACGCCGGTCCATCAACGTAAAAGCCCGGCGCGCCACGCCTGCAGGCACGGCGCGCCGGGTTGTTGCGCTGTCAAACAAAACGGGATCCGTCTGGCAGTGCGGTTATCCCGGGTTGTCAGCGGCCGAATATCAGCCAGAGGATGACCGCCGCGGCGGCGGCAAAGCCGATGACGTTGGCGATGATTTGAATCCGCCGCCGTTTTTTTTCATCCATCGGCCGGTAGCCGGCCGGCTCCAGTTTCCCGGAACAAAACGGGCATTGCGTCATGTGGTCCAGCACCGCCTTGCCGCAATGCGGGCAGGGGACGGTGTGTTTTTCGAATGCGGTCCGGCTGCGTTTTCTTTCCATGGCGCGCTCAGGCCAGCCACACATAGCGGCAGAAAAGCAGCACCAAAAAGCCGGCGCCTCCGAAGGCGGCCGCCACCAGCAGCGCGGCGCCCAGCGATCCGAAAATGATCGAGAGCGTTTCGCGCAAACCCGGCGGATCCTGCGTTTTCGCGTCCTGCGGACTGCCGGCAGGCGCGGGGCTGTACCAGGGCATGCCTTCCACGTTCATTTTAGCCAGCACGCGCCCGTCGTCCTGCTGTTTGACTTTTGGTGTTTTCATGGCTTTTGAAGCTCCGCGATCGGTTTTCCGTCGGCGCCGTAGAGGTGGCATACCACGATGTGCCCGTTGCCGCTGTCGACCGCGGCAGGCGCCTCGCTTTTACAGCGTTCCATGCAGTAGGAGCAGCGGGTATGGAACTTGCAGCCCGAGGGCGGGTTCGCGGGCGACGGTATGCTGCCCTGCAGGACGATACGGTTCATTTTGACCGTCGGGTCGGGGATGGGTATCGCGCTGAAAAGCGCCTTGGTATAGGGATGAAGGGGGTTGTCGAAAATATCTTCCTTGCTGCCGGATTCGACGATGTTGCCCAGGTACATCACGCCGATGGTGTCCGATATATGCTCCACAACCGACAAGTCGTGCGAGATGAAAAGATAAGTCAGGTTAAACTGCTTCTGCAGGTCTTTGAGCAGGTTGATGATCTGCGCTTGAATCGAAACATCCAGCGCGGAGACCGGCTCGTCGCAGACGATAAAATCGGGATTGAGCGCCAGCGCCCGCGCGATGCAGATTCTCTGGCGCTGGCCGCCTGAGAATTCGTGCGGGTAGCGGTCTTTGTGGTAGGGCTGAAGGCCGCAGGAGGCCATGATTTTGTCAAGGTAATCCTCATATTCCTCTTTCGGGACGATTTTGTGCTGGCGTACCGCTTCGCCGATAATCTCCCCGACCGGCAGACGCGGCGAAAGGCTCGAATAGGGGTCCTGGAATATAATCTGGATTTTCGGCCTCAGCCGCCGCAGGTCGCTTTTGCTCATGGCATAGATATCGCTGCCTTTATACAGAACGTCGCCTTCGGTTTTTTCGCTCAACCGCAGGATGGTCCGGCCGACGGTCGTTTTGCCGCAGCCGGATTCGCCGACCAGGCCCATCGTCGTGCCCTTTTTCAGTTTGAAACTGACGCCGTCGACGGCCTTGACATAACCGGTCACCCTCTGCAGCAGGCCGCTTCTGATGTCAAAGTATTTTTTAAGGTTCCTGACCTCGAGAATATATTCGGTGTCGTTTGAGGCGTTTGCTCGCGCAGCGCTGCCGTTCATAGGTCAACCTCCAGGTTCCTTTCGCCGCCGTACAGGTAGCAGGAGACGATATGTGTTTCGCTTAGGTGGATTTCGCAGGGGTAGGCGCCGTCGCACGGCTTGATCCTTTTCTCGCAGCGGTCCCTGAAGTAGCAGTAATCCGGCATCTCGATGGGATTGGGCACCTTGCCGGGAATGCTGTAAAGACGTTCGACCTGTTTGTTGACGATCGGTTTGCTGGCAAGCAGGCCGATGGTATAGGGATGGCTGGGGTTGGAAAAAACTTCAAGCGCGGTGCCTTTTTCCACAATCTTGCCCGCGTACATGACGACCACAAAATCGGCCATTTCGGCGATCACGCCCAGGTCGTGCGTGATGAGCATGATGCTGCTGTTGATTTTATCCTTGAGTTCGCGCAGCAGATCGAGAATCTGCGCCTGGATGGTGACGTCAAGCGCGGTGGTCGGTTCATCCGCGATGATGAGGCTCGGGTTGCAGGCCAGCGCCATCGCGATCATGACCCGCTGGCACATGCCGCCGGAAAGTTCGTGCGGATACATTTTGTAAACGCCCTTGCTGTTGGCAATGCCGACAAGTTCCAGCAAAGAAATGGTGCGCTCCCTGATGTCCTCTTTGGACATCCCGGGGTTATGCAGTGCGATGACTTCATCAATCTGCATTCCCGCTTTGAAGACGGGATTCAGGCTCGTCAGCGGTTCCTGAAATATCATCGACAGTTTGTTCCCGCGCAGGTGCTGCATTTCACTCGCCGGCGTTTTGGCGATATCGTACACCGCGTCGCCCGCATTGAAACGGATGGCGCCGCTGACAATTTGACCCTGGGGCCGTTGAACCAGTTGCATCAGCGACAGGCTGGTCACCGATTTACCGCAGCCGGACTCGCCGACGACGCCGACGGTTTTGCCCAATGGAATGTCAAAAGTCACGCCGTCAACGGCTTTGACCGTTCCGATATCCGTAAAGAAATAGGTGTGCAGGTCGTCGAACTCCACCACATTATCGGGGTTTTTCATTTGCGTGATGTATTCCGAGCGGTCCACATTTTTGCGTTTGAGTTTTTTTTCAAACTCGTTGGTAATCCTGCGGTTTTCCCTCGAAATTTTATGCGAGGCCTTCGCGGTGATATAGTTGGTGCGCTTCGCCGTTTTTTGGCCGTTTTGGTTGCCGGGCGTTGTTTTGTTCATCATATCCACCTACCTCTTCATCTTCGGGTCGAAGGCGTCGCGCAGGCCGTCTCCGATGAAGTTGAAGCCGAGAACCGTCAGCAGGATCAGCATGCCGGCGGGTATCCATACAAACCAGTAATTGGTCATAACGTAGACGTTGCTGACCGCGCTGATGATATTGCCCCAGGATGCGTACGGGAACTTGACGCCCAAGCCCAGGAAACTCAGGGTCGATTCCATTAAAATGATATCGCCGAGTCCCATGGTGGCCAGCACAATCAGCTGCGGGATGACGTTGGGGACCAGGTGTTTGAAAATACGCCTGGAAACGGTCAGCCCGGCGGCTTCCGTCGCGGTCATAAACTCCCTTTCGCGCAGGGACAGGATCTGTCCCCGGACCATCCTTGCCGTGCCCGGCCAGTAGAGGAAACCGAGGATGAACATCAGATAGTATATTCTTGTTTTCGGGTTGACATGCATCGAATCCATCACCGCGCCGATAATAATCAGCAGCGGCAGGTGCGGGATACAGTTGAAAATATCCACCAGGCGCATCAGCAGGTTGTCAAGCCACTTCCCGAAGTAGCCTGAGAGGCCGCCGAGGATGACGCCGATGGTGTTTTCCAGCAGGATGACGATGAAGCCGATGATCAGCGAGATTCTGCCGCCGTACATCAGACGCGTCATCAAATCCATTCCGTTGGCGTCCGTACCCAGCAGGTGCTTTTTGCCTGGGCCTTCGTAGATTTGAATCAGGCGCGTGGAGGTTTGCTTTTTGACGAAAAACTGAAAGTCTTTTCGAAGGATTGTGTACTCCTGCTGCCGGCCTTTCGCGTCGGTAAAAACGAAGGTATCTTTTTTATTGTTGACGGCGTTCTGGATGGCGGCTTTGAATTCAAGGCTCAGAAAAACGTCATCGGAAACGGGGTTGACGATAAAATCGGAAACGATGGCGTACAGGCTTTTTTGCGCCCCGTCGACCGTGTAGATACTTGTGGAGCCCTCGTCCGCCTCGACGGAGAAAGTCTTGCCCCGGTATTCAAACTGCGTATCTGCGCCCGGCTGCATCGCCTTTTCGGCAAGGTATCTGAACTCATAGGTGAATACGGTGCCGGCGCTTTTGGCGTCGAATATCTTTTTTGAAACCAGGGCCAGTTCCCGGCCGTTTTGCTTGACGGTGTAGAATTCTTCCCCCTCGCCGACAATGTCGTAAACCAGGCCGTTGCTTTCGAACTGCGTTTTGCCGCTGTTGAGCGCGAGGATGAAATTGGCCCTGAGCAGGGAGGGCATCGCGCCCTCCTGCTTTTCCACATAACGGTACTCTTTATTGACCGTCACACCGGCATAGTCTTTCGACATGACATCGTAGCCCATGAATACCTGGTCTTCCCCGTAAGGGGAAACCCAGCCCCCGACGAAAGAAAACAGGAACATGGCGCTGATGATAACCAGGCCGGCGATCGCCAGCCTGTTTCTGAAAAAGCGTTTTGCGACCAGCAGCGAAGGGGACAGAACCTTGATGCGCTGTTCGCTGTCGAGCGCTATTTCGTCGCCGGCGATGACATCCGGCTCAAACAAATCGTTCTTCATTCGCTCGCCTCCTCAACTGACCCGGACGCGGGGGTCGACCACCGCGTACAGAATATCGGCAATCAGTGTTCCTACCAGGGTGAGGAAAGCGATGAAGATCATATAAAACATCGAAAAGGGGATATCCCCCGAAACCATGGCCCGATACGAGGTGTAGCCGATTCCCTCGATCTGAAACAGCGTTTCCGTGATCATCGCGCCGCCGAAAAGCCCCGGCAGCATACCGCCGACGATGGTCACAATCGGGATGAGCGTATTGCGGAAAGCGTGTTTGTTGATGACCTTCCGCTCTGGAAGGCCTTTGGCGCGGGCCGTCCGGATAAAGTCTGAATTGAGGACCTCGAGCATGTTGGTCCTCGAATAACGCATCAGGCTGCCGACGCTGACAATCGTCAGCGTGATGACAGGCAGGATGTAATGTTTCGCCATATCCAAAAACTGGCCGGTGGGTGATAACTGGTCATAGAACCGCCCCACCGTACCGTACAGGTCCAGCCAGCCGAGCTTGATGGAGAAGACGAGCTTCAGCAGCGTTGCGATATAAAACGTCGGCAGCGATATGCCGATGAGCGCGAAGACGGTCACCGCATAGTCGGTCTTGCTGTACTGTTTCCTTGCCGCGAGGATGCCCAGCGGAATCGCGATGAAGACCTCCAGAAAGAGCGCCACCAGCGCAAGGAAAAACGAGTTCCATATCACCGTGGCGAACTTCTGCGTGACCGGCACGTTGTAGTACCAGGAATCGCCGAAGTTGCCTCTGACGGCCGAGCCGAGCCACTGGATAAAGCCGCGGAAGATGCCTATGTTCATGCCGTAGAGAACGTTGAGCTGCTCGAGCCATTCCTTATAGGATTTGCCGCCCGGCAGCGACGCTTTTTCTCTGGCAAGGTTTTCGATGTAAGAAGTGGGTATCAGACGCAATATGGTGTATATGACCAGCGCCACAAAAAACAGGATGACGATATTGAGCAGGAGTCTTTTGATGATATAGTTCCGCATATATTTCCTTCTTCGCCTGAGGCTGCGCCGGCTGCCTTGGGGAAACGGAAGGTTGACAGGGTGCGCCTTGCTTTATAAATCAGGCCCGCCATCGTTTTCAATGGCGGGCCCGTGCGATGCCATGAATCAGTTCATATCGATTTTTTCGATTTCGCTCATCCAGCCCCAGTAGGTGGTGATGTCCGGCGTTACCGTGCTCATCTTGACCCTTTCTGTGCTGAAGAGGATGCAGTTTTGCCTCTGGTAGATCGGGATTTCAACGGCCCAGTCAAGGATGATGTCAAGGCAGGCTTTGTAAGTCTGTTTCCGGTAAGCCCTGTCATCGCTCTTTCTGGCATCCATGATGGCTTTGTCAAGCGCGGCGTCTTTGATGTGGTAGTGGTTGTCGCCCGTGCCGTTGGGGACGATATTGGAACTGTGGTAGATCTGGTACATATCCGGGTCGATCGTCGCGCCCCAGGCAGCCGTCCACATCTCCTGCGTGCCGGCGTCGAGCTTGTCCCAAAGGATGTTGGTATCCGTCGGGTCGTTGATGTTGAGGGTGATGCCGATGGTCGACAGCGCCTTCTTGACGTTGGTGAGAATGGCGAAGTTCGGATGGTCGCCGGTGCCGTTGCCCGGAATGATGATTTCATAGGCGAGCTTGGCGCCTGCCGGGGCTTTGGTGAACTTGCCGCTTGCTTCGTCGAAGGTATAGCCCGCCGCCTTGAAGTAGCCTTTTGCGGCCTCGAGCGCGGCTGCCATTTTCTGTTCGTCGGTCATGTTGGCTTTATAAATGTCGGAACCGTCGACAGCCTTGGAATAGGCGACTTGATATCCGTCGTCGGATTTCTGCGGAGCAGCCCAGGAGGTGCTCGAAATCGGGTAGTTGATAATCGAGGCCGCCTCGCCGTAGTAGCTCTCGATGGCGGACGCGCGGTAGGCCGCGAACATCGTCGCAAAAGCCTTCCGCAGGTCTTTGCTGGCGGTCGAGGAGGAATTGCCGCCGACGCTGACCGTGTCGGCGTTGATGCCGATGTAGCCGTAACCGAGGTTGTCGACCAGGCTGGTCGTCAGTTTGTCGCCGGTGAGTTTTTTATTGGAGTTATAATCCGCAATTTCCTTGAAAGCGTCTTTGCTGCCGCTGGGATCGGTGACGTCGATGGTGCCGGTGCCGACGCCGGAAATCTTGTCGGCGTCTGCCGTCTCCTTGAACTGGATGTATTTGGTTTTCGGCGTGCCCTTGTAGTAGTCGTCGTTGGATTCGAAATAGACCACTTTGTTCTCAAACTTAATGAACTTGTACGGGCCTGCGCCGAGAGGTTTCGTGGTTTTCTCCTCGACGATCTTGAGGTCGCCCCTGGTGAAACCGAATTTGTTATTGGCATAGTCATAAGCGGCCTTGTCGCCGTAATAGCTCAGCGGAGCGACCTGGATGCCGCAGATGGTGTAAATGGCGGAGGCGTCATATCCCTTGGTGGTTACCTGAACCTGCGTGGCGCTGATCTTTTTGATGCCTTCGATATTGGCGACTTTTTCCCCGCCCGCCGTAGCCAGAACCTGTTTCAGGGCGATGTCCGCAGCCTGGGCGTCAAAGTACGCAGGGTCTCCGTAAGCGGCCGCGAGGGCTTTGTAGTCGGAACCGTACTCGGCGATGACATCGGCCAAAACCGTTTTGTCATCCTTGCCTTTGGTGGAGTAGTTTTCCGCAGTGCCGTAGAACAGATAGAAACCGTCTTTGGGTTCCGGATACGCTTTGGTATCGACACCCCAGTCGGTCGCGATCGTTCCGTCTTTGTAAATTCCTTTGACCCAGTCGAATTCACTGGTCAGCAGCGGCTCGACAAGCTGTTTTTTGAACTCGGCTTTTGTCGCTTCGGAAGGATTGGCCAGTTCTTTGTCGGGCGTGGTTTCCTCGGCGAGAGAACTGTTGTAGTGGTAGTTTTTCAGTCCGACAATCGGAGTGGAATAGATTGTGGAAGAACCCGTATAGGAGGGGTCGCAAAGCACATAGTAGCAGAAGATGATGTCGTCCGCGGTCAGTTTTTCACCGTTGCTGAACTTAACGTCGTCGCGGATGTCGATGGTGTAGACGGTCGATTCGGGTTCGCCCGCCGCATCTTTTTTGATGTCTACCTTGATGTTGCTGATGCCCGTGTAGGTGTAGTCGGTCCCGTTGTAGGGAACCGTTTCGCCTTCGATGGCGTTGTATATAATGCCGCCGACCCTGTCGGTGGTCATCAGGGATACCTGGGTCATCGATGCGACGTCCTGGTCATAAGCAGTGTTCGCGAAAAACGGGCTGAACTTCTCCGAAAACTCGGAATAGCCTACGACAAGCGGGGTTTGCGTGTTCTGCGTGAGTTTTGCGCAGGCTGTTACCGTTGCCAGCAGAGCCAATATGCTCAGGACGGCAATGAGCCTCTTGACGGTTTTTCTTCGCATGCTGAAATCCTCCTCCGATAAATTTCGAAACTTTATAATAGTTTCTATCTATTAATAGCATTTGATACATTAAAAGTCAAGCGACGGGGCGAAACCGGGAAACGCGCTTCAAGGCGCGGGCGTTCCGGGGATAAGGCGGCAGGAGAAGGTGCGTGCCGTTTTCCAGGCGAAAAAAAAGAGGATTGCCGCCGAGAAGCATAAGGCGAGCACATACAGGTCAGCCCTGCCCGCCATATCACGCCGTTTCAGCACAAGCAGGGCAATTTCACCCGCGCAGGCAGCCGCGCACAGAACGGCTGCGGCAGCGGCGCTTCTGCGCGTGCGCGTGTGCATTTCCGAAACGTCAAAAATCGTCAGCTTGCTTTTCCGGGTTAGCAGCAGACGCATGGCGCCGATGAGCAGCAGCGCGCCCGGCAGAAAAGCGGCCACAAAGGGAAGCAGGATATAAAAAACCCGCAGTCCCTGCGCATTGATAAAACCGGCGCAGGCGTACAGCGTAAAAGCGCCCGCGGCAGAAACCGCCAGTAGGATTTTCTGCTTTTTCAGCGAGCCGCGCGCGGTGCCCAGCAGGTAGTATTCGCCGGTATATTCATAGACAACCCTTCCCGCCGGGCCGTCCGCGCCGGGCAGGGTCTTCTTTTGATAATACTCTTTGAATTTCTTTCTGGTCATAGGGGCCTGCTACGGAAAAAACACGGTTTGTCGGTTGATGTTATGGTAGCACGCGGCAATGTGTTTGGCAACAGCGCGCGCTGTCCGCGCCGGGGGCGAAGGAGCCCTGCCGGACGGCGAAAATGCTTGAAATGTGGGCGATAGCGTGTATAATAGTAACATTATTGAGATACATACCGGAGGTTGAACATGGCGCAGAGCGGCAAGAACGCGTTTGTCGAAACCGAGCATGAAATCATGCGGTTCTGGGAAGAGAACGACTGCTTCGGCAAACTGCGCAGACAAAACAGCGGCAATAAACGGTTCCGTTTTCTCGACGGGCCGATTACCGCGAACAATCCCATGGGCATCCACCACGCATGGGGCCGCAGCCTGAAAGATATTTTCATCCGCTACAAAGCCATGCAAGGTTACGACTGCCGTTACCAGAACGGTTTCGACGCGCAGGGGCTCTGGGTTGAGGTCGAGGTCGAAAAGGAACTCGGTTTTGCCTGCAAGCGCGATATCGAAGACTACGGAATGGACCGTTTCACCCTCAAATGCCTCGAGCGCGTGGCGAAGTTTTCCTCCATCATCACCGAACAATCCAAGCGCCTCGGGCAGTGGATGGACTGGGACCATTCCTATTTCACCAACTCCGACGGGAACATCGAGGGCATCTGGCATTTTCTGAAAACCTGCAGCGAAAACGGCTGGCTGCGCCGCGAGTACAGGCCTATGCCCTGGTGCCCGCGCTGCGGGACGTCGCTTTCCGAACATGAGATGACCGGCTCCTACCGGATGATGACCCATGACTCCGTTTTTTTTAAACTCCCGCTGACAGACGCCCAGTCGCACGGGTTCGACCCCGAGCAGGAGTACCGCATCCTGGTCTGGACCACAACGCCGTGGACCCTTTCCTCCAACGTCGCCCTTGCCGTTCATCCCGAACTCGACTATGCAGAGGTCAGTGTCGCAAGCGACAGCGCCAGGCTGATTCTCGCAAGGAACGCCATCCGACTGCTCGGCGAAGACAAACGCGAAGTCATCCGCGTTTTCAAAGGCGCCGAACTGACAGGCATCGGCTACGAAACATGTTTTCCGGATTTCCCGGCCCAGCGGGGCATCGACCACCGCATCGTCGCATGGGAGGATGTCGACGCCGCCGAAGGCGTCGGCGTGGTCCATATCGCGCCCGGCTGCGGCGTGGAGGATTTTGAGCTCGGGCTGCGCCTGAACCTGCCTCAGGTGATGCCGGTCGACGACGAAGGGGTCTTTCTCGACGGTTTCGGTTTTCTCACCGGCAAAAACAGCCGCGACATCGCCGCCGAGGTGTTTGAAACGCTGAAAAACGACGGCAAATTATATAAAGTGGAACCGCATGAACACAGTTACCCCGTTTGCTGGCGATGCAAGACGGAAGTCATCTTCCGCCTCGTACCCGCCTGGTACATCGCGACGGCCGATCTCAAGGAGCGCCTGATCCGCGCTTCGGACACCGTGAAATGGGAACCGGAGTCCAACGGCAAGAGGATGAACGACTGGCTGACCAATATGGGTGACTGGAACATTTCACGCAAACGCTACTACGGTATGCCGCTGCCTTTCTACACCTGCCCGAAATGCGGCAGGTTGACCGTCGTCGGCTCAAAAGCGGAATTGAGGGAACTCGGCGGCGAGGCCGTCGATTCCCTGCGCGAACTGCACCGGCCCTGGATCGATGAAATTAAAATCACCTGCCCCGGCTGCGGCGAAAAGGTTTCCCGCATCAGCGAAATCGGCGACGTCTGGCTCGACGCAGGCATCGTGCCGTTTACGACGCTCGGCTATTTCGAAGACAAAGAGGAATGGCTCAAAAACTACCCGGCCGAGTGGGTGACGGAAATGCGCGAGCAGGTCCGCCTCTGGTTTTATTCCATGCTGTTTATGAGCGTGGTGCTTCAGGACCGCGCGCCTTACGAACGGGTCCTCTCGCACAGTTCCGTCGTCGCGGAGGACGGCTCGCGTTTTTCCAAAACGGGTTTCATGATCCGCTTCGACGAGGCGGCGGAAAAAATCGGCGCCGACACCATCCGCTATCTGTACGCAGGCGCGCCGGTCGGCGCGGATGTGCGCTTCGGTTTCAACCTCGGCGACGAGGCGCGCCGCAAACTGCTTTCGGTCTGGAATATTTACACCTTTTTCGACACCTACGCTTCGATTGACAAACCGGTCTTTGCCACACGCTCGCTGGAAGGCCTCAGCCTGACACCCGTCGACCGCTGGCTCGTTATCCGGACCAACGACTACATCGCCAAAGCCACGGCGTGCTACGAGGACTATAAATCCTACCTTCAGGTCCGGGAGTTTGAGACCTTTGTCGACGATATATCCAACTGGTATATCAGGACCAACCGCCGCCGTTTCTGGAAGGCGGAAGATGAGGCTGACAAAGACGTTGCCTACCGCGTGCTGTTCTTCGCGCTGGATGCCTGCGTCAGAACCATGGCGCCCGTCATCCCCTTTATGACCGAAAAGATTTGGCAGGAACTTACGCGCAAGGTTCTGCCCGACGCGGCGATTTCCGTCCATCTGAGCGGCTGGCCGCAGCCGATGCCCGGCTTTGAGGACGACGGCATTATCGAGCAGACCGCTCTGGCCCGCGATGTGATCGCCGCCGCCATGCGCCTGCGCAACGAGCAGCAGCTCAAAGTCCGCCAACCCCTGCGCTCGATGGCCGTCTGCTGCAGCCCGGATGCGGCCGCGAAAATCCGTGTTTTTGAAAAGAATATCCTCGACGAACTCAACGTTAAGCGTGTCGAATACCTGGAAGATACTTCGAGCCTCGAGGACATCCGCCTTTCGGTCAACTTCAAGGCCGCCGGCGCCGTCCTCAAGGGCGAGGTCAACCGCTTCAAAGCGGCGCTGGAACAGGCCGGCAGCGATCAGATGGCCGATATGGCGGCGCAGTATCGGGCAGGCGGTCCCGTACGGGTGCCCGGTTTCGACGAAGCGTTTGACATCGGCCTTTTCAACAGCAACGCCGTGACAAAAACCGGCATCGTGCTATCAGAAAGCGCGATGGGCATGACCGTCGCGCTGGACGTGTCGCTTGACGAGAAACTCAGGGGAGAAGGCGCCGTGCGCGACATTGTGCGGCAGTGCCAGCTCCTCCGCAAAGAAGCGGGCTACTCCGTCGAACAGCGCATCGAGGCTTCCGTCGTGAGCGGCGACGAACGCATCACCCGCGCGCTGGAAAAGAACCGCGCGCATATCGCGTCCGAACTGCTTGCCGCCAGGCTTGAAATCAACGTCCCCATCGAAGGCGACCTCTCGAAAGAAATCGAGGCCGCAGGCGCGAAAGTGTTCATATCGGTGAAAAAAATATAAACAGATGCCCGCCAAGGAGCCACGCCCGACAGGAGTTTGCCTGCCGATGAAAAAACTGTTTTGCGCCGCCGTCGCTTTGATCCTTTGTTTTACCTGTATGCCTTTTTCCGCCGCCGCACGGGAAATGCCCGTGCGCGCGGCGGTTCTTTCCGATTTGCATCTGGTTCCGGCCGAGCTGACGGGCCAATACTGCAAGGCTTTTCTCGATTATTACGCCGAGGATACGCGCCAGCACCCGCAGAGTGAAGCCTTGCTGGAAAGCGCCCTCGCGGCCGTAGCCGAACATGCGCGCCGCGACGGTATCCGCTACCTGTTCATCGCGGGCGATATGAGCAAAGACGGCGAGTACCGCGCGCACGAAATCCTTGCCCGCCGCCTCGAGCGCTTTGAAAACGAAACGGGCGTCCATGTGCTGGTCATCAACGGCAACCACGATATCAACAATTCGAGCGCCTCCACGTTCGAAAAAGGTTTTTATGAAAAGGCGCGCAAAACCTCGCCGGAAGAATGGCTTTCCCTGTACCGCAATTTAGGCTACGACCTCGCATGCAGCGTTTTCACCCCTCCCGAAGGGGAGAAGGCCGGCATGCTGTCTTATTCCGTCCGCCTTGAGGGCGGCTACAGGCTGATTGCCTTCGACGCGGAAAAGTACAGCGCCGACAGCACCTCCGACGGCGCCGACGAGCGGGAAGGCTACGGCAATATTTCCGGCGCGCTGATGGAATGGATCCTCAGCGAATGCGCGGCTGCCCGGGCTGCCGGTGAGGAAATCATCGGTTTGACGCACCATAACGTCGCTTCCCATTTCGACATTGAGGCGCCGGTGATGCCCAAACTGATTTTAGACAACTGGCTTGTCCAGAGCGAAATGCTCGCGGACGCCGGCATGCATTTGGTTTTTTCCGGCCATGTGCATCAGAACGATATCGTAACGGCCTATTCCGACAGCGGCGAACCTGTCACGGATGTCAGCACGGCCTCCCTGACCGGTTTCCCCAACAGCTTCCGGGAAGTCCTGTTTGACCGCGCCGGGGGCCGGTTGACGGCGGACATTAAAACGCTTGACGTCGATTGCGAACAACCGGTTGTCTTTATGGGCAAACCGTATCCGCAGCCTTATCAATACAGCTATTCCTTCGGCCAGTCCTTCGGGCGGCAGGGTCTCGGGGTGCTCGGCGCATCCATCGCCGGAGCTGCCGTCGACGGGTTTCTCGGCGCCGGCGAGGGCATCCTCGGCCTGCTCGCGTCTGCCGGCGTTGAGCCGGAAAGTCTTGCCGGGGACCTTGCGGTACGGCTCGGGTTTGCCGGTACAAACCCCGAATTTGCCGAATCGCTGGTTTCCCTGATACGTAAAACCGCCGCCGAAATCGATAAAACATATCTGCGCTTTCCCGGACAACTGAAAAAAATCGTGGAAGACACCGTTATCGCCGCCGCCCGTATGCAGGTTTCGGATATTCCCTGCGTGCGTTTTCTCGACACCCTCGGATTCGGGAATCCCGGCCGCGGAGGGAACTTTGAGGAATTCGGCGCAAGCCTGGTCGCTTATATGTTCGGCGGCAACGAAGACCTCGGTGGCGATCCCTTTTCGGCAGACTGCGTCAAACGCATGGAAAACGGCGAGATCCTCGGCAAACTCATCGGCAAAATCGCCTGCTCCGTTGCCGCGCAGCTGCTTGAAGACGGATTTGACCCCGGTGTCGGCAAGCAGGCGTTTGAGGACCTTGTCGCCTTCCTCCTTGGCGCCTCGCTGGGGGAGAAAAGTTCTTTCGCCGCCCTTTCCGATTTTCTTTGGGAAAGCGGTGCGGTAAGGCAGGCAGCAGACTGCGTGGTGCTGTCCGCGATGGCTGCGGCCGTCTTCAAAGGCAGCGGACTGAGCGGCGAAATCGGTGTCTGGCTGCGCAGCCTGCTGACCGATACCAGCCCGGGTTTGTGCCGGGACAGTTTCGCTTTCATCGACTGTCAACCCGTCCGGGAAGTACCCGCCACGGCTGAAAATTACCGCATCCCGTTTCGTGTCGAATGCGGCGGCTTGCCGGGCAGCTTGAACGCCATGCAAGTGACATGGCTGACCAAGTATTCCGTCCTTGCGGGCGATATCGAAATTATCCCGTCAGGCGGCGCGTGCTTCGGCGGCTCTTCGGCAGCGCCCGCCGGCGTGCGGGTCGCGGTACAAAACGAAAGCACGGTCGCCTCATTCAACGCGCTGGAGGCGGCAGGCCTTTCCTTTTTTCCGTACCGGCTGCCGGTCGTCCGGCACCGGGCCGATATCAGCGGCCTGCTCCCCGGCAGAACATACCTTTGCCGGGTGGGCGACGCGCGGCGCGGCTGGTGGAGCGAACCTTTTGAGGTTCGAACGACACTCGCCGGTTTCGCCGGTATCGGCTGCAGGACAATCGCGCAGGTGCGAAGCCTTTACTCGATTTTCGCCGCCATGCTTAAAATCATTTTTGAAGCAGTTGCAAGGTTCTGACTGACGCGTTCGGCCTTTGGCAACGTTTTTGATGAGGGGGATTGCTTTGGCACAACCCGCCCGCACTTCCGTCGTCCACCAGGACCGCCGCTATGTCGGCTCGAAAGAGACGCTCGGCTACATCCTTTTCGACGTGGCCGGCGGATTCAACATCAGCGATTACGGCGAACGGTATATCTACGACGTGCTGAAAATCGACCTGTCTCTTCTGGCCATCGTGAACGGCATCAACTCCGTCTGGGATATTGTCAATGATACGTTTATCGGCACCATTGTCGACAAAACCAGAACAAGATGGGGTAAATTCAAACCCTACCTGATGATCACCGCCGTCCCCGGCACGTTGCTGGGCTGTCTGGGCTGGCTGATGCCGTATATGTTCAACCAGGATCCGATGAACATGGCGAAGTTCGGCATGTACCTCGCCCTCGCGATGATCGGCGAAGGCCTCGGCACTTTCCGCGGGATATCTGTCGGCGGTTATCTGGCCGCCATCACGCCGCACCCGGTTGACCGGACGCGCCTGATCATGCTTACCCAGCTGCTGTCGGGCTTTTTCGGCGAGCAGATACCCGGCATCTTAATGGGCGTCTTTATCGACCTGATCAACAACAAAGTAGTCAAATGGTCCATGCGCGGCACTTATGTCAAAATGGGGCTTTTTACCACGCTCGTCAGCGGTACAACGGCGCTGTTTTTCCTCTTTATCTCCCGCGAGCGCGTTGTGCAGAGCGTGAAGACTCCGAGCATCATGCAGACGCTGAAGTCCGTGGCGAATAACAAACCGCTGATGATTGCGATTATTTCCGAATGCCTTTCCAACTTCAAAATCGGCGTCAATAAAACGAACTATTATATCGACGTGCTCGGCGCGGCGAGCATCAAGAATATCGTCGGCATACCCGGAGGGCTGACCTCGTCGCTGAGTTTTCTGTATGTGCCCTGGGCCAGGCGCGTTTTTTCGACAAAACTGCTTTGGATCGTCGGCGGAAGTTTCAGCGAATTCCTTATGGCGCTGGTCTTTTTCTTCGGGTCCATCGGCGGCAAAGGAGAAAAGGGGTGGTACCGGGATATCTGGAAAATGATTCCGATTCTGACCATCCAGGAGTTTCTTGCCAACGGCGTGCTCGGTATTAAAAGAATCATCCCTACGGAGATTTTCAACGAATCCCTCGATTACTGCGAATGGAAAAACGGCTATCGTACCGAAGGCGTCACGACGGTCGCCAAAGGTTTCGCCAATAAAATCCTCGGGTCGATTATGAATACCATCAAGCCGCTGTGGCTCAAAGCGCTGGGCTACGATATGACGCGCGCTTTCGGCAAACAGGACGAAAGCACAAAGTACCTCCTGTTCGCTTTCTGTACAATCGTGCCGTTTCTGACCAGTCTCATCGGCGTCATCCCCAAAGCGTTTTATCCTCTGACCGGCAAAAAGAGGGAGGCGATGTATGAGGAGCTCCTCGCGCGCAGATCAGCCAAAAACCGCGAACTGTCAAACGCAGGGACCGACAAACCCGAGCAGCAGGGATCGGAATGCGGGCAGTGACAGCTTGAGAGCGAATTCCTGAACGCGCTCATATATTAAGCGAAAAGCCGCTCCGCTTTTTGGAACGGCTTTTTTCAAGTCCAATCAACGGTTTCAGCGGCCGAGCGTCACTTCGACACGATGAACCTTTCCGTCATTAACAAGCCGGAACCTGTCGCCCCTTACAATGGTTCCGTCGACCGTTATTCGCGTGACGCCCCCGCATACGCTCTGCGGGTTGCTGACACTGATGTTGTACAGGGAATCCATATATTTATATTCGATGGTGTATTGTCTCCATTTGCGCGGAATACAGGGTTTCATCACAATATATTCGCCGTGCTTTCGGAACCCGAGGATATACTCGAGTCCGGCTTGATACATCCAGCCGGCAGCGCCTGTGTACCACGACCACCCGCCCATCCCGAGGTGCGGATATGCCGCGTAGACATCCGCGCACATCACATACGGTTCCACACGGTAGCGCGCGCATTCTTTGGAATTGTCGGAGTGGTTGACGGGATTGATCAGTTCAAACAATTCCCACGCCTTGTCTCCGTCACCCTGCAGTGCGAAAGCGATGACCGCCCAAACGGCCGCGTGGGTATATTGACCGCCGTTTTCACGGATGCCCGGGTAGTAGCCTTTGATGTAGCCGGGTTCCGAATCCCCTTTGTCAAAAGGCGGTTTCAGCAACTGTATGATGCCATACTCGCGGTTGACAAGGTTCTCTTCGAGGGCCGCCATGGCCATGGCGGCCCTTTTAGGTTCGCCCGCACCGGACAGCACCGACCAGCTTTGTGAAATCGAGTCGATCCGGCAGTCGGTATTTTGGGAAGAACCGAGCGGCTCCCCGTTGTCGAAAAATGCCCGCATGTACCAGTTGCCGTCCCAGGCGTTTTCTTCAATCGAACGGATGAGCTCTGCCCGGCAATCCTTGTAACGTTTCGTTCTGGCTGTGTCCGAACGGGCTTCGCATAACGGCGTGAATTTGTCGAGCACGCAGCTTAAAAACCAGGCGAGCCAGACGCTCTCTCCCTTGCCTTTGCTGCCAACGGCGTTCATGGCGTCGTTCCAGTCGCCCGAACCCATCAGCGGGAGGCCGCGGGCCCCGAACTTCAGCGAAACGTCGATGGCGCGGGCGCAGTGTTCATAAAGGCTTTCCTTGCTTTCAGACACCTTCGGCCTGCCGTAGCGTTCATCTTCCGTTTCGGCAAGCGGGCTGTCTTCGAGGAATTCAAGCTGCTCGTTGAGAATTCCCTTGTCGCCGGTGATCCTGATATATTCGGCGGCCGCATAAGGCAGCCAAAGGCGGTCGTCCGATATACGGGTGCGCGTCCCGCTGGAATTGGGTTCGTGCCACCAGTGCTGTACGTCGCCCTGTATATACTGGTGCCTGGCGTGAAGCAGTATCTGCTCCCTTACCGCGTCGGGCAGGATTTGAGCCAGCGCGAGGCAGTCTTGCAGCTGGTCCCTGAATCCGTATGCGCCGCCGCACTGGTAGAATCCGGTCCTTGCCCACAGCCGGCAGGACAGGATCTGATATTGCAGCCAGCCGTCAAGCATCAAATTCATCGGGAAACTCGGCGTGCTGACACTGATGTTTTCAAGTCTGTTTTCCCAGAACTCCTTAACCTCCAACAGCGATTTGACAGCTCTTTTAGGCTCAGTGTAACGCAGCGCGGTTTCCTCGGCCAGTTCGATATTCGGCGCCGCGCCAAGAAGCAGCACGACATCCTTGCTTTCATTCGGCTCGAAATCAATCTCAAAGCGCATGGCGGCGCAGGGATCGAAACCGATACCGGTTTGCCCCGACAGCGATTCGCGGAAAAGGCATGCTGGTGCGCCCGCGCCGCCGTCGCCGAAAAATTCTTTCCGGTCTCCCGTCACGCAGCGTTCACGCAGCGAGGAATCGACAAAACATACCAAACCCGGGTATTCTTCGTTGTAAGGGTTTTCAACGGTCATAAGCCCCGAAGGGGTGGTGCCGGTTCTGATATGGAAGGCGGTCGACTGGTCGGTAACACCCAGAATCGGCCGGATATAATAAATCAGGGTCAATTTCCGCCGCTGCTCCGTCGCGTTTTTCAGGTTGACAATGCTTACCTTAACCGTCTCGCCGACAGGAACAAATTGAGTCAGACGCTGTTTGAAACCGTGGCTGGTCAACTCAAAAGCAGAATAACCGAACCCGTGAATAGCGGTATACAACTGTTTTTTTCTGACCGGCAAAGCCGTTATAGACCAGTATTGCCCGGTCTCGGCGTCGCTGAGATAAATCATTTCTCCCGATGGGTCGCATACCGCGTCGTTAGACCACGGCGTCAGCTTGTTCTCGCGGCTGTTTCCGTACCACGTGTAACCGGAGCCGGATTCGGAAACCATGAAACCGAAACGCGGATTGCTCACCACATTGATCCAGGGGGCCGGGGTGACCGAGCCGTTTTCCAGCTGCACCACGTATTCCTTGCCGTCCGCGCTGAAGCCGCCCGTCCCGTTGAAATAGTGCAGTTTCGGTGCGGCGGCCGGCGGCGTCTTGTACTTTTTCGGCATCTGCGTAAATACTCGGTCGGGAGGATACGCCGCGGGCGGCGGCCGGAGCGTTTGTTGAGCCAGGCTTCCCCCTTCGCCGGTGAGCGTGATGCAGGCTGCGGCATAGAAAAGCGGAATATCCTCCGGCAGCACCTGATTTGAATCCAGGATAAAGATCCCTTTGCTCTGCCTCACCTTGTCATAGGCCTGGTTTGTGGCGACAATATCCGTTACCAGCCCGTGCAGGGGCAGAAAATAACTTTGTTCTTCCCGGCAAAAAATTATGAGATCCACCGTCAGACCCATCAACTGCCAGTATTCCCTTGCCTTCATGGCCTCGTTGATAATGGCGACTTTCTCGGTATCGGAGAGGATAACAAACAGGATCGGATTATCGCCGGAAATCCCGTAACGCCAGAGAGCCGACTGCCCTTTTTTGTTCAGGGCGATCTGCTCGCTGTACTTTGACCTCAAGGGGCTGAGAAACAGGACGTCGTTGAGCAGTTCCTGGTACAGTTCGATATCCGCTTTGGAGGCTCCGAAATACCTCGTCTCCACCAGACTGCCGGCAAAGGCCAGCATAAAAGCGCTTTCAATGGCTTCGGGTTTGCTGTATTTATCCATCAAGTGAACCAGCTGTTCATTGGAATCGCTGATCGCCGTGATGAATGAAATCACAGCGGTTTCTCCGGCGCCGATATTCATCTTGCCCCGTATGCACATCACGGGGTCGAGCACAGGGCCGACGGTATTCGTGAACAGCTTCCCGGGCTCCGTCAGCGCTGGGTTTTTCACATCGCGAGAACGGCCGATAACGTTCAGCCTGTCGGTTTCAAAGCGGATACTTCCGAGGAGTTCGGCCTGGGCGACGGCGGTGTTTGCCAGCCATACGGGCTTTTCCGTATCCGTTCTCGGCCGCCTGCAGGCAAAAATGCAATGGTTGCGGGCGCTGTAGCTCGTTTCGACAAAGAGATTGCTGAAAGCCGGATGGGCGATATCCGCTTGCGCGGGAGCGATGACCACTTCGAAGTAACTGGTGACCTCGATGACGGCCGGGCTGTCGCCGGAGTTCTTCAATGAAAGCCGCCGGATTTCTACATTGTCCTCCAGCGTCACGATGATTTCCGTTTTTGTCCGGATGGTGCCGTCCAGCCTTGAAAAGACGGCTTTATCGTTGGAGAAGGTCACCTCGTAATCATCGGGTATCTGATTGAGCGGCGAGTAGGCGGCAGACCAGATTTTGCCGTTCGTACAGTTGCGGATATAGAAGAAAGTTCCGTACCGGTCGAGCGTATTGTCTGCCCGCCACCTGGTGATGGCGGCGGTTTTGGTTCGGCTGTAACCGGTTCCCTTGCCGGTTACCATGACCGAATAATTCCCGTTGGTCAGAATATGAGCTTTCGTTAGATCCGAACCGGGCAGCGTGACGCGGCGGACCGGGCTCCTGTCTTTTAATACGGGCCCTTTATAGGGCAGTACGACCTCTTTGGTTTCCTTTGCGAAAAGGAGGTTCTCCGGTATTTTTTCCTGCAGTAAAAGCCGCGCGGCATTCATTTCCGGGTCCGAATGGAAACGCTTCTGCATAATGTTTCCGTTCAAAAAATTATTCATCGCCACCAGGCTCATCCCGAGATGATGCGCCATATAACTTTTAATAATAACTTTCCGAGTTTCAAAGGCCAGACGCTCCTTGGTGTAGTCGACCGCTTCATAGAAACCATAGGGGCCGGCAAGCCCTTCTTCTTTCAGATATTCAATGTTGTCGACAGCGGCTTCCGGGTCCACCGCCAACGCAAGAAAAGTCGCGTAAGGCGCCGCGACGGAGTCCTCGATTAAGCCTCTTTTCAGCCCCAGCGCGGGGATTCCGATCGCTTTATATTGATAATTGAGGTTTTTATCGAGCGAATTGAAACAGGATTCTGAAATGCCCCACGGCATGTTGCGCTGCTTAGCATATTTTTTCTGGCACCTTATGGCAAACGAATAGCTTTCATCCAGCAGGGAATTCCTGTAGGTTCTCATGATCAGCAGGGGCATGAGATACTCGAACATCGTGCCTGTCCAAGACAGCAGCCCCTTGTACCGGTCGACGACGGTAAGCAGGCGGGACATCTTGTACCAGTGCGACACGGGTACCTGATTTTTTGCGATGGCGATAAAGCTTGTCTGCCTGGCCTCTGAAGCCAGCAGGTCGTAATGAGCGATTGAAAGTTTGCTGTCCTCCAAACTGAACCCCGTGGAGAACAACTGCCTTTTTTCATCGTACAGCAGGGTGAAATTCATTGCGTCCGCAATCGCGGCAGCCCTGCGCGCCAAAGCCTCGATGGTTTCGGCGAGTGCCGCGGTATTCGCTGCCGCCTGCTCGAGTTTGTTTTTCATCAAATCGAACCACGCCGCCGCTTCGCCGTACTGAACAGGGTCTTTGTCCGTTTTGGATTTCAGGCCGTCGATATCCCGTATACCCTTCCGGTATGCGGCGGGCATATCTTTGAGTTTGATGGCGGCTTTCAATGACGAAAGCAGAGCGCCGGCTGCCCCCGAAATATCCGCGTCGGGCCCCTCGGGCGTGAGACAAGCCGGCATGCTTTCAACCAGTGCTGTCCATGGCAGGCATTCTTCAGCCTCGGTCTTGAACAATTTAAGCATCCGGATGATTTTGTTTTGCCAGACCGCTTCCGTCGCGACGGTGGAAACCGGCCCGGTTTCGATGGCGTACAGTATCCTGTTGCGCTCCACAAGGTCCATTTCGGTGCCTGCCGACGCTGCCGGGCCGATATCGAAATTCGACAGGAACGAGGCGGCTTCGCTCCCCGCGCAGTTGAGGGTATCTTCCAACCCCTTGAAGCAGCGCATATCGGCCAGCGGTTGATTCAGATATTCTTTCATCGCCGCCGAAACGGTTATCAGGTATCCTGCGAGATTGCCGCTGTCGACGCTCGAAACATAACCGGGCGGCAGTACCTTCATCGTTAAGGTGTCGTACCAGTTGTAGAGATGGCCGTTCCATTTTTCGAGCGCTTCGATCGAATCCAGAGTTTTGTCCAGCAGCGAAGCCATCTCCGTAACGGGGATATAACCGAGGTCGCACGCCGATACTGCGGCCATCAATCCAAGGCCGATATTTGTCGGGGAGGTCCGGTGGGCGACGGCCTTCGGCGGATCCTCCTGGTAATTGTCCGGCGCGAGGTAATGGTCCCTTTCGCCCGCGAATTCCTCGAAAAAGCGCCATGTTTTGCGGGCCGCCGTTCCGAGTATCGCTCTATCCGCCTGCGTAGGAATATAGGTTTTGTATTTGATGTCCCTGCTGATCAGCCAGGCGATATAAAACGAGGCGCTCCAGGCGGCGAAAAGGACGGCTGCCAACAGCAGGGTTTCGGGTTTCAAAATGAAGGCGAGGATTGGTACGGCCGCAGCCTGCGGAAACGACCACCGCATCATGCGCAGATAACTGCGGACCGAGTTTTTCTGTGACTTTTCGGCGTCCGCTGCGGTCAGCCATTCCAGCATGTTCTTTTTTGTGATAAAGACCCGCACGAGCGTAATCGCTATCGCGTCGAGCATCAGCCAGGCTTGATAAGGCAGGAACAGCAAATTGAGCATGGCCTGGAGTATCATGGCCCGCAACCCGACGAAAGCCTGGATGTAATGCCTGACTTTTGTGTTATAGAAGCGGCGGGATAAAAGGAAGTGTATCGCCTCGGTAATCACCGGCAAAAACTGCGGGGCAAGGAAAAAACCGAGCCAGAGATAAAAGCTTCCCGGCAAGATGCTGAATGCCGCCAGGCACAGTGTTACCAGAGAAGGGGCGATGAGGCTTCTCCTGAGATTGTCAAATATTTTCATGCGTGACAGCAGGGTAAGGGGATTGGGCACCATCTCGTTTCGGCTGTTTCTGATTTTCCTGAAAAGGAAAGGCACCAGCTGCCAATCTCCTCGAATCCAACGGTGCTGCCTGGCTGAATAGGAATTGAACTTCGACGGATATGAGTCAACAAGTTTCAGGTCTGAAATCAAGCCGGCCCTGATAAAACACCCTTCCAGCAGGTCGTGGCTGAGAACCGCGTTCTCGGGAATGGCTTGTTTGAGGATGGACTGGAATGCTTCAAGATCGTAAATACCCTTGCCTGTAAAGATCCCTTCTCCGAAAAGGTCCTGGTAGACGTTGGATACCGCGTTTGCGTAAGGATCAATCCCCGCTTGTCCGGTGAGGATACGGGAAAATATGGATTGATTTGCGCTGTCGAGGTCCACTTCGACACTGGGCTGCATGATGCCGTAACCTTCCGCGATGATGTTGCGCCTCTTGTCCGCGACGGGTCTGTTGAGCGGATGAGCCATGACGCCGATCATGCTTTTTGCCGCGCCGAACGGAAGGACCGTATCGCAGTCCAGCGTGATGATGTAGCGAATATGTGAAAAAGGCGGCGATTCGTTTGATTTGACGGTGAAACTGGTATCGTTGAACCCTAAAACCAGATCGTTGAATTCGATGAGCGCGCCGCGTTTGCGTTCCCAGCCGATCCATTTGTTGTTGCAGGCGCTGAACCGTCTTTCCCTGTTGAAAAAGAAAAAGATATCTTCCCCTCCGGCTGCGTATTTCGCGTTGAGTTCGCGGATGCCTTTGAGGGCGGTTTCGATGATGGCGGCGTCACTTTCGAGATGCTTGCTGTCGGCGTCCCTGCATGCGCCTATGAGCGCGAAATAAAGGTTTTTCTCGCGGTTGGCAAGATAATGGCCTTCCAGGCCTTTGAGGATATCATGTACCCTGCCGACGTCCGACAGCAAAGTCGGTACAGCTACGACGGTACTCATTTCTTCGGGAATGCCGTCTCTGAGTTCCAGCCGCGGGAAAATGAAAGGCGGCAGCGTTCGGCACACAATGCGGTTGACAAAAATGACCGCTATTTCCGACGATGGCAGAAGGGTGCAGAGGCCCGCGATAACGGCAGCGAGAATGCTGCGGGTATCAGAACATAAATAGGCGTATAAAGCCGCCGTGGCCGTCAGAACCAGGCAGAATAGAAGAATCGGCATGAAATAGAACAAACCGGGATGTTTCTTCCGGATGACCGCTTCGGCAGAAGAGGGTTCTTTGCGCTGTTTGAGCCTGTTTTTCAAGATGGCCGCGCCTTTGCCAATCAGGTAATAACCGACATGGAAAGTCCGGAGAATTTCAGGATTGCTTGTGCCCTGCCCGTGCATCGAAAACGCTTGCGAAGCCAGGGCGAGCAGTTCGTTGGCGAGGTAGATTTCGGAAACACCGTAAAACGAAGCGAGCGCTTCCACCTTGCCGCGATACATGCTGCGCGTTGCGGAATCCATTTTCGGATAGGTGCCGTCGGGGTCCCGGCTGAGAATTTCATTGACCCGGCTGGCTTTCTCCAGCAGTTCCCCCCAGTCCAAGGTCGCTATCAGCCGCAGGCTGGTAATGCAGTTGCCAAGCGAAACGGTATTGACGGACCGCGCCATATGCTCCCGCTGAATAATCTGCGGAGTCGTAATACCCGAACGCGCATGAAACTTATCCAGGGCGATCAGAATCCCGGAATGGTTTTGGCCCGAGCGCCTCAAACGGTACAGCAGGTGGTCCAGAAAAGCGTCATTCGTTTTTTCGCCCGACTCCATGCTGTCCTCGTAGGCCTTTAAAATACGCTCGGTGTCCGGCATGCCGTTGTTCAGGGAAGCGTTCAGCGCATCGTCCGCTTTGCGCCATTGCTGCATGGCGTTGCGTATTTTAACGCATTGGTGCTTGATGTCGTCGATGAGCGCCATTCGAATGACCAGCGGGAGGTTCCATATTTCCCTTTCTGAAAGGTTGTTATGCGACTGATAAGCTTCCAGATAATCCGATACGACCTTTTCATTCACCTGTCCGTCTGTATGCAGAATGATCTCGACCGCTATGGCAAACACGCGCGCGTAACCCTTCAGGAAGCCTGATTTCAGCACAGGCAGTTTGAAATAGTCTCTCAGATCGAAGTCGCGCCTGATCCCGTTGACCTGCTCCTCAATCAGGTAGAAATTATCCAGCAGCCATTCGGCGGCAGGGGGCACCGGCCGCTTCTTTCTGATTTCCGCATTCAGCTCTTTATAAACGGATAAAATGATGTCGTAGTTCTGGTTGATCCATAACAACGGCAAATTCAAATAGTTTTTTCTTTTGCCGACAACATGTTCGGAAGCAGTGGCCTTGGCGTGGCTGTCCAATTCCGTTTTAGTCAGCAGGGCTTTGCGCATATTCAGTTTCCGGTCCATTCTGGAGCGGATGAGAAAAATCCACAGGACAAGCCCTATGCCGGATATCAGCATAAAACTGGACAATATCAGGATGAAAGGCGAAGGCATGTCATTCCCCTCCAACCGATACCGTGTGCAGCCGGGCAGGTCCTGCCCGGGGATGGAAATCTTCGCCCGGCGCAGTCAGCCGAACCGTTGATGCTATGCAATCTTACTTATCGCAGAGGACAGCGTTTGATTTTCGTTGTTTCTCGGGGCTTTGGGCTTGCCCTGTTTCGCCGCGAAAAAGCTGATTTTTATTTATATTTGCCCAAAATTATTAATATCTGTTCATTATATTTATCATATTAATGCCGTTCTTTATAAATGTCAATGTTCAACAAGTGCGGCAATGCAAAAAAGCATGCTCCCGGCCGTTGCGGGCCGGGAGCATATTTTCGCCGCTTATCATGTCGGGTATGGAAGCGGATATTCAGAAATGGATGATTTTACCCGGTATCTCGCTGAAACCGCAAGGGCCGAAACGGTCATAGAGTTTTTCGCCGGTCGCTTTGAGTGCCTGTGTGAACAGCGTTTCAAACGTGCTGGGCGGCGCCGGTTTCTGATAAACGCCAGCTTTAACCAGCAGGTCGTAAAGACGCGCTTCGACGGCGTCGCATTGCGCGTCGTCGGCCACCATGCTTGCAAGCATCGCGTTCGCGTCGTCGACAGCCGCCTGCAGCTGGGCAGCGTCGGCGGCCGACAGCGTGCCGCCCGAGAGAAGGGCTTCGGCTTTGGGCAGATAATCCCTGACGATGCGTTTGGAGTTGCGCGAACCGTTGAACTGCGGAAAGTCGGGGTTGCTGTAAATGTCCGTAATCGTATCGGTACCCAGCAGGATACAGGCCAGCGTGACGGCGACATCGTTGCCTGCAATCTCATGATGCTGGCCGGTGAAATACCAGGTCTGCTCGGGCAGCCAGCAGGTCGAAGCGTCGACCACCCTGTCGGGGGAGATATGGTTGTGCGCCGGGTTATGACAGTAGAGATTCTGCTGCGTATAATCCGCCGGCAGCGTGGTCCCCGGCGCGCAGGCGTAGGTGCCCATTGCCGTGGAGGTCAGCTGAATAATACCGTCGGAGTTGATGTTTTCGGCGCAGGCAAAGAACTGGAAGTATTGATAGTCGCCCCAGCCGTGGCCGAAATTGAAACCGTAGCCGGCGATATTGTAAATCTTGATGCCCTTTTCCAGCAAATCGTTGGTTCTTTCCCTCAGCGTGCTCTGGTAGGCGTAATACCGGTCGGTTTGTTCGCGGATGACCGCGTGTGCGCTGTCGCCTAAGTATGTGTCCGCCAGCGCCGGATAACGGTCGGCCGGCACGATGGACCACATTGAGGGCGTATTGACAAAAAAGTCGCTCCTGACTACGTCAAACGCGGCGTCAAGCACGTTGTTGAATACGCGCTTGGGCAGCAGCCTGAGCGCCAGGTTGATCAGGTAGCCCTGATAGCCGTTCATCAGCTGAGGCATCATATCTTTATAAAATAGCTCCGCGGAATTGCTTGCGTAGTTTTTACTCACCAGGTCGGCGAACACATAGCTGCCGCCCTGCGCGGATACGACGTTGACGACTTTCGCAACGTCGCCCTTGTCGAGGTAGAGGTCAAAATAGGCGTTGGTCACCACACCGCCCAGGCTCAGCGGGACGAGGCTGACCTGCTTATAACCTGTCTGCGATTTGACCATCTGGATGAATTCGTCAAGCCTTTTGGCCTGGTCATAGGTGTTGGAGAAAGGCGGGAAGTTGAATAGATAGATTTTATCCTCCCCGACGAGATTGGAGAACTTTTCCATCGGCATCATGCCGAAAAAGTCGGCGCGGTCTTCCTCGCTGAATTGTGAAAGGGGATAATTCTTTTCTATCGCTTTAACGTTCTCGACGGGCTTGCCGTTGAGGTCATGCTTGGCGTATTTGAACATGCCGGGCATATATTCCCGAACGGTTTTGCTCAGCCCGCAGTCGCGCTGGAGGATAATCGACATCAGCAGCCGGGGCACCAGCTTCCAGATATCGTTCATCAGGTCGTCGGTGCAAAGGTTCAGCACCTTCCATTTGTCCTTGAAGGTTCCCTCGTTGGGGATGCGGTTGCCCTGGTCGTCGTAAAGCGAAACGTCCGACATCCCGATACCCGGCACAACGACGACGGGATTGCCGTCACCCCATGCGGAGGCGGGGGGAATACCCGATGATACCGTGCTTGTTTTGGCGGGGTTCACCGCCGCGGACGCAACGGGCGCGGCAAAGCCTGCCGCAGACGCTGACAGCACGAACGCCAGCGCCAGAAATGCTGCCGTGATTTTTTTGAAGGCCCGATTCATTTTTATTCTTCCTTTCATCCCTCTTGCCGGGACGGTCCGGTCAGGCGCGGGAAAAAGCGTTCCTTTTCCTGTGGCCGCCGCCGGATTTGCCGTTACTGCTTGCAAGAGGTTGTCGTCTTGTTTATGATAATCAATATCAGCCGTTTCGTCAAACGTCCGCGCGCATATCGCGGGTGCCGGAACGGCAGGGGAGGGAAACGCATGGCGCAGCCGGCCGGAGATACCGTCAGCCAGCTTGCCCGCATCATCGAAAACAGCCGCAGCCTTGTGTTTTTCGGAGGCGCGGGCGTTTCGACGGCAAGCGGAATCCCCGATTTCCGCGGCGCGGGAGGTCTCTATACGCAGCCGTTTGACCATCCGCCCGAAAAAATTCTTTCTCATGATTTTTTTATCGCCGAGCCGGAAACATTTTTTCGTTTTTACCGCGAGCGTATGGTTTTTACGGACGCCAAACCCAACGGGGCGCACCTGGCGCTGGCCGCGCTCGAGCGAAGGGGCGTTCTGAGCGCCGTCATCACCCAAAACATTGACGGGCTGCACGCCGACGCCGGCAGCCGGAAGGTTCTCGAACTCCACGGCAGCGTCAGGAGGAACTTCTGCACGGATTGCGCCGCTGCTTATCCGCTCGAGACGGTGCTCGCCGCGCCGGGCGTTCCCCGATGTTCACGCTGCGGCGGCATCATCAAACCCGATGTGGTTTTATACGGCGAAGCGCTTGACGGCGCCGTGACAGACGAAGCGGTCCGCTGCGTGGACGAAGCGGATACGCTTCTTGTTGGCGGCACCTCCCTGAGCGTCTATCCCGCCGCCGGCCTGCTGCATTATTTCCGCGGCAGTGACCTGGTTATCATCAATCAAAGCCCGACGCCTTTCGACGGCCGGGCGACCCTGCTCATCCGCGGCGATGTCGCTGCGGTTCTGAGCGCCGCAGCGGGTTTGTGATGCTGGGGTTTATATTGCGTTTTATCCGCCGGGCTTACTCATTTCGCCGCAAACCTTTCCCACGGTGTACGAACCTGTGCTATGATTACCATTAAAATGACGGTATTTATTTCGTGTTAGAAAATATTAATTTCCGGCCGGCGCTGTGCTGCCGGCAGAATCAGGGGAGACAGATGAATGATAAACCGGTCAAAAGATCGCTGCGGCAATTGCTCGGTACGGAATATATCGAAGCCGTCTTAGAAGGCGCCGGTTTTTTCGGCGACATAAGCCGGGAGGAAGCCCTTAAGCTTGCCGATGATGAAATCGAGTTTATACCGGCGTCCTGGGCCGCAAAAATGGACGGTCTGTTGAAGCAAGTCGGCTCGCAGGTGATTCCAAAAGCCCGGTTTTCCAATGCCGGCGCCGCAACGGAAGCATTTAAAAAGGCGTCCAATTTGAACGCAAGCCCCGTCGGCGGAATGGGCTGCCTTCGCCTCGGGGAGGACGGGCGGCTTTATCTGGCGTCGAAAAGCGAGCATTACCATGCGCCGCTCGGGCACAACTTCCCCGGCTATAAACTGCTCGGCCATGCCAAAGCGCTCGGAATTGACAACACGTCTCACAACAATTCGCGCGGATACATCACCAGGCTGCTGGAAAGGGAACTGGTCCGGACGGTAAACGGCGTGAGAAAAGGGGATACGGCAGCGCTTGAAGAAATTATCGCGTCGAAAAAACCGCATGTTTTAAACCGCGTCATTAATCTCGAGACCGGTTCGCTGGCCTGCGAGGCGGGCATCAAGATGATGCTGGCCCGGTTTTACCGGCTTGAAGAGCCGTTCCCCAAACCGGAGTACGCGGGCAGAACGCCGGTGTTCTTTGTCATGGCGGACCACGAGGGCGGCGGGAAAGCGAACTACCATGGGTCGACCGTTCTCGCGCAGACCATGCGGGATTTATGGCCGGGTTTTACCGGGAAAATGAGCGACGCGGGGATTCTGAAGGTGTGTCCGGTCCAGATCAACGATTTTGAGGATTTCAGGGCGAAATTTGCCCGCTTCAACGAGCCCCCTTACAAAGCGGCCGGGTTTCTGCATGAAATCATCATGATGAATTACGGCGGCATCAAATTGCGCGAAGATTATCTGCACAGCGTGTATGCGCTTTGCCGCGCGAACGATACGCCGGTATTGTGCGACGAAATCCAGTCCTGCATGTGGTATCCCGGCATGTACCTGTTCAGGGAGTACGGTTTAAGCCCGGATTTTGTTGTCGTCGGCAAAGGTTTCCCCGGCGGGCAGTACGCGGCGTCGCGCATCATCACGACGTCCGAGATGGATAACCTGAACCTCTTCGGCGCGCTGGTCACCAACGGGCAGGAGGAACTGGCCTCGCTGGCCTATTTAATTACCATGGAGTTTGCGCAAGAGAATCAGGCGTTCATCCGTGAAACGGGCGAATATTACGAAAGCCGTTTGAAGGGCTTGGCGGACAAATACCCTTCGCTGATCGAGCGTATCGAAGGCAAGGGCCATCTTTCGGGCATCTTCTTCCGCGACGCGGACAAGGTTTTGCGGTTTACCGGGCTGCTGAACGCCGCTTGCATCGATATCAGCGCGCAAACGTATAAGGCGAAATGCCCGCCCGCGGCGCTGACAAAACCGCCCGTCATCGCGACCGAAGCGGTGGTCGATTATCTGGTCGGGCAAATGGACGAGGCGCTTCGGCGGATAACGGAAGGAATGATATGATTTGAAAGAACTGGGAATAGGCATTATCGGTTTCGGCTTCATGGGCAAAACGCATACCTACGGCTATCAAACCATCCCGCTTTATTACGGCAGTCTGCCTTTTAAAATCAAACTCGTCGGCGTGTGCAACAGAACGCTGGAAAAAGCGCAAACAGCGAAAGAAACGCTGGGTTTTGAATTCGCCACAGACAACCCCGACGATATTTTCAACTGCCCGGATATCGACATCGTCGATATCTGCACGCCGAATATTTACCATAAAGAAGCGGTCGTCAAAGCCGTCAAGGCCGGCAAACACATCTATTGCGATAAACCGCTTGCCGCGAATTACGAAGAGGCGAAAGAAATCGCCGCCCTGGTCGCGGGCAGCCCCGTCATCACGCAAATGGCGCTGCAAAACAGGTTTTTCCCCGCCACGATGCGCGCCAAACAGCTCGTCGAACAGGATAAAATCGGCCGTGTGACGTCTTTCAGGGCCTGCTACCTGCACGCAGGGTCGGTAGACCCCGGCAAGAAAATCGGCTGGAAGCAGGATAAGAAATTCGGCGGCGGCGTTCTGGTCGATTTGGGCTCGCACGTGATCGATTTGATTTATCACCTGCTCGGCGAATACGCATCCTTGTACGCGCAAACGGATATCCTGTATCGGCAGCGGCCGGATCAAAACGGGAAGATGGTCGATATCGAAGCGGAAGATATCGCTGTCCTCATCGCGAAAATGAAAAACGGCGCGACCGGCACCATCGAGGCGTCGAAAATCGCGACCGGCGCCAACGACGAACTCCGTTTCGAAATCCACGGCGCCAAAGGCGCTGTCCGTTTCAACCTAATGGAACCCAACTGGCTGGAGTATTATGACAATACCCTGCCCGAAGGCGATTTCGGCGGCGAAAAGGGTTTCAAAAAAATCGAATGCGTCCAGCGTTACCCCAAACCGGGCGGCGATTTTCCCGGGCCCAAGTTCAGCGTCGGCTGGATACGGGCGCATGTGCACAGCCTGTATCATTTCTTGTGCTGCGTGGATGAAGGCCGCCAGGCTGCGCCGTCCCTGCTCGACGGCGCCTATGTGCAGTATGTGATGGAAAAAGCCTATGAATCCGACCTCAACCAGTGCCGGGTCGATTTGGACTGAAACGGACGCGACCGCAGGGAAAGGCAGTGCCATGGCGGGAGAAGAATATTTGATCGGCCTTGATTTGGGGACTTCCGGCGTCAAAGGGGTGCTGATGTCGGCCAAAGGCGCCGTCGTTGCAAAAGAGAAAGCGCCCGTGCGATATAAGACCGCCGCCGGCGGGATCGTGACATTTGACGCGCAGGCGTTTTATTCGCTCGTTGCCGGCGTCATACGCAACCTTGCAAAAGCCCTGCCTGACGCGGCGGCTGTCGCGGCGCTGAGCATGGTGACCGCCAGCGGCAACACCGTACTGCTTGACGGCGGGAACAAACCCCTGACCGACGGCGTCAGCTGGATGGATACCCGCGCCCGGGACGAAGCGCGGGCGGTGTTCGGCGAACTGCTGGATTCGGCGGAAATTCACCGGGTCACCGGCTGGCCGTTTATCAATATGTTCCCCATGGTTCATCTGGCATGGCTGAAATGCAACCGGCCGGAGCTGCTGCGAAAAGCCGCTAAAATCGGCATGAGTACCGACTATGTCCATCTCAGGCTTACCGGGGAATGGGGGATCGACCCGTCCACCGCCACCACTTCGTATCTGCTGGACCAGAAGGCGGGCGGCTGGTACCGGCCGTATCTCGATAAACTGGGTATCGGGCAGGGCAAACTGCCGCCCGTTTATGAAAGCGGTACGGTTTTGGGGCGCATAACGCCGCAGGCCGCCGCGGAAACGGGCCTCCCGGCCGGTACGCCCGTCGTGCTCGGCTCTTTCGACCATCCGGGCGCCGCGCGGGGTTCCGGCGTGTTGGACGAAGGGCAGCTGCTGCTGTCGTGCGGCACCTCCTGGGTGGGCTTCTACCCGTTCAAAAACCGGGAGTTGGCGGTAGGCCGGCAACTTCTGGTGGACCCGTTTCTGCGTCAAGAGGGTTTATGGGGCGTGATGCTTTCGCTCAAAGCCGTTTCAAACGAGGTGGAACGGTACCTGTGCAGATACATTTCGGCTGCGCCGGACAAGTACGGGGAGTTTGACCGCCTGGCGGCCATTGCCCCCGTCGGCGCAAACGGGCTGCTGATCAACACCATGGAATATGAAGAAACGGATCAGCTCGATACCCGTCCTAAAACCGATATCGCACGGGCCGTCATGGAAGGCACGGCGTTTCTGCTGAGGATGCGCGTCGAACAGCTGCGGCAGGCGGGCATGCGTACTGAAACCATCCATATGGTCGGCGGCCCTTCCGAAACGCGTCCCTGGCCCCAGATCATCGCCGACGTGCTCGGCAGGCCGGTCGCAATCGTCAACGGTTCCTGCGCAGGCGCCGTCGGCGCCGCTGTCCTCGCGGCGATAGGCGCGGGCATTTTCGCCGATGAAAGGGACGCCTGCCGGCGGATGGCCTTTGAACAATGCGTTTTGATGCCGGACAAAGAAACGCGCGAGGCATACGACCGGATATTCGGCCGGTTCAAGGCGAAATATCCGGATGTGAAATATATCTGATCGGGTCCGTCGGAACGGGAGGCTATCATTTGAGCAGGACGCTGACGATAAAAAATGTGGACCGGACTTTTTATGAAGAAAAACTCCGCGGATTTCTGCCGCCCGATTTCATCGATATCCATACCCATGTGTGGCTGAAAAAATTTGCCGTTGAAGCGCAGGGCGCACCTTTGCGCACGGTGACCTGGCCGTCTCTGGTAGCGGACGAAAATTCCATCGAGGATCTGCTCGATACCTACCGCCTGATGTTTCCGGGTAAAACGGTTACGCCGCTGATTTTTTCACAGGTCAGCCTGGATGTGGATATCGACGCCTGCAACGGCTATATTCAGGCGTGTTCCGTAAAGCACGGGTTCCCTGCGCTGCTTGTGACAAAGCCCGGCCAAAGTGCTGACGAACTTGAGGAACGCATCAAAAGAGGCGGATTTCTGGGCAGCAAGGTGTACTTGAATTTCGCGCCTCCGCACATTTCTGAAAAAGAGATATGTATTTACGACTTCCTGCCCGCGCATCAACTGCGTCTGCTGGACCGTCTGGGTTTGATGGTGATGCTCCATATCCCGCGAGACGGGCGGCTGAAAGACCCCGTCAACCTCAGCCAGCTGCTTGAAATCGAGCGCGATTACCCCAATATCAAACTCATCGTCGCGCATGTCGGCAGGGCGTACTGCCCGCAGGACGTCGGGAATGCCTTTGAACTGCTGGCCGAAACGAAAAATATGGTCTTCGATTTTGCCGCCAACACCAATACAGACGTGTTCCGGCAGCTGATCAAAGCCGTAGGCCCGAAAAGAATCTTATTCGGCAGCGACCTGCCAATCCTGAAAATGCGGACCCGGCGCATCTGCGAAAACGGCAGCTACGTCAACCTGGTGCCCAAAGGGCTTTACGGCGACGTGTCCGGCGACCGGCATCTGCGGGAGGTTGAGGGGCCCGAAGCGGACGGACTGACCTTCTTTATGTACGAGCAGATAGAAGCCATGCGCAGGGCCGCCGCGGCGGAAGGGCTGAAGCAAAGCGATATCTGCGATATCTTCCGCAACAACGCCCTTAGAATCATCGACAGCGCTTATGGAGGGAAGTATTTTGAACAGTCTTAAAATCGGCCTGCTGCCGCTTTATATCCGGTTGTATGACGACGCCTGGCCGGAACTGCGGGCGGGTATGGAGGCGTTTTACCGGACCGTCGCCGGCGAACTGCGTAAAAGGGACCTAGACGTGGTGACGGTTCCGGTTTGCAGGGTGAAAGCCGAGTTTGAAAGCGCGATCCGGCTGTTTGAAACCGAAAAGGCCGACGCCGTCGTCACCCTGCATCTGGCCTATTCGCCCTCGCTCGAATCGGCGGATGCCCTGGCGCGCACCGAACTGCCGCTGATCGTGCTGGACACAACGCCTGCGTTCGATTTCAGCCCCGCTCGGAACCCCGACGGGATTTTGTATAACCACGGGATTCACGGCGTTCAGGATATGTGCAATCTGCTTTTGAGAAACGGAAAACGTTTTTTCATTGAAGCAGGGCACTGGGAAAAATCGGATGTGCTCGACAGAATCAAAGACGATGTAAAAGCGGTGAAAACAGCCGGAAATATCAAAAACGCCCGCGTCGGCCGGCTGGGCGGAGCTTTCCGGGGCATGGGCGATTTTGCCCTGCCGGATGATTTTCTGCAATCAGCCATCGGCATCGAAACGGTCGAATGGGATTGCGCGCAAGGCGCCGAACTTTACGGCAGCATCACAGACAGTCAGATCGATAGTGAAATAGAATGTGACAAAGCAAGTTTTACCGCCGTCCACCTGAACCCGGACGTTTACCGGCGGTCGATCCGGGCAGGCCTGGCCGTCAGGCGATGGATCGAAACAGAAGGCCTCACGGCTTTCACGGCGAACTTTATGGGCATCACCAAACAGTGCGGGCTCCCCTGCATGCCGTTTCTGGAAGCGGGCAAAGCCATGGCGCGCGGCACCGGCTATGCCGGCGAGGGCGACGTCCTGACGGCGGCGCTGACGGGCGCGCTGCTGCCTGTCTTTCCCGAAACGACTTTTGCGGAGATGTTCTGCCCCGACTGGGCGAACAACAGCGTTTTCATCAGCCACATGGGCGAGATGAATATCAACCTTGCGGCGGGAAAGCCGGTTCTTAAAGAAAAGGACTTTCCGTTCACCGATGCGGAAAATCCTGTGGCGGCCTACGGCCGATTTAAAGGCGGAAACGCGGTTTTTGTCAACCTGGCGCCAGTAAAGGGCAATGGCTTTACACTGATTCTCTCGCCGGTTGAGATGCTTGACGCCCGGGAGGACGCCGGAATGGAAGACAGCATCCGCGGCTGGTTCAAACCGGCGCTCCCGGTCGCGGATTTTCTGGCGGAGTACAGCAGACACGGCGGCACCCACCATGCGGCGGTTGTGTACGGCGGCGCGCTGAACATCTTAAAACATTTCGCTGAAATCATGGGCTGGGAAGCAGTCGAGTTGAAATGAAAAGAAAACGTACTCACTCAAACCGCGTCCCTTCGCCCGCCGCTTCTTTTTTCCTGACTTCCAGCAGCTGATAACCTTGATAAGTAATCACCACGATTTCACCGAGATCGAAAGCGCAGGCGCAGTTTTTCGGAATGCGGAAAGTCTTCCTGCTGTTGTCTGCAAAAAGGAACTCGGCGCGGCAGCGGGCGGCGCCGCTGCGGCCGGGCGCGAAAAAAAGGACCGTGCTGTCCGGCGCCTCCAGGATACGGCTGACTTTCGCCTCGACCGTCATCACCGGCGCCCGCTGTTGGGCGCGCCGGTTTTTCACCATCACAGCAGCCGCAGCCGCGACAGCCGCCGCGGCAAGCGCAAATCCCGTACTCGAGACAGTATAAAAGACGCTCGCGCTGATGACAGCCCCTCCCTGCATGATGGATTGCACCTATCCTATCACGCCCGCATATCCAAACGCAAACAAGCGCTTCGGGCGGCTTGTGAAGACGGTCGAATCATGCTATATTATGTACCTGTACAAAAGACAAAGACAAAGCAGAAGGGGCTGCGGGCCGGTATGAAAAAAATCTTGTTCTATCTGGTGCAGTTTACCTGGGCGCTGCCGCAGAATCTCGTCGGGCTCATCGCCTTTATCGCTCTTTATCCGGGGCGTAAACACGAGCGGTTTCACCGCGCTTTTATCACCTACGTCGACAAGAAAAACTTCGGCGGCGTTTCCATCGGCATTTTTATTTTCATCAATGCCGGCAGGCAGGGCGACTGGCTTTATGACACGCGGATTCACGAGTACGGCCACACCATTCAGTCGCTGGCTCTCGGCCCCGTTTGGCCTTTCGTCATCGCGCTGCCGTCGGTTATCTGGTGCGGCGTTCCCGCCCTGATCAAATACCGCAAAGAAAAGAACGTGTCCTATTACAAACTCTATTGCGAGGGCTGGGCGAACCTGTGGGGGCTGAAATGGAGCCGCGACGCTTTCCGCAGCGAAAATATGCTTGCTACCGGCTATTACGGCAAGCCCCTGCCCGAACGCTACCGCCGTATGGTGTGAAGGAAGGACAATGCCTGTGGACGTGTACGACGCTTTTTCCGCCGGTGTCGAGCCGGGCGGCTTGAGGAACATCGGCGATATCAGACTGCTCATCTGCTATTTGCTCGGCCATCTTGAAAAGCCGCTGACCAGGCAGCAGCTGATCGAAGTCATGCTTGAGGGCGCTTTCGCCAACTATTTTGACGTCAGCCAAACCCTTTGCGAACTTCTTGAAACGGGCGGCGCCGTTGTTGAAGATGCCGGCGGACTCGAGGTGCTGCGCCTTGCGGGCGAAACCAATGCGGCGTCGCTGCTTCTGGAAAGCGACGTGCCGAAATCCGTGCGGGAAAAGGCGCTCGCAACCGCCGTCCGCATCCAGACAAGGGAGCGGCGCGAGCGGGAAAACAACATCGAAGTCGGACAGGCGCCCAACGGCTTTTATGTGACTTTCACCATGTCCGACCAAGGGGTCGATTTCATGAAACTGACCGTCTACGCCGCCGACCTGCAGCAGGTCGAAACGGTGAAAAAAGGTTTCCTCAACGATCCCGTCGGTTTTTACTCGGGCATTATCGCCGCTCTTACCGCATAACGATCCGGGAGGCGACTTTCGCCATGAAAAGCAAGCGTTTTATTTTTTTGGCGTTGAGCGCGCTGATTCTGCTGTTTTGCGCGTCCTGCTCGCGCGGGGAGCCTCCCGAGCCGAACCGGGCGACGCTGGACCAGTCGCGCACGCATTTTGCCGCTTTTCAAAAGGATATCGGGCAGATCCTTGACACCCATTCGGTGGCCTACGCTGTCGAGGCGACCTCGTCGGACGATATGCCCGGCGCGAAGCCCGACGCCTATTCCTTAACGCTGCGGTATGAACTGAAAACACCCGGGAAAGAAACCTTCAGCGTCACGCTGTTCAATACGGAACGGACCGAACGTTTTATTGCCGTTCTTCAGGCGGACCGCGCATCGGTCAAAGACTGTGATTTTACCATGGGCCGTTATCCGTTTCTGCTGGACGTGTTTAACCTGCTTTCGGACACAAGCACCTCGAAGTTCGAATGCAACCGGCTGATGCGCAGCACCCGGCGCGGCGCCGCTGCGCTCTATGAGCGGCAGGGCGAGGCTTTTTACACTTACAAATTCAAATATCTTTTCAAAGGCGACGAGGACCGTTACCTCAGCTACGATATCCAGTATCAAAATTCAAAACAGCCGGGCTATTTTACTGAAACGCTGACCTTTGAAGGTTATTTATCCGCGCGCAAAGCAGACAACACCGGCAACTGACGGAGGGTACATGGGTTTTTCCGAAAAGGTCAAAAAAGCCGTCGGTATCGAGGGCGGTTTCAGGGACACCATCATGCCGATGGTCGGCTACAATTCCGCGAGCATTCTTTTCGGCGGCGCCGGGCATATTATTTCGCTGTATTTCATGAGCTTTTTGACTGAGGTGGAAGGCCTCAACACCAGGCAGGCGGGGCTGGTGATCCTTTTCGGCCTGGTGTGGGACGCGGTAACGGACCCCGCGATGGGCCTGATAACCGACCGGACGCGTTCGCGTTTCGGCCGGCACCGCCTTTACATCCTGCTGGGCATCGCGCCAGTCGCCCTGTCCTATTTTATGCTTTGGAACTCCTTCGGCCTGTCCAAACTTGGCAACGACGGCGCCACGATGACCTATTACATCATCGCCTATATGTTTTTCAGCACGGCGATGACCATTGTCGCGGTGCCGCATACGGCCATGCTGCCCGAACTGGCGCCGAAATACTTTTTGAGAACGCAGTATAAATCGGTCGAGTACTTAGTAAACTCCGTGGGAATGACCTCGTCTTTTGTGTTGGCCTCGCTGATTTTCGGTTATGTCAACATGGACACGCTCACTGCCGACACCAGGCCGAGATTCGCGCTTATGGGCGGTATCCTCTGCCTGTTTTTCGCGCTGCCGCTGATTTTCACCTTTACCAGCACACGGGAACCGAGTTCCAAGAACATGCCTCTCATACCGCTGGACCTGAAGGGCTTTTTCAACGAATATATTCAAGTTTTCAGGAACAAAGCGTTCAGGCGTTATTTTTTCATCAGCCTGTTCTTTATGATGTGCAGGGGGTTTTACAACTATTCCAACCAGTTTTTCATCCGTTACATCGCCAAACGGTGGAACCGCTACAATATCATCACCACGGTCGCCGGCATATCGGAGGCTTCCGCCTTCCCGCTGAACTACTGGCTGACCAAAAAATACGGCAAGCAATTCTGCGGCAAACTGCTCACGCCCGTCGTGATTGGCGGGCTTGCGCTGAACCTCTTTATTACGCCGTCCTCGCCTTCGTTCCTGGTTTACCTGGCGGTTATCATGTTTAACTTCGGCTTCTCGGGCGTCGGTTTTGTGGCGACCAATATTCAGCCTGACGTGACGGACGTCGACGAGATGATTACCGGCAGGCGCCGCGAAGGCGTGATTGCCACGTTCAGTTCCCTGATCAAAAAAACCGTCAGCGGGCTGATGGGTTCTATGACGGGTTTTACACTGTCGGCGTTCGGCTTTGTCACGGGCAAAGGAGAGAACGTCACCCAAACGCCGAGGGCTATCCGCGGCTTGCGCCTGACTTACAGCGTTCTGCCGATTCTCTTTATCACCATGAGCGCCCTTACCGTTTTCCTTTATGACATGACGAAAAAAGACCATGAAATGATTAAGGCCGCCATACGGGAGAAAAAGATCAACGGCTTCGCTTCCATGACACAGGAGCAAAAGGCGGTTTGCGAGCGCATCGCCGGGCACCGGTTTGAAGATATGTGGATCGGTTCGGAACAACCGGCGGCAGCCGTGCCGCAGGAACAATGACTCTTTCCGGTTGTTGACGGCTTTTTTCATTTAATTCGTCATGGCGACGGTCTCTTTCGGTTCAGGTTTCCTTATCGGCAGTTCCGGATGATTGAATTTTCAGGAGGGGTTTTATGGCTGGGGACAGATACGATTACGCGAAAAACAAGTACGCGGCCCTCGGTGTGGACACCGATGCAGCGCTCTCCGCGCTGGCGGGCGTGAGGATTTCCATCCACTGCTGGCAGGGCGACGACGTCGGCGGATTTGAGAACGCGGACGGGCTTTCCGGCGGGATTGCCGCGACGGGCAACTACCCGGGCAAGGCGCGCAGCGCCGACGAGTTGATGGCCGATATCGACGCCGCGCTGGCCGTCATACCCGGCCGGCATAAAATCAACCTGCACGCCATTTACGCCGTGACCGGCGGGGAGGCCGTCAGCCGCGACAAACTCGAGCCGCGGCACTTTGTGCCTTGGGTGGCTTTCGCCAAAGAACGCGGGCTCGGTCTCGACATCAACCCCACGCTGTTTTCTCATCCCTTGGCGGCGGACGGTCTGACCCTTTCGCATCCCGACCCCGCCGTGCGGCGTTTCTGGATCGACCACTGTATCGCCATGCGCAGAGTCGGCGAATATTTCGGCCGCGAACTCGGCATCCCCTGCGTCAATAACATCTGGATTCCCGACGGCTATAAGGATATCCCCGCCGACCGTCTGGGTCCCCGCCGGCGTTTGAAAGATTCCCTTGACGAAATCTTCGCCGTTGCGTTCGACCCGCGCTACCTCGTCGACACCGTGGAATCAAAAGTGTTCGGCATCGGCGTGGAATCCTATACCGTCGGTTCCCACGAGTTTTATCTCAACTACGCCGCGAAAAACGGCGTCGTCTGCCTGCTCGACAACGGCCATTACCATCCCACCGAAACGGTGTCCGATAAAATCCCGTCCATGCTCCTTTTCTCCGACAAGGTCGCCCTGCACGTGACCCGCGCCGTGCGCTGGGACAGCGACCATGTCGTCATCTTTGACGACGAACTCAAGGAAATCGCCAAGGAGATCGTCCGCTGCGGCGCGCTGGACAGGGTGCTCATCGGCCTGGATTATTTCGACGCGAGCATCAACCGCGTCGCCGCATGGGTGACGGGTGTCAGGAATATGCAAAAAGCGCTGCTCTACGCCCTGCTGCTGCCGCACGCCCAACTCAGGCAATGGCAGGACGAAGGCAACTTCACTCAACTGCTTACCCTCGGGGAGGAAATGAAGTTCTATCCCTACGCGGATGTCTGGGCGCGTTTTTGCGAACTTAGCGGCGTGGCCGCGGGCTGCGAATGGTTTGACGCTATACGCGCTTATGAAAACGAGGTTATCTCAAAAAGGCGGTAGGCAATTCGCGGCATAACGAAAACAACGGAGAAAATCCCCCGTTCGCCGACGTGCGGGCGGGGAATTTTGCAGTCTGCGCGGCGGCATTCACCCAAGCAGAACCTTGCGGATGAATTGTTCGATTTCCGCCCAGGCCGCCTTTCCTTCCGCGGTGAAGCCGCCCGCGGCCTGGAAGACGTGAAACATCCCCTCGTACGCCGTCACTTTGGCGTCGACGCCCGCTTCGGCGGCCTTTGCGCCGGCGGTCTCCGCATCGCTGAGAATAGACTCCCATCCCCCGACCTGCAGCAGCATCGGGGGGAACCCGGCGAAACTGCCGTAGACCGGCGACAGGTATATGTCGTGCAAATCGGTATCTCCGGCGTAATCCAGAGGCGCCGGGCTTTTGCAGGCCGCCGCGTTGGGCCTTTGGGCGTATAGCGGGTCCTTTTCGGCGTTGCGGGCGTAGGATTCGCCCTCGGATGCCAAGTCCAGCCAGGGCGACAGGCCGATCATCCCGCAGGGGAGCGGCTTTCCGCTGTCGCGCAGTTTCGCGACCAGGGCGACGGCAAGGTTGCCGCCCGCGCTGTCGCCGGTAACCAGAATATTTTCCGGCCGGTAGCCCTGCCCGAGCAGGAAGTCCCAGCCGTCGACGGCGTCTTCCAGCGCGCAGGGATAGGTGAATTCCGGCGCGACCCGGTATTCGAGAAGAGCGGCGTCGGCGCCCCGCGCGAGCGAAGAATATTTCACGGCCATCGAGCGGTAGTTGTTCGTCAGTTTCGCGGTGTACGCGCCGCCGTGAAGCAGGTAAATCAACCGGCCTGTTGCGGGGCCTTCCGGTTGCAGAAGTTCGATTTTCGCGTTCGGCAAATCGAAAACCCGGAGGGCATATCCTTTCGGCGCCCGCCATTTCATTTTCCGTTTCGATAAATCGGCGCCCGCCTTGAAGAAACCGCCGTCGCGCATATGCGGCAGTGTCAGGATGCGCCTGACGCTTTCTCGCGCGAGGGTCCCGCTGAACGAAACGTTTTGATCCGGCCTGCCGCGCAGCAGCAGTCGGACGAATTCGCGCGCGAAGCTGCAGACGATGCCGAAGCCGATGCGGACAAAGGCGGCCGTACTCAGCGGCTTCGTATTCATATCTTCCATACCGCTCCTCCAGTACGTGGCGGCCGGCTGTGTCTTGAACCGTTTTTTCACGGACGCGGCCGGCTGTGATTCGATAAGGCGTCCGGCGGGTTTAAAACAATTTGTCCGCCAGTTGATTGAGCGTTCGGAAAAAGTCCGTTTTCTTCCGGGTTTCCGCTTCCTGTTTTGAAGTGGTCCAGCCTTCGTTGAAACCGAAGTTTTCGAGCAGGAAATCGGCCATTCTCAGCGCGAGCGCGTCGGTCGCCTCAGTGCTCCAAGCTTTGCCGGCTATCAGCGCGTT
>Ga0116184_10000451_pt1 | contig 47434 bp, 37 predicted proteins | sample AD_JPNNA5_MetaG_FD_89886 | JGI IMG/M metagenome (GOLD analysis project Ga0116184, IMG submission 89886) | Active sludge microbial communities of municipal wastewater-treating anaerobic digesters from Japan - AD_JPNNA5_MetaG | ecosystem: Engineered > Bioreactor > Anaerobic > Digestate | place... | reverse complement strand
CATATTTTTGGACAAATGGCTGATATGGATAAGATTGTTGAGATAGCAAATAAACACAAGCTTTTTATTATTGAAGATGCTTGTCAGGCAATCGGCGCTCAGTATAAGGGGAAAATGGCTGGATCAATAGGAGATATTTCAGCTTTTTCTTTTTTCCCGACAAAAAATTTAGGAGCATGCGCAGATGGCGGAGCGGCGATTACCAATAATAGCGAATTAGCTAAAAAAATTTTTCTTTTGAAAAATCACGGATCGTCTTCTGAAGATAAATACAAACATTTGATTGTTGGGATGAATTCAAGGCTTGATGCAATTCAGGCGGCTATTTTAAGAGTAAAACTTAAATACTTAAATGATTGGAACCAAAAACGTTTAGAAATTGCCCAATATTATAATCAGAATTTGCAAGATATTAAAGAAATAGAATGTCCAGCAATTGATGATGATTGTAAGCATATTTTCCATCAGTATACTCTTAAGACTAAAAAAAGAGATGAATTAGTTGATTTTCTTAATGAGAAAAACATTCCAACAATGATTTATTATCAGATACCGCTTCATTTGCAGGAGGCATTTAAATATTTAGGATATAAAAAAGGAGATTTTCCTAATGCTGAATTGATTTGTCAAAGTGTTCTATCTTTGCCGATATATCCTGAATTGAGCAAAGAAGATCAGGATTTGATTATCAAAAATATTAAGGAATTTTTCAATTGATATGGCTAAAAAAATTAATGTTGCTGTAATAGGAACCGGAAATATGGGTAAAAATCACGTCCGTATTTTTTCTCAATTAAAAAGTGTGGATTTGGTAGCAATCTGCGACATTAATCCAAAAACTAAAAAAGAAATTTCTAATTTATATAAATGCAACGGATATCTAGATTATAAAGAAATGTTAGCAAAGGAGAAAATTGACGCAGTATCTATTGCCGTTCCTACAAAGTCTCACAAAGAAATAGCAATTTATTGTTTTAAAAAAAATATTAATACTTTATTAGAAAAGCCCATCGCTCATACGACGCAAGAAGCAAATGAAATTTTAGAAATTGCCAATCAAAGCAAGGCAAAATTTACAGTAGGTCATATAGAAAGGTTTAACCCAGCGGTTTTAGAATTAAGCAAATTAATTAAAAATGGAAAATTGGGAAAAGTTTTATCTATAAATACAAAGAGGCTGGGGCCATATGTTCCTAAAAAAAGAGATACGGGAGTTATTTTAGATATTGCGGTTCATGATATTGATATTATTAATTTTTTAATGAACGCATTACCAAAAGAAATATATGCTAATGGGGGTAATTTGATTAATAACAACTTAGAAGATTATGCAGATATATTTTTAAAATATGATGGTTTTTCTGCTTATGTTCAGGTTAATTGGATAAATCCTTTAAAAATTAGAGAATTAGCAGTAACAGGAACAAAAGGGTTCGCTAAATTAAATTATATTACTCAAGAATTAGAATTTTATAAAAGAAGTAAAAAAAAGATTGTTGCCAATAAAACAGCAGAGCCTATTATTGTAAAAGTAAAAAAACAGGAGCCGTTGAAATTTGAGTTAGAATATTTTGTTTCTATGGTTTTAAAAAATAAAAAGAATATGATAACGGGCATAGAAGCAAGAGACGCTTTAGACATCACAGTAAAGGCTTTAAATAAAATATGAAAATATCAGATATTAAAGATATCAAATTAAATGTTTTAAAAGATGGCATTTTCGAAAATCTCGGATCGTGCAAGAATAATTATCCTAAAATGTTGACTTATGTTGAAAACGATGAATTTTTGGCAATTGCAAAAAATAATCCGTTAATTTCCTGTATTATTACAAAGAATGATTTTGCTGATAAGTTTGATAATTGTGGAGTAGTAGTATCCGATAATCCAAAAGAAACATTTTACTCAATCCATGAATTTTTAGGGAATAACACTGATTTTTATAGAAAGAACATTAAGAAATCGATAGATCTCTCTGCAAAAATTGATAAAACTGCACATATTGCTGAGAACGTAATCATAGGAAAGAATGTATTGATAGAAAAAAATGTAGTAATCCTAGACAATACAATAATAGGAAATGATGTTATTATTAGATCTGGTGCTGTGATTGGGACACAAGGTTTTAGTTTTTACAGAAAACAGAATACTATAAAAGATATCTTTCATGCAGGAGGAGTAACAATAGGAAATGGAGTAGAAATTCAAGCTAATTCATGCATATCTAGAAGTATTTTTAATGACTTTACCGAGATAGGAGATATGACAAAAATAGATAATTTGGTTCATATCGCACACGGAGTCAAGATAGGAAAGAGATGTTTATTAGCCGCTAATTGCATGATCGCTGGCTATACCAAAATAGGAGATGACTCTTGGATAGGTCCATCTTCGTCAATAAGTTCCGAGCTAGAATTAGGAAAAAATGTTTTTATAACTATTGGATCAGTTATAACAAAAAATGTTTTAGATGGTTCAAAAATGTCTGGTAATTTTGCTATTGAACATGATAAATTTATAGAATTTATCAAGAAAATAAGATAATTATTTATTTCTATAAAAATACATTGGGGTTGTTGCGCCACCCCAATTTTTTTTATATCTGGCGATGTTGTATTCTTTTGTGTCCTTTTTTGCTTCTATATTAATTCCAGCTAAGTCGTAATAAGTGAAATTATTGTTTTTTGCCCATTTTATAATTTCCCATTTTAACAATTCATTGTCTGTCAATTTTTCTTTTATGCTTTTTTGCGATCTGGCTATGGAGACCTCTATTAGTTGTCTGTCTTCTTTATTTGTTATCACTCCCATTGCCGAAAGGATTTCTAAATTTATATCTAAGCACAAAAAGACTTCATAGTTAGACTCGTTGGTGCTATTATGCAAAATATCCCACATTTTTTTTGCAGTATCATAAGAATCGGTTCTAAATCCTAAATTATCTCTAAATTTTTTTAAAAGATTATAATAATCATTAAAATCTTCTATATCTTCTGCTTTTTTAACAAAAAAACCATTATTCTCCGCTTTTCTAATATTTTTTTTAAGAGAATTATCAAAAGATTTATATATTTCTTCTATACTTTTTGAAATATCTATAATAGATGTGTAATGCGTTTTTTTTATTAATAAATCGCTATACAAATTATCTATAAACGAATATCCGCTGACTTTTCTGTTTTTTTTGATTAGACTTTTTATTGTTTCTTTTTTTATCAAAGAAAGATCTTTTGAAATGATTATTTCTGGAGAAATGATTTTTAAGATATTAAATATAATTTTTTTATCAATAAAAAAATTATATTTAGGACAACACAAAAAAATAGAATCATCAATTTTTTCAAACCCCAAAGATTCTCTTAAGTTATTAAATTTTTTAGTTGAAAAATAATTATATAACATCCATTATTTTTAATGCTAGTATTTTTGAATCATGATGTTTTTTGACCCATTGATATCCTCTTGTTCCTAAATTATTCAAAAATTCTTTCCTGTTATTATTATCAATAATTTCTTTTATTTTTTGGGATACTTCTTGCTTTGTATTTGCAATTATTATTGGCGGTGAGTCGTTATCATATATTTTGTCATATTTGGTTAAATATGAATTAATAAGTGGTTTTTTACAGGATAAAGTTTCTAATCCTATCATTCCAAACATTCCCAAAAAGAATTGGTCAGCTACGATATCAACTTTTAAATATTCGTCAATTAAAAGATTTTTGTCTTTAATTGGTTCTAAAATTAAGAAATTTTTAGGATATTTTTTTAATAAATTTTGGACGTATTCCGCATCTTGAGGTTTTGTATTTGGATTATTCCTTTGATTTATTATTTTGATATTAAAGTCATATCCTTTATCTAATAAATCTGCGCAACCATCCAAGAAAATATCTGTTCCTTTGCTTCCAGCAAAACTTCCTATTTTACTCCAACTAGAAGGTAGGAAAATGGAAAGTTTTTCGTTTCCTATATTTGCCTTATTTTGTCTTTCAAATTTTTCTGTTTCTATTGGAGTAGGGAACAAACTAGTCTTTTTTTCTATTCCCAACGCTTTAGGAGCCCAATCTATTTCTGATATACTGCACAAAATATGTTTTGCTTTTTTATAAGCTCTTTTTAAAAGCTTGTTATAAATCCCTTTGCCAAAAGCAAATTCTCTAATATCTGATCCATTGCAGATAGCTATAAAATTTTTGTTAAAAAATTGAACATAAGCAGGCGAAAGAGTTAAAGCAATAATTCTGTCATACTTGGGAAATATTTTTTTTCCCTCAACAAACGCTTTTAGCGGATTGCTGGTGTCATAAATTTTTATCCAGCTTTTATCATCAATCTTTTCATAATTATCTGGATTTTGAGTAGGATGTATATTGTTTTTTTTACATGTTATAAAAAGATCACAATCTTGCCCTATATTTCTTAGCGATTTTGCAATGACATATCCAAGATTGGCCAAATTTCCAACTACTGCGATTTTCATAAAATATTTTTTGTGGCAATGACATAAAAAGACACCGATTTTTTTATGTCTTTTTTATTTTGCATATCATATTTTAAAAATTCAAATATTTGAGGTATGTATTTTAGTATTTTTTGAGCTTGAATAGGAAAAGAATTCCAGCCAAATATTTTACAATCAAACCCAGAAAATATTTTTTCTAAACTTTCTAGAGTTATCTTATTTTTATTTTTAAAATATGGATTGTCTCCATAAATTTGATTGCTGGCATCAAGGCATTTGATAACCACTCCTGTTTGGCAAGATATATCTAATATTTTTTTATTTTTAAATTCTGATAATTGGTCGCATAAATAATATCTAATATCGATCCAATCGCCCCAAAAATATTTTTTTGTTTGCGGATTTTCCCAAAAATTATTTATTTTTGTAATAATTTCTTGCTTCATTTTATATATTTGATAAATAAATATTTTTTTCTGCTTGCGAGCCCTTTTCTCCATTTATTTTAGAATAAACAGCAAGAGATTTTTGGCTCATTTCTTGGTAATAATTTTTGTCGTCAATCAGTCTTTGTATTTTTGAAGCTATATCTTCTGGGTTATTCTCAACAAAAACGCAATTATCAAATCCTAATAATTCAGGCTGGGTTTCTGAATCTAATTTGCCAGTAATTATTGGCAAACCGCAAGCCATTGATTCAATAACTCCTATGCCAATTCCTCCTATTTTTATAACCGTAGCATAGGCATGGCACTGGTTATAAAGTTTTGGCAGATCATTATTAGGAACTGACGCGATAAATTCAATTTTTTCTTTTACTCCTAAATCTTTAGCTAAATCTATAAGTTTTTGTCTCTGTGGTCCTTGTCCGATTAAAATAAGGTTGAAATCAGCATATTGGCAAGCTCTGATAAGCGCTTCCTGATTTTTTGCAGGAATGAAAGAATTAACATTAATAATTGTAAAGATTTCTTTTTTAGAGATGTTCGTATCTTTAAAGAATTTTTTGGGAGATACTCTATTGTAAATTATTGATATTTTTTCTTGCGGAATATTTAATGTTTTCAAATAAAGAGCCGCAAAATCATAAACAGCAATAATTTTTTGAGCTGATTTAATAATTCCTATTTCAAAAAGATATTTCCAAACTATTTGTTTTATGTATTTGAGATATTGTTTATTTTTTTTAACTACAGTTTCTCTATAATCATCGTAATTCGTATGCACTGATAGAATCAACGGAATATTATATTTTTTTGCCAATTTTTTTGATAGTAATCCAGGTTGGTAAACTCCGTATGTTCTAATAGAATCAACATTAAAATTTTTTATTATTTCTTCTGCTTGATAAATAGGGAAGATATGCAATTTAGCCGTTCCTGCCATAAATTGCAATTTTTCTAATTCTTTTTGGTTAAAATTATAGTTAGAATCATTAAAAACAAAGATTTCTTTGAAATAATCGTTAGGATTCCAATAATTCTCCCTTGTTTCTCCTTTGTTTAAATAACTTTCGATTGGATCGTTTGGAAATACTGCCAGGCTTAAATATTTTTCTTTATGTTCTTGCTCTAAAAATAATGCGTCTAAAAAGAATTTTTCCGCCCAATTAGGATAAGAATTGGGCATATATGTTCCGTTAATAGGATCGCTTCCTGAAATTGCTCCTAAAATTTCTTTTGGTCCTTGAGTGATTTGCAATGATTTTAAATATCTAATTATTTTTCTAGCGTCTTTTAAATAATTTTGGTTGTTTGTTTCTTTGAACAATAAGAAAAATATTTCTGAAATCTGTGCTAATCCTGTTAAACATCTTCCTTTTTTTATTTTTTGCCATTCAGGATTATAATGGCCCCAAGGTATTCCGTCTTTTTTTATGATAAGAGAAATTTTATCCGCGGTTTTTTTTACTGAATCAAAAAATATTTGAGATTGGCAATCTTTAGATTCTCTGAGAATCAACCATGATTTCAATAAGCCTTCTAATGTATAAGCTATTGTATGCAAAGCAGGGCTATTATCGGAAAAAAAAGAAGAATTATTAAAAAATCCGTTTTCTTTCTGCTGGGAAACTACCCAATTTAAATTTTTGATAGCTGTTTCTTTATATTTTAGGTCCTTTGTTTTGAGCCATAATTCAAGCAAGCAGAGGCTGGCTCTAGAATAATAAGTATGAGGGATTTTATTATAAGAATTTTTTGTCCAAGATCCGTTTTCGTCTTGTTCTGAAACTAGCCAATCTCCAGCAAGCTTTGCAGCATTTAAATATTTTGGCTCATTATTGAGATTGTAAATTGTTAATAATCCAGACATTGCTTGCGCAGTGTCAAAAACCATAGGCCTGTCTTTGTAATAAATATCAGTAAAATATCCTTTATCATTTTGAATTTTTATCAGCCAATCTCCAGCAAGCTTTGCAGCATTTAAATATTTTGGCTCATTTAAAAAATTATATCCTTTTATTAATGTAGGAATAATATATCCAGTTGTTTCTGGGAAATTAGGACATCTTCCATATAAAAGAGAGTATTGAGAAGCAATTCCTCCATCATTGTTTTGCATTTGAAGAATCCAGTCTAATCCTATTTTTATCCTATCTGATGTCGGCAAAGGGCTTTTTTCTTTATTTAGATGGTATAACAAAATTTTCCAAGATTTTGGATTAAGATAATTTGCCAATATTTCTTTTGTAATAACAAAAGGGCTTCTCATTTTAACGATTTTACAAATTCAATAGTTTTAGCGATGCCATCTTGCAACGATGTTTCTTTTGAGAATTTTTCGAAATATCCGGTTGATGCAAGTTTTCTAATATCAGAATTTCTTTTTAAGATATTGTCCCAATTTCTTCTTGGCAAGTATTGTATGCCAGCTTTATTTCCAGTTTGTTTATTTATTTCATTGGCAATATCAATAATTTGAGTTTCTTGCCCGCTTCCTAAATTATAAGTTTGGCCTTTTGATTCTTTTAATGAGGAAACATATATCATTTTATTTATAACATCATCAATATAATTAAAATCTCTTGTTTCTTGGCCGTTTCCTAAAATCGGTAAAGCTTTGCCTTCTAATGCTAATTTTATGAAATTAGGAATAACGTTTCTGTATTGCCCTGGTTTCTCGCCTGGTCCATAACAGTTAAATATTCTAAAAATTGTAACATTTGTTTTATAAATATCATGAAAATAATAGCAATACATTTCTCCTAATAATTTGTCAATCGCGTAAGGAGTATCAAGCTTGATAGTAATTTTTTCTTCTTCCATGGCATTATCTTGATGTCCATAAACGCATGATGAAGATGAATAAATTATTTTTTTGACATCATACTTTACTGAATATTCCAAAATTCTGAGAGTTCCCATTCCATTGACCATTAAGTCTTTCTCTGGATGCTCCACAGAATTTTGGTTCGCGAAATTAGCTGCCAAATGAAAGATTATATCTATTTTTTTTGAAAAAATTTCTTCTAATGTTTTTTCATTAAGAATGTCGTCTTTATAGAAATGGATATTAGGCGCTTCTATAACAATATTATTTCCAGACGAGAAATCATCAATATTGAAGATTTCTACCCCTGGGACATCTTTTATCATTTGAATTAATCTCGATCCGATTGCTCCAGCGCCTCCGGTGACTAATACTTTTTTATTTTCTAAAAATTCTTTCATATTTTATTTTTTAAATTTTGAGCAAATTTAGGGCTGATTATATTAATTATTGCAAAAACTATTAGTTTCCAGGTATAGAAAAAATTAGGTTTTTGCATTATTGATTGTAAAAAATATTTAATAGCTGATAGCGGTCTGTTGGAATATAATTCCACTTTTCCTAAGTTGATAAGTTGCGACCAGGCAGGGCAATGGGCTTTGCACGCTAAATAAGCTTTTTGCGCTAATCCTATCGATTTTTGGGTTCCAGTTATTCCTTGGGGATTTTGCCTGTAGTAATAGAGTGTTTTATCTATTTTTGATATTTTGAATCCTGAATATTTTATCCTTAGCCAATATTCATAATCTTCAGCTCCTAAGAACTCTTTGTTAAACCCACCTATTTTTTCTGGTATTTCTTTTTTATAGAGGAAACAAGCTCCTATTGTATTAAATCCATCAAGATTCTCAGGATTGCTTAATTTCACTTCTTTGATTTTTTCTCCTTCTTCGTTTATTAGCCAATAATTGCAATAAACAAAATAAGATTTATTTTCGTCTAAATAGGTTACCATTTCTTTAATAGCATCTTTGGCAAAATAATTGTCATCTGATGTCCAAGTGAGATATCGCCCAATAGCATTAGACATTCCCTTATTTACAGAATCAGGCAAGCCGATATTATGTTCATTTATAAGTAATTTTATTCTTTTGTCAGAGAATGAATTGACTATATCCTGTGTTTCTTGCGATGGCCCGTCATCTATTATTATGAGTTCAAAATCTGTAAAGCTTTGGTCTAAGCAGCTTTGGATTGATTGGCGGAGATATCTATACCCTTTATAAGTTGGCAGTACTATGCTTACTTTAGGCATTGTATTTTTTAGTGATTATTGAAACTATCCTTTTAGCCGCTTTCCCGTCATATAAAGGAATATTTTTTATCTTAGGATATTTTTTGCTTGAAATTTTCTTGATTTGAGAAGCGATTTTTTTTGTATTCAATCCTGTGATTATATTAGCTCCGCAGGTAATAGTTGCAGGTCTTTCAGTATTTTTTCTTATCGTGATAGTTGGTATTTTTAAAAATGCAGCTTCCTCTTGGATGCCTCCTGAATCAGTAATAACTAACCAGGAATTTTTTAGAATTTTTATTAAATCAAGATATTCTATAGGATCTAATATTAAAAGATTCTTTAAGCTTTTGAATTTTTCCATTAAATCGAATAATTCAATATTTTTTTTAGTACGGGGATGCATAGGGAAGACAATAATTGAATTCTTCTCGATTTTGTTTAATATTTCCAATATTTTTTCCAATTTTTCTTTGGAATCGACATTGGAAGGGCGATGAATTGTTGTTAAAACTATTCTTTTATTTTCTAAATTATTCTTTTTAAGAATTTCAGATTTTTCTATTTGAGGCAAAGAATTAATTAATGTATCAATCATCACATTTCCGACAAAATAGGTTTTTTTTGAAGATATTCCTTCTTTCTTTAAATTTTTTATTCCTGATTTTTCTGAGACAAATAACAAGTCAGAAATATGATCAGTAATTATTCTGTTTATTTCTTCTGGCATCTCTTGGTCAAAACTTCTTAGACCTGATTCAATATGCGCTACAGGAATATTCATTTTTTTCGCAGTTATAGCGCAAGCAGCTGTTGAATTTACGTCTCCGACAACTAAAACTAAATTTGGTTTTTCTTTTAATAATATCGGCTCTAATCTCTCAATGATTTTTCCGAATTGTTGAGCGTGCGTCCCTGATCCTACTTCAAGATTATAGTCAGGGTTTTTTATTCCCAAGGATTTAAAAAAAGATTCTGACATCTGATAATCATAATGTTGCCCAGTATGTACTAAAATAGGCGATATTTCTGGATATCGTAAATATTCTTTCATTAGCGGTGCGATTTTCATGAAATTTGGCCTAGCACCGACAACATTTATTATCTTTATTTGAGCCATATTTTATATTTCAAGATAACACAAAAGGTTTGAAAAATAAAGGGAATAATCGTTTCTTTGTCTGGAAAAAAGGCTATTTTCCTGCTATGCTGAATCATTATTCATGAAGATACTGTATTTGATAACAAAATCAGAAATTGGGGGCGCTCAGACCCATGTTTTTGACTTGGCGAAACATTTTAAAATGCAAGGGCATGAAATAGCTATAATGAGCTCTCCTGGAGGGTGGTTAGCGCAAAAATCAGAATCGTTAAAGATTAAATACTACCCTAATGATTTTTTTATAAATACATTCAATCCTGCGGTGATGATGCAGGCTGGAGATGCGCTAAAAGAATGTTTGAAAGATTTTCAGCCGGATATAGTCCATTGTCACAGTTCTTTTTCTGGAATAGTGGGGAGAATGACTATAAAAAACAGAATCCCAACTTTCTTTACGGCTCATGGTTGGAGTTTTAATGATGGAGTTCCGTGGATACAAAAGGTATTAGGAATAGTTACTGAAAAGATTTGCGCGAAATATTCTGAGAAAATAATTTGTTGTTCTAATTTTGTAAAAGAACTTGGAATGAAATATAAGATCGCGCCAGAAGAAAAATTCGCAGTTATTTATAATGGCGTCCAGCCGAGCGAGGTGAATCTGGAAGATAAATTCAAGAATATTGATATTGTAAAAATTGTCATGATTGCCAGGTTGGCTGAGCCAAAAAATCCATTTTTGCTTATAAATGCTTATGATTTATTGGATGAAGAAACTAAAAATAAATCTCAAGTTACAATAATAGGTGACGGACCGCAGACAAAAATCCTTCGTGATTTGGTTAGGGATAATAATCTTTTTGAAAAAATTAAATTTACGGGCATGGTTGATCACGGAGAAATTTCGGATTATCTTAAAAATGCCCATATTTTTGCTTTGCCTAGCAAATGGGAAGGATTCCCTTATACTATAATTGAAGCTATGAACTATGGTCTGGCTATCATTGCCAGCGATGTTGGAGGCATAAAAGAAGCAGTGAGCTCTGATTGCGGGATTTTGATAAAAGAAGATGATTCAAGCATTTGGGCAGAAAATTTGGCAAAACTTATCAACAATTTCGATTTAATCAAAAAAATGGGAGAAAACTCTTATCGCAAATTAAAAGATGAATTTGATATCAAAATAATGTTTGATACGATTTTAAATTTATATAAAAATAAGTAATCCTTTTAAAACGAAAAATATGACAAAAATAGAAAATAAAATAAGTATTTTGGAAAAAATATTGAAAACTGCCATCTGGGTTTCAACTATAATGGCAATGTTTATTCCTTTCATTGTTTACAATAAGGGCTTTTTTCCTTTTGTAGGAGCCAAGTCGATATTTTTCATGGCTTTTGCGCAAATAGCTTTTGCATCATGGATGATATTGGCAATCATTAATCCTAAATATAGGCCTAAAATAAATCCATTGATTATAATAGTCTTTTTATATCTTTTGGTTTTTGGATTGGCTACTGCTTTTGGATTGGATCCAACAAGATCGTTTTGGTCGAAATTTGAGAGAATGACAGGATTTTTGATGCAATTGCATTTAGGCGCTTTTTTTCTCGCCCTTTCAAATACATTTAAAAAGAAAAGCGATTGGAATTCTATCTTCTTAGTATCGACATTTTTTTCGACTTTGATGAGCATTTATTTCTTATGTGTAAAATACGGAATAAATGTATTTAATACATTATTAAAATATTCAACTTGGGGAGGAGTAACGTTGGGAAACTCTTCTTTTCTTGCTACTTATTTGATGTTTAATTGTTTCTTGATAATTTATCTTATCAGCCAATTCGCAAAAGATTCAAATAGAAAAATTTTTTCTTGGGAAGAAATTAGCAAGAGTGGATGGCTTTTCTGGTTATCAAGCGCTGGCATAGTTGCATGGTGTGTTTTTACGTTAAAGCAAACAGGGATTTATTTTTCCATATTTCTGGTTTTTTTGACTATTGCCTTAGCAATGCTTTCATTTTTAAGCCATAGGATTTATCTGTTTTTGATTTTTATTTTAAATTTTTGGGCGTTGTTCTACAGCGGGGGAAGAGCCGCTCTGGCATCATTTTTTGGAGGATTAGTAATAATTTTTTTGTTTTGGTTGGCCTTTAATCATAAAAACGTCCAAATAAGAAAAATAGGAAAAATAACTATAGTAGTTTTTGCTATTTTTTCTATCTGGTTTTTAAGCTCTATCCTGGAAGATAATAGTTATTTGAGCAATGAATTCATAAAATCTGGAGGAGGGGCAAGGCTATTGATATGGAAAAATATTATTCCAGCTATTTGGCAGAAACCTTTGCTTGGCTATGGACCAGAAAATTTTGAATTGGTATTTTATAAATATTTCAATCCGAAATTATTCTTGGTCGAATATGGAGGGGAAGTATGGTTTGATAGAGCTCATAATATTATCATAGATACGCTTATATCAACTGGAATTTTAGGATTATTATCATATTTATCTTTATTTTTAGGAACATCTTATCTTCTTTGGAAGAAATATAACAAAGATAATCAATATTTCTGGGAGTTTTCGATTATATCGGGGCTATTAGCGGCATATTTTGTTCAAAATCTGACTGTTTTTGACATGGTGACAAGTTATATGATGTTCTTTTTAGTTTTAGCTTTTGCCGGATCATTAATTAACCAAAATGATCAAGAAAATATTTCCGAGAAAGAAGATATCTCTCCTACAAAAGTTTTTGGAATTATTCTTGTAATTGCTATGTTTGGTTCTTGGATTTATAATTTTGCGGTTTTGCCTTATAAATCTAATTCTGCAATAGTTCAGCTTTTACAGGAAAATAATCCTAACCAAAGGATTATTCTTTACAAAGAGGGAAATAAATCGCACATCGGTTTTTATCAGCAAAGAGACTATTTATGCGAAACAGTCAATAATATAATGCAAAGCAATCAATATAACGCCCAGCAGAAAGCATTATTTAAAGAAGAGGCTGATATGTTTATTCAGGAGCATCAAAAGACAATCAGTGAAGCTCCTACTGATTATAGGGCTTATATAAGACTTGGATATATGCTTATTTCTTATGGCATTGCTTATGATCCGTCAAAAATAAATGAAGCTATCGATGTCTTTCAAAAAGCTGTTGAGCTATCTCCCAATAATCCTCAAAGCTATTGGGGGTTGTCTCAGGCAAGAATAATGATCGGAGAAATAGATGAATCTTTTAGATTGATAGATAAGGCTGCGGAATTAGAGCCAACTCTTGAAAGAACTTATATAATCGGGATTGATTATGCTAAAGCATTAAAGAAAATTGATTATGTGGTTAAATATGCTCAGATGGGTTGGGATGCTAGTTTAGCGCATATAAAAAATGTTCCTGGAGTGGCAAATTTTTATGATAATGCAATTTATTTTGGAGGGCTCTTAGGTAAGACTAATGAAGTTTATGATGTTATAAATAAAGCAATCTCTGATACTGGTAATAGTAATTTAGGATTTTTTAAAACAGGAATGGAGTTTGCCAGGGTTTTGAAGAATCAAGATAAACTGATGTCTTATGCTTTACAAGGCCTCCAGGCTGCGGAAAAGAAAATAGACGATAAAAAAATCGAGAAGACAAAAAATGATTTTGATTTAGCGATATTCTTCGCTGGGACTTTGAATGATATGCAAAAAGTTAATGATTTAGTAGAAAAAGCGATAAAATATAATCCTGATTGGACTGCTGACTATCAGAAAATGTTTGCTTCAGGATCAGCGCCAATCATTCCGACATCAAGCAAAAAATAAGAAAATGCCCTTCTTTAGAAGGGCATTTTTTAAATTAAAATTTTTGGGGTATAATTCTGCATATGCAGACAAAGATAGATTATAAAAAAGAATTAAATGATTCTCAGTATAAGGCTGCTACTTTTTTAAATGGTCCAGTCTTGGTCATTGCTGGAGCTGGTTCCGGAAAAACAAGAACCTTGATTTTTAGAGTTGCTTACTTGATAGAGCAAGGAATAGATCCTGACAATATTTTACTTTTAACTTTCACTAGAAAAGCTTCCCAAGAAATGTTAAGAAGAGCTGGAGAATTGTTAGACGATAGATGTTTGAAAATTCCTGGAGGAACATTCCATTCTTTTGCTAATAATTTATTGAGAAAATATGCTCAGGCTATAGGTTTTTCTAACAATTTTTCTATATTAGATGAACAGGATTCTGAAAATCTTTTAAAACAGATACGTAACCAGCTTTTCCCCGATCAAAAAGATATGCCGAAGAAAAATACATTAAGGGAATTGTTTTCATTCCATAAGAATAAAGAGACTAATTTGGAAGATATAATTTTTGATCAACTTCCTCAATTCAAAGATAAGATTGACCAGATAAAAGAGATTTTTGACGCTTACTCTTCGTTAAAATTGAAGAATTCAATGATGGATTATGACGACTTGCTCATTTATTGCAAAAAATTGCTGGAGAATAATATTTCTATCAGGAAAAAAGTTTCCGATCAATATAGATATATAATGATAGATGAATATCAGGATACTAATAAAATTCAATCAGAAATCGCCGAGCTTTTGGCTGGAGAGCGTAAAAATATAATGGCTGTTGGCGACGATTCTCAGAGTATTTATTCTTTTCGGGGAGCTGATTTCAAAAATATTATGGATTTTCCGAAAAGATTTCCGGGAACAGAAATTGTTACGTTGGAAACGAATTATCGCTCGACTCAACAGATTTTGGATTTAACTAATAAAGTTATAGAAAAGGCTAAAGAGAAATACTCAAAAAATTTGAAAGCTTTTAAAGGCAAAGGCCCTAAACCGATATATGCGGAATTTTCTTCTGAAAGAGAACAAGCTAAATTTATAATTGAGAAATTAAAAAGTTTAGAGAAACCTCTGGGTGAAAGCGCTGTTCTTTTTAGATCTTCGTGGCATTCCAATGAATTAGAGCTTGAACTGATAAAAAATAATATATCTTTTGTAAAATACGGCGGGATAAAATTCGTGGAGAGCGCGCATACTAAAGATATATTGTCTTTTTTAAGAGTTGATTTCAGCTACAAAGATTCTGCGGCATGGCAGAGAATATTGTCCTTGCACAAGGGGATTGGATTAAAAACCGCGCAAAAAATAATAGATGTAATTATTGAGGAGAATAGTATCGATATTCTTGATAAATATAAATTGGGAAAATTGCTTAAAACTTTAATAGATGTTGCCAAAGAAACAGAACCAGAAAAGAAAATGAAGATTGTTTTTAATCATTATAAACCGATTCTAAAAGAAAGGTATCTTGATGATTTCGATAAAAGAGAAAAAGATTTGCAATCTCTTCAAGAAATTTCTAGCAGATATCAAGATTTACAGAAATTTTTGTCAGACACCTTAATAGAATCTCCAGATAATAATGATTTCACAAGAACATCTGACAGATTAGTGCTTTCAACAATACATTCTGCAAAAGGTTTGGAGTGGAATAATGTTTTTTTGATAAATTTGGTAGATGGATTTATGCCATCTCTGAAGTCGCTTGATAATTTAGAAGAAGAAAGAAGACTTTTTTACGTAGCCTTAACAAGAGCTAAAAATAATTTGTTTCTGATGAAGCCCGATATTCGACCAAGAGTTTGGCAGGAAAATGTTTTGCAGAAAGATTTTTCAGTAGCTTGCAGATTTTTAGATAAAGATATTATGCAAAATGATTATCTTCAAAAAATGTTGATGCCAGCTAAAAAGAAAAGTTATTTGAATATTGATTTTGCTAATTACAAGCCAAAAATTCAGAAGAAAAAAGGATATTTGGATTTTGATTATACCGAGGAAGATAGTAATTTCTCAAAAAAGAGCAGGGAAGATGATGATATTCAATATATCAATGATTGGTAAACCAATGGAATAAAATGCCTTTTTGATTTTTTTTAAAAAAAGGTTATGATGTTTTTACGCACTTTTAAAATTGCGCAAAGAAAAAAGAAAGGAGGCAGCCAAGTGCCGAAGAAGGATAAAGGTTCATATAGAAGCAGAATGCGAACTTCCAAAGAGATAGAAAAAAAATATTTGGTCAAAATTATCCCTGATGGCATTAATGACTGCCAAAAAATAGATATTGTTCAGGGCTATTTCTGGGAAAAATGTAATGGAGAAGAAATCAGAATAAGGAGGCAGAAAGATTTAAAGACAAAAAGAACTAAATATTTTTTGACGGTGAAAAATGGAAAAGGCATGGTAAGAGAAGAAGCAGAAGTATATTTAAATAAGAAAACTTTTGAACATTATTGGGGAAAGACAGAAAATAAAAGAGTGAGCAAATTAAGGCATATTATTAACATGCATGGGTTAAAAGTGGCAATAGACTTCTATAGGGGCAATCTTTCTGGGTTAATCATAGCTGAGATAGAATTCAAGACAGAATCAGAAGCGAAAAATTTCAATTCCTTTTCCTGGTTAGGGAAAGATGTCACAGAGGATGAAGATTTTAAAAATAATAATCTTGCATGTTATGGATTGCCAGAAAAATTTTCTTTGCATAATAAAAAACAGCCTTGAAATTAAGGCTGTTTTTTTAAAATTAGTTTTTTTGGGAGAATTTTACCATTTTTTAGTTAATAGTGAATTGCGCTGACATGATGTTTTGTGGACCATACAACTTTTCCAAATTTTGGGTCGATAGTGGTTTTTGAAACTTCTAACCAGAATTCATAAATTCCTCCTGGTCGGAAAGGAATACCATCATAGCGAGATAAAATATAATTCGGTCTTGATTCTGAAATCACATCAATCAAGATTCTTTTTGTCTTGCGGAGAGGGTGAGATTCGAACTCACGGTCAGGTTGCCCCGACTCCGCATTTCAAGTGCGGTGCAATCGTCCACTCTGCCACCTCTCCATTAAGCATTTGTTTTTAGCCTAATGCCTTATAATATAATATAAAAATTAGAATGATTCAATATCTAATAGGGGAAAGACTTATAAAATATGGATATTTTGTTATCTATTGACTTTTTTGACAATGTATGATATAATATATATACAGACCATAAATTTGAGTCTGGTAGAAAATAAAGCTTTTTTAAAAATAAAAATCAAAAAGAGAGGTGAATATAAATGAAAGGAAATTTCTCTTGGCCTAAAAATGGACTTAAATTTGCGCATCTAATTCATCCGATGAACAGCGCATATGATGATTTTAGTAGAGCTTTTCCTTTATTGAAGAAAATTTTTTACATATTTTCTTTGATATATGAAAGTTCTTTTTTCAGAATTTTGTATAGAAAAATATGCAAAAAAGAGCTGAAAGGAAAACCTATTGATGTATTCGAAACATTCTTGAAAAGAAATATGCATAAGATTCCGCCATTTGCTTTTAGATGCCAGATAGATGGATCTAAAAAAGTGGTTGGATGGATTATCGCAATTCCAGTAATGGCTAGAAATCTTTTAAATCCCAATCCGAAATATAAGATTCCTGCCATGAAGAAAATTATCCAAGCATTGAAGCTGGCAAAATTTCTGGGAGTAAAAGTTGTAAGTCTTGGCGCATTAACATCGGTAGTCAGTGATGGAGGAAAAGATTTAGTTGGAGTTGTTAAAGGTATAACAATAATCAATGGCAATTGGCTGACAGCTTATGCTACAAAAAATCTCCCGCTGATTGCATGCGAGAAAAAAGGGATTGATCTTAAAGGAAAGAAGATAGCAATTGTTGGAGCAACCGGATCTATAGGATCTGCAGTCTCTAAAATGCTTGCTAAAGATGGCTATGATTTAATCTGTGTAGCAAGAAAACTTGAGTCTTTGGAAGAATTGAAAAAAGACATCAAAAATGCCATTCCTGAAAGCAAGGAATCTTCGATATTTGTCAGTAATGATATTATGTCTATAAAAGAAGCTAGTTTGGTGATAGTAGCGACTAGTTCAGGAGATTCTATAGTTAAGCCAGAGCATTTAGCAGATGGAGCTGTCGTGTATGATATAACTTGGCCGCGCAATACATCTATTGAAATAGTTAAACAAAGACCTGATGTATTGATAATTGATGGCGGGGTTTTATTCACTCCTCATATTGATTATAGATTTAATCTCGAACCGACTCCAAAATATATCCATGCTTGTATCAGCAATGCGATTCTAATGGCTTATGAAGGAAGACAAGAAGACCAAGTAGGCAAAGTCGATATGAAAGGAGCAGAGAGAGAAGGAACATCTTTCAAAAAGAACCGCGAGCTAATAAAATTTGCTGATTTTACTAGCTTCGGGAAAAAAATAGAATGGGCTAAGCTTAATGCTTAGCCTTTTTTATTGTCATTATGATTTAAATCATTTAAAATTATTAGTAAATATGATTTTAGCTGCATTATTAGCATTAATAAGTGGCATATTAAATTTTTTACTCGCTTTTTTTCTTTTGTTGGATAAACATTATAAAAAACAGAATTTGGTTTATGCTGTTTCTTGTTTAGTTTCGTCTCAATGGTTGTTCGCTACGGTCGTAATGCTTAATGGCAATATAGATCAAGAAATAATTTTTTGGGACAGAATAGCTAATATCGCTGTTTTGTTCATTCCTGTATTGATGTATCATTTTAGCATTATTTTTTCTAAGAAGAGAGATGATAAAAATATTTTTCTTTCTTTAGGATATATATCTGCGATAGTTTACGTTTTTCTTTCTCAGACAGATAAATTTTATTCAGGAGTTTTTAGATATAAATGGGGAGCTCATGCTCAGGCTGGAGTATTGCACCATATATGGTTTGGAATTTTTATATTTTACACTATATTATTTTTTATTAATATTATTGATGCCTATTTGCATAATAATGGATTGTTGAAAAAACAAGCAGGTATTATTTTAGTTGGTTTCTTTATATATTCGATTGCTGGATTAGCTATATTGCCAGCATATAATATTGGATTATTTCCTATTTCTTATCTTGCTATTCCAATTAGCACAATGTTTGTTATATATGCTATTCTGCGTTATCGTTTTATGGATATCGGCTATGTTTTTGGTCGATTATTTGTTTATATTTCGTCGATTGCTTCTATTTTGGGGATAGCTTATCTAATTATTTTTTCGACTCGATATTTCTCATGGCAATTGCCTGATGTATGGCTTTTTAATATTATTTTGCTTTTATCCTTAAGCATTTATCCCGCTATCTTTTTATTTTTTGAAAAATTTGCATCGAAATATTTTTACTATACATTTTATTCTGTGCAGCAAGTTCTAATCGATACTGGAAAACGATTGAATAGAGTGTTAGAGATGGATAAATTAGTCAATATAATTTTTAAAACTATCTCGGAAACAATGAAGGTTGATCAGATTTCTATTTATCTAAAGAATAAAAATGGAAAATATTCTTTAATTGATAATTTTGGATTTGATAAATCAAAAACTGGAGATCTTGTAATTAACGAATCATTGAATGATTATCTTGAAAAGACTTCTCTTTTTTTATCATACGAAAAACTTTTATCGCTTGTAGAGAAAAGCCCTAAAGAAGATTTAGATAAGCTTAGGAATTTATCGATTCAAATGCTTGATTGCAATGTTTCTTTATGTCTGCCTCTGATTTTAGAAAAAGATGTTGTTGGAATTATTTTGTTAGGACCTAAAATGAACAGCGATAATTATTCTGAACAGGATGAGCAATTATTATCAACTTTGGCCTCTCAGATATCTTTGGCTTTGATTAACGCCAGAAATTATAGCCAATTACAGACTTTTAATATTCGTTTGGAAGCCACAGTTAAAAAAAGGACAGAAGAACTGCGTAAAGCTAATGAGAATCTGCAGAAAGCAGACAGACTAAAAAGTGAATTCGTTTCAATTGCCAGTCATCAATTGCGTTCTCCTTTGACAATTATCAAAGGATATCTTTCTGTTTTGTTAGAAGGTGATTATGGATCAATTTCTGAAGAAGTTAGAAAACCTTTGCAGATAGTATTTGATGCCAATGAAAGGCTGATAAATTTTTCTAATGATTTGCTTGATTTAAATATGATGGAAGAGGGTAAAATGACTTTAAATTTTGAACCTGTGAGTTTGCAGAATGTAATCGGCGGCATTTTAAAACAAATCGAGAAACATTTAGAAGATAAGAAAGTCGCGATTGAATTCATGCCTCCAGTCTCGAAATTGCCAGATATTCAAGGAGATGCTTCGAAATTAGAGCAAGTGATTTATAATTTGATCGATAATGCTGTGAAATATTCTCCTTTAGGAAAAGTTTCTATTAAATTAGCGCAAAAAGGTGAAAAGCAGGTTGTTTCTATAAAAGATACAGGAGAAGGAATGACTCCTGATGAATTAGCTGGTCTTTTTGAAAAATTCTCAAGGGGAAAAGTTGGTAAAAAAGTTACTACAAAGGGTTCTGGAATAGGACTGTTTATAGCAAAGAAATTTGTAGAGATGCACTCGGGGAAAATTTGGGCAGAAAGTGAAGGCATTGGAAAAGGTTCTGTTTTTTATGTTGAATTGCCAGAAACTATTATTGTCGCTAAAAAATAGAATTATTTTTTGACAATTGGCTCAATATTTTATATAAAAAAGAACCTAAATAGCGCTTTTAAAATATAATAAAAAGGGGGTTAAATGCCGAGTAGCTGGTACAATCACATTGATTTTAATGTTTTCGACAACCAAACCAAGAACGGAAAGGAAAACTACCCTATTGTAATATCTGTCGATGGGATGAGTTTTTCTGGAAAAACGATTTTATGCTCAGGTCTTATTTCTTATTTCAAAGAACATAAGATTGATCTTTATGCGAGCAAGTTCCCGACCAAATCGGAAATTGGAATGCTTTTCAAAAATCATGATTTGTGGAAGGGGAATTTGCATTTTCCTTTTGAAATTATGAGAGCTGATAGAGCCTGGCAATTCCATATGGAATTAAAGGAAGTCATAAAAGAACAGACAAAAAATCCAAAATTAAAAGTTTTGATTTTAGAAAGATCTCTTGATTCCCTGCTCGCCATGGCTTCAATGTGCAATATCAATCTGGAAAAAGTCGCAAAAGAGGATGTGAGATTAAATTGGAGATTTCCTAAACCGGATTTGGCAATAATTCTAAAAGTAGGAAAAGAATGTTTTTACCAAAGGAAAAAACAAAGAGAAGAAGAAGGAAAATTGAGCAAGTTCGATCGATGGACTAATTTTTATAGGGAAGCAGAAGCCTATAATAATGTCTTCAATTATCATGTTTTATCTCGAGATTATCGTTCGTTATTGAAAGTTTCGACTGATCATCTTAAAGATAAAGAGTTAATAGAAAACGTGATTTCTAAATTGAAGCGCTTGGAGGTTATTTGATAAAAAAACAAAACTCGAAAAGTTTATCTTTTCGAGTTTTTTGTTATAATACATTATCATATGATAGAAGTTGAAAAAAAGATAAGGCTTGATCAAGAAAACAAAGAGCTTCTTTTAGCAGGCGCGCAATTCATAGGCAGGAAAGAATTAAATGATATTTATTACGATAAGAATGATTATGAATTAACTTGCAATGATATCTGGATCCGTTCGCGCAACGGCAATTTTCAAATAAAAATCGGGATCAAGGGCGCAAAAGGAGATCAATATAAGGAAATAGAAGATGATGAGGAAATAAAAAAATTTCTAAATATTCCTGAAGGAAAGAGCATCGATGATTTTTTAGATGAAAATGATTTCAAAAAATTCTGCATTTTTCATACTATAAGAGAAAAATATTCAAATAATGGTTTTTCCATAGAAATCGATGAAAGCAAAACCGATGATGGGTTTTTATATAATTTAGCGGAGATTGAAGTGATGGTGAAAGATGAGGAGGAAATTAATCAAGCCAGGGAGAAAATAATGAATTTTTTGAAGGAAAAAGGGATATCTTCTAAAAATTTATTTTTAGGAAAAGTCCTTGAATATTTGAAAGAAATTAAAAAGGAACATTTTATAGCATTAGTAAAGAGAGGAATTGTTTAAAAAAAATGTCTGTTGATATTAAAAAAGAAAATATTTTTTTAAATTTTAAGATGCGTTATGGCTGGCTTTTGATTTTTTTATTAATAGGATCTTTTTATGTGAAGCCAAAAACGATTATAAATCTTGATGAGGACAGTTTATTAAATAATTTTATAGAAGATTTGTCCTCTATTGTCCCTAATAAAAATAATGGGACAACCACTTTGGCGAAAAAAAGTGGAGAACAAAATATTAATTTTGATAGTGAGAAGGGCATCAATAAGAATTATTTTTTAAGAAACATCTATGACATTAGAAATGATTTCTTAATGGCTGGAAGCGACTTGGTAGAAGTCAATTTGGTAGATAAGAAAATAAGGATTTATAAAAAAGGGCAATTGGAAAAAGAAGTAACTGCGATAAAGCGCGGAAATAAAAATAATTGGGGAGGGACTCCTGAAGGAATTTATAAAATAGGCAATAAGATAAGAATAGCGTTTTCTAACGCAGCAGAAGCATACATGCCTTTTGCGCTCCAAATTTATGGAAAGTTTTATATCCATGGTATACCTTACTATCCTAATGGAGAAATAATTCAGTCATATTTTTCTGGAGGATGTGTGCAGATGAAAGATTCTGACGCAGAAGCTGTTTTTAAAATTGTTGAAATTAATGATCCGGTAATAGTAATCGACACCCCGAAAGATGATTTCAAATATTTAGTTGAGACTCCCAAAAATAGTCCCGCTGTTAACGCTCCGTCTTTTTTGGTAGCTGATCTTGATTCGAATTTTGTTTTTATTTCTAAGAACCCTGAAAATCAATATCCCATTGCTTCAATAACTAAGTTGATGTCTTCTATTGTTGTCACTGAAAATATAACTTTGGATCGTTATGTTTACATAAATGATCAACAGCTTTTGGAAACTTACGGTCAGACTAACGGTTTGGAAGTGGGAAACAAATTTAGGCTTTATGAACTTTTGTATCCTCTTTTGACCGAGTCCTCGAATGATGCGGCAAGCCTTATAGGTGAATATATGGGACAAGAAAAAACTGTTCAGATGATGAATGATAAGGCCAGAGCGATAATGATGGAAAAAACTGTTTTTAAGGACACTAGCGGCTTTGATTTTAATAATGTCTCCACGGCAAAAGATCTTTTTTATTTGGGGAAATACACTAAGAATATCACTCCTTTGCTTCTTGATATAAGCAGAGGGGAAAAGGTAAAAATTTATGGAAAGCTTGATTTTGATTTCGCAAAAATGAAAAATAAAAATATCTTTTGGCAAGAAGATAATTTTATAGGAGGGAAGACAGGATATTTAGATGAAGCTAAAAATACAGGAATTTTTATCTTTGATATGAAATTAGATAAAAACAAGCTCAAGAATTATCTTAGAGGGAAAGAATTGGTTAATGTCCCGGTTTATGATATACAATCGACTAGCACAACAAGCACTAAAGCAAGTTCTACTATAGACAGTTTGAAGCTTCCAGACTCAAGGAATGTAGCTATCGTTATACTGGGTTCGAAAAATCCTAAAATAGATGTTTGGGCATTGAAATCATGGTTAGCTCAAAATTATTTTTTAGTGGATAAAGTAAAATAAACGGCTAAGTTGGTTTGCCCCTGTCTTTTTAACGGTTAGCCGTTTAGCTAGAAACTCAATACTGTATTGAAAATAAACGGCTAAGTTCACTTAGCCGTTTATTTTTGGTCTATTTTAATTTAATGATTCGCGGGCAACAGTCATAGCCCAGACACTTTTGACTCCAGCTGTTTTAAGGACTTTGGCGCATTCTTCGCAGGTGCTTCCAGTAGTAAAAATATCATCTATTAAAAGAATATTTTTGTTTCTTATAAGATCTGCTTTATTTTTATTTATCAAAAAAGCATTTTCTGTGTTTTTTATCCTGTCATTTTTATTTAATTGCGCTTGAGGCGCTGTATTTTTTAATCTTTGCAGAATATCGCAAACAGGGATTTTAAAAATTTTAGCAAGTTCCTTTGCCAATTCTGCGCTTTGATTAAATTCTCGAATTCTCATTTTTTGTTTTGAAATCGGAACGGGGATTAATATAAATTGAGAGAAATCATTTTTGTTTTTGGAAATGCAATCAAGATGCATGGCAATTATTTCTGCCAAAGGCGTGGCTAACTCTTTAAGCCCAGGTTCGTATTTAAATTTTTTAATGGCAGTATTGATTATTTTATTTTTATAATCGCAGGGACAGTACAATCCATCAAGGTATTTTTTATGCTTTGCGCAGCTTGCCCCGTTTTTTGAAATTTGGGGCAGTGAACAGAATGGGCAGTATTGTTGATCGGATATATCGGATAAATGCATGCAATCATCGCAAAAAATTTCTCCTTCTTTCTGACAGATTATGCATTTTTGGGGAAAGAATATTTCAGATAATTCTTTTAGAAAAGTTTTCCACATAGCTAATACTTTTTTTTAGCGGTATATATTGTATAATTTAATTAATAAAATAAATTTTTAACTAAAACAGTTTTAATTGATTATATATCTAATATTAAACTGTTGTTTGTATGTTTCAAATATTTGGGAAAAATTATTTAGGTTTTGATATAGGAGCAAGCTCGATAAGAATTATAGAATTATCCGGTTCTTCTAACAAGGTAAAATTAATTAATTACGGCGAGATAGAATCGCAGGGCAATTTTCAGACTCCTTTTATGACTCTTGATCAGAGCAATTTATTCTTGGCTGAAGATAATGTTACAAAAGCTATTAAAGAAGTGCTTCATGGAATGAAGACAAAAACCAAAGAAGCGATTTTTTCCCTCCCTGATTTCTCGACATTTTTTGTCACTTTCGATTTGCCAAAAATGGATGAAGCAAAAGAGTTGCCTCAAGCGGTTCAATTCGAAGCAAAAAAATATATTCCGATACCAATGCGCAATATTACTCTCGACTGGCAGATTATTGAGCATTTTAAGAAAGAAGACGGATCAGATTTTTTTAAAATTTTAACAGTAGCGATTCCAAATGAAGTGATAGATCAATATCAAAGAGTAGCTACAAACTGTCAACTTAAGCTTTTAGGATTCGAGCCTGAAGCTTTCGGACTTTATAGATCGTTGACAAAAGGTTCGGCTAATCCTGTTTGTATTATTGATATAGGAATGAACAGCACGACAATTAATATTATTGATGAGAATACGGTGAAGATTTCTCATAGCATAAATTTTTCAGGTTCCCAATTAACTTCAAAAATAGCAAAAGATTTAGGAATAAGTTTGGACCAGGCCGAAGAATTAAAAACAAAAAATGGCATAAGCGGAATTGATCAAAAAACCAAAGATTCAATTATGCCTTTAGTGAATATGCTTGTTCAAGAAACAGATAGGACATTCAGGGAATTTCAGAGGGAAGCGCATAGAGATGTATGCAAAATAATACTTTCGGGATCAAGCGCTTTCATGGCTGGATTTGCAGATCATTTTTCAACCCAATTTAAATGCGATGAAAAATTAGAAATTGCTAATCCTTTTTCAAAATTAATTTATCCTTTGCAATTAAAAGAAAAATTAAAAACAATGGGTCCTCGCTATGCTGTCGCAGTAGGCATGGCCCTTAGAGGAACCGAATTATAATTTATGGATAATAATATTCAAAATCCAACATTGATCCCAAAAGCAAAATCAGCGCCAAAATCACAAGATAGCGCTTTAGTTTATTTTTCTGTTTTTTTGCTTGTAGCGGTACTGATTGGATATATAACGCTTAATATTTTAAGTCGCGATCTAAAAACTAATGCATGTAAGATAGAAGGTTGCGTCTTTTCAAGCGAAGCTCAAGCGAAAAAAACAATTAATGTCGCAAAAATTTCTGATGATAGGAAAATAGCAACTGAGAAAGGATATACTGTAAAAGGAGATCTTCAAGTTTATCAAGAAGAATACAGCGGGCAAAAGAAAGAAGTTTTGGAATTCAAACAAAAACTCGATCCATTCCTTTTGATGGCGCAAAACAGAAAAGAACTTTCTCAAATATTTAATTTTCTTGAGAGAAATACTTTACCTAAAGTCCAATTTAAAAGTTTTACTGCAAAAGCTCAAGAATCATTGCTGACTATCGATGGAGTGGTGCATGAAGATGATTTCACTACCTTGGCAAGACAATATTTGATGCTTGAAAAAGATAAAGATGTTTCGAGCGTTAATTTGGCGAATATTTCATTATCCAGGGAAAGGGAAGTTGAATTTACTTTTGATATTGTTTTAAAACCTAATGTTTATAAATTTTTAATCAATAATTAAAATGAAAAACTCTAGCTTAATATTTTTAATTTGCGTCGCGCTCACTTTCATAGTTTTTCAAACTTTGGCTTGGCCTCAATATAATGAATATAAGAAGCTTGATGCCAAAGTTAAAGATTTGAACACAAATCTTTCCGCTATCTTGGAGCATAAGAAACAGACCGAAGAAGCTTATAATAAGATAATGACAGGCGGATTCAAATATAAAGATTCTTATGGTCAAGAGAAAGAAATCAAATATGCAGATATAACAATTGATGGGAAGAAAAAAAATTCCGTTTTAGAGAATGCTTTGCCTGATAGAATGTTCAAACCAGCGTTGTTCAATTTATATTATACGATTGCAAAAAGTTCTGGAGTGGAAATGGATTCGATTTCTATAACAGAATCGCAAAAGAAAAGAAAAGTTTCTAATGATGGGAATAGCTATGAAGACAATATCAGCAGAATGGGAGTCGCTTCCAGCGATGTTACACTTACAGTCATAGGACCTTATCAAAGATTTAGGGATTTCTTGAAAGGCATAGAACAGTCATCAAGATTTATAGAAGTTCAAAATATAGAATTCTCCATGCCAACAAAAGCAAAAGATAAAACCAAGAATATTGAAGATTATTTCCAATTTAAGTTGGCGACAAAGGTCTATTACATGAATAAATAAAAATATAAGATGGAAAAAACAAATTTTTTAGAAACTATAAAAGAGAAAGGGAGCTATTATTTAATAATTTCAGTTTTATTGATAATAGTTGTCTATTTAGGATTTTTATTTTACATGAATAAGATAGCTTTAGGAGATAGAACTAACGAAGCTCCAGCTAAACCTTTGGATAAAAGTACGCTTGCTGATTTGAAATTAAATGATCTGGAAAAGAGCAATTATTATAAATTTCAACTTTTAAATCAAACAAGTTATCCAGATAAACTCCCCGATGAATCCCCTTATAATGAACAAGAAATAAATGTTAATAGACAGAATCCTTTTATGCCTTCTAGTGGAACAGTTTCCCAAAAATCAGAAAAAACAGAAATTCAACCAAAGAAAGCAGAAGTTCAAGCAACTCAAACAAATAATTATTCAGCTCCTGTCCAAAATATTCCAGAAGAAAGCTTTGGAGCTCCTGGAGCTTCTGAATTAAATTTAGATTTTAATCTTTCCAATTAAAAAATAGATGACACCGCTTCTACAAAAATTAGTAGATCTTTCACTGTTGGATAATGATACTGCTCTGAGCATATATAACGAAAGCAAAGGATCTGAAAATCGGGAAGAAGAATTAATTTTAGAGAAAAAGCTTTTAGAGGAGCAAGCTCTTTTTGATGCAAAAAGCCAGATTGTCGGGTTTCCCTATATCAAAGATGCGCCCAAGAACATTCCTTTAAGAATTTTGGAAATGATTCCTGAAGATTCAGCGAGACATTATAATGTTATCCCTTTAGATCAAGAAGGAAGTTCTGTGAGTATTGGAATGGTTTATCCAGAAGATATAAAATCGCAAGAAGTTTTAAGGTTTTTAAGCATTGAGAAAGGCTTTCGATACGAAATTTCATTGATTGACTATACGACTTTTAATGAACTGTTGAAACGCTATAAAAGTTTAAAGCAGGAAGTAAGCAAAGCATTGGGAGATCTTGAAAATGAAATTGAAACAGACCCAAAAAGAAAAGACAGGCAAGTTAAAGCAGAAGCAGAGAGGATTTCTGAGGAAGCTCCTATTTCAAGAATTGTTGCTGTTCTTTTGCGCAATGCTGTTGAAGGGAAAGCTTCTGATATTCATATCGAACCGACTTTTGATAAAACGCAAGTTCGTTTCAGGCTTGATGGAGTTTTACATACTAGCATAATTTTGCCAAAAAAAGTTCATCCAGCGATAGTCGCCAGAATAAAAATTTTATCTAATTTAAAAATAGACGAATCAAGAATCCCTCAAGACGGCAGATTCTCTCTGAAATTTTCTGACAAAAGGATTGATTTCAGAGTTTCAACTTTTCCTACTTCAGAGGGAGAATCAGTCTGCTTGAGAATTTTAGATCCAACAGAAGGAGTTAGAAGAGTTGATGAATTAGGATTGATCGGAAGGCCTTTGAATCTTTTAAAGAATGCTATCAAAAAGCCTTATGGAATGATTTTATCTACAGGTCCTACTGGGTCAGGAAAAACAACTACCCTTTACGCTATTTTGCAATCTTTGGACCGAGATAAGATAAATATAATGACTTTGGAAGATCCAGTTGAATATATTGTTGAGGGAATAAATCAATCGCAGGCAAAACCGGATATAGGATATACTTTTGCTTCAGGATTAAGGTCTATTCTAAGGCACGATCCAAATGTAATAATGGTTGGAGAAATCCGCGATCATGAAACAGCTGATTTGGCTATTCATTCAGCATTGACTGGGCATTTGGTTTTATCAACTTTGCATACTAATAATGCTGTTGGCGCTATTCCTCGTTTTATTAATTTAGGCGTTGAGTCTTTTTTGATACCTTCAAGTGTTAATCTTGTTATAGGTCAAAGGTTAGTGAGAAAGCTTTGTCCGGAATGTAAGGAAAAAGTGAAGCCTAATCAAGAAGTGGCTGAAATGATTTTAAAAGAATTAAAAAGTTTGCCTGAAGATGTTTTGAAAGAATATAATATTGATTTGAAAGACATAAGTATTTATAGGTCAAAAGGTTGCGATAAATGCGGGCAACAAGGATATTCTGGAAGAATTGGCATTTTTGAAATTTTTGAGGTTAATGACAAGATGGCTGAGATAATCACAAAAGATGTTTCAGAAGATAAGATAAAAACCCAAGGAATAAAATCAGGAATGATTCTGATGCGTCAAGATGGATTTATAAAAGTTTTGCAAGGGATAACATCTGTTGAAGAAGTAGTTTCAAAGACAAAAGAAGGCGCAATTTAAGAATCAAATTTTTATGGAAGATAAATTAAAAAAAATTTTAACATTAACTATCCAGAAACAAGCTTCTGATTTGCATTTGTGTGTTGGTCATACTCCAGTTTTAAGAATTAAAGGCAAACTTTATCATGTGAAAGAATGGGAAGTTTTGACAGACAATGATTTATTGGGTTTTTGCAAAATGCTTTTGAATAAAGAACTTTTTGATAAATTGAGCAGGGATAAGGATGTTGATTTTTCTTATAGTTTTGAAAATCAATATAGATTTAGAGGAAATATTTATTTTCAGATGGGAAGATTATCGTGTTCTTTACGCCTTATTCCAAACAGGATAAAAAATTTAGAAGAATTGAGTTTGCCAGAGATTTTTCATAAATTTACAGAACCAAAACAGGGATTTGTCTTAGTTACTGGTCCTTCTAACCAAGGAAAGTCAACGACTTTGGCGGCAATGATAGATGAAATAAGCAGAAACAGAAGTGAGCATATAATTACAATTGAAGATCCGATAGAATATATATTTGCTGATAATAAATGCATTATAGATCAAAGAGAGGTTGGAAGAGATGCTCAATCTTTCGCTAGAGCCTTAAGGGCGTCTTTAAGGCAGGATCCTAATGTTTTAATGGTTGGAGAAATGAGAGATTTAGAGACAATCAGTATTGCTTTAACAGCTTCAGAAACAGGACATTTGGTCTTTGCGACATTGCATACTAATTCTGCGGCAGAAACAATTCATAGAGTTGTTGATACATTTCCAGCAGAACAACAAGGGCAAATAAAATTGCAATTATCTTCATGTCTTTATGGAATAATATCGCAGAGATTGGTCCCGGCGATAAATGGCGATTTAGTTCCCGCTTATGAAATATTGTTTAATAATTCCGCAGTAGCTAATTTGATAAGGGAAAATAAGGTTCATGAAATTCCATCTGTTATAGAAACTTCAAGTAAAGACGGAATGATATCTCTTAACAAATGCTTGGCTGGGTTGGTTAACAAGAATATCATTTCAATGGAAACAGCGATATCGCATTCTAATAATCCAACTGAATTAAAAACATATTTAAATAAAACATATGAAATTTGATTACCAGGCAAGAACTCAAAATGGGGAGATAATCAATGGACAATTGGAGTCAGGTTCAAGACAAGCGGCATTGGAACATTTACAGGAAAAAGGATATTATGTTACATCTTTAACTTTATTTGAAGAATTGCCTTTTTGGAAAAGGCCTGTTGGGTCTGGAAAAATAAAAGATCAAGATAAAGTTGCTTTTGCCCATCAATTGGCAATAATGTTTAAATCAAGCATACCGTTGACCGAAGCTTTGAAAACTATTGCCAAACAGACAAAGAATCAGGCATTTAAAGAAGCTATCGGAAAAGTTGCAAAAGATGTCGAAGGCGGAGCTCCAACATCGCAAGCATTAGCTCAATACCCAAAAGCTTTTGATCCATTTTTTGTTAATATGGTTAAAGCGGGAGAAGTTTCTGGAAAACTTTCCGAAAATCTGGAAAATCTGGCTTTACACATGGAAAAGGAAAAGAATTTAAAAGATAAAGTGAGGGGCGCTGTGATATATCCGATTTTCATACTTGCTGTCTTCATAGTCATATTTTCAGCAATGGCGTTTTTTGTTATTCCGCAATTCGAAAAAGTTTTAGAAGTTCAATCAGGAGAGAAATTGCCAGGAATTACTTTAGTAGTTTTTGGAATGGCAAGATTTTTAAGGGAAAATTTCATAACTTTTTTTCTGATGCTTGCTTTTATTGTTTTGATTTTAATTCAAGCTTCAAAGACAAAAGACGGTAAAATGTTTTTAGATAAAAATTTGATTAAATTTCCTTTAGTCGGCGATCTTATAAAAAAAATTCAAATTTCGACTTTTGCCGAAAGTTTATCGACATTGATTTCCGCAGGATTGCCGATTTCTCAATCTTTGGAAATCACAGCTGATGTTGTTTCTAATGTTGTTTATAAAGATATTACTTTGGAAATGAGGGAAGAGGTAAGACGCGGGAGCCCGATGAGCGCAGTTCTTGTTTCTTATCCTGAGATAATTCCTCCTCTTTTGACTCAGATGGTTGTTGTTGGGGAGCGCACGGGAAATCTTGAGCAAGCTTTAACAAAGGTTGTAAATTTTTATCAGGAAGAAGTTTGGAGAACGACTGATAATTTGATTTCTTTGATTGAGCCTATATTAATTGTGGTTCTTGGTATCGCTGTTATGCTTTTCGCGGTTTCTGTGTTCTTTCCGATATTTTCGACGATGAATCAGATTTAATGGTTTTTCACAGAATGGCATTTTAAAAAAAATAGAAAATCTGCTATTATCAATTAGTTATAATAAAGGTCAAATTTAAAAAATAAAAAAGTCGTAAATTTAAATCACTTATAGAGCAACCCCGGTAGAGTAGCACTTCGCGCACTCAATGGGGTAATAATAAATTATTATGAACAAAAATAAAGGTTTTACATTAATTGAATTGTTAGTCGTTATTGCCATTATCGTTATTTTGGCATCAATAGTTTTGGTTGGAATCCAAAGCGCAACAAAGAAAGCAAAAGATGCGAGGATTACTGCAGATATCTCCCAAATTAGAACACAAGCAGAAATATTTTTTTCAACAAACAATACTTATACAGGAATGGATGCAAATGCTGAAATCACAAAATTATCACAAGATATTACAGCTCAAGGATCAAGTGCAACAATTAATGCCAGCGGGAATAACTATTGCGTCTATGCTCAATTAATCGAGCCAACAACAGTAACATATCAATGTGTTGATAGCGCAGGAAACGCAACAAGAACAATCAGCGTTTCAACATGCACAGAAACTTCGTGGACCTGCCAGTAATTAATGATTTTTTAAAAACCGCCCTCTTTTACAAAGGGCGGTTTTTTATTAAAATAAATCAATGATTGAATTATTATTTTTTTTCTTATTGGGCGCGATTATAGGATCGTTTTTGAATTGTATCATTTATCGTTTGGAAATTGATGAAAGTTTTACTAAAGGGAGATCGTATTGTCCAAAATGCAAACATGTTTTGGGATTTTTTGATTTATTGCCGATTTTCAGTTTTTTGGCCTTAGAAGGTAAATGTCGATATTGCAAACAAAAAATTTCTCCGCAGTATCCGATTATAGAATTTTTGACGGGAATGATTTTTATTCTGAATTTTTTGAATTTTTCAAACAATACTGTTCTTTTAATTTTTTCCTGCGTAATTTCAGCTTTTTTAGAAGTGATTTTTATTTATGATTTGAAACATTGCCTTGTACCTCTTGATTTTATTTATTGGGGGACAGGGATAACTTTTATTTTCCATATAATAAATTTTTATTTTATTTTCAAAGGGAATTCTCCTGTTAATATAGGAATTATTTATGGATTTTGGCTTTATGTCCGCCCTTATCTTTTGGGAGCGCTTCTGCCATTCTTGTTTTTCTTTATCCTGAATTTTATTTCACAAGGAAGATGGATGGGCTTAGGAGATTCAAAAATAGGATTTTTGTTAGGTTTAATTTTAGGATATCCTAACGTGTTAATAAGCTTGTTGTTAGCTGTTTTTTTAGGTGCTATAATGGGATTAATACTAATATTTTCAAAGCAAAAAGGATTAAAAAGTGAAATGCCTTTCGGTCCATTTTTGATTTTTGGTTTTTATTTAATGTTTTTTTTCGGAGAAATATTTATTGAAATTTATCACAATTTATTTTTATGGTAAATAAAAAATTCGAGAAAGCTTACACTATGGTTGAAATGATAACGGTGGTCGCGATTATCATGATTCTTTCAGCTGTTTTTGTTTCGCTTAATCAGCCTCAAAAGAAGTTCGCGCTGCAAAGAAATGTTTATTCTTTGTCAGCTGCCGCTAGAAGCATCCAGGAGATGTCGATGTCTATTTCTACTATAAAAATTAATGGAATCGATCGTGTTCCAGAAGGCGGGTATGGAATAGAATTGAATGCTGATACTGCTGATAATAAAAATAAAAAATATTATCTTTATTTTAATGATTCGCCTGATATGGCAAGCTTAATCTATAATTCCGGAGAGGCAGTTTTAAATTCTCCGATTGCGCTTACTGATAATGTTTTTATTTCAGATATTTCTGGAATAGATGAATCTGGAATCGATGTTAATGAAATTACCCAGTTAAATATTATTTATTATCCGCCGGATCCTAAAATTTTAATGTTTTATGGAGGCAATTCAGACAATGCGCTTAGAGAAGCGACTGTGACTTTGAAATTAGGAGATACAAAGTTTATAAGAAAAATTCGTTTCAATAAATTAGGATTAGTTTCTGTTGATCAGAAACAAGAAGTAGAGCCCTAGTGAAAGCCGGCGGGCAGTGTCAATTCCACTCCGCGGATTTCACGGAGCAAGCCCTAGTAAAATATCATTATTATTTAAAAAATGAAAAATAAAAATAAATTTCAAACCCTTCGACAAGCTCAGGGTCAACCAACCCTCCGACAGGCCTACAGCGAGCCTAATCGAACTGCGCGGAACCAAAAAGGTTTTACATTATTGGAAACAGTGGTCGCATTAGGGATTCTGGCATTAGGAATTGGCGGACTTTTTGTTTCCTTGCAAGATATTGAAATGAATTTCGGATATGCCAAGGGTTATATTGTCGCAGCATATTTAAATCAAGAAGCAATTGAATATTTGCGCAATATTAAAGATAGCAATGTTTATGAACCAGTTCCAGCCAATGAAACATATGATTCGGGGATTATTTATAATAACCCTGATTACTATGAAATTGATATTGCTGCGCAAGAAGACAGTCAATTAATATCTTTAAGTAATAATTCAGAAATTGAAAACCAATGTTTTTCTTCTGGGTTTAATACTAAAAATTGTTATGAATTAACAGCAATAAAAGATTTGAATATAAGAAGTTCAGCTCCTTATTATTTTTATGGAGGAGCAAATGATATGAAAGCTAATATGAAAAGAATTGTAAAGGTTGAAAAGGTTTCCGGGAATGATGGGGCAAATGATTATGAAACGATTAAAGCAGAATCAATTGTATTATTTAAAGTTAAAGAAAAGGTCTATGCCCATAAAGTAATTCATTTCATGTATGATAGATAATCCTTCGACAAGCTTCGTGGTGAGCTCGTCGAACCACTCAGGACAAGGTCCTTCGACAAGCTTCGTGGTGAGCTCGTCGAACCACTCAAGACAATTTCAAAAGGCATTTAGTTTGATAGAAATTGTAATTGTAGTAGCTATAACATCAGTGCTTCTAATTGTGACAATGCAAATATTATCTTCAGCAATAAGAATTGAATCGCGCACATTAGTTGCTCAAGCAATGTATGAGCAAGTTAATTATTTAATTGATTACATCAGTAAAGATATTAGAATGGCTGCTCGCGGGTCTATCACAGGAGATTGTAATAGGGGTGTCAAACAAAAAATTGGCATTTTAGCAGATGGGGGAATTGCTATAAAAGATCAAAGGAATAATTGCATGGAATATTCCTTAGCCATTGAACCAGCAAGTGAAACACAAGAAGAAGAGAAATATATTATTGCTAAAAGAACAGATTATAGTAATCTTGACCCAGACAATCCTTACCCAAATGCTCCGTATGTTTTGCCTTTGACATCAAAGGATTTTAAGGTCACTGATTTAAATTTTTCCGTCTTGCCCCAAACAACAGATTCAGCAGATGGAGCCCAGACTAAAGTTTTAATAAGTTTAGGAATTGAAAGCAAGAAATATAAAGATATTAAATTAAAAATACAAACTTTAGTATCAACAAGAAATAGAGATTAAAAAAATATGGCAACCCAAAACAGAAAATTTCAAAAATGCCCTTCGACAAGCTTCGTGGTGAGCTCGTCGAACCACTCAGGACAAGGTCCTTCGACAAGCTTCGTGGTGAGCTCGTCGAACCACTCAAGACCGAATAGAAAATTCCAAGATGGAGTTTCTTTATATTTTGTCGTTATTACCGTAATGATAATGCTTTCTTCGGTTATGGTTTTAAGCAATATTTTATATATCCGGACAAAAATGATTAAAGATGCAGGAGACTCGGTTATTGCTTTTTACGCTGCTGATTCGGGAATCGAAAAGTCTCTTTATTATAAAAATAATATTAAGAAAGCAGATCCAGACAATGGGTGGGCTGATCCATCAAACGGATATTATTTGATAAATGGACCAAGCTTGTATAGCACTGAGTCAGATCCTAATTATGGTTATAAATCTTTTTTCTCTAAGGCTGGGAATAATTTGAGGACATTAATTTCCATAGGAAAATTCGGAAAGATAAAAAGAGGAATTATCGTGAAATGGTAATATGGATAGGCAAGATGCAAAACAAAGGATTGAAAAATTAAAAGAAACAATTAATCATCATCGCTATTTATACCATGTTTTAGATAAGCAAGAGATAAGCGATGAAGCTTTGGATTCGTTAAAGCACGAATTATATAAATTAGAGCAAGATTTTCCTGAATTTGTAACCCTAGATTCACCGACTCAGCGGATTGGAGGAAAACCTTTAAAAGGTTTTAAGAAAGTTAAACACTTAAAGCAAATGGTTTCTCTGGAAGATATTTTTGATTCAGAGGAGCTTTTTGATTGGGAAAAATATCTGTATAGAATGGGAGCCAAGTCTGAAAGTTATTTTGCTGAATTAAAAGTTGATGGATTTGCTATTAGTCTGATTTATGAAAACGGGATTTTAAAGCAAGCTGTCACTAGGGGGGATGGAAAAATCGGGGAAGATGTGACGGAAAATATCAAAACTATCGAAAGCATTCCATTAAAATTACAAATTCATCCTAAAAATAATCATTCGAATAATACAGATTTTGATTTAAATAAGATTTTTGCCAGTCAAAAAATTTTAAATTCAAGGATAGAAGTAAGGGGCGAGGTTTATATGGATAAAAGAGAGTTTGACAGGATAAATAAACAAAGAGAGAAAGAAGGATTAGAAGCTTATGCTAATCCAAGAAATTTAGCGGCAGGGTCAATAAGACAGTTAGATCCTAAAATTGCAGCGTCAAGGAAATTAAGTTTTATGGCTTATGATTTGGTTTCTGGATTGGATTTAAAAACTCACCAGGAGAAACATTTTTCTTTAGAGCAACTTGGTTTTAGGACGGATTATGGTCTATCTTTCAAGAATTTAAAACAAGTTTGCGATTTTTGGGAAAAGATAGAAAAACAGAAAGATAAATTTAATTTTTTAATTGACGGGATAGTTGTGAATATTGATGATAATAAAATTTTTGAAGATCTTGGAATTGTAGGCAAGACTCCAAGAGGGGCAAGGGCATTGAAATTTTCTCCGAATCAGGCAAGTACTATAATAGAAGAGATAGAAATCCAAATAGGAAGAACAGGCGTGGCTACTCCAGTGGCCCATTTAAGACCTATGGTTTTAGGCGGAGTAAAAATAACTCGAGCTACTTTGCATAATATGGATCAGATAAAACGCTTAGGAGTAAAAATAGGCGATACTGTAATTGTGCAAAGAGCCGGAGATGTAATTCCGGCAGTAAGTCAAGTATTAAAAGAATTGCGTTCAGGAAAGGAGAAAGAATTTAAAATGCCTGAATATTGCCCAGTTTGCGGAAAGAAATTGGAAAGACAGGGAGATGATGTCGCTTATAGATGTATAAACAAAGAATGTCCGGCTGTCCATCGAGAGAAATTATATCATTTTGTTTCTAAGAAAGCTTTTGATATTGATGGTTTAGGGCCTGAGATAATAGATGCGTTAGTTGAGAATAATTTAATTAGGCGCGCTTATGATATTTTTGGATTGAAAAAAGAAGATTTAGTTGGATTAGAAAGGTTCGCTGAGAAATCATCACAAAATTTGATTGATTCAATCGAGAAAAGCAGGAAAATAACATTGGATAAATTTATTTATTCATTGGGAATAAGACATGTAGGAGAGGAAACTTCTGTTGATCTTGCTAATCGTTTTAAGAATATAAAAAATTTGCAAAATGCAGATATTGGAGAGCTTATGCAGATAAGGGATATTGGACCGAAATCAGCTGAGAGTATAAGAGAATGGTTTTTGGCTAAAGAGAATATTGATTTAATTGATAAATTATTGGAAAATGGAGTATTGATTTTAAATCCTAAAAAGATAGAAAATAAACTTAATGGTAAGATTTTTGTGATAACTGGAACAATGGAGTCTCTTTCCAGGGAAGAAGCTAAAAATAGAATCATTTTATTAGGAGGAAAAGTGGCAAATTCTATTAGCAAAAATACTGATTATTTGGTGCTTGGCGAGAATCCGGGAAGCAAATTGCAAGATGCTAAAAAACTTGGCATAAAAATCATATCGCAAAAAGAATTATTAAAAATTTTGGCAAAATGATTTTCAACAATTTTACTCAACATATTAAAAAAATGGATTGGGTGATGAATATCGCCGTTTTTATCTTAGTGGGGATAGGTCTGGCTTCGTTATTTTCTATTTCTTATTCAAGAGGAAGTTTTCCAGGGAATAATTTTTTCGAATTCTATCAATCTTATTTTGGAAAGCAATTGTTTTTCTTTATATTAGGAATTTTTTTAATGATAGTTATGTCTTTTTTTGATTGGCGGGCTTTTAAGAATCATTCCAATCTTATTTTGTTGATGTACGGCATATGTATAATAACATTGCTCGGACTTTTAATTTTTGTGAAGCCTATTAGAGGGATAAGGAGTTGGTACAGCATAGCTGGCTTTACTTTTAATCCAATAGAAATGACAAAAATCGTTTTAGTGATATTGTTGGCTAAATATTTCTCTTTTAGACATGCTGAAATGTATAATTTTTCTCATATTTTAGTTTCGGGAGTTTATGTAGCAATACCCTCATTATTAATGTTTTTACAGCCTGATTTTGGATCTGTTCTTGTTATTTTATTGCTTTGGGTTGGGATTTTGTTTGTTTCCGGAATTAAGATAAGGCATTTTTTTGTTTTGCTGTTGGCAGGGGCGGTTCTATTCGGCGCTGGCTGGAATTTTTTTCTTAAGGATTATCAAAAGCAGAGAATAGTCACATTCGTTAATCCTGAGCAAGATGTATTAGATTCTGGTTGGAATCAAATGCAATCACAAATTGCTATTGGTTCCGGGGGCATGTGGGGGAAAGGGCTTTTAAAAGGCCCTCAAGTTCAGCTTAAATTTTTGCCAGAACCCCAGACTGATTTTATTTTTGCTTCTATTGCTGAAGAAATGGGTTTGGCAGGAGTAATAGTTTTAATAGGCGCAATGCTTGTGATGCTTTCCAGGACGGTGAGAATAGCGATAATGGCGCCAGATAATTTTTCAAAATTCTTTGTGGCTGGGTTCATAATAATATTTTTTGCTCAAAGCTTCATAAATATGGCTATGAATTTAAGATTATTCCCTATAGTGGGAATACCTTTACCATTAGTAAGCTATGGAGGAAGTAATCTTATTTTTTCATTCTTGGCTTTAGGAATAGTGCAGGCGATAAAAATAAGCGAAAGAACATAAAATAAAAATTTTCAATACTTTAATTCTGAATGGCTTGCCTCGTTAATCCGCTGTCGCGTCTAACAGGACGAGAGCGTCTGTAGGGAAATATATCAAAGCGCTCTTGACTATTTTTTTAAAAAGTTATAATATCTTGTTGACGTATATTTTCGCGAAAAACCTCATATTATCAAGACGAGATTTTTTGTATACTATTCGTATACTAAAATTATTTTTTAATATTATATAATATTCTGGGTTATATTTTTATAAATAATTAAAATTCAATAACATCGCCCCTTAAAAGGTGATTTTTGTCTTTTTGTTTTGCGTATGAAAAAAATCAAAATCAAGAGTTTCAATAAATCTAAAGTAGACTCTAAGCTTCCTTATTTCCTCCAAAGTCAGAAATATGCTTGGGAAAAGTTTTGGCAAGAAGATTTGAAGAATCTTCTTGAAGAATCATCCCCAATAAGAGATTATACTGGAAAAGAATTCGAGCTTTGGTTCTTGGATTACAAATTAGGAGAACCTAATTATCCCAATGATTTAGAAGCTAAAAATAATGATGATTCATACACAGCTCCTCTTAAAGTCAAGGTAAAATTGATTAATTTAAAGACAAAAGAAGAAAAAACCCAAGAAGTTTTCTTAACTAATTTTCCTTTGATGACAGAAAGGGGAACTTTTTTGATAAATGGAGTGGAGAGAGTCGTAGTTTCCCAGCTTATTAGATCTCCTGGAGTATTTTTTACGGCAAGAGTTTCTAACGGAAAAAAATTATTTTCAGCTAAAATAATTCCATACAGAGGTTCATGGCTTGAATTCGATACTGATGCTAATGGATTTATTGGAGTTAAAATAGATAGAAAAAGAAGGGTAGCCGCAACTACATTATTGCGTGTTTTTGGCGTTGATACAGATTCAAAGATTAGACAAACATTTAAAGATGTAGATATTGATCCTGATTTTCCATATATTGAAAAGACTATTCAAAGAGATCCTGCTAAAAATCAAGAAGAAGCAGGTTTGGAAATTTATTCTAGATTAAGACCAGGAGACATGGCTAATGCTGAAGCAGCATTAGAATTTTTAGGAAACATGTTTTTCAATTTCAATCGCTATGATCTTTCAAAAGTTGGGAGATGGAAAACAAATCAAAGACTTCCTGAAATCGCAGAAGAAAAGAAGGTTAAAACAATCACGACTAAAGAAAGAGTTTTAACAAAAGAAGATGTTGTTGCAACATTAAGAGAAATTATTAGATTAAATAATAATCCTGATGCTCAAGCAGATCAGATTGATCACTTAGGAAATAGAAGAGTAAGAACATTTACCGAGCTTTTGCTTAACAGCTTAAAAATCGGAATGATGAGGCTTGAAAGAAATATCAAAGATTCAATGTCAACTGTTGAATCAGAAGAATTAAATCCTGTCCAATTGATAAATCAAAGACCAATAATGGCATCAGTAAGAACTTTTTTCTCATCAAGTCAGTTGGCTCAATTCATGGATCAAACAAATCCATTATCAGAGCTTGAACATAAAAGAGAAGTAATTTCTACTGGTCCTGGAGGATTAGTTAGAAAGAGAGCAGGATTTGAAGTCAGAGATGTGCAACCTTCTCACTATGGAAGAATTTGCCCAATCCAAACTCCAGACGGCCCTAATGTCGGTTTAATCGGACATATTGCTTGTTATGGAAGAATTAATGACTATGGATTTTTAGAAACTCCTTATATTAAAGTTGAAGATGGAAAAATTACCAGCAAAGTTGAATATTTAGACGCTTATTCTGAAGAGAGAAATAATATTGCTCCAGCTGATATTTTAATTGATGACAATGGAAAAATAATTGAAAAAGTTGTTGAAGCTAGAATTAAAGGAAAGCCCGGAATGATTGAAAAGGAAGAAATTGATTATATCGATGTTTCTCCAAACCAAACAATTTCAGTGGCTGCTTCATTAATACCATTTTTGCAAAATGATGACGCAAAAAGAGCGTCAATGGGTTCTAACATGCAAAGACAGGCTGTTCCATTAATAAAGCCTGACATTCCTTTAGTTGGAACTGGATTAGAAGAAAAAGTGGCAAGAGATTCAGGCCAAGTTGTTTTAGCTGAATTTGACGGAATTGTTGAATCAGTTGATGCGGCTCATATTAAAATTAAGCCGGCTGAAACAGAAATAGGAGCAAAAACAAAAACATATAATTTAAGAACTTTTGTAAGGACAAACCAATATACATGTTTTCATCAAAGGCCATTGGTTAAAAAAGGACAAAAAGTTAAGAAAGGAGATATCATTTCAGATGGAGGATCGACTAAGGATGGACAATTGGCATTAGGTAAAAATCTTTTAGTGGCATTTGTGCCATGGAGAGGATGGAACTATGAAGATGCTATCGTCATTTCAGAAAGATTGGTTCAAGAAGATGAATTTTCATCAATCCATGTTGAAAGTTTTAATTGTGATGTAAGAGAAACAAAATTAGGTCCAGAAATTACAACTGCTGATATTCCAAATGTTTCAGAAGAGAAATTAAAAGATTTAGATGAAGAAGGAATAATTCGCGTTGGAGCTGAAGTTGGACCAAATGATATTTTAGTTGGAAAAATTTCTCCAAAAGGGGAAAGAGATTTAACTCCTGAAGAAGAATTAGTTCAAGCAATCTTTGGGGAAAAAGCCAGAGATGTAAAAGATACTTCTTTGATGATGGAACATGGAAAGAAAGGGAGAGTTGTTGATGTGAAAATTTTTGAAAGAGCGAAAGGTTTTAAACTTGATCCCGGAGTAATAAAAAGAATAAAAATTGAAGTTGCTCAATTGAGGAAAATTGGAGCTGGAGACAAATTAGCTGGAAGACATGGGAATAAGGGTGTTATTTCGACTGTTCTGCCTGTTGAAGAAATGCCTTATTTGGAAGATGGTACTCCAGTTGATATTGTCTTGAATCCTTTAGGTATAATTTCAAGGTTGAACATCGGACAGATTTTGGAGACTCACTTAGGATTGGCTGCAAAGAAATTAGGATATGTTTCTTATTCTCCTTCATTATCTGGAGCTAAAGAAATAGATATTAAGAAAGAATTAAAAGAAGCTGGTTGCCCTGAAGATGGAAAATTAGTGCTTTATGACGGAAAGACATCTGAACCTTTCCCTGAAAAATGCACTGTCGGCTACATGTATGTTTTAAAGCTCAATCATATGGTAGAAGATAAGCTTCATATGAGGTCTATCGGCACATATTCATTGATAACCCAGCAACCTTTGGGAGGAAAATCGCAATTTGGAGGTCAGAGATTTGGAGAAATGGAAGTCTGGGCATTGGAAGGTTATGGAGCTGCATATACTTTGCAGGAAATGTTAACTATTAAATCAGATGATGTTGTAGGTAGAGGCGCTACTTATAATGCCATTTTGAGGAATGAAGAAATTAAAAATCCAAATATTCCGGCGTCATTTAATTTGCTTATGAGCGAATTAAAATCTTTGGCGCTTGACGTCGAAATAAAAGGAAAAATTATCAAAGAACAATAAATCCTATGTTTGTTGCTGATATAAAATCAATAAAAGTAAAATTAGCTTCGCCCCAGGACATAACTGGCTGGTGTAATGGTGAAGTTAAAAAGCCTGAAACAATAAATTACAGGACTCAGAGGCCTGAAAAGGATGGTTTGTTCTGTGAAAAGATTTTTGGTCCTGTTAAGGATTACCGTTGCGCTTGCGGGAAATACAGAGGAATAAGATACAAAGGGCAAGTTTGCGATAGATGCGGAGTCGAAATAACATCTGCCACTGTCAGAAGAGATAGAATGGGCTATATCAAATTAGCCGCTCCGGTTTCACATATTTGGTTTTTAAGATCTATTCCTTCGATTATGGGAATGGTTTTAAATATCCCGCAGCAAAGCTTGGAAAAAGTAGTTTATTTTGCCGGATATATAGTCACTGAATGTAGAGAAGATGAAAAGAAAAAAGTTTTGAAAGAAATTGAAGAAGAATTCCAGAATAAATTAAAAGAATTTCAAAACAGCGCTAAAGAATCAAAGCTTTCAAAAAAAGATCAGGAATCATTTTTGTTTGAATTAAAAGAAGCAAAAGACAAGGCTTTGAATGAATTGAAATCAATCGAATTATTTAAAGTTTTTTCAGAAAAGCAATATTCCCATCTTGCGATGAAATATGGAGAAGTTTTTGAAGCAGGAACAGGAGCGGAAGTTCTAAGAAAGCTTTTTGAAAAAGTTGATTTGAAAAATTTAGTTAAGAATTTAGAGAAAAAAATTGAAGAAATGGAAGGCGCTGATAAGAAAAAAGCGCTTTTGAGATTGAGAATTTTGAGAGGAATGGCAAAAAATGGAGTAAGACCAGAATGGATGTTTATGACTGTTCTTCCAGTTCTACCTCCAAGCTTGAGGCCTATGGTTCAGCTCGATGGAGAAAGATATGCTTCTTCAGATTTAAATGATTTGTATAGAAGAGTCATTAATAGAAATAATAGATTGAAATATCTTTTAGAAATTGATGCTCCAGAAGTTATTGTTAGAAACGAAAAAAGAATGTTGCAGGAAGCGGTTGATGCTTTGATTGATAATGGAATGAGGAAATCTCAGACAACAACAATGGCGACAACAGGTGGAAAGAGGAATCTCAAATCATTGTCAGATATGCTTAAAGGAAAGAAAGGAAGATTTAGACAGAATTTGCTTGGTAAAAGAGTTGATTACTCGGGAAGGTCTGTTATTGCATCAGGACCTAATTTAGCCATGAATTATTGCGGTCTTCCAAAAACAATGGCTTTGGAATTATTCAAGCCTTTTGTTATTGCAAAACTTTTGGAAAAAGGGATTGCTTATAATATTAGAGGTGCTTCAAGATTGATTGAAGATAAGACCGAAGATATTTGGGAAGCATTAGAAGAAGTCGTGGCTAATAAAGTTGTTTTAATAAATAGAGCTCCGACATTGCATAGGTTAAGCGTCCAGGGATTTTATCCTATTTTAATTGAAGACAAAGTTATTAGGATTCATCCTTTGGTCTGCGAGGCTTTTAACGCTGACTTTGACGGAGACCAAATGGCTGTTCATTTACCATTGTCGACGAAAGCTCAGCAAGAAGCTAGAGAATTGATGCTTTCCGGAAATAATTTGTTAAAACCAGCTACTGGAAAACCAGTAATTAATTTACGTTTGGAAATGGTTTTGGGTTGTTATTGGCTTACTTCGATAAAAGAAAAGGCTAAAGGAGAAGGAAAGATTTTTGCATCGAAAAATGAAGCGATATTGGCTTATGATTCGAATATCGTTGATTTGAGAGCTAAAATAAAAGTGAGAATTGATAAAGATATTATTGAAACAACTGTTGGAAGAATATTATTCAACAATGCTTTGCCAGAAGGTTACAAATTTTTTAATGATACAGCTGATAAGGGAAAAATAACTAAATTGACAGGAGATATCATTCATCATTTTGATAATGAAACAGCGAACAAGACGATTGATAAGATGAAGAATCTTGGATTCGAATATGCTACATTATCAGGAACAAGCTGGGGTATGGATGATTTAATTTTGCCTAAAGAAAAATCAGAAATGATAGCTCAAGCGGAAAAGAAAGTTGAACAAATAGAAGATTTTTATCAGAAAGGATTATTGTCTCCAGAAGAAAAGAGTGTTCAAATAATTCAAGTTTGGCAAGAGACTAAAGATGAATTAGAGCATAAAATACCAGGATTGCTTCCTAAAGATGGTCCAGTGTGGACAATAGTCGATTCAGGATCGAGAGGAAGCTGGGCTCAGCCAGTACAGATGGCTGGTATGAAAGGCTTGGTTATCAATGCCTTAGGTCAGACAATGGAATTGCCTGTTAAAAGTTCTTTCAAGGAAGGATTGAAAGTTTTGGAATATTTTATTTCTACTCATGGAGCGAGAAAAGGAACTTCTGATACTGCTTTAAGAACTGCTGCGGCTGGATATTTAACAAGAAGACTCGTTGATGTCGGACATGGAATTTTAATTCGCGAAGAAGATTGCCAGGATAAAACAGGCACAATATTATACAAAAAAGACAGTGATTCTATAAATCAAGATTTTAAATACAAAATTATTGGAAGGATTTGTCTTGAAGATGTTCCAGGAGTTATTAAATCTGGACAAATGATAGGAATGGAAGAAGCGGCTAAAATCGTTGAGAAAGGAATTGAGAAACTTACTGTAAGAACTCCTCTTTCTTGCAAATGCACAAAAGGAATTTGTCAGAAGTGCTATGGATGGGATCTTGGAAATAACAAAATGATAGGTATCGGACAAGCAGTAGGAATCGTTGCCGCTCAGGCAATCGGAGAACCTGGAACCCAGCTTACACTTAAGACATTCCATAGCGGAGGTGTTGCCGGAGTTTCTGATATTACTCAAGGTTTGCCTAGAGTTGAAGAAATCCTTGAAGGAAGGATTCCGAAAGGAAAAGCAGTTTTATCTACTGTTCAAGGAGTTGTTAAAGAAATTGTCGCATCAGAGAAGCAGAAAATTATCAGAATCAAGCCTGAGAAAAAAGATGATCTTATTGAATTTGAAATTCCTTCGCATAGAGGAGTTTGGGTGCAGAAAGGAGATGTAATTGAAAAAGGACAGCAACTTTGCGAAGGAAGTATTGATTTTAAAGAGTTATTCAAGCTGACAGGAAAAGAAACAACATTAAAAGCGATTATAAAAGAAATTCAGTCAATTTATGTTTCTCAAGGTGTGAACATTCATGATAAGCATGTTGAAATAATTATCGGACAAATGTTTGCCAGAGTTAAGATAAAAGATCCTGATAATTCAGAATTCTCAATAGGAGAAGTTATCGACGAGAAAGTCTTAATTGAGATTAATAAACAGAGGAGAAAGGATAAAGAGAAAGAAATCAAATATGATGATTTATTCCTTGGAATTTCAGCAGTATCTCTGACTTCAGGAAGCTGGTTGTCGTCAGCATCATTTGAACAGACATCGAGAGTTTTGATTCGCGCAGCAATCGATGGAAGAGAAGATAAGCTTGAGGGATTGAAAGAAAATGTTATTATCGGAAAATTGATTCCAGCTGGAACAGCTTATGATATTCAGCCTGAAGATTCGCAAGACACAGATGACTAAGAATGAAAAAGTTTTTTGTAAAACCGCCTGGGCAATAATGCTCAGGCGGTTTGCTTATGAAGCATTAAGATATTTTAGAGATGAAAAATAATAAATACGAGAAAAAAATCGATGACGAGATTGATTTGCATGGATATTTCGTTGATGAAGCCATCAGATTGCTTTATGATTTTATTGAACAAAGCAAGAAGAAAGGATTTAAGACAATACGAGTTATAACCGGGAAGGGGAGTCATTCGCAAGACGGGCAATCACCTTTAAGAGATGCAGCCATTGCTTATTTAGAAGACAAATATGAATGGGTTTTTGATAAAAGTTCTATTGGTCCTAATAGCGGCGCTTTGATAATAAAAATTTGATTTTTTATATTTAGAATAACAACAAAATAAACGGCTAAATGAACTTAGCCGTTTATTTTGTTATAAGTAAAGGGTTTCCAGCGAAACGGCTAAATGGCTAAGTAAGATATTTAGCCGTTTAATAGACAAAAAAACAGGAGGATTATCCTCCTGTTTTTTATTTTTTACATTCACATTCTTTGCTGAGCATATTTTTTTTGATCCAGAAATCTATTTCTGATTTTGCTTTTTCAAATGATTGATCGCCTGTGATTATAATAGTGCTTTTTTCGGAAAAATGGACATTGGGCATGTCTTTTAAGACAATTTGTTGCCATCCGTTTATCAAGTTCTGCTTTATCATCATTTTGCCTTTATAGCAGATTGACTCTGATTGAATTTTTCCGATTGTCGCAATGAAAGCTTTTAAAAAATTAATTTTTCCTGAAATTAATTTTTTATCAAGACTATCAAGATAATCGCAGTTATCAATGATGATTTTTTTCACTTCTTGAGCATTCAAGTTCTGATTTATTCCCCAAATATAAGCTGCTAAGGCAGAAACAATCGGAGCTGAAGCAGATGTTCCGCTATGCGCTGCGCGTTTATTCCTTGTTGTCGGTCCCTCTATTAACACTCCTGGCGCGGCAATATCTACAGTTTTCTCTCCGTAATTAGAGAATTCTGCCAGATCGTCAGAATCATCTAAAGCTGCAACTGATATTATGCAATCATAAGAATAAGAGGCTGGATATTTGGGATTTTCATCATTATCATTTGAATCATTTCCTGCTGCAATTACCAATAATCCTCCAAAATCTTGATAAAGCTGGATTGCTGATCTTATTTCCGGAGACGAGATATCAGGATCCTGGAAAGCAATGCTAGCGTTGAGAATTTTAATATTCTGTTTAATGGCAAATTTTATTGCAGCTGTAAACATGCTTGGATTATAGCTGTCTTTTATAATTTGCAGTCCGGCTATTTTTGCGTTAGGAGCCATTTGGGCTATTATCCCAGCTACAAAAGTTCCATGAGGATTACCAGACATAGGATCATTGTCTGGGCTTGTAAAATCATATCCATGATTTGGATAATTTTTACCTCCATCCCATAAATGGCCTGAGAGATCACAATGATTATAATCAAGGCCAGTATCTAAAATTCCGACAATCACATCTTTGGGAATGTGATAATATGGGTGGGCAATAGCATCGCATTG
>Ga0116184_10000440_pt1 | contig 48216 bp, 30 predicted proteins | sample AD_JPNNA5_MetaG_FD_89886 | JGI IMG/M metagenome (GOLD analysis project Ga0116184, IMG submission 89886) | Active sludge microbial communities of municipal wastewater-treating anaerobic digesters from Japan - AD_JPNNA5_MetaG | ecosystem: Engineered > Bioreactor > Anaerobic > Digestate | place... | reverse complement strand
GGGCTGGCCGCCTTCGCCGGCGACGGGAATTTCATCCCGACTCCGGCCGAAGCCGCGGGATACCGGGAGTACACGCGGAACGAATCCGTCGCCGCTTTTTTAAGCGAGCTGGCCGCCCGGGCGCCCGCCCTCCGCGTCTCGGCCGTCGGGAGATCCTTGCCCACGGAAGCCTGCGGGGCGATGGATCTCTTCCTGGCCGTCCTGGCCGAAAAGCCCGCGGCCGCGCCGGCGGAGCTCGACCGGACGAAACCGACGGTTCTCATCACCGCCGCCCAGCACGGCAACGAGCAATCGGCCAAGGAAGCGGCTCTCCGGCTGGTGCGGGACCTGGCCGCGGGCGAGCTGTCCCCCCTCCTCGAGCGCCTCAACGTCCTGGTCATGCCCCAAACCAATCCCTGCGGCAATCTCCGGAACGTCCGGGGAAACGAGCTCGGCCTGGACATGAACCGCGATCATGTCAAGCTGGAAACGGAGGGGGTTCGGGCCATCCACCGCGTCTTCCGGGACTGGATGCCCGAGGTGACGATCGACGTCCACGAAAAGGGAGATGACTATTACCGGATCTCGATCGGCTGCGTCTCGAACGCGAACATCGATGCGGGTCTCCAGGACTTCTCCCGCAATACCCTCCTGGCTGAGACCGGCCGGGCCCTGGAAAAACGGAAGGTCACGTTCCATGAATACCTGGTCACGGAGGAACTCGGGGTCGACACCTCGTCCGGCTCGGCCCGGGCGGCGGAACGCCCGGCGGCCCGCGAGGAGATGAAGCGCTACTCGACGACCGACCTCAACGACGGCCGCAACAGCCTGGGGATTTTCGAAACCCTCTCGTTCATCCAGGAGGGCGCGTCCCGCCATGACCTGGAAACCCTCCAGCCGCGGACGGACTGGCAATACGACGGCCTGCGGGCCTTCCTCGAATCGGCGGCCGGCCATGCCCCGGAAATCCTGGAACTGGTCCGGAGCCGGAGGGCGCGTCTGCTCGAACGGGCCGCCGGGCGGCTGCCCGGAGACGACGTCCGTCTCCGGATGAAGTACGTCCGCGATCCCGCCGTTCCCGAGCTCCGCCTCAAGCGGTTCGACCGGGAAGGGCCGCCCGTCCGCGGCGTTCTCCGGGTCGATAAAAAAGCGGGCGAGGCGGTGACTTTCGCCGATCTCCTCCCGCCGCTGGAACCAGGCGGCGCCGCCGTCGTCGACGAGATCGTCAAGAACTGGTTCCCTCTTGTCGAGTCGACTCTCGGCGTTTCCCGCCCGGCCGGTTATCTTTTCGAGGGCGGCCGCCCGGAGATCGCCGAGACGCTGCGGGCCCTCGGAGTCGAGGTCGGGATGTTCGCCCGGGACGTTCTCGTCGAGGCCGAAGTCTATGAGGTCGAGTCGATCATCCCGGCCCGGTTCGATTACGACCCCCCGGAACGGATCGATGTCGCGGCCAAAGCCGCCCGCCTCCCGGTCCGGAAGGGCGATTTCTATGTCTCCTGCGTCCAGCCGGCGGCTCATCTCGTTCCCTGCCTTCTGGAGCCCCAGTCCGACTACGGCTTCATCCGGTACGGGAAATTCAAGCTGATCCCCGAGGCCGGAGGGCTTTACGAGATCCGCCGGTACGCCGGGAAAGAAGACCTTCCGGTTGTTCCCTACCGGCCTTGGCGGCCTTAGCCGCTAGCCCCAGAGGCTCCGCGGGTATTCCCCGGCGGCGATCAGACTCTCGAGGGAGGCCATCACGGCCGGCCGGTCCGCCTTGTAGGTCACGCCGAACCAACGGGCGGTCGTCGGGAGAACCAGGCAATCGGCCAGGCCGTCCTCGATCATCCGGTTGACGACGAGGGGGATGAAGAACTCGGCTTTCGGATCGTTCCGCCGCTCCTCCAGGAACCGGACGAACTCCGTCCGGGCGAACTGGAAATAGGTCGGGGTGAATCCCCAGAAATTCATCGACACGGTCCGTCCCTCGCCCAGGGAGATGTGGCGGCCGGAGGGATCCTCGAAAACGATCCCGAACTTGCTCCGGATGATCCGGGTCCGCTCGACGATGCCGGTCAGGAACCCGGCCGGATTCACCTCGCAGACGCCCCGGGCGACGGCCCCGTAATCCGACAGGGTCGCGTCGAGGTCGTACCCGACGACGGCGTAGCGGGATTCGGCGGCCCCGACGTCGGAGAGAAAGGCGGCCATTTTCTGAAAGGCATCCCGGCCGTAAAAATCGTCGGCGTTGATGACGCCGAACGGCTCGCGGATCTTGGACGCGGCCGCCAGAACGGCATGGGACGTCCCCCAAGGCTTGGTCCGCTCAGGGGGAACGGTAAATCCCGACGGCAGGTCGTCGATCGCCTGGAAGGCGCAATCCGCTTCCATCCGGCCCTCGAGCTTCTTGAGGATGACGTCCCGGAAATCCTGTTCCATGCTCTTCTGGATGATGAAAACGCACCGGCCGAATCCCGACCGGAGGGCGTCGAACAGCGAATAATCCATCAGCGTCTCGCCTGAGGGGCCGACGGGATCGACCTGTTTCAGGCTGCCGTAACGGCTTCCGATTCCGGCGGCCAGGATCACCAGGGCGGGCTTCATCATCGGGTCCTCCTGAATGATCCTTATTATCATAAAGGCGATCCGAGTTCCACCTTCGGCCGCGGCCGGAATTCGGCAACGTAACGGGGGTGTTTTACGTATATATCAGCAGAGGCCGGGAACAAGGACGTTGACAACCTGTAAGTCGCATGGTAAGTGATGGATATGCTTCTCAAATGCCCTTCCTGCCAGGCGGATAACCAGCCCGACAGCCGGTTCTGCTCCCGCTGCGCGACTCCCCTGCCCCAGGAAGCGCCCTCCGATTCGGACGGCCTCACCAGGACGATGATCGCCTCGATCGACCGCCTGGAGCGCGGAATCCTCTTCGCCGGCCGGTACGAAATCATCGAGGAGATCGGCCGGGGCGGCATGGGCCGGGTTTACCGGGCCTATGACCGCCAGCTGAAGGAAGACGTCGCCCTCAAGCTTTTGAAGCCGGAAATCAGCTTCAACGAAAAAGCCGTCGAACGCTTCCGCAACGAGCTCAAGTTCGCCCGCCGGATCGCCCATCCCCGCGTCTGCCGGATGTACGACTTGGGTGAATCCGGGCTGGCCCATTATTTGACCATGGAATATGTCGAAGGCGAGGACCTGAAAGCCTTCATCCGCCGCTCCGATCACCTGACGACGGCCAAGGCCCTGGACATCGGCCGGCAGATCGCCGAGGGCCTGGAGGAAGCCCACCGCTTGGGGGTCGTCCATCGAGACCTCAAGCCCCAAAACGTGATGATCGACCGCGAGGGCAAGGCGAAAATCATGGATTTCGGGCTGGCCCGAATCTCCGAAACCGAGGGGTTGACGGGATCCGGACTCATGCTCGGAACTCCGGAATACATGTCCCCCGAACAGGTCGACCTCAAGGACGTCGACGGCCGGGTCGACATTTACGCCCTGGGCATCATCCTTTACGAGATGGTCACCGGGCATGTCCCGTTTAAGGGCGAAACACCTTTGGCCGTCGCCTTGAAACAGAAAAACGAAAAAGCCCGTGACGTCCGGGAATCGAATCCGCTCGTGCCGGATACGCTGATCTCGGTGATCCTGAAATGCCTGGAAAAGGATCCGGGCCGCCGCTATCAGACCGCGGCGGAGACGTCCGAAGCCCTTCTGGAGGTCGAGCGAGGATTGTCCTCGGCCGTCCTGGAGATCTCCAAGACCGCGACCCGCGGCTCAAGCGCGCACCTCCGCCCCCGGCGGATCAAGCGGGCGGTCGCCGTTTCGGCGGCCTTGGCCGTTTTAGCCGCGGCGATCGCCGCTGTCGTATTCCTGACCGGAAAACGGAATCCGGCCCCATCGGCCCGGCACTCCTCGATCGTCCCGACCCTCGAAGGCGCCGAGGAGGAGTCCGTCCGTACCGGCCGGGCGCTTCTCGGCATTCTCGGTTCCAAGGATCCCGAAAACGTGAAGGCCGTGGAAAAGACGCTCAAGGAAATGCGCCGATACCTGCCGGAAAGCGGTCCGAGCGTGGAAGCCTGGAAACAAGCCCAGGAGAAATTTGAGCGGAGCCGGGCCGGGGATCCGGCCTCGGCCGGCGCTCCTGAAATCGGCGGCGAAATGCAGCAGTTGATGGCCGTCATCTCCGAACGAGAATCCGCCCGCCGGTCCCGGGATTCCATGATCCTGGTGAAAACCGGCCTCCGAGGCTGGTCGGCCGACAACAACTTCCTTTTCCGGCTGGCCCAGTTCGAGGAACGCAACGCCGACGACGCTTTCGCCAAGAATGATTACGCCGGGTCCCGGGCCCTCTACCGGCTTCTGGAACGGATCTACCTGGCCGTTCCCAACGGCAAGACCGCGGCCCGCGGCGTCGTCGCCCTCCGGGAAATCGTTAAGAGCCTGAAAACCGAGGCCGCGGTCGTTCCCGAGGCAAAAATCGACTCCTGGCTGGCCTCCTCCGCCCGGGAGATCGCGGCCGAGGCCGAATCATTCGCCTCCAAGGGCGACCTCGAGAACGCCTGCGGAGCGTTCACCCGGGCCGCCTTTTTGCTTCAAAAAATCCGCGACACGGGCTGAAGCGCCATCAACGCTTGATCCAAGCCGAGCGCCAAAAAGTCCTGGCGCGCACGTCCCCGGAGCGGGGCCGAAGCGCGGAAGTTATGACGGCCGGAGCGAACATCGTCCGGATTAGGCTTTTCTCGATGCTTGCTTGGGAAGCCGGCTCGGAAGAAGCCGGCCGAGCGAAGATGTTTGAGCGTCCCGCGCCTTGAACCGTTAAAAGGTCTTCCGGGACGCGAGTTCTTCGCCGCCAAGCCAGGCCGATCGAGAAAAGCCGTCAAGATCCGGACGCGTGAGCGGAGGCCGTTATAACCCCGCAATATTTTCTCCCACCGCCGCGTCTTGGGATTTCGGCGGAGCGGGACCGAAATCCAGCCCCGCTCCGCCTGATTTCCATTTTACTTCCGGTTGCCGCGGATCGGATACGGCGGCCGGACCGGCTTCTTGGCCGGCGATTTGGCCAGCTCCTCCATCACGATGGCGATCGCCCGCTCGAGCTGCGGATCGCCGCCGGCGGCGACCGCGGCCGGATCCTGTTCAACCTCGACATCCGGCGGCACGCCCTCGTTTTCGACGATCCAGCCGTCCTCCGTCCAGATGGCCAGGTTGGGCGCGGTGACATAGCCGCCGTCCATCAGGACGGGGAAGCCGAGCGTCCCGACCAGGCCGCCCCAGGTGCGTTTCCCGACCAGCGGGCCGATTTTAAACTTGCGGAACATCCACGGCAGGAGGTCTCCCCCCGACCCGGCGGTTTCATCGATCAACATGACCTTGGGGCCTTGGATCGAAGCCCCCGGCGCTTTCATGTCGGCGCCGTGCCGCATGTTCCAATAGCTGATCTCCGGCCGGCGCAGATGATCGATGTAATAATCGGCGATCAAGCCGCCGCCGTTGAACCGCTCATCGACGATGACCGCCTCCTTGTCGGCCTGGGGATAGAAATACCTCTTGAAATAAGCGAATCCCTGGTACGACGTGTTGGGGACATAGACATAGGCGACCCGGCCGCCGGTGGCTTTCTCCACCTTCTTCAGGTTGCCTTCCACCCAGTCGCGGTTGCGGAGGGCCAGCTCGTTTTCGATCGGCACCGCCCGGACGGTCCTGGCTCCCCGGCCGTCGGGAAGCGGCCCGACCTTCAGCTCGACGAACTTGCCGGCTTTGTTCTCGAACAAGGCGAAGAGATTATCCGCCGGAGCCCGCAGCTCCCGGCCGTCGACGGCCAGGAGGTAATCCCCCTCGGCCACGTTCAGGCCGGGCTCGGTCAGGGGCGATCGCAGGTCGGGATTCCAGTTCAATCCCCCATAAATTCTCTTGATCCGGTACCGGCCGTTTTCAACGGCATAATCCGCCCCGAGGAGTCCGCCCGGAACGGCCCGGTTCGCGGCCAAAAAATCCCCGCCGCCGACCCGGTGGTGGCCGACGCCGAGCTCCGAGCACATCCACTGGATCAGCCGGTTGAGATCGGCCCGGCAGGACAAGTCCGGCAAAAACACTTCGTATTTTTTCCGCATGGCCTCCCAGTCGGCCCCGTGCATGTTGTCGGCATAGAAGTAATCCCGGTTGATCCTCCAGGCCTCGGCGAAGATCTGGGCCCATTCCTCTTCCGGAACGACCGGGACGCCGATCTCCCCGACTTGAAGCTGTCCCTGGCCGGCGGCCGGCTTGGGCTGGAGAGCGGTGAGGAAGAAGGTCTCCGACGGTCCGGAGTACAGGATTTTCTTGCAGTCGAAGGAGAGCGTGTACTGAAAGACGCCGGTCAAGAGGACCTCGTCCTTGCGGGATTTAAAATCATACCGGTGAAGCAGGCCGCCGCGCGCGGCCGCGGGCGAGCCGATGTCCGGCGGGCTTTCAAGATAATAGATCTGGCCGGCCTCGCCCGCTTTCAGGATATCGTAGCTTCCGGGCGGGACGGGCACGGCGACGATCCGCCGGCCGATCCCGTCAAAATCGATCTTGACCTCGGCCGCAGGGGCCGGGCCCGCGGGCGCGGCGGGAGCGGCCGCCTCCTTCGTTGCGACACCGGGGACGGGTTTGGCGGGCAAGCCCGTCTCCTCGTCGCTTTCCCGGGCGAGGGGATTGGCCGTGTCCTTGGCCAGGGACACGATGTAAATCGAGCTCGTCAGCCGGGCGTCGAACTTGGACAGGTCGAACCATTGATTGATCGGACCGGCATCGGTCGAGGCGAAAAAGTAAAGGAACTTGCCGGAGGCGTCGAAAACCGGCCGGTAGGCCTCGCTCAAACCGTCGGACACGGGGAAAGACTTGTCCTGGGCGACGGAATAGACGAAGACCCGCTGAAAATAAGAGGCGGTGCCCAGGGTATAGGCCAGCCATTTTCCGTCGGGCGACCAGGCCGAAGGGCTTTTCCGCCCCCCGAGCTGATAATCGGCCCCGATTTTCTTGATGTCGCCTTTCTCCAGGTCGAGAACGTAAATCGCCCGGGCGTTATCATGGAAAGCGATCCGCCGGCCGTCGGGCGACCAGACCGGCGTTTCGTAGAAGCCGGAGCCGGCGAGGGCATAGCTCCGGGGCGTCCCTTTTCCGTCTTGGGAACGGACCTCGAGGGCGTATTCCCCGGAGGCATCTGAGAAATAGGCGATCGACTTTCCGTCGGGAGACCAGACGGGAGACCGTTCATGAGCCCCCGGCGTCCGGGTTAGGTTGCGGGGATCCCCTTTCTCGGCGGGAACGGTCACGATCTCGCCCCGGAACTCGAAGACGGCCCGGGCCCCGGAGGGCGAGAGCTCGCCGTTGCGGATCCACTTGGCCCCCTTGGCCGTCCGCTCCCTGAGCTCGGCCGCGTCGGTCGCAATCCCGATTTGAAGGCGGGTCGAGGCCCCGGAAACGGGGTCAAGGAGATGAAGAAACCCGGCCTGCTCGTAGATGATCCGGCCGTCTCCGGCCGAGGCGCTGAGAACGGGGAAATCTTCATGGCGGGTCAAGGCCTTGATTTCCCGGGTCCGGGGGTCGTAGCTGTAGATGTTGAACTCCCCGTCCCGGTCGGACCGAAAGTAGATCATGTCCCCGATCCACATCGGGCCGGGATCGTTGCAGCGGCCCTCGGGCTGGGGAATTTTTTCGTAAGACAAGTCGTCGAGGTTGATGATCCAGATGGTCGAATTCGTCCCCCCGCGGTAATGCTTCCACTGGAGGAAGGAGTCCGACAGGGGATTGGTCGCCATCTTTTTCCCGTCGGGCGAGTAGACCGCCCGGAAGGCGTTCGGAATCCGGAGCTTTTCCGGGAATCCGCCTTCGACGGGAACGGTGAACAACTGCTGGTACCGGCCGGTGAAAACCTGCCGGGCGGACGTGAACAGGACCGCCTTCCCGTCCGGAGTGAAGCCCTGGACGATGTCCGCGCCCGGGTGCCAGGTCAGCCGCCGGGGCACGCCGCCGGCGGCCGGGACGATGTAGACGTCGGTGTTGCCGTCGTACTGGGCGCTGAAGGCGATCAATCCGCCGTCGGGCGAGAACGCCGGATTGGATTCGATGCCCAGGTCGGACGTCAGCCGCCGGACGTTTTTTCCGTCGAGATCGGCCGCCCAGAGGTCATTGGCGTAATGGAAGGCGAGGCCGCTTTTCCCGACGGCCGGCTGAGTCATCATCCGCGTGTCGCGGATGTCGATCCCGAACCCGAGGGAGACGAAGGCGGCCAGCAGGGCGGCCGCGCAGCGCGTTCCGATTCTCATGATCCTCCTCCTTGATGTTATTTTCCGTTGTAAGGAACGCCGGTCTTGATCCAGTCGGCCGCCGGCGCTCCCTTCAGATAATGATCGAAGAACTCCATCATTTTGATCGAATAATCGAGCTTGTTGGCGTAGGTCTTGGGATGGTGGGGTTCGCCCCGGTACTGGAGGAAGAAGCAGTCCTTCCCCAAGCGGCGGAGAGCGAGGTAAAGCTCGATGGATTGGTACCAGGGAACGGCCCCGTCCTCGTCGCCGTGCATCAGGAGCAGCGGCGTCTTGATCCGGTCGGCGAAAAAGACCGGGGAATTCTCGATGTACAGATCGCGCGCATCCCAGAGAGACGCCCCGATCCGGCTCTGTTCGCGCTCGTATTGGAATTGACGGGCCATCCCGGACTCCCAGCGGATGCCGCTGTAGGCGCTGGTCATGTTGCCCACCGGGGCGCCGGCGCAGGCGGCGGCGAAGAGATCGGTCCGGGTGACGACGAAGGCCGTTTCATACCCGCCCCAGGAATGGCCATGGAGGCCGACGGCCTTCGGATCGGCGAGGCCCATGTCGATGAGCTTCCGGACGCCCGGAACGAGGCAATGGACGGCCGACATCCCGGGCCGGCCGACGGTGAACCGGATGTCCGGCAGGAAGACGGCGTAGCCGTGGCCGGCATAAACCGGGAAGCAAGGCCGGTGATTGACCACGATCTCGTTGAAGTCGTACAGCCGGTCGGACGAAATCTCGTAATAATAGACCAGGACGGGATAGCGGCGTCCGGGCTCGTAGCCGCCGGGCTTGATCAAGACGCCCTGGAGCGGCCGGCCGTCGTCGCTCGTCCACTCCACCAGCTCGGCCTCCCCCCAGGCGAATTCGCTGATCTGGGGATTCGCCTCGGAGATCTTGCGGGCCGGACCGAAGGCGGCGTCGGTCGTCCAGAGATCGGGAAACTCCCGGTAATCCTCGCGGGTGAACAGGATCGTCCCGCTGTCTTTCGCCCGGGCTTTGAAGGTGAAGTTCTTGCGGTCTTCCAAGAGCCGGGTGACTCCCGACGTTCCGGCGATGGCTTCGTAAAAGCCGCGGTTCTTGTCCCTCAGGTGGGTGGAGGCAAGGAGAAGGCGCTCGCTTTTCCGGATGAATTTTTGATCCGGGTCGGGAAGAATGATCCGGAACGACCGGTTCTCCTTGCGTCCCTCGCCGGCCGTCACAATGTCCGGCGATCCCTTGGGGCCGGTGGGGAACGCCCAGATGTCGTGCCTGTCGGGGAGAAAAACGGCCGCGTCGTTTTCCATCCAGACCGGGTTTCCATAAGCCGGCGGGGGGGCGGGGTGGTCGTCGTCCTCCTCGTAGAAAGCGACCGGCAGATCTTGGGTCAGGTTTCGGATGAGGCCGGTTTTGACCTCGAGAAGAAACCAGTGCTTGTCCTGGAAGTAGGCGACGTACTTCCCGCCCGGCGAAAGGAACGGCCGGGATCCGAAACGAGTCAGGATTTTCCGGCGTTCGCCGCTTGAAAGGCTCACCAGGTAAACGTCGGCGTATTCGCCGTCCCAGGTGATCTCCTTTTGATAGGGGCGCCCGTCCCACCCCAGGGCGACGTCCGGATTATCGGGGATCCGGAATTCCGCCATGTCGGGCGAGGCCAAGAGAATGGTCCGTTTCTTGTCGGGATAAAAGACGGCCGTGTACGTCCGGTCCTTGTTCCGCTCCCACTCCTTTTTCTGTTGAGGAATGATCAAGGGATCGTTTCCGTGCCAGACGTCGACGGCCCGCTTTTCCAAGATCGCGGGGATATCGAAGACATCGGCCGCGGGCGGAGCGGCGTCCTCCCCGGCCGGGGCGGCGGATTTCGGGAGCTCGGATTCGGGCCGAAGCCCGAGGAACAGGCGTTTCCCGTCGGCCGACCACTCCAGGGGCGACTTCACGGGAAGGATCCAGCCGGCCGGGGCCGCCGGCGCGACCTCGTCGGCCGTATCCGAGCCGAATACGTATTCCCAGAGGACGAGCGACGCCCGTCCGGGATCCTCCTTGTCCTTTTTCACCGCGGCCGTCAGAGCCATCTTCGTGGAATCCTTCGCCCAAACCGGGGCGGAAACCGACGCCTTCTCCTTAAGATAAAGGACGGTCTCGGGGATCCCGCTTCTCTTGAGATCCCGGACGGCCAGGCCGTTTTTCCGGCCGTCGGCGGCCGATAAAACGACGGCCAGGACGGTGGATTTCGGGTCAAAGGAAAAGGACAGGACGTCCTCGAGCTTGAATTCCTCGCCCGATTCCAGGTTCCTCAGGAGGACCGGCCGGCCGGCGTCCCAGGCCGGCGGGGCTTCCTTTTTCGCCTCCCCCTCGGACGTCGGCCCGGCCGGGGCGGGTTTTTCCTCCGGCCGGAAGAAGCCGATCGCCAGCCAGCGGCCGTCGTCGGAGAAGGCGAATTCCTCGACGCCCTCAAAGGCTTCCATCTTGCCGGTCGTCAAATCCAGGAAGGCCATCCCGGTTTTCGGCCGGTCCTTGGCCGGCTTGTCCATGTCGACGGCCCGGATTTTAACGATGGCCCCGAGCCGGCGGCTGTCCTTGCTGAACACGGGCCGCTCTCCGCGCTTGAGGGAAAAGGATTGCGCCCCGTCCGTCGACCGGACCTGCACTTCCCCGTCGCCGCGGTCGGGCTGGAGGGCGCAGGCGACCCACCGGCCGTCGGCGGAAATCACCGGATCGACGATCCGGTTGAATTTCATCACGTCGGAGAAGGTCAGCGGCTTGGAGGCCGCCTGTCCGTAAAAGAGGCCGGCCGAAAGCAGGCTCAGCGCCAGGAGGAAAAGAATCCGGCGGCCGAAGCGGAAACGGGGCATGGGAGTCTCCTTCGGGAGGGATGCGGAGGAAAAAAAAGTCGTCCTCATGGAAGAAAAAACAGATTATCACAGCCCGGACGTTTCTTCAAAGCGCCGGAAAGACTTGCGGCCGGAGACGGCTTCGTTTACGATGGCGGCGATGACCCCCCCTCTGGATTTCTATGAGCTGAGGAAACGGCAGAAGATCCGCAGCCTCGCCGTCGCCGCCCTGCTCTTCCTCTTTTATTTCCTGGCCGTCGGGCTTCTCCTCCTCGCCGCCGGGCTGACGGCCGGCTTCTTCGCCGTCCGGCCCGTTTTCGCCGGCTCGGGATTCTGGACGAAATTCATCGTTCTCGACGTCCTCCTGGCCGCGGCCGTCGCCGCTTTTCATTATCTCGACGCCCGGAAAAACGGGCCGGCTTACTTGATCAAAAGGCTTTCCGCCAAGCCTCCCGATCCGGCCGACCGCTACCACCGGATGTTCGCCGACGCCGTGGCCGGCGTCCGCCTCGCGGCCGGGTTGCCGGCGGTCGATCCCCTGATTCTCCCGACGTTTTCCCTCAACTCGCTCGCCTTGATCCTCCCGGGCGGGCGGCCGGCCGTCCTGGTCACCGAAGGCCTATTGGCCGACTGCGCCCGGGATGAAGTCGAGGCGGTCGTCGCCCACGAAATGGGCCACATCGCCCGGGGCGACACGACGCTCCTGACCCTGGTCTGCGGCCTTTCCTCTTTTTTCGAGCGGCTCCGGGACGCCTGCGAGCCCGAGGTCGAGGAGGCCGCCCCGGTCCTCGGCCGAAGAAACCGGACGGGCGCGGCCGCCGGCTTGCTGTACGCCGCCTCCGCCGCGGGGGCGGCGGTCATCCGTTTTCTCGAGGTCTTTGTCTCGCGGGAACGGGAGCTTTTGGCCGATGCCGCGGCCGCCGAATTCGGGCGCAGCCCGATGGCCCTGGCCCGGGCCGTTTACAAGGCCCAAGCCCGAAACGTCTTCATCGGCGATTTCAGCCAGGCCTTCGCCCCCCTTTTCCTGATCGCGCCGTCGGCGCCGCCGGAGGACAGAGCGAAAGCGCCCCGCTGGTCAAGCACCCATCCGGCCTTCGAGGAGCGGATCCGGCTTCTGGCCGCCATGGCCCGCCGGACGCCCGAGGCCGTGGCCGGCCAGGTGAGAGACGCCGCCGAGGCGCGGAAAAAAGCCCGGACGATCGCGGCCCTGGCCGCGCCGCCTCCGGCCGGGACGGAGACGGAAGCGCCGCCGGAACGAAGGGACTGGATGATGATCCGGCCGGGCCGCGGCGAAACCGGCCCGGCGGCTCTCGAGGAATTGATCGAGGCGGACGGATTTTCTCCGTCCGTCCTCGTCCGAAACCTGGCCGACGGCTTGGACGGCCGGGCCGGCGATTTTCCGGAAATCCGGGACGCCCTCCGTCGGAGACGCCAGGGCCGGCCCGTGGTGATGCGCCGCCTCGGCCTCTGCCCCCGCTGCCGGATTCCGCTAGGCGACACCCATTATGAGGGCGTACCGGCCGGCCTCTGCCGCCGCTGCGGCGGCAAATCGATCGATCCCCGGTTCATGAACCGGATCATCGCCCGCCGGGAGATCGGGTTTTCGGCCGATCTCGTTAAAAAAGCCGAAGCTTTCGAGCGGGAGCGCCTTCTCAATCCCGCCGCCCGGAGGAAATCCGCCGATCCCCGGAAAACCCGCCTGATCTGCCCTTCCTGCGGCTGCCCGATGATTCCCCGGCCGTTCAACTATCAATACGTCGTCCCCGTCGACAAATGCGGCTCCTGCGGCCGGATCTGGTTCGATGCCGACGAGCTCGAGACCCTCCAGATCCTCATCGAGCGGGCGCGGACGGATGAAAAGGAGAGACGATGAAACCCCGCATCATTCTGCACAACGCCGTGAGCGCCGACGGCCGGATGGATTGGTTCGAGGCGAACCTGGAGACCTATTACGAGCTGGCCGGCCGGTTCGACGAGGACGTCACCCTGGCCGGCAGCGGGACGATGCTCCAAAGCCCGCTGGGCGAAGCGCTCGCCCGCGAGCCGGAGGAAATCCCCGAACCGGCCGAGATCGATCCGGCCGATGCGCGCCCGATCCTGGCCGTCCCGGACAGCCGCGACCGCATCAAGAACTGGACGTCCCTGCGGACGCTTCCGTTCTGGCGCGACGTTCTCGCCCTCTCGTCCTCGACGGCGCCGCCGGCCCAGATCGAGCGGTTCAAGCGCCAGGGCATTCCTTATTTCCTGGCCGGGCGGACCCGGGTCGATCTCGGAGCGGCCCTGGCCGCGATCGCCGGGCGTTACAACGCCAAAACGATCCGGGTGGATTCGGGCGGAACTCTGAACGGGGTTCTCCTCCGCCGGGGCTTGGTGGACGAAATCAGCCTCCTTGTCCATCCCCGGCTGGTCGGCGGGATCTCCCCCCGGACGATTTTCCGGGCCGACGACCTGACGTCGGCCGAGGACGTCATCCGCCTGGAGCTGACGGCCAACGAGACGCTGTCTGGCGGTCTCGTCTGGCTTCGCTACAACGTCATCACCAAACGGCCTCCCGGCCTTCCGGAAGATTGACCGTCCCCCCGTTTTCTTGACACCACGCGCGGGCCGGCGATATAGTGGCGCCATGAGCGGGAGGAAAACAAATCGGCGGGCCGGGACGGACGGCCGATGAATATTCTCGTCGTCTCCGATACGCCGGAAACCTTCACTCTTCTCGAAAAGACCGTCGTCCCGAAAGGGTTCACGATCTTCTATTCCTCCAACCGGGACAACATCAAGTCCGTCATCCGCCGCCGCGGGATCCGGATCATCATCCTCCGCCTGTCTCCGGAGGAAACGGACGACCTTCGGCCGCTGCGGGAGATCCGGAATTTCGATCCCTTGATCGAAGTCATCCTGGCCGGTCCTCCCCTTCCCGTGAACAAGACCGTCGAGGCCGTGAATCTCGGAGCCGCCGATTACGTGGTCGAGCCGTTCGACGGCGAGGACATCCTGGCCATTCTCGACCGGATCCGGGAGAAGGCCGACCTCCGGAGGCAAACCTACCGGCTGGAGAAACAGCTGGCCGAAAAATACGTGTTCGAGGGCATGGTCGGCCGGAGCGCGGTCATGCTCGAGCTGTTCTCGCTGATCGAGCGGCTCGCCAAGTTTTCCTCGCCCGTCCTCATCCAGGGAGCCACGGGGACCGGGAAAGAGATGGTCGCCCGGGCTCTCCACCGTCTGAGCCCCCGGCGGGAGCGGAAGCTCGTCGTCTGCGACTGCACCTCCATCCCGGAAAGCCTTTTCGAGTCCGAGCTTTTCGGCTACGAGCGGGGGGCGTTCACCGGGGCCGACAAGGCGAAGCCCGGCATATTCGAGGACAGCGACGGCGGGACCCTGTTCCTGGACGAAATCGGAGACATTCCCCCGATCATCCAGACGAAGCTTCTCCGGGTTCTGGAGGAGCACCGGTTCCGGCCGCTGGGCTCGAACGCTTTTATCGAGATCGACGTCCGGGTGATCTGCGCCACGAACAAGAACCTTCGGGCCTTGATCTCCGAGGGATTGTTCCGCGAGGATCTCTTCCACCGGATCAACCTGGCCGAGATCAACCTGCCGGCGCTCCGGGAACGGCGGGACGACATTCTCATGCTGGCCAATCATTTCCTGGAAACGAGCAGCCGGAAATTCAAGAAGGACGTCCGGGGCATCTCCCAGCGGGCCAAAAGGATCCTGGCCAATTATGATTACCCGGGAAACGTCCGGGAGCTGGAAAACCTGATCGAACGGGCGGTCATGCTGAGCACCGAAGCGTTCGTCGACATCAAAGACCTCCCGGAACCGGTCGTCATCGCCTCGGAACGGGCGGAAAACGACGAGCGCGAGGCGAGGCCTTATCCCTTCGCCGAAATGACTCTTGAGGATATCGAGAAGAAGCACATCGGCGAGATTCTCAAGGCGGCCGGACATAACAAGGTCAAGGCCGCGAAAATGCTCGGCCTGACCCGGCCGGCTTTATACCGCAAGCTGAAAAAATACAGCTTATCCTGATTTGACTCCTCCGGCCGGAACATACGGCGCCGCCCGCGCGAAAAACCTCGGCTGATTCCGGCGCTTCGCGAAGCGAGACCGCCGGGGGGGATTCTTCGCTCTCATGGACGCGTTCGAGCCCATGAGGACCGGGATTCGGCGAATCTCCAAGGGGAGGCCCCGCTTTTCCCGGCAACCGTCCCGCCTCCTCGAAAATGACAGCCAAGAATTAATCAGATCCTTATAATCGGCCGGGCGGGCGGCGGTTTCATTTAGTGAACAAAGCGGATTATCAAGAATATTGTAATTATTATAGCGTTTTTAAGGTAATTAATGTAACATATTCGTACATGTCGACAAAATTGCAATTATTTATTTATATATTAACGTTTTATATCGTTTTAATCAAATTTAATATGTACGATAACGGACACTTCAGTTAATTTAAAAATTCTATATTTCTTTTTATTTCAGCTACTTAATATGTTTTTATCTCTGGCATGACTATTGCTATATACGAAGTCGATATCAAAAATGAAACCAAATAAAGGCTCCGCCCGACGCAAAGCGGCCTCCTTGACTCTCTTCCTCGCTATGATGACAGGGGCGGCTTACGCGGTCTCCCCGGAAACGGGGACGTCGGGCGCGGTGTCTTTCTCGGTCAATCTCCGGGAATGGTTTGTCCTCGAGGTTCAAACCCCGGACGTTCACATGGAATCATCGGGCGCCGCCGGGGCCGGCGTGACGACGACGATGAGCCCGGACGGGATCCCCGCCCGGATCAAGGCTTTGGCCGTCGTCGCTCATAACCAGACCGTCGAGCTGAAGGTTCAGGTTTTCGGCGACCTGGTCGGCCCCTCGGGCGAAACGCTCCCGCTCTCCGATGTGACCTGGGCCGGGTCAGGAGAAGGATTCCTGAGCGGCCGGTTCACTCCGGCCGGCTCTGCCGTCCTGGCCCGTTGGATGGGACCGGGCTTTCATGAGGGAACGGTTCAATATTTCTCGCCCCAAGCGAATGAAACGGGCCGGAAATACGTCCAGCGCATCGTTTACAGCTTGATGTCGACCTGAAATCCGTCTCTCTCGTTTATCACTCCACTCAGCCCAAGATAATATCGATTATCCAATTTATAAGTGACAATTATTGCTTTTTGTTGACAATTTACGTCATTATTTTTCAATAATACTTTGATCATATTGCACCCTCTTTTTCGCATCTTATTGTTTTTAATATATTTAAATTATTGGCATATAACATGCTATAATTAGAGGTGTAACGAAACAGATTCTTTTCTCATAGCGAGGAAGAGATTCGAAATTCAACAGGAGGCTGACATGAAAAAAACCCTGACGATCCTGAGCGTGGTCCTGCTGGCGGCCGGCGGCTTATTCGCCCAGGCCACGAAAAACCTCGACATGACCGTGAACCTTTCCGCCTGGTATGACCTGAGCTTGGGCGCCGCGTCGATCTCTTTCACCGACGTTGCTCCGACGGCCGCGGCCTCCCCCGCCGCCGTTTCGATCGAATCTAACGAAGGCGCCGTCACCGTCCGGGCCTTCGCCGTCACCGGAATTGGAAAAACGCTGAATCTGACGGTAAAAGCCAACGGCGACCTGACTTCCGGCTCCAATACCATCGGGATCGGCGCGATTTCCTGGAAGGCGACCGGCACCGGTTATGTCGACGGCGCGATGTCGACATCCGGCAATATCACGGCCGGCTCGTGGTCGGGTTCCATCCTTCACTGGCATGAGGGCTCCTTCACCTACTCCTTCCTCCGCGATTACACGACCCAGGCCCCGGGCGACTACACCGCGTCCGCCACGTACACGCTGTCGGCGGTCTGACCGGATTAATCAAGATCGATAAAGACCATGATCCGAGGGCGGGGCGAATCCCCCCGCCCTCGTTTTTTGCCCGGCGCGGAACGATTGCCCGGGCTCCGTTTTTCACATAGAATAGACGGGGGATGAGGATGAGCGGCGCAAGGATCGGCTTCAGGAACGGAACGCTCTTTTGGCTCGCGGCGGTTCTTCTGGCGGCCGCGCTCCCCGCCCAAGGCCAAATCTATTTCGGGATCTCCCCCATCCGGGCCGAGCACCGGATCAAGCCGGGCGGAAGCCTGACCGAGGTCTTCCTGATCCGCAACAACGACGCCGGGCCGATCCGGATCAAGGTCTACGGGGAAAACTGGACGATCCGCGACGACGGGACGGCCGCCTTCATCGGCGAGACGCCAACGACGTATTCCAGCAAGGACTGGATCGTCATCAATCCCCAGGATTTCCGGATGAATCCGGGCGAGACGAAATCCGTCCGCTACACGATCGCCGTTCCCCCCGGCACGCCTCCGGGCGGATATCACTCGGCGATCTCGTTCGAAACCGTGCCCGACGCCTCCGCGGCCCGCGCCGGCAACCGGATGCTCTTCACCGGCAAGATCGCGGCCGCCGTCTACGTGATCGCCGGCCGCCCGGCCGTCGAGGGCGATCTGGTCGATTTCACCCTCGGAGAAAAAAACGGCCGGCCGGCCTTCCTCATGTCGGTGGAAAACACCGGCCGGACGCACTTCCGGACCCGGGGAACGATCCGGGCGTTCGCCGCCTCCGGAGAAAAGCTCTTCGACCTGGAAATCCCCGACGACGTTCTCCTGCCCGAAAGCCGCAAGAACATCGCCTGCCCTCTTCCCCGGCCGCTCGACCCGGGATCCTACCGCGTCGTCTGCGATCTCGACATCGGCCGGCCGGAGCTCCTGGAAATGGAAAAAAACATCGAGGTGATCCAATGAAAAAACCGATCGCCGTCTTCGCCCTGATCCTGGCCCTGGCCGGCGGCGGGCTTCTCGCCCAGTCTCTTCCGCTGACGGAAATCCTGAATCTCGCGGCCGAGGTCAGCTCGCGCTACAAGCTCGAGATGAGCGCCGCCTCCGTGACGTTCACCCGGACCGCCAATCCGCAGACAAGGCCGGACATCCCCCAGAACGAAAACCCTATTTCCGTCACCGTGAAGGCCACGACATCCCGCTTTCTCATCTTCCCCCAGACGATCAACCTTCGGATCCAAGCCTCCGGAACGCTCATCGATCCGGCGACCGGAACCACGATCCCGGCATCGGCCATCACCTGGAAGGCGAGCGGCACGGGATTCGCCGCTTCAGGAACTCTCTCGTCGGGGACGGCCACCCTCCTGGGGACATGGAACGCATCGGGGGTGTACGTGGGGACGGTCACCTTTTTCTTCCGGGACGATCCCAATTACCCCCCGGGGACCTACCGCCTGACCGTGACGCTCAGCGTCGGCGCGAGTTGAGGCCGTCATGTTGAAGCCCGCGAAAGCCACGATTTTTCCGGCCGCGATGTTTCTTTTCCTGGCCGGAGCGGCCGCTCCGCTGTTCGGCCAGAACATCGAGCTCTCTCTCAGCCGCTCCGCGCTCTCCTTCCCCGCGGCCGATCCCGATGCGACGCCCCTCGTCCCGGCCAACGACACGCTCACGGTCCGCCTCAAACTGACGGGAGGAGGACCGCCCAAGCCTTGGCAGCTCACCCTCCGGGCCGACGGCAACCTCATCAACATCTTGTCCTTAACCTCGATCGACATTTCCAACATCACCTGGACGGCATCCCCCGCGCCGCCGTTCCGGAACGGGAGGCTGGCGGCCAACGTCGACCAGCTCGCGGCAGAGGGAGACGGCAACGTCAACATCACCGCGGTTATGAATTTCGTCTTCCAAAACAGTTGGTCCTACTGGGCCGGATCCTATAGACAATCCGTGACCTTCACCCTCTCCCGGGTCTGATATGAGCAAACTGAAAACCGCCGTCGTTTTTCTCCTCTGCTCGGCCGCCGCGTCCGCGCTTCGGGGACAGATGTCGCTGTCGCTCTCTCCGGTTCACTTGGAATTCACCCTCGCCGCCGGAAACTCGGAGGAACGGACGCTGACCGTCGGCAATGATTCGCCGGACGACATCCGCGTCCGGGCTCGGGTCACCGCCTGGATCCCCGGTCCGGCCGGCCCGGACATTCCGGCGGCCGAAGACGCCTCTTTATCCTCCAAGGATTGGCTGGGCGTCATCGCCGGGGATTTCCGGATCCCGGCCCGCCAATCCCTGGACATCCCCGTCATCGCCGCCGTCCCCCAAGGCGCCGAACCGGGACAGTACCCCGCCGTGATCGCCGTTCAATCCGTATCGGACGAGGACGGCGAAGGGCTTCATCTCCAAGGAAGCCTGACCGCCTTGGCCGTCATCACCGTCGGGAAGCCCCGGGACGATGAAACGAGCGAGGAGATCTCGGTCGAGCGCCGGGACGGACAGGCTTTTCTCGTCCTTCATCGGAAAAATACAGGCCGTTTTTTCGCCCCGACCGCGGGGACGTTCGTCCTCCGGGACGAACGGGGCACAAAAGCTTGGGAAACTGAATTCGCCGACAATCCCGTGCCTCCCCTGTCCGAAGGCATCTACCGGATTCCGCTCGCCTCCGGCTTGGCGGCCGGCCGCTACGAGGCCGAATGCGTCCTCTACCGGCTCACCGGGAAAAAGACCGCCCTGAAAAAAGCCGTTTTCATCGAGTGAGCGAGAAAACGTGAAGAGGGACCTCCGGCCCGCGATGCGCCGAACCGTTTCGCTCGCCGGCGTCCTTGTCCTCCTGGCCGGGCTCGCCCCCGCCGCCCGGGCCGACCGGGGATCAGCCGATCTTTCGATCGGCAACCGGAGTCATCTCTTCCGCAATCCTTTCGGCGGCGCGGCCGACGCCTCGGAGACCGTCTTTCACTTCGGCCTCGTCCAGACGATCACCAATTACGGGACCGTGTCGCTCTGGGCCGACGGCCTGGCGGCCGGCGGCGTCTTCACGCCCGCCCGGCTGTTCGCCGGCTGGCGGGGATTCAAGATCAAGAACGCGGAGCTGTCCGCCGGTCTCGGCGACGGCTTTTTCGTCAATTCCAATCTCGAATCCCGGTTCGTCAATCAGTATCATCCGTATTTTTACTTCCGGGGCCTGAACGCCTCGATCTCCGGGCCGGCCTTCGATCTCTCGGTTTTCGGGGGGACGCTGGCCCGGTTGACCGGGCTCCTGGGAAGCACGTACGAGATCAAGGACCAGCCTTTTTACGGGATCCGGGGACGATGGAAGCGGCCGGCCGGCGGGCTCGCCGGGGCCGGGATCATCCACACCCGCCGGGATCCGGCCGATCCGGCCGGCCCCGAAAAAAACACCCTGATCCTGCTTGACGCCGAGGCCCCCGTCGCCGAAGGGGCGAAAATCCTGGGGGAATTTCAAACGAGCCTCACGCCCGGGTCCTCCGGGCCGGCCGGATCGGCCAACGCCCTGCGCTTCGGCCCCTTCTTCCGGTCGGGAAAATGGAACATCGAGGCGAACTACCGCTTCACCGGATCCCGTTTTTGCGACCTCAATCCGGATTATCAGTCCATCCGCGACGAGCAGGGCCTCTTCGCCTCGGTCCGCTACCAGGCCTCGCGCAACCTGGTCCTCTTCGGCTTCGCCGACCGCTTCGCCGACAACACCGGCGGCGATCCGGCCAAAAACACCCTCCGCTCCCTGTCGGTCATTTCCGGATTTTACCTCAACACCCGCTCGCTCTTCGACCTGTCCCTCCAATGGGAATTCCAGCAGCGGATTTCGGAACACGACTTTCCCGGCTCGGTGGATTTCGCCTCCAACGGAATCTTCCTCCAGGCCTCCCGGACGATGGGCGACTTTTTCCCCTATCTCCGGGTCAAGCTGCAGAACGTCCGCGAGGGCCCCGGCCTTCCCTCAAGCGGCCTGCCCGTCATTTATCTCGGCTTCCGAAAGAGGATGCCCCGGGGATCGTTTTTATGGGTCGAGGGGCAATACGACCATAAGCGGAACGCCGAGGCCGGCCTGATCGACCGGAACCTCTACGTGCGGACGGGTTGGAACCAGGTTTTTTCCCCTGATTTCGACCTTTACGCCGAGCTTTTCTATGAGCGGTACGGGGCCGTCCAGATCGTCTCTCAGATCGTCGCCTACGTCGGCGTCCGGGTCGGCCTCGGCCGGAGCCTCCAGGCGCGGGCCGACATCCGGGCGTCCGAGCCGTTGAACCGGAGGGACATCCGCTCGTCGGACTACCAATTCACCCTCCGCCTCGACAAGCGCTTCTCCTGGGGCCAAGAGCCTAAGATCATGGGCCGCAAGACCGTCGGGGCCGTCCTCGGCATCGGGTCGATCGAAGGATACGTGTTCGAGGACACGAACGGCGACGGCCTCATGAGCCCTGGCGAAAAGGGATTGGCCGGGGTGTCCCTCCGTCTCGAGGACGGATCGCGGGCGATGACCGGGGAGGACGGACGCTTCCGCTTCCCGATGGTGGCCGAGGGCCCGCACCAGGTTCAGATCGAGGAAAACCTCATCCCGGCGACGTATTACCTGCTGAGCCCGGCCCGGGTGGACGTCTTGACCCAGGCTCGAATCACCCGCGAAGTCTCCTTTCCCCTGATCTCGGGGGCCTCGCTCAAAGGCCGGTTCATCGAGGATTCCGACCGGAACGGGACCATGGATCCCGCGGACAAGGGGCTGGCCGACATCCTGGTCATCCTGACCCCCATCGACGGAGCCGTCTGGAAGGACTTGATCCTCAACACCTACACCGACGCCGGCGGCGCCTACCGGTTCATGAACATCCTCCCCGGGGAATACGAGCTCTCGGTCGATCCGGAGACCTTGCCGACCGGGGCGGTCACGGCCGTCCCCCTTCCCTTCAAGATCAAGCTCGAGCCCGGCCGGACGGCCGGCGGAGTCGACTTCCTGGTGATCCCCCGGCCGGTCATCCGGAAAAAATAATCAGTCCGCGATCGCCCCGGCGACGATGTTGGCCACCCGGGCGCGGAGCGGAACGATCGTCCCCTTGTCCTCGGGATGGACGCTGTTGGTCAGCAGGACGACGATCGTCTTGGTGTCGGGATCGATCCAAAGCGACGTGCCGGTGTAGCCCGTATGCCCGAACGACCGCGGCCCGAACAGATCGCCTCCGTTGGAGGCGTAATCCGAGCCGAGGTCCCAGCCGAGCCCGCGGCCGGAGAACTCCGTCCGGGGATAGATCGACGTCATGCGCTCCACGGCCGCCGGGCTGAAAATCCGCCGGCCGCGGAACTCGCCTTTGTTGAGAAGCATCTGGCCGAAAACCGCTAAATCCTTGGCCGTGGAAAACAAGCCGGCGTTTCCTGAGACCCCGCCCTGCAGCCGGGCCAGGGGATCGTGGACGATGCCGAGAAGCGGCTTGCCGTCCAGGATCTGGGTCGGAACGATTTGGGCGGAAATCTTCGGATCGGGATTGTAAAACGTCCGGCGCAGGCCCAAGGGCTCGAAGATGTTCTCGGCGGAGAAACGGTCGATCGACAGGCCGGACACCCGGCGGACGATCTCAGCCAGGGTGATGTATCCCAGGCAGCTGTAGACGAATTTTTCGCCCGGCGGATTGTCCTTGGGCAGGGCGGCGATATATTCGGCCAGGGCCGAGGGCGGGCAGGGCCGGCCGCACGCCTTGGCCGCGACTTCGGGCTCGGCGTAGGCGGGGAGGCCGGAGGTGTGAGTCAGGAGATGCCAGATCCGGGCGTCCTCGCCGTTTTTACCGAACCAATCCCGGTACGGAACGAAGGAGGGGATGTATGTTTTGATCCGGTCCCAGAGGCTGAGGCGCCCGCTCTCGACGAGGATCATCACCGAGGCCGCCGTGGCCACGGGCTTGGTGAGCGAGGCCAGGTCGAAAATCATGTCCTTCTCCATCGGCTGGCGGTCCGGGAGCCGGCGGCTGTCGCCGTAAGCCTCATGAAGAACGATTTTTCCCTTGCGGGCCACCAGCAGGACCGCCCCGGGCAATTCCTTCCGGGCGATCGCCTCCTGGATGACGGTCGACACCCGGGCCAACCGGTCCGCATCGAAGCCGGCGTCCCGGACCGTGCCGCCGGGCAGGGACCGTCGGGCGCAGGCCGCCCCGAGAAAAACCAGGATGATCGCCGCCGCCGCTGCTTTTTTCATCGGATGCCTCCCAGGGCCCGCCCGATCCTCCCGGCCGCCTCCCGCAGGACGGAATGCGGACAGGCGAAATTAAGCCGGGCGAACCCCTCCGTCTCCGGGCCGAACATCGCCCCGTCGTTCAAGTATACTCCCGCCTCGCGCAGAAGGAACTCCTTCCATCGCGCCGGGGCCAGGCCGAGGCCCCGCCCGTCCACCAAGCCCAGGTAGGTCCCCTCGGGCTTGAAAAACCGGAGAGGCGCGAGGCGCTCGTCGAAGAATTTCCGGAGCAGGTCGGCCCCCTCCTCCAGGTAGACGAGAAGGGCCTCGAGCCAGGGGCCGCCGTCCCGGTAAGCGGCCTCCATGGCAACCAATCCGAACACGTTGGGAAGCTCCCAGCCGAAATCCCGGAATTCCTTCCGGAAGCCCTCGCGGAGGGCCCGGTCCCCGGCGACCGCCAGGGAGGCGGCCAAGCCGGCGACGTTGAACGTCTTGCTCGGAGCGATAAGAGTGATCGTCCGGGCGGCGATGTCCGGGCCGAGGGTCGCGAAGGGAATGTGCCGGAAGCCGCGAAAGACGAGATCCCCATGGATCTCGTCGGATACGACGATCAGGTTCCGTTCCAGGCAGATCTCCGCCAGCCGCCGCAGCTCCTCCTCCGTCCACACCCGGCCGACCGGGTTGTGGGGGCTGCAGAGGAGGAGCATTTTGACCCGGTCGTCGACGCGCCGGCGGAGATCGTCGAAATCCATCATCCAGCGGCCGTTTTCAAAGCGGAGGGGATTGCGCACCAGCCATCGCCCCGACGCTTCGACCGCCGGAAAAAACGGCGGATAAACGGGCGTCTGGATGACCACTCCGTCGCCGGGCTTGGTGAACGCCCGGACGCAGGCGTAAAGGGCCGTGACGATGCCCGGCGCGTAGGAGAATTCCCCCGGATGAACGTCCCAGCCGAAGCGCGTCCGCAGCCAGCCGGCCGCCGCCTCGCGGACGGACGCCGAGTCGGACGGGTAACCAAAGGCCCCGTGGGCCGCCCGCCGGGCGACGGCTTCACAAACGGCCGGCGGGGCGGCGAAATCCATGTCGGCCACCCACAGGGGAAGAGCCCCGGGGGCGTTCAGCTTCAGGACCGGGAAGTCCCATTTCAAAGAACCGGTCCCCCGCCGGTCCAGGACTGCGTCAAAATCGAATTTCATGAATCCTTCCGGACGCGCCCGTCCGGCCCGATGCGCCAGACCGCGCCGTCCGGCCTGGTGAAGGACGCCTCGAAAAGCCGCTCGGTCGCCTGGAGAACAGGCGGAGAAACGAAACCCGAAACCTTGAGCTCCCTTTCGGTCAAGCCGAGAGCCTTCAGGTCCGCCGTGAACACGCCTTTCTCGGCGAAGTAAGCCCATTCCCGGTAATAGATTCGGCGCAGGGCCCACTTGGCTTTTTCCTCGGGCCGGGCGACGAAGGCCTCCTTCCCCTTGCCGGCGGTTTTTTCCGAAAACTGGACGAATCCCCACAATTCGGGATAGTGAATGTTGACCAGCCCCATCGGCGACCAAACCCAGTTGTCCTCGGGATAAGGATTCCCGGTGGCCGGATCGACGGCCTTGACGATTGTTCCGCCGGTTGTCGTCGTCCGGTATTCCACCCGGGAGAAATTGACCCGCCACTGGTCGCCCGGCTTAGGCGCGGCCGCCGGCTGGGCGGCTTCCTTGAGCACGGCCCAGGGAAGGGCCATCTCGACGAACCAGCTCCGGTCCTTGTCCGCCGGATTGTTCAACGTTCCGTTGACCAGGACGCCGGTCTGCAAGCCGGGGATCTCCCAGGAATGGATGTTGGCCGGCCGGCCGTCCCGGTAGGGATTGACGAGAAACAGGTCCCAGACGGTGTTGAGGGCGTTGATCTCCAGCTCGTAGTAATCGTGGGTGTCGCCGTCGGGATCGATGAAGACCTCGAAATCATTCTCCTGGTAGATGATCGAGTCGTGGGCGGCGAGCGTCGCCCAGACGTTCGGTTCCTCCAGGTAAGCCCCGATATAAAAATACCGGTCGTCCCATAACATCTTGGCCATCGTCCGAAACCGCGGCTTCGGACGCCGGCCGCCCTCGATGTCGACGAAGGGCTCGGTCCAGGGAGCTTTCTCCCAGACCGCTTCGTCCAGGTTTCCGTCCACCGTCACCGGGCCGGCCGCCCGGTAACAGACATAGGTCCGGGGATCAAAGGAAATCTTCGGTTCGGGAATCCGCGGCCGTTCGGCCGCGAGCGCCAACGACATCGCGAGCAGGAGTCCGGCGGCCGAGCCGGCCCTGGATAAAAGCGTTTTTCGCATGGCCTCCTCCATCGGGAAGAAGCCATTTTAGCAGAAATGCGTCGATTCCGAAGCCTTAAAATCCCTGCCAGAAGCTGAAAGCGAAATGCCAGCCTTGGCCGGGACGGTCAAGCGGCTTGACGTAATCGCAGCCGACGATGAAATATCCAAAGATGTTCGCCCGCAAGCCGATCCCGTAGCTGGACAGGGGCTTGCGGTCGCCGCCGAGGAACCAGGCCTTGTGCTCCTTGTCCCAAGCCACGGCGCTGTCGAAAAAGGCGATGAAATCAATGGGGAAGACTCCATAGTACCCCTTGCCCAGCCCCAGAACGCCGAACAGCGGGAAACGAAGCTCGAGGTTGGCCACGGCGATGCGCGACCCGAACAGCCGGTCGTAGTCGAACGTCCCGCTTTTCATATCGACTTCCTCGGCCGTGAAGCTGTTGTACTCGTATCCCCGGACAAGCGTCCCGTACCCGAGATACATCGGGTAGAGGCGGTCGTCGGCGCTGCCGGCCCCGTAGCGGCCGTAGTGAAGGACCCGGAAGGCCAGGGTGAAGGGCTTGAAGGGAACGACATACTTGCGGAAATCGGCCAGCAAGGTCGTGTAATTAAGCGTCCCGAACGTCGGGGAGACTTCGAAACGATAGCTCTGGCCGATGATCGGCGCGGTCGCCCCGAACAGAGACGTGTCATAGACCAGGGCGGCGCTGACGAACGGCATATGGAGCCCGTCGGCCGCCGGGAGATCGAAATCCTCGAAGGAGAGGCGGCGCCCGGTATAATAGGAATATCCCGTCCGGTACAGCGAGTTGGAGAACTGAATGTAGCTGTAGCCGCCCTGGAATTCGATCCGCTGGGCCGGACTGAACGGGTACGTGGCGAATCCGCCCAACTGATAATAGATCTGCCGGTAGATGAGCTCATTGATGAAATAGGCCGGCTCCCCGCCGATATCGCCGTAATCGATCCAGTATCTCCCGTAGCTGTACGGCATCCGCTGGCCCAGGAAACCGAAATTCGTCCGGCTTTTGCTGTTGGTGTAGAGGCCGATGACAGCCGAGTCGATGAGCCGGTTGGACAGCTGGGCGATGCCCGTCACGTTGTGCTGGCCGAGCATGTCGCTGAAGGTCATGGCGATGCCGCCGCCGGCGTAGGAGCCGAACCGGTCCATGCCGATGCCGACCTGGGGCGGCGTGATGTAATCCAGGGTGATCTTGGATTCGTACGGGGCGGAGGTGAACGCGGAGTCATCCATCGGCAGTCCGAACAGCGAGTTGCGGAGAAGGCCCGTCAGCTCCGAGCCCGCCCGGGCCTTGGGAGGGAGGATCGCCGAGGAGCGGTCGACCGCCTCCGGGCCGACCGGCGTCCCGGCCGCGTCCCGGCCGGCGTTGATCCGGTAGATGCTGTAGATGCCGTCGTCGTAGACGCTGTACAGGATGTCGTCGGTTTGGGAGGCGACCGTCAGGGCGGGGCTCAGGGCGGTGATGCCGGAGACGCCGGTATAGAGATTCGTAATCTGATAGAACCGGCCCGTGTTCCGGTCCAACCGGTAGAGGTTGGAGACGCCGTCCCGGTCGGAGACGAAATACAGCTGCCGCCCGTCGGCCGACCACTGCGGCGAGATATGCTTGCCGGCTTGAAAGGCCGGCAGCTCCCGGATCTCCCCCGTCTCAGGATCGAGGAGAGCCAGGTGGAATCCGCCCGAGCCGACCAGGGAGAGGTCGGAGGCGAACCGCTCGGTGATGAAGGCGATCCATTTTCCGTCGGGCGACCAGGCCGGTTGAAGGTCGCCGTAGGGATCGGACGTCATGTTAAGAAGCGTTTGGGTTTCCAGGTCGTAGATGAAGAGATCCGAACATCCCCCGGTCAAGGCGGAGAAAGCGATCTTCCGGCCGTCGGGCGACCACGTCGGATTGAGAATCTCGCCCAAATGGGGAAAGACGATGTCGTCCTTGAGCCGCCGCCCCCCGACGTCGAGAAAAGACAGGGCGGGTTTGCCGGCGATGACCGATCCGAAGGCGAATTGCGTCCCGTCCGCGCTCCAGGACCCGGCTGAATAAATAAACTGGATGCTCTGGAAATGGGGGTCGATCGAGGTTTTCGTCAGCTTCCGGGTGATTTTTCCGGTGAGGGCGTCCCCCAGGAACATCTCGATCGAGAACAGGTCGCGCGAGGAGATGAAAACGAAATGCTTCCCGTCGGGCGAGATCGCCGGGGCGCAATTCAGGGACACATCCTCGGTCCCCTTGACCACCACTTGGGCCTTATCCAGCGGGCCCTCGGTGGATTTTTCGATCAGGCCGTATTCGGCTTTCAACGCTTCGTGCCAGTCCTTGGAGAATTGCTCCGGAGTGACGCCCAAGACCCGGGTGAAGGCTTTCCGGTAGTCGTAGCCGCGGACCACATCCCGCATCAGCCTGGCGGCCACAAGGTCCCCCCACCGCCCTCCAATATAGGCATAGACCGCTTGGCCGTACCGGTAGGGGAAATACTTGTAGTAATTTTCCAGGTCCTTGAGGGCCGGGATCTTTTTCCTCCGGATCATATCCCGCATCCACATGGCCGTGTTGGGATCCTCCGGGCCGATCGAAAAGTATTCGGCCGCGCCTTCGATCAGGAACAGCGGGGTTCGGGCCAGTCCCTCCCCGCCCTGCGGATTGGCCCGGCCTTCCCCTCCTAAGGCCATGTCGTACTGGAAGGCGTGGACGAGCTCGTGGCCGATGACGTGATCCGTGTCGTCCAGGGAAGCTCCGAAGGGCAGGATGATCCTCCGCTTGAACGATTCGGTCACGCCGCCCGTGCCCTCGCTGATCAGCTCGGAGAGGACGGTCGTCTGCTCGAATTGGGGATGGCTGGCGTACATGATGAGGGCTTGCTTGCCCTTGAGATCATGGTTGAAGATCCGGGCCAGCCGGTTGTACCAGCGCTCGGCCATGCGGGCGGCCGTCCGGACGGCGGCTTCCTCCTCCGGATAGTAGTAAATCTGAAAATGATCGGTGGTCAGGACCTGGTAATCGAATTTCTCGTATTGAACCTTGTTCCGGCCGAAATATTGAGCCGAAGCCGTGACGGCCGTCGCTCCGAAAATCAGCAGGAAAACGATCCGGCGAAAACGGACGCCCGACGGCTTATGTTCTCCGGTTGAGGATTTCATGGGAACTCCTTCTTCGCGACCTTCTTTCGCGCTATTTCATCTTCGCTTACGGCTAACGAATTGTCAAACCGGTTTTCCGGCCTAAACGTTGCCCTATGGATAAGTTATCAAGAATCATGCCAAGCCCGGTCCCGGCGGGAAACCGAAGAAAAACGGAGCCGGACGTCCTCTTCGGAGGACAGGCTGTCATCTGAAGAGACTTCCGGAAGTCGCCGGCGGCCCGGATTTTTCAGGAGCCGCCGAGGGCTCCGGGAAAGCGCCGGCCTTTTTCCGAATCGCCGGGAACCGGAGCCGGAGGATGAACTTGGGAACGATCTGGTTCGATTATATTCAGCAGGCCGTCCTCCCGCGGACAGGCTTGAGCCCGGACCTGATTAGAAGAATTGAACCGCTCCAAGGCCGTCCTCCCGCGGACAGGCTTGAGGCTGTTATTTCAATTATTTCGTCCCCGCGTGATTTTAACGAACCGGCGCAATCGATTTTGAGTAAATCCGCCCTGGGCATAATCAATCACCGCGTCCATAATTTTCCGCCCGAAAAAATACGCCCTGTAGACCCGGCTCTTTTCGTGCTCGAACCGGCCGTGATACGGGCAGATCTGGCAACAATAAGGAATGACGCCGCGGGCGATCGCCCTTCGAATGCGGCGGGCTTTCCGGCTGTTCCAGATGTCCTCGAAATCATTTTTGGCGAGATTCCCGATCTTCCCGCCCGGCCGGATGATGAAACAACAGAAATAGCAGTCTCCGTTCACCTCGACGAGAATATTTTCCCAGGGCTTGCGGCAGGGGGAAGCGGTTTTTCTCATTGATAATATCCGGAAAATTCGGCGACGAACTCGATTCCACGGCTACGAGCCTTCAGCCGGGCCGTCTCGACGGCTTCCCGGAATTCCGGCTCTTTGACATCGATCATTTGATCGTGATAGCGGAAAACGAAATCCCCGTTCCGTACCTCGTAATCTTTCGTCGGATTCAGGAGGCCGAGGTGAATGATCTCGGCTCCCAATTCCCCGGCCAGATCGACGAAGGCGACGATCTCCGCGGCGTTTTCCCTCATCAATGTCATGTTGACCTTGATCTTCGGACGGGAGACTCCCGACGCCTGTTTCATCATCGACAACCGCTTGATATTTCCGATGACGAGATCGAAATCCGATCGCCGGATCTTCCGGTAGGTTTCGCGGGTCGCCGCGTCAAGAGAAAAGTCGATCATATTGAGTTTTTTGGAGATAAGGATCCGGCTCATTTCCTCGGTCAGGAGCAGGCCGTTTGAATCGAATTGAACCCACGTCTTGTCCGGATCCGTCTTGTCGAGGAGAGCGAGGAGCTTTTTCCCGAGCAACGGTTCTCCTACGCCATGCAAAGAGATTGTCTTAAATCCCCGCATATAGGGTAGGAGCTTTTGGACGGCCGCGTCGCAGATATCGCCAGAGAAGCCTCTTTTGTCAAACAGCCGGGGATAGCACATGACACACGGAGGATGGATGTTGCACCGGGTGCAGGATTCGATTTCTAAAATTGAAGGCAACGATGCGGCGAAGCCGCGGGAGATAAGCTGTTTCTTCCGGCGCTTCTTCATGAAAATAAATCTAATTGAGCATTAATTATTCTTGGCCGAAATAACGCAACCAAAGGATAGGAATTTCGTCTTTCAACCGGTCGAAGCCGCGAGCTTTGTCTTATCGCGAAATTCTATCCACCCCCTCGGAAATGAGAATATTTGATCGGGCGAGGCCTGTCAAGCTATATTAAAATCTTACTCAAGAGGGCATTGTCTTGCTCTCCAAAAACCTTATCGCGGCCGAAGATCGTTGAGAGATCATAACCATTTTTTCTGCACGATCTGGGCATTATCGTATTTCTTGCAGGGCCGGCTTCGGGGAAATCCGATGTCGCGATCATGGCAGGAGGCATATTTGAAGCTCTTGAGGCTTGACGATATCGTTTGGACATGGATTCCATGAGTTCCCTCCGGCTGTGAAGATCCATCCTCCGGCCTCCTCAGGCAAAGAGAGGAGGGTAAGATTTTAGATGGCGCGATTCGTTTCATTGACAGGAACCCGGACCCGGGTTACGATTCTTCCCTTCGATTCCGCCGATCCAAGGAGGCTCGGATGAAAAAAACGCTCGCCTGCGCTTTCGTCGCAATCCTGATCACGCTCCCCCTCCTCGCGGCCGATCAAACCGCCGCGAAGGACCCGGGGAAGAAAACGGAGGGAATCGGCGCCGGAACGTTCGCCGGCCTGGCTTGGCGTTCGATCGGCCCGGCCCACACGTCCGGCCGCATCGCCGATTTCGCCGTCAATCCCGGCAATCCCAAGCAATACTTCGTCGGCGTGGCCAGCGGCCACATCTGGAAGACCGACAACGCCGGCATCACCTGGACGCCGGTGTTCGACAATTACGGCGCGTACGCCATCGGCTGTCTGGCCATGGACCCGGCCAATCCCAACGTCGTTTGGGCCGGGACGGGCGAAAACAACCACCAGCGGGCCCTCGGCTACGGCGACGGCGTGTACAAGACCGTCGACGGCGGCAAGTCGTGGACACACATGGGCCTGAAGAACTCCCGGCAGATCGGGGTCATCCTCATCCATCCCAAGAATCCCGACACGGTCTATGTCGCGGCCGAAGGCTCGGCCTGGGGTCCCGGCGGCGACCGCGGCCTCTACAAGACGGCCGACGGCGGGAAGACCTGGGCCAAGGTGCTGTCGATCAGCGAGAACACCGGCGTCAACTCCGCGGTCATGGATCCGCGCGATCCCGACGTTCTCCTCGTCACCTCGGAACAACGCCGCCGGCACGTTTTCACCAAGATCGGCGGCGGCCCGGAAACGGCGTTTTATAAAACGACGGACGGCGGCAAGACCTGGCGGAAAATCACGTCCGGGCTGCCTTCCGCCCCCATGGGAGGGATCGGGCTGGCCCTCTCCCCCGCCGATCCCGACGTCATCTACGCCATCATCGAGGCGGCCGGGGACGCGGGCGGTTTCTTCCGCTCGACCGACCGCGGCGAATCCTGGACGAAAATGAGCTCCTATCATTCCTCGGGGCAGTACTACAACGAAATCGTCTGCGACCCGAAGGACGTCGACACGGTCTATTCCACGGAGACCGTCTCCCGGGTCAGCCGCGACGGCGGACGCACCTGGACGCCCCTGGGCCTGGACGCCCGCCACGTCGACGACCACGCCCTCTGGATCGACCCGCGGGACACCGCCCACTTCCTCATCGGCGGGGACGGAGGGATCTACGAGACCTACGACGGCGGGGCGAAATACCGGTTCGTGACGAACCTCCCGGTGCCTCAGTTTTACCGGGTGACCGCGGACGATTCGCGGCCCTTCTATTATATTTACGGCGGGACCCAGGATAACAACAGCATGGGCGGCCCCTCGCGGAACACCAGCGCCGACGGCGTCACGAGCGACGAGTGGTTCTTCACGGTCGGCGGGGACGGCTTCGTCTCCCAGGTCGATCCGACGGACACGAACATCGTTTACTCCGAATGGCAGTACGGCAACATCGTCCGCTTCGACCGCCGGAGCGGGGAAAGCTTTTCCATCAAGCCCCAGCCGGCCAAAGGCCAGCCGACGTTCCGCTGGTTCTGGGACACGCCCTTCCTCCTTTCGCCTCACTCCCCCACCCGCCTTTATATCGCGGCCGAGAGGGTTTTCCGGTCCGACGACCGGGGCGACTCCTGGCGGGAGATCTCGGGCGACTTGACCGCCGGGATCGACCGGAACTCGATCCCGGTCATGGGCAAGTACTGGAGCGTCGACGCCGTGGCCAAGGACGTCTCGACCTCGCAATACGGCTTGATCGTCTCGCTGGCCGAATCGCCCCTCAAGGACGGGCTGCTTTTCGCCGGGACGGACGACGGTCTCATTCAAATCACCGAGAACGGAGGTGGCGCGTGGCGGAAGGTCGACCGGTTCCCCGGCGTTCCCGCCCTGACGTATGTGAGCGACATCTGCCCTTCGATGTTCGACGAAAACGTCGTCTACGCCGCTTTCAACAACACCCTCAACGACGATTTTAAGCCCTATCTTCTCAAGAGCGCGGACAAGGGCCGGACCTGGATCCCGATCGCCTCCGGCCTGCCGGACAACGGCGGCGTGCACACGATCATCCAGGATCACGTCAATCCCGACCTTCTGTTCTGCGGGACCGAGTTCGGCGTCTACGCCACGGTCACCGGCGGAAAGGAATGGTTCGCCCTCAAAACGGGCCTGCCGGCGATCAGCGTCAAGGATCTGGCCATCCAGCGGCGGGAAAACGACCTGGTGGCCGGAACGTTCGGCCGGGGCATCTACATCCTGGACGACTACACGCCGCTGCGGCACATCAAGGCGGACGACGTTCGGAACGAATTCCGGCTCTTCCCCGTCAAGGACGCCGTGTCCTTCATACGGACGTCCGCGAAATACGGCCAGGGGGCGACCTACTTCCTCGCCCCCAACCCGGAATACGGAGCGGTTTTCACGTATTTCCTCAAGGAAAGCCCGCTGACCCGGAAGGAAATCCGGCAGAAGCGCGACAAAGAGCTTTTTGACAAGGGCGAGCGCATTCCCATCCCCTCGCTGGACGAACAGCGCCGGGAAGCGGAGGAGCACAAGCCTTACCTCCGGTTCACCGTCGCCGACGAATCCGGGCGGCCCGTCCGGATCCTCCGGGCCGCTCCCGCCGCGGGCGTTAACCGGATCGTCTGGGATCTCAGCTACCCCCTGCCCGTACCGGCCCGGGAAAGCGGATCTTTCGATCCGTTCGGGAAGGATCCGTCCGGCTTCATGGTCATGCCCGGGCGCTACACGGTCTCCGCGGCCAAGGTCGTCGACAGCGTCGTCACGCCGCTCGGAGAAACCCAGTCCTTCACCGTCACTCCTCTGGCCGGCGTCACCCTCGCCGCCGCCGACCGGGCCGGGCTCGTCGCCTTCCAGAATGACGTGGCCGAGCTGACCCGCGCGGCTTACGGCGCGGACGAGGAAACCGGAGTCCTGGCCGCCCGCCTCCTCCGGATCCGCCGGACCGCGGCCGGGATGCCGGGCGCCCCCGACGGCCTGATGCCGGCGATTCGCCAGGCCGGGAAAACGCTCGATGAGATCCGCCTGGCCCTGGACGGCTACGAAGCCAAAGCCAGCTTCGAGGAGGTTCCCCCGGCCCCGATGCCCATCCGCAACCGCGTCGAGGAACTGATCGGCATCCAGTTCTCCACGACCTCCTCGCCGGGCAAAACCCAGGTCGAAAACTACCGGGCGGCCCGGGAGGAGCTGGAGACCGTGATCCGAAAGCTCGAGGCGCTCAAAACCGTGGACATTCCCGCCCTGGAAAAAATCCTGGAGGAGCACCGGGCGCCCTGGACTCCGGGACGGATCGTAAAAATCGGAGATTGACGGCCCGGATCAACGCCGGACAATCCGGGGGAATCGCCTCCCCGGGCGGTTCCCCCGAAAGAGAGGCGGAAACCCTTCGACAAATCAGAGGGACGGGGGTTCTTCCGGCCGGGCGGAACGGGTCATGGACTTGAAAGCACGGAAGATCCCCGCTAGAATTTCCTCGTCTGAATGAACCGGCCGGCTTTTTCGATAGTCGAAGGGACAAGAGAAAGAAAACGAGCCTGTCCAAGACAGAGTTAAAAATGACGAGGGGGACGATGAGTCATAGATTTTCGAACGTCGGCTTGCGTCTTCCCCTCCTCGCGCCGCTGCTTGCCCTTCCGCTTCTTTTCGCCTTCGGCTGCAAACGGGCGGAGGCTCCGTTTCTGTTCATCGACCGGCTGACCGAGGAAAACGTCGCCGCCTCGCCGCTGAAGACGGCCTCCCCCCCGGCCGATTCGAAGGCAACCGGCCGGGAATGGCCGGAATCCATGCTGACCACCGCCGTGGTCCTAGATACTTCCTTCGGGAAAAATCCCTGGTCCCTGGAAAAAACCCTCGTCCTCGGTCCGGATGTCTTCCCGGTTCTGCTGGCCCCCCCTCCGACGGAATTCCGGTATCGCCTCAAAATTCCGCTCCGGAGCGTTCTCCGGTTCGGATGCGGGCTCTATGCCGAGAATAAACAAGATGGTGCGGAAGATACGGTCTTCGAAATCAAATTGGAGGATGTGCCCGGTCCGGGCCGGATTTTCGAAGAATCCATAAATCTTGACAAAGTCCAAAGTCTTCACCGGGTCGTCCTCCGCGAAGTCGACTTGTCGGCCTGGGCGGGGAAAACCGTCACCATCGTTTTTCAAACCCGGGCGGCCGGATTTTCCGGGCCCAAAGACCTCCGGGCGTTTTCCCAAGAAAACGGCTTGGCCTTCTGGATCGATCCCCTCCTCGTCCCGAGACGGGAAGCGGGGAAAGCGGCGGACGCGCCGCCCAATATCATCCTGATTTCGATCGACACCCTGCGGGCCGACCATCTCAGCTTGTACGGCTATCGCCTTCCGACGAGCCCGGCGGCCGAACGCTTGGCCGGCGACGGCGTCCTGTTCACCTCCTGTTTCAGCGGGGCGCCGTATACGTTGGCTTCTCATGCGACGATGCTGACGGGTTTGAATCCGGCCCGCCACCAAACCCTTTACATGGCCGATGGGATACCCCCCGCCGTTCCGACGATCGCGGAAATCCTCCGCCGGGCCGGATATGAAACCGCGGCCTTCACCGGCGGAGGCCAGCTCAACGCCAAATACGGCTTCGCCAAGGGATTCGGCCTGTACAATGAGCGGGCCGGAGGCAATCAACTCCTCAATTCCGCCGCCAACGTCCGCCGGAACGCCGCCCTATGGCTGGAAGCCCGCAAGGCCTCGAAATTTTTCCTGTTTCTCCATGCTTATCAGCCGCACAATCCCTACCGCTCCCCTGAATTTCCCGAACGGGCTCTCTTTCTCCGGGACGATATGCCCTGGAAGAGGGTATCCCTTCAGGATGTGCTCGGCATCGGATTCCCCCATTTGTTCCGGTCCTTGACTCCGCGGGAACGCGAGAACATGACGGCTCTCTACGACGTGGAAATCCGGACCGTCGACCGGTACTTGATCGGCCCGCTGGTCGAGGACTTGAAAAGGCTGGGCCTATACGAGAACGCCTTGATTATCCTCGCGGCCGACCACGGGGAGGAATTTTTCGATCACGGCGCCTGGGAGCACGGTCATACGCTGTACAACGAGCTGATCCGCGTGCCCTTGGTGATCAAGCTTCCGCGGTCGCGCGAGGCGGGGCGGCGCGTCCACGAAGACGTCGGGCTCATCGACCTGGTCCCCACCATCCTGGCCGAGGCGGGCGTGGCTGCTCCTCCATCCGGATTCGACGGGGTAAGCCTTTGTCCCCTTTTCAAGGGAGAAAAACTCCCCGGGCGGATGCTGACAAGCTTCCTTCCGGCGGGATTCGTTTATGACTTTCCGAGCCGGGTCGCGGTCCTCCGGCGGCCGTACAAGCTCGTCCTCAACGGCGAATTCCTGCCGGGATTCCGCGAATACTTTACTCCCCCCCCGCCGGAGAGGATCCCGATCGAATTGTATGACTTGGCGGCCGATCCAATGGAAAAAAACAACCTCGCCAACCGCAAAGCCGCCGTCGTCCGGGAGCTCCTGCCCGTCGCCGAAGCCTATCTCAAGGCGGCCATGGAGCGGACCGGACGGAGGGAGCTCGTCGTCGACAAGAAGCTGGAGGAAGAGCTTCGGTCGCTGGGCTACCTCCGCTGACGGAACGCCGCCCTACCAGACCACGCCGTAATCGTCGCCGTAATTGCTCGATCCGCCCCAGAAGGTCCCGTGCTCCCGGTCGAAAAAGATCGCGTTGATGGGCCCGGACGTGTACTTCTTGACGTCCAGGCGGTAACCCATCGCCCGGAGCTCGGCCCGGACGTACTCGGGCACCTGCTCGTTGATTTCCAGCCGCCCCGGAATCGCCTTGTGGTCATCGAAGGAGTTCCGCATCTGGAAACTGGTGAAATGAGGGGCCTCGCAGGCCTGCTGGACATTCATTCCGAATTCGACCATTTCCAGGAAAAACTGGAGAAGATTCTGATCCTGGGTGTCCCCGCCCTGGACGGCGCAGGAAAGATAGGGAAGGCCGTCCTTCAGGACGAGCCCGGGCGTCAGCGTCGAGCGGGGCCGCTTGCCGGGAACGATGACGTTGTACGGATTCTCGTTCTCGTCGACGACGAAGCTCTGGGCCCGCTGGCTGAGGCCGATCCCCGTCCGGCCGGCGATGACCGCCGGGATCCAGCCGCCGCTCGGCGTGACCGAGACGACCCAGCCGTCCGCGTCGGCGGCCTGGATGGACGTCGTCCCGGTCGCGAAGCTTGCCGGATCGGGATCTTTATTCAGAGTCGGCTCATCGGCCGGAGGCCAGGCTTCCAGGATTTTCCGGAAAGGATTGACCTGCCCCTGGAACGGATAGGGGTCTCCGGGCTTGACCCCGGGATCGTTCCTCTCCGGGTTGAGAAGCCGCAGCCGCTCCCGGGCGTAGTCCTTGGAGAGAAGCCCGGCCAGCGGCTCCGCGGGCGGATAATAGGGATCGCCGTAATAAAAATCGCGATCGGCGAAGGCCAGGTTCATCACCTGGCAGATGGTGTGGATGTATGCGGCCGAGTTGTATCCCAGCTTTTTCAGGTCGATGTTTTCGAGCATGTTCAGAGCCTGGAGCAGGACCGGCCCCTGGACCCAGGTGTTGAGCTTATAGACCTCCAGCCCCTTGTAAGTCGTCTTGACGGGTTCCTCGAGGTAAACGCGCCAGCGGGCCAGGTCGTCCTCTCCGAACAAGGCGCCCTGCTCGTTGGCTCCGCGGACGAATTCCCGTCCGATGTCGCCCTTGTAGAAACGGTCATAGGCGGCGTAGATCGCCTCCTTGCGGCTCCGGCCCGCGGCCCGGGCGTCCTTTTCGGCCTGGACAAGCTTGCCGAGCGTTTCGAGGAGGTCGTCCTGGCGGAAGATCTCGCCCGGAACCGGCCCTTCCCGGTCCCGGCCGGCGTGCGGCAGCATCACCGCCCGGGCGTACGGCCAGGCCTTGATCTTGTCCTTCTCCCGCTCGATCGAGTCGGCCGTGCCTTTTTCCATGGGATAGCCCTCGGCCAGGCTCATGGCCGGGGCAAGCACCTCCTCCAGACTCATCGTCCCGAACTCGGCCAGCATTGTCATCAGCCCGCCGGGAGTACCGGGCGTGACGGCCGCGAGCGGTCCGGTCGCCGGCGGATGGCGCATCCCACGATCCCGGAAGTACGCGGCCACAGCCCCCGCCGGAGCCGCCCCGAGGGCATTGACGGCGATGACCTTTTTTTGAACCGGATGGTAGATCAGGGCCTGCGTTTCGCCGCCCCAACTGAGGACGTCCCACATCGTGCAGACGGCCCCGAGCATGGCGCAGGCCGCGTCCACCGCGTTTCCGCCCTTCTGGAAGATCATCGCCCCGGCCGTGGCGGCCATCGGCTTGCCGGTGACGGCCGCCCAATGGCGGCCGTGAAGGACCGGTTTTTCCGTTTTCTGCGGAAAAAGGAAAAGGGCCGGGCCGCCGACGGCAACGACGAATAAGGCCGCGGCCGCCGCGATCCGGCGCCGTGATGATAGAAGGCGGTGGTTCATCATCCCTCCTCTCCGTTCGCCCGGGGGCGTTCGATCCACGGCCGGGATCCGGAAAAGATCCGGGCCGGCCTCACCTGATGGCAACAGCCGCGACCAGCTTTTCGACCGCCGGGAGAATGGCCAGCTCGAGCTCGGCCAGCGGCTTTTTCCATTCGGCCAGCGCGGCCTGCCATTCGGCCGACTGCGAATGACGGATCTTGTGCTTGCGGACCAGGGCCTCGATCGCCTCCAGGCCGACATGCGCCGTCTCCGCCAACCCGCGGGACAGCGGCTCGATTTCCTTGAGGACGGGAGAAGAGGGCAGGAGCGGCACGATCAAATCGTGATTCATCCGCCAGGTCTCCAGCATCGTCCGGAGCGCTTCCGCCGATCCGGCGTCGCGCCGGTCGAGGAACGCGGCCGCGATCCGGCTGAAATGGCGGGCGGTCAGGGATTCCGGCGGAACGGCATCGACGAACCGGGTGAGCGGGGCCAGCGTCGTCTGGACCTTGCCCACCGTATGGCGCTTGTAGCCCTTGAGCGGCTCGACGGCGTCGGCCAGCAGCCGGAGCGGTCCGACCTCCATGTTCCGGACGAGACGCCGGAGCAGCATGTCTTTATTTTTAAGATGGGTCAAGCCCAGTTCTTCCAGTTGGATCGAAAGAGGTTCCAGCCGCCGGTACATGTCGTCCACGTCGCGGGTGTCGGCCGGCGACCAGAGCCGTTCGGCGATGGCCGCCGTCCGCGGCCAGATGCGCGAATCGATCGTCTCGGGCGAGACCAGCTCGCTCCACATCGTCGCCTCCCCGCCCAGGACGAGGGCCGCCTCGGCCTCCGAAAGGCCGTGTCCGGGGGGAAGAGGGTCGTTCAGGTAGTGATCGGCCGCGGAATAACAGAGATCGACGTAATAGCCGTTGGAGAGCAAGCCGGCGTATCCCCGCCGGGCGGCCTGGACGAGGGCTTCGGTCCCCCGCCAGGATTGGATGACGACATCCTTGGACAGCCCCGGCTGAAAGATCTCGTCCCAGCCGACCATTTTCCGGCCGTGCTTGGCCAGGATCTCGAACAGCCGGCCGTTGAAATAGGCCTGGAGGGCGGCGTTGTCGGCCAAGCCCTTCTCCTTCATGAACGCCTGGATTTCGGGATTGGCGTCCCAGTGCTTGCCGTTGTTTTCGTCCCCCCCGATGTGAATATAAGGATCGGGGAACAGCCCGGCCATCTCCCCTAAGAACGCGTCGAGGAAGACGTAGACCTGGGAATTGGCCGGGTTGAAAGCGGGCAGTTGAACGCCGTAGGTCCGGGAAATCCGGTAGGGGCCGGGCGCGCTGGCCAGCTCGGGAAAAGCCGGGAACCAGCTCGTCGAATGCCCCGGAAGATCGAATTCCGGCATCACCCGGATGCCGCGGTCCGCGGCGTAGGCGATGATGTCCCGGATCTGGTCCTGGGAGTAAAAAAGCCCGTCCGAGCCGAGCCGGTGGAGAGCGGGGAAGACCTTGCTTTCAACCCGGAATCCCTGGTCCTCCGTCAAATGCCAGTGGAGGACGTTCATCTTGACCGCGGCCAGGCCGTCGAGGTTCCGCTTGATCACATCGACCGGGTGAAAATGACGGGCGCTGTCGATCAAAAGCCCGCGCCAGGGGAAACGGGGGGCGTCCTCGATTTGGACGCAAGGGAAAAAATATCCGTCCGGCCCTGAGGCGAGCAATTGAAGGGCCGTCTCGAACCCGTGGAGAATCCCCAGATCCGTCGGAGCGACCAGGAGAATCCGGTCAGGCCCGACGGTCAGACGGTAGGACTCATCCTCGCCGGGCAGGAGCTCGCCGGTCCGCTCGCAGGAAAAAAGCAGGGCCGCCCCGCTTTCCCCTCCTTCCGGGAGGGGAACCTCTTTTCGGAGGACGAGCCCCGTCCGTCCGCTGAGCCGCTCCAGGAACCGGTCGGCCGCCCGGCGGGCGCGGTCGCCGGGCCGGCCGAGCGCTCCGACGGTGAACGTCTCGCTCAGATGGAACCGGCCTTCGGTTAAAAGGACGGCCGAGGGCCGGGGCATCAGGTTGAGGAAGCGATGCTCGGCGGCGGCGTGCGTCGCCGCGACGCCGATCAGGGACAGGATGAAAAACCGGGGGATGATTCGAGGCGGGCGCATGCCCGCATTGTATCCATTCTCCCGGCGGGATGCAAAACACGGCCCCGGCGGGCCGGCCCGGAGGGAAAAAGGCCGCTTAATCCTCGACTTTTTCGACGACGATCGTCAAGTTGGAAACCAGGGCCGCGACCGTCCCGATGGCCGCGAGGACGGGAAGCAGAGCGACGCCGACGAGACCCACCGTCAGCGGGATCTCCATGAACGTCTTGCCCTGCTCGTCCTTGAGGATGATCCGGCGGATATTCCCCTCGTGGAGCAGTTCCTTGATCTTGTTCAGGATGTCGCCCCCGGAGGCTTTGAATTCCTCCGTTCTCGTCTTGGTTTTCGGATTCGTGTTTTCGCTCATGGCCGTTGTCCTTTCCATGATTATCTACGGAAACGAAGAAGGAAAAGTTCAGCCGGCGCTTCCTCCGCCTCCTCCGCCGCCGCCCCCTCCCCCGCCGCTGAATCCTCCTCCGCCGCCCGAGGAATAATGGGCGGCCGCCGTGCTGGCCTGCTGGATGGACGTCGCCGCGCTCTCGATGGATCGGACCATCGAGGCGATCGAGCCGATCCCTCCTCCGGACAGGAACGCCTGCCGGGAGGCCCCGGCGTACCAGGCGGGCACAGCCGCCCGCTCGTCGCCCAGGATGAGCGGCAGGGATTTCAAGATTTTTTTCGCGTTGCCGAAAAGAATGCCGAAGACCAGGTATTGTTCCCACAGCCGGTAGGCCTCCGGCGGCGTTTCCTTGAACTCGGAGAAATCGTCGAGGAACCGGCGGAGCGCCTTCCACATTTCGTTTTCCCTGGCCCATCGGAGCGAGCGCCGCTTGATCTTCGGGATGAGGACCGCGCCCAGGATGCCGAGGACGGGATTGACCGTCAGGACGGCCGCCGGAACGGTCGCGGCGATGAACCGGTTCCGGCGCTTGAGGCTTTCGGGCTCGATGAAAGCGAGTGCTTTTCCTTCCGCCTTGACCGCCTCGCCCCAAGCCCGAAACCAGGCTTGAAACTTGGCCGGATTCTTTTTCAACCAGGATTTCAGCTCATCAAGGGAAAAAACCGTCCCCACGGGGGAAACGGGCGAGGTGAGGCCCGGATCGACCGGAAGGGGCGGCGAAACGGCGCCGCCCCGCGCGCGGCGGAAGCGCTCGAGGGCTTTGGCCGCGCTTCCCAAAGCCGCGGCCAAGGCGGCGGCCCCGGTGTTGTCGACGGCTCCGCCCGCGGCCGCCGCCAGGAAACCGAGGACGTCGCGCTCGAACGGCCGCAGGCCGTCGTCTTCCCCTCCGAATTCCTTCTTGAACGTGAAACGGGTGACGGTCTTTTGCTTGGTTCCGAAGAAGCCGGTTTTTTCCTCGGTCCGGTCCTCGATTTCGAGGAAGCCGCGCCGGGCCAAGTCGAAGATCGTCGCCGTGAAGGCCGCCGGCGCCACCGAGATCCCCTCCCTCTGGAGGAGGTCGACGAGGGCCGGAGGCAGATCGGAGGGGATTTCCCGAAAATAGTCCGGGATGTCCGTGAACGCGTAATCTTTGCCGACGGCCCGCCAAGTCCTCATAAAGAAAGGGAGCCAGAGGATCGGGAGGGCGATGAGGCCGAAAAGATAAGCTTGGACGAGACGTTCGGTCCGTCTCGTCCGGCGGGCCGCCTCGGCTTGGGCGGCCGAGGCCCGGGCGATCGTCTCGTCGACGAACCGCTCCTCCTCGGCCCGGACGGAAGCGAACGTCAGGCCCGCGTCCGGAAGGCCGGAGACGATCCCCGCCGGCCAGACCATCCGGATCTCGACCATCCGCCCGGCCGGAAGGTTCGGGACGGTGAACCGGGCCGTCTGAAGGTCGACGATCTCGGAACGTCCCGAAAGCGGGCCGTGGCCGTAGACGAGGAGCTCGGACGCGCCGGAGACAGGCTCGGGCAGGGAGACCGTGACGACCGCCAGGGAGGCCGGTTTGTCCCAGCCGCTCCCGATCGGCTGCCAGTAAAGCTCGGTCGCCTCGCCGGACGTGCGGATGCCGCCCCGGACCCGGTAATGAATAGAAAACGTTTTCCGTTCGTCCCGGGCCCGATAGTACCACTTGGCCTCCAAGCGGTCCCGCGAGCCCCCTTGTTCAGTCCGAAGGGGCGTTCCGTCCTCGAAAACCGCGAAATCCTCGATTTCAGCTTCGTACGTCCGGCCCATCCGCTCGACCCGGAGGGGGATCCAGAGGGTGGCCCAGGAAAATTCGCCGTCGAAGGCATACGTCCGGTTTTCGTCGACCGTGAAGCTCCCGTCGGCCTCGACCGCGATGTCGATCCGGACCTCGGGGAAATAGAAATCCTTGGCCGCGGCCCGGGGAGGATGGAGAGAAACCGCCCCGATGACCGCCAGCGACACAGCCAACGCCCGAATCGCTCGTTTTCTCATCTTCACGTTCTCCCTCCTCTTTTTACCCTACCAAAGGAAATCAGGAGACACAATACCTGTTAACCTTATTTCAAACAAGGGGAAACGCAAGCCCCATTGTCCCCGTTTCGGAAGATCGGCGGCGGGAACGAGGGAACGGATCGGGCAAAGCGAAGAGATAATCAACATGGTGATTAGGCATTGTGTCTCCTCATTGATTGACACGGCGGCCGGTTCGGATTATTTTAGCGGAGGCCGCGCGGGCATTCGATTTCCCACGAAAGGACTTTGGTTTTCTCGCATGAGCGCAAAACTCCGTCTCGGCGTCATGATGTTCCTCCCCTGCGCCGTCCGGGGCTCGCGGGCTCCAATGCTCCCGGCTTGTCTTCGGAGCGATCCCCGCTTCTCCGGCGCCGGGCCGGGCCTTTCTTTCGCCCTGCTTCCCCCCGGCGATGATCATCCCGCCGTTGATCGGCGGACGGTCCGCCGGCGAAGCCGCCCCGACCATCGACGCGGCCAAGACATTTCTCGTTTTGAAGGCTCGGGCCGTCCTCTGCCCGGAGATGATCCAGGCCTTCTTCCGGGATAAAAAAGCGGCCGGGAAAATCCCCGGGCCGACGGCATTATAAACGAAAGGAGATCTCCCCATGTCGCATCATTCAGCTAAACCCAACCTCGGCGTCGGCATCATCGGCGGCGGGTTCATCGCCCGCTTCCACATCAAGAGCTTCGTCGGCGTCCGCGACGCCGACATCCTCGGCGTTTTCGATCCCGACCGGAAACGGGCCCGCGAGGCCTGCGCCCTGGCCCGCTCCCTCGGCGTCGGCGAAGCCAAGCCGTACGCCTCGATCACGGCCATGGCCGCTGATCCGGCCATCGGCGCCCTCTGGATCTGCGCCCCCAACTTCACCCGCCTCGAAGTCATGGAGGAAATCGCCCACGCTGTCCTTTCGGGCAAAGCCGAGCTGCGGGGCGTGGCCTGCGAAAAACCGCTTGGCCGCAACGCCAAGGAAGCCCGCCGGATGCTCGCCCTCGTCGAAAAAGCCGGGATCCTGGACGGTTATCTCGAAAACCAGGTCTTCTCCCCCGCCGTCACCCGCGGCAAGGAGATCCTGTGGGCCCGGGGCGCGGCCATCGCCGGCCCGCCCTACCTGGCTCGGGCGGCCGAGGAGCACAGCGGCCCGCACATGCCTTGGTTCTGGGAAGGAACGCTCCAGGGCGGCGGAGTGCTCAACGACATGATGTGCCACTCGGTCGAGGAAGCCCGCTTCATGCTGACGCCGCCGGGGGCGCCGCGCGACGTCCTGACGCCCGTCTCGGTCACGGCCTACGCGAATTGCCTCAAGTGGCAGGAGCCGAAATACGCCGCCGTCTTGAAGAAAAACAGCGGCGGAAAGACCGATTACCTCAACCGCCCGGCCGAGGATTTCGCCCGGTCCCTGGTCGAGTTCCGGAACAAGGACGGCAAGATCCTCGTCGTCGAGACGACGACGAGCTGGTGCTACGTCGGAGCGGGCCTCCGGCTCAGCATGGAGCTGCTCGGCCCCGAGTACGCCCTCCAGATCAACACGCTCGACGGCGCCCTGAAGGTCTTCTTCAGCCGGGAGGTCCGGGGCAAGGCCGGCGAGGACCTCGTCGAAAAGCAGAACGCGGAGATCGGCCTCATGCCGGTCGTGGCCGACGAGGCGGCCGAGTACGGCTACACGCACGAGAACCGCCACATGGTCCAGTCGTTCCGCCGCGGCGTCCGCCCGGAGGAAAACTTCGCCGACGGCGCGGCCGTGGCCGAGCTCCTGATGGCCGCCTACATGAGCGCCGAAACGGGCAAGACCGTTCCTTTCCCGCCCAAGGGCCTGGGCACGTTCGTCCCGGCCGTGGCCAAGGGAACGTGGAATCCGATAAAGAAGTGAAGTCCATCAAACGGGAGGATCCATGAAAAACATCGCCGTTCCGCTTGCCCTTCTGCTGGCGGCCGCCGTCGCGCCGGGCGCGGCCGACATCCGGCACCTCTCCCCCGAGCTCCAAAAGAAGGTCGGCGAGACGGACTACGCGTCCGTCCGCATCAAGAACTTCCCCTTCGCCTCGGAGGCCTGGACGTTCCGGAAATTCACCTTCTTCGAAACCGTGGCCAAGCTCAAGGAGCTCGGCGTCCGCGGCCTCGAGGCTTTTCCGGGCCAGGCCCTGGCCGCGGAATTCCCCGGGGCGCGCTTCGGCGAGGCCATGACGCCCGAGCAGATCGCGAAAACGAAGGACGTCCTGGCGGCCGCCGGCGTGACCCTCTACGGCTACGGCGTCGTCGATATCGGCCGGACCGAAGCGGAGATGCGCAAGGTCTTCGACTTCGCCCGGACGATGGGCATCCGGATCCTCGTCTGCGAGCCGGAGGACGACGATTTCACCCTGCTGGAAAAGCTGGTCGCCGAATACGACATCAAGATCGCCATCCACAACCACCCCGCTCCGTCCAAGTACCACTTGCCCGAAACGGTTTTCCGGCACGTCGACGGCAAGGATCCCCGCATCGGCTCCTGCGCCGACAACGGCCACTGGATGCGGGGGATGATCGACCCGCGGGAGGCGTTCAAGTTCCTCGAGGGCCGGATTCTAGACGTCCACCTGAAGGACCGGAACGGCTTCGGGACGGGGCCGGGCGTCGACGACGTCGCCTGGGGCGCCGGCGCGGGAACCATCCGCGATCTCCTGGCCGAGCTGACCCTCCAGGATTATGACGGCTGGCTGACGATGGAATACGAGAATGAAGCCGAGGTCGACGACCCGATGCCGGCCTTCCGGAAAAGCATCGACTACGTGAAGAGCATCACGTATTACGACGGCTACACGCAGATCTTCCGCCGCGGCTGGGGCGGCGACTACGAAAAGCACGGCTGGAATCATTACGGCCCGGGGCATTTCGAGGTCGATCCGAAAGCCGGCGTCCTGAAGGGCCAGGGCGGCATGGGCCTTCTCTGGTACGGAAAAAAGGTCAAGGATTTCATCCTCGACCTGGAATTCAAATGCGCCGCGGAAACGACGAACTCGGGAATTTTCCTCCGCGTCCCCAACGTCCCGGTCAGCGACGACTACATTTATCATTCGATCGAAATCCAGATCGACGACCATTCGACCGGCCTCCATCACACCGGGGCGGCCTACGACATCCAGGCGCCTTTGACCGGCGCGACGCTCCCGCCGGGCCGGTGGAACCACATGAAAGTGGAATTCCGGGGCTCGCGCCTGAACGTCTGGATCAACGAAAAACAGGTTTTGGATTGGGAGGCCGCGCCCGGGGGCAAGGTCCGGGACATCTCCCCGGAGGGGTACATCGGCCTCCAGAACCACGACAGCGACTCGCCGCCGTACTTCCGGAACATCTACCTCAAAGAGCTGTAAACAAAGAGGAGACACCATCCCGATTCACCCGATTTCCCCTTGTGCCCGGAACTCCTTTCATTCACGGGAGCGGAGGGAGAAATGAGGTGAAGAGGGATGGTGTCTTCCTCTGAGGCCGGTTTCTTCAGGATTCCGCGGCCGCCGGCCGGCGTTCAACGACCATCAGCCGGAAAAGAAAAGCCAAGCCGACAGCGAAGAACAGGGTGATGGCCAGGACCGAGTTGCGCATATTGCCCGTCAGAGCCTCGATGATTCCGAAGCTGAAGGTGCCGGCCACCGTGGCCAGCTTCTCCATCACGTCGAAGAAGCTGAAGAACGAGGTGTGGTCCTCGGTCGGCGGCAGCATCTTGGAATACGTTGACCGGGCCAGCGATTGCGAGCCGCCCATGACCAGGCCGACGGCGATCCCGACGCAGAGGAACCCGACGGCGTCGGTGATGAAGTAGGCGGCGACGCAAATCCCTATCCAAATATAGACCGTCAGGCGGAAGGCCTTGATGTTGCCGACCCGGCCCGAAAGCCGGGCGAACAGCCAGGCCCCCAGCATGCCGATCAGCTGGATGAGGAGGATCGTCGCGATCAGGACGGTTTCGCCCAAACGGAGCGCTTTTTCGCCGTAGGTCGCGGCCATGAACATGACCGTCAGCAGCCCCATGGTGATGAAAAAGTAGGCCGGGAGAAAAATGCGGAGCCGGGGCATCCGACGGATTTGGCGGAATACGATCCGCAGCTGCCGGTAGCCGCCCAGGATGACGCTCGTTCCCGTCTCCCGGTGGCCGAACGTATACTTCGGCAGCCGCCGGAACGTGGTCTGGGAAAAGCCGAACCACCACAGCCCGACCGAAAGGAAGGCCAGCTTGGCCGGGAGCTTCGGATCGGTGATTCCAAAAAAGGCCGGCTGCATCACGACGATCAGGTTGACGATCAGGAGAACGACGCCGCCCAGATACCCGGAGATGTATCCCCGGGCGCTGACCTTGTCCTGTTCGGCCGGCGAGGCGATGATCGGCAAGAAGGAGTTGTAAAAGACGAGGCTGCCCCCGTAGCCGACCGTGCCCAGGGCGAAGCAGATGACCCCGAGCTCGATCGTATTCGAGTCGAAAAAGAACAGAGCCGAGCAAGAAGCCGCGCCCAGAATCGTGAATCCCTTCATGAATCCCTTCCGCAGGCCGGTGTAATCGGCGATCGAGGAGAGAAAGGGCGAAAGGAAGGCGACCAGGAGGTACGCCGCGGCGATGGCCCAGGAATAGAGGACGGTGTTGATGACCGGGAGGCCGAAGAAATGGACGGTGAAATCGTCGCCGTGACGGGTCACCTGGTTGTAGTAGATGGGGAAGATGGCCGAGGAGATGGTCAACTGGTAGACCGAGTTGGCCCAGTCGTACCGGACCCAGCCTTTGATCGTGCGCTTATCGTCCTGGGGAATGGGTTGATGCGGGCCGAGGCGTGGAGTCAAGGATCCTCTTTTCCTGACGGAATTGAAAGCGCCTATTTATAATGAAACTCGGCCGAAAATGCAACTTCGGCCGCCCGGCGGGAAAATCCGCGTCGCCGGTTCCCTCCATCCTTTCGAGGAAGACGTCTCCCGGCCCAAGCCCGCGTCCTTGGCATTCCTCCGGGGAGGATGCTACAATCCAAAGCCGGCGGCGACGCGCGGCCGCGCGCCGCGATTTGAACGACAGGGATGTTCAGTCATGACCGCGACCATCCGAAAGACTTCCGGATTTCCCGGTTTCCTTTTTCTTTTCGTCCTCGTCTTCGGCGGCGCTTGGGCCGCCCAGGCGCCCGCGGCCCAGGGCGCCGGCGAGGGACAAGACCTTCTCCTCCGGCATCGGGAATGGCTCAAGATCACCGACACCTTCATTCTCCCGGCCGAAAAGGAAGCCTTCCTCTCCTTGACGAACGAACGCGACCGGGACATGTTCATGGAAGCATTTTGGAAGCAGCGGGATCCCCGTCCGGACACGCCCCGGAACGAATTCCGGGAGGAGATCGAGAAGCGCTTCCGGTTCGTCATGGAGAACTTCGGCCGGTTGGCTCTCCGCGAGGCCTGGCAGACGGACCAGGGGCGGATCTACATGATTCTCGGCCCGCCCCAGTCCAAGGACACCTACGAGGGGACGTCGGGGCTGCACCCGGCCACGATCTGGCATTATATCGGGGACCCGCTCAAAAAGCTGCCGCAGGCATTCGACTTGGTTTTTTTCCAGCGCGGCGGCGGCGGCGAATTCCGTCTGTACGATCCGATCTCCGACGGCCCGGCCAGTCTCCTGGTCGACACCCGCCAAT
>Ga0116184_10000436_pt1 | contig 48663 bp, 43 predicted proteins | sample AD_JPNNA5_MetaG_FD_89886 | JGI IMG/M metagenome (GOLD analysis project Ga0116184, IMG submission 89886) | Active sludge microbial communities of municipal wastewater-treating anaerobic digesters from Japan - AD_JPNNA5_MetaG | ecosystem: Engineered > Bioreactor > Anaerobic > Digestate | place... | reverse complement strand
TGCCCCTTCGCTCTTGATCTGCTGTATGGTCCGATGCAGATGGGGGCACGTTTCCTGGTGCACCAGAATGGCGTCGGAGCCAGCAGCGACGAATTCGTGTATGTAGCGCTCCGGCTGAACAATCATCAGGTGGGTGACCAGCGGCAGGCCAGTGACCCGGCGGCACGCCGCGACGAGGCCGGGACCGAAACTCAGGTTCGGCACGAACCGGCCATCCATGACATCGATGTGCAGGGCGTCGGCGCCGCCTGCCTCAGCTTCCTTGATCTGTTCGCCCAGTCGTGTCAGGTCGGCAGCCAGGACGGACGCGGCGAGCTGGATCGGCAGTTTATGTTTCATGGCTGGATGATAGCGACATTCGCGTCAAAAAGCAATACCTTTTTGACAATAACGAGGAACTATCTGCTCAAGTGACGGGATCGCAGTTGACCGCACCCGGCTTGGATATCGAGCCCCCGGCCGAGCCTGACCGTGTTGGCAATACCATGCTGATTGAGCTCCTGGCGGAATAGCAGTACCGTGTCTCGGGAGGCGGGACGGTAGCTGTTGGCAGAGGTCGGATTAACCGGGATCAGGTTGACATGGCAGAGCATGCCATGCAAGAGCTGACCGAGCTGGCGTGCCAGTTGAGGGCTGTCGTTAACCCCCTGGATGAGGGCGTACTCGAACGTGACCCGGCGGTGTGTCTGTTCGGCATACTCGCGGCAAACGGAAATGAGCTCCGCCAGGGGATAGGTCTTGTTGACCGGAACGAGCTGGCTGCGCAGGTCGTCGGTGGGAGCGTGAAGCGACACTGCCAACCCTACCTCCAAGCCCTCCTGCATCATGCGGCGAATGCCCGGGACGATGCCTACCGTCGACACGGTGAAGCGGCGCGCCCCGAGACGCAGACTGCGCGGGTCGTTGAGGGTACGAATGGCCTTCCAGACGGGATCATAGTTGGCCAGCGGCTCGCCCATACCCATGAACACCACATTGGTGATCGCGGCCCCTTCGCCGTGAAGCTGTCGGGCAAAGTGCAGAACCTGGTCAACGATCTCGCCGGAGGTGAGGTTGCGCACCAGGCCACTCTGCCCTGTGGCGCAGAACGGACAGCCAACCGCGCAACCAACCTGAGAGGACAGGCACACCGACTGACGGCCCTCGTACCGCATGAGAACGCTTTCGATGGTCTCGCCATCCCGCAGCTCGAGCAGATCCTTGGTCGTGAGGCCGTCCGCCGAGGTCACTCGCTCCAGCAGGGCGAGTGAGGTCAGCAGGGCGGTCTGGGACAGCCTCTCGCGCAGGTCGGCAGGCAGGTTGGTCATCGCTCCCCAGTCGGCAACCAGTGAGCCATAGAGCCAGGAAAAGAGCTGCTTCGCCCTGAATGCTGGTTGCCCGAGCCCGGTGAGCCAGGCACCCAGCTCGTCGAACGAAAGGTCGGTCAGCAATTGCCGCTGTTGCACGTCAGTCCCCCTGAGGCAATGGTTGTATCGAATCTGAGGCGTGCCAATCCGCGAGCAGGACAGAGATGTCCTGGTAGACGAGATCCGGCTTCTGGGCAGAGTGCGCCAACTGCTGCGGAGAGGTCACGCCACTCATCAATAGCACCGTCTTGAGCCCGAGAGCGCGACCTCCCCGGATGTCCGTTTCGAGACTGTCGCCGATGATGGCTGTGCCTGGCGTAGTCGCGTTGAGCATGGTCATTGCCAGCTCGAGCATGGCCGGTTCCGGCTTGCCGATCACCGTCGGCGCGGTGTCCGTGGCCACCTGGATCGCGGCGAAGACTGCCCCGGCCCCTGGCTCGAGGCCGCGCTCCGTGGGAAGGGTTCGGTCGGGGTTGGTGGCAATGAACCTGGCTCCTGAGCGAATGGCCAGGGTCGCCGTGGCCAGCTTGTCGTAGGTGAGTTGTCGGTCGAGACCGCAGACAACGTAGGAGACAGTGATGTCATCCGCCAGCACAAAACCGTGTTTCTGGAGTGCGGCTCGGAGGCCGTTTTCTCCGACAACGTACACCCTCGTGCCCGGCGGCGAGAGCCGCGACAGGTACATCGCGGTAGCTTCGGCGGACGTCAGAATGTGCCGCGCGTCGACGCGGATACCCATCCGGCTAAGTTTGTCGGCGTACTGCCCGGGAGTCAAGGTCGAGTTGTTGGTGACCAGCACAAAACGACGCCCGGTCTCTTGAAGGTAGGCAAGGAACTCGGCTCCGCCACGGATGGGGGTATTCAGCCGGTAAAGCACCCCATCCATATCCAGGATGAGGCTGCGGATGGTGGGCAGAATCGAGTTAGGCATAGGGATTCTGGCTCCGAGCTCGGTTTGCGGCAAGGATCAGTCAGCCCTGATTGGCCTGGCGAGAGGCGATCAGGTTGTGATAGTCCTGCATAGTGTCGATATCGATCAGTACGTCGGCCGATGGCATCTGCACCGGCAGCACCTCTTCTGGCGTCTCTTGAATGACCTCGCGGCCGCCTGTGTCGCCGCGGACCTTGCGCAGGCGCGGAAACAGCTTTCGGTCGAAGAGGACGGGCGTTCCGCGTCGACCGCCATACTCAGGGACAACGATACCCTTTTCTGTGCCAAAGTAGGCATAGAGGATCTGGAGCAAGGTATCGGCTTCGAGCAGCGGCTGGTCCGAGAGGATGAACAGGGCTGCCTCGGCGCGCGGGCCGAGGCTGTCCAGCCCGATGCGGAGAGAAGAGCTCATCCCCTCCTGCCAGTGTGGGTTGAGGGCTACCTGGCACGAAGGAGGGACAAGGGGCAATAGCTCTGAGCTGCCGGCACCAAGTACAACAACCACCTGGTGAAAGGGCAGGCTACAGGTGGTGCGCAGCACCCGTGCGAGCAGGGTCTCGCCGGAGACGGTCAGGAGCTGCTTGGGGGTGCCCATGCGTGTCGAGCCGCCGGCGGCCAGCACAATGGCCGCCACGTGACGCCAGCACTCGGTTACTTGATCGCGGGCCGCAGAGCCGATCAGCACGCGGTCGACCGCCGGGCAAAGCATCATCGGCCGGGCGATCTGGCGAGCCAGAGCCAACTCCTTGGTCGAACCAACCTTGTTGATCAGGGGAATGACCCTCTCACCGCTGAAGCCCTTCAGCCCCCCATCAGGATGGGTGAGAACCTGCGCAACGACCTGCGGCGTGATCTCGGCTCCGAGTGCGAGTCCGGTGAGCGAAGAAACCACCTCGGGTCTGTGGGTAGTCTGCGGACCGAGGGGTTTGCCAATGGCATCGATGCCGGCGACTGGGACCAACAGAGAGGCTCCCGCAGGCATCACTGGCTCATGTGCGGCCGGTGCCTTGAACGGTCTCATTTTGGCACCATCCGCTTCGACAAGGACCGCGTCTACCAGAGACCCAAGGACCGGAATCCACTCAGGAGGCACGCCGCGGAGCTTGTTCTGTTCGACCAGGTGCTCCGTGGCCAGAGTGACGTGCTTCTGCTCGCGCAGGGCCAGCTCAACCTGGCGGCAGGCCTGGCGCTGCCCTGGGGCGAGCACAAGGAACGAACCATCCTCCGGTCTGGGAGGAGCGATCATCGTGGTTGTGGTGGTGAGGACCCGCCATCCATCAGCGACGAGCTCCCTGGCCAGGGCGAACATCGTTGTGGTCTTGCCTCCCCCGCCGACAAAGGCAACGACGTCGCCGCGGTGGATGCTCAAAGCGCTCGCAAGGCGCATCAGGCGAGACCTAGGGGGAGGAATGGCAGAGAGGCAGATACGCCGCTCAGAACGACGTACATCTCGATAGCGTCGGCGAGAGTGAGCGTGCCTGCCAAGCTCTGCTTGAGTTGTACCTGCTGAATGGACAGGTTCAGCCTGTGGAGCGTGGCTCGTACATACTCGTTCTCGTACCAGAGTTGGTCGCCCTTCCAGATCAGCCGGGCCAGGCGGCCGCCGCTGCGCCTGGTAATGGCGAGTCCCGCTTCCTCACGGGCGATGTAGTAACCGTCCGTGTCCACAGAACGAAAGGTACTTGCAGTGAGGTACAGCGCGGGCTTGTCGCGAAATGGTTCGCCTTCATGTACGCAGAACGTGGCGCAGTTGCCGCACTCGTTGCAGAGATCGGCCAAATGAACGATCTGGCGGGTCTGCTCGATGCGGACGACCTGTTCTCCCACGACGGACAGTCGGTCATGCCGGCATTCGTAAAGAGGGAGTGTGGTTACAATGGGTGAACAAGTGTAAGCGAGATTGGCCCGGTTGGGGCAAACCTCGACGCACTTGTCGCACAGCACCGAACACTGCAGGCAACGCTCGGCTTCGGAGCGGGCGTCAGAAATGCTCAGGGTGGACTGGACGAGAGCAAAGGAGCTGCGAGCAGCCACAGGAAGCGCTTTTGGTCGGATCGGCAGAGCCAGGCGTGAGCGTGCCACCTTGATCCGGGAAGGATCTGGCGCCGGCGAGTGGACAGAGGCCAGCGTTGGTGCGAAGGGCACCTGCAGTTGCCGACAGATTGCCTCGGCAGCGCGGCGCCCATCGGCACAGGCCTGGATGATCGTCGCCGGACCCCGCACCACATCGCCGCCAGCGTAGACCCCCGGCGCGTCCGTTTGACCCGTGCGCTCGTCGACACGGACGCGTTTGCTCTGGTTCACCGCGATGGCGCTGCCGGTGAGGAATGCCAGGTCCGGCTGTTGGCCTGTGGCGATGATGATCGAGTCCGCTTCAAGGGTGAACTCGCTGCCGGGAATGGCCACTGGCTCCCTGCGGCCGTCGGTCTGAGGTTGTCCCAGACGGTTGCGGATGCAGCGCAGTTCGCTGACCCTGCCTTGTTTGGCCAACACACGCTCGGGCGAAGCCAACTTCAGGATCGAGTTGCCCTCGGCCAGCAGATCCTCTCTTTCTTCCATCGTTGCCGGCATCTCGTGGACAGTGCGACGGTAGACAACCGTGACCGGGTTGCCTGTGAGCCGTTGCGCTGTGCGGGCCGCATCCATAGCAGTGTTGCCGCCGCCGATCACCAGGGTCTTCTTGCCGAGATAGGGTTTCTCCCCGCGAGAGACCTGCTCGAGGAATGCCATGGCGGTATGGACGCCGGTGGCGTCTTTGCCCGGCAGGTCGAGCTCGGCGTCGCGCTGAAAACCACAGGCAACGTACACGGCCGAAAAGCCTTGCTTCAGCAGCTCTTCCGGGACTGTGGTGATGGCGTGATTGAGTTTGACCTCGATGCCGAGCGAGCAAATCCTTTGAATGTCCGCCTGCAAGATCCTCTCCGGCAGACGAAACGCCGGCGCGAGACAGACCATTCCGCCGAGACGATCCCTGGCCTCGAAGAGGGTTACGTGCACCCCGCTCAGGGCGAGAAAGTAGGCTGCGGCGAGGCCCGATGGCCCGCCGCCGACCACGGCAACACGGTAGCCCGTATCTGGGCCAGCCGTGGGCGCTGAGACTCCTCGTTCATTCGCCACCCGCTTGAGGTCGCGGATGGCTACTGGCTGGTCATAGTTGTTGCGTGTGCAGCGGGTCTGGCAAAGCTGCGTGCAAATGTGCCCGGTGACTCCCGGCAGAGGGTTGCGGGCCAGGATGGTCTCCAGGGCCCGATCCAAGTCTCCTTCGGCGATCCACCTGGCGTACTCGGGGATGTCCTGGCAAACGGCGCAGGGTTCCTTGCACGGTGCGGTGATGCAATCAAAAGCGGCGAGAGGAGACTTGACCCTGGGCAGTGGATAGGGATGGTAGTTCTTCTTGTAGCGCGGCTGGCGCAAAGCCTCCCTGGCCGAGCGCTCGAGATTGGCCAGCGAGTCTTTGGCCAGTTCGTCGAGGCTGCTTACCTGGCGCTGGTGCATGGCAGTATCGAGCTGCTCGATGCTTTGTCTGAGGCGAGCGTAACCGCCCGGCTTTAGGAGATCCGTGGCCATGGTGACCGGCCGGGCGCCCGTAGCGAGGATGTCGACAATGTTGAAGGCATCGGCGCCGGCAGAATAGGATACCCTGAGATCCCCTCCGAGATCCTTGGCCAGGCGATGGAAGAGGTTCATCGTGATGGGGTAGAGGGCACGCCCGGACATATACATTTCCTGACCCGGGAGGATGCCTCTGTGGTTCCCCATAGCCAGGGTATTGCTGAGCTTGATCGCGAAGGACAGATGCTCTGCGTCAGCTACCGATTTGAGCTGGCGAATGAGCTGTACCGCTCGTCCGTACTGCATGTCGTGCTCAAACACGGGATCAGGAATCTGGATCTCGCGATAGCCCAGATCTTCACGCAGGATACGCCGGACCTCGTCGGCGCCGAGAAGGGTGGGATTGAGCTTGACGGTCGTGTGCAGGTGGCACTCTCGCAGCAGGTAGCTGGCGATGCGTTCTACCTCGTCTGGCGGGCAGCCGTGCATGGTGGACAGGGTCACGTTGTTGGTTAGCCGCGTGGGAATCTCCACGTTAGCGAGTTTGGGAAAACCAGAGCGGAGAACGGCACGAATCTGAGCGAGCTCCTCGCTGGCGTCGCGCAGCCTCTCCATAAAGCGGGTAATGGACTGACTCTGGATCCCCTCCAGGTTGTAGCCGACACTCATGTTAAAGACCGTGCCTAGGGGCAGGTGTTCATCCCACCCCAGAATCCTCGGCAGCAGGTGAATCAGTGCCCAGGCCTTGACATACTCGCTGGCCGACTGCTCGAGTTTGAGCTCCTGTGACCATTCGACGTTGTACCCTTCGTCCGCCGCGTCGATGCAGGGACGGCTGATCTCCAGCTCATCCATGATTTGCACCGTCTTGAGCTCGATGAACCGTCCTCCGCACAACCAGGCGCAGACGATGTTCTGAGCAAGCTGCGTGTGGGGGCCGGCGGCAGGGCCGAGAGGCGTGCCGAGGTACTGACCGTACAGCTCGGGAATAGCATAGGGTGGGTTGGCTGGAGGAACATAGAGCTGCGAGCGATGAAGGCCAAAGATGGACTGGTGCTGCTTGAGCTCTTCGGTGATCCAGCGCAGCAAAACGGGGAATGGCTGCCCCGTCAGTCGGTTGGACATACGTCCTCCTAGTCCTGGTGGCCGTCTTGGCCGTCTTCTTCAACCAGGTACAGCGTGTGGACAATGGCCCAGGTGATGATGCCCCAGGTGCCTCCACCCAGGATCGCGCCGGTGAGAATATTGCGCCAGGTGAAGAGTCCGCCTCGCCACAGGCCCGCCAGGGTCAGAGCCACCGCCACTGCTGCGGCGGCCAGACCGAATTGGACCGGGACAGAAATGGTCCGTCGCATTAATCGACCCATGCTAGACCCGCTCCCACAACTGGACAGCAAGCTCTCGTGCCCTGGCAGCGATTCGCTGTTCGTCCAGAGTCTGTAGCTGGCGATTGTGCATTAGTATCTTGCCCGCAACGATGGTAGTGCTCACGTGAGCCCCGTCCATGCCAAAAACAAGGTGCCAGGGGAGGTTGCCCACCGTGAGGGGAGTCGGCGGATCATAATCCAGGAAGATGATGTCGGCGCTGGCGCCAGGCGTGAGCTCTGCCAGCGCCTCGGGGAAGAACAGACCGGCGGTACGGGCGTTGTTCCTGGTGGCCATCTCCAGCGCCTGATCCGCTCCGAGAACTCGCGGGTCTGCCTGGGCGTGCTTGTGGAGCAGGAAAGCCGTCTTGATCTCACTGAACATGTTGTTGGAAAAGCCATCGTTGCCGAGACCCACCTCGATGCCTTGCGCAAGCATCGCCGGGACGTCAGCAGCGCCGACGGCATTGTTCATATTGGAGCGGGGATTGTGCACGACACGTGTTCCTGTCTCACGCAGCAGGCCGAGCTCGTGGGCGTTGACGTGGACGCAGTGCGCGGCAATGGTTTTCGGTCCAAGGATTCCTCGGCGGGTCAGCCGCTCCACCACTCTCATACCATGGTCGGCGAGGCATTGCTCCTGGTCGGCGGCAGCCTCGGCCACATGGATGTGAAAGCCCGCCCCGAGTTCGTGGCCAATGGCCGCGGCCAGGGCCAGCGTATCGTCGGAGAGGGTCAGCGATGCGTGGAGTCCAAAGGTGCCGGCCAGGAGCCCGTTCTCACCGCCTGCGCGCCGAATGAAGCGAGCGTTTTCCTCGAGGCCCTCCTTCATGCGTTTTGGACCATCCCTGTCTGAGACCTCGTAGCACAGACAGGCACGAACGCCCCCTTCTGTAACCGCCTCGGCGATAGCGTCGAGAGAGCCAGGAATGGCGTAGGGCGAAGCGTGGTGATCCAGCAGGGTCGTTGTGCCGCTGCGAATGGCGTCGACCAGACAGTACAGCGCGCTGTACTTGACATCGTCGCGGTGCAGCGCCTTGTCGAGGCGCCACCACAGTCGCTCGAGAATCTGCGAGAAACTTTCGGCAGGCTCGCCCCCCAGCGCCATACCGCGGGAGAACAGCCCATAGAAGTGAGTGTGTGCGCAAATGAGACCGGGCATCACCACACGGCCCCCGGCGTCCAGCTCCTGCTCGCCAGGATACAGCCTGCGCATTTCGGCCGTAGTCGAGACTGCCGTGATCTTGGGTCCTTCGATACGCAATGCTCCGTTGGGAATCACGCGCGGTGTTGAACCAAAGGTGAGAATCAGACCATTGACGATCAGCATTGGTCAACTCCCTTCTGACTTGCACCAGAGCAACCGGTTCTGCTGGATCACCGGGACGATGCTGCCCAGATGGCAGAGGTGGGTAAGGTAAGCATGCAGCGCAGGGTAGATGGTGTAGTACTCGCGGATGTTGCGGATGGTGATGCCGAGCCGTTCGACTACAGCATCGAACAGTGTGCTGGTCTCCAGGGGTGACGTCGCCACCAGAGTCGTAATCAGCTCGAGGACTCGTTCGATGTGGGCGAGGTTGCGGTCGATCAGGGAGGCGATATCGTCTTCAGGATGCCCGTGGCCGAGCACGTAACGGCTACAACGGATGTTGCGCAGCCTGTTCAGGCTGTCCAGGCGCTGGGGGATGCTGTAGGCATAGGAGATGGGCGCGTTGCCCAGCTCCTGCTCGCCGGCCAGGATATCGCCGGTGAAGAGGACATCGTCGATGAGATAGCCGGTGTGGCTTGCGGTGTGGCCAGGCAGAGGAAGAGGTTGAACGGTCACTCCACCGGCCTCGACGCTGGCTTCCGTGACTGTCTCGTCAATAGCGCAGGGCTCCGGATCAAAGCGAGGGGTGGCCAGCTCGCGAATGGGCTCGACACCGGAGAAGGTGCACATGGTTCCCCAGATAGGGTACTGTATGACGATCCCGTCGTGTAGCGGGGCAAAGACACGCGCGTGCGTGTGCGCGACAAGGTAAGCATTTCCGCCGATGTGGTCACCGTGTCCGTGGGTGTTGAAAATGGCCAGGAGACGCAAGTGCCGCTGCTCGAGCAGCTCGAGGACCTGCCTGCCGGCTCGTTTTCCCGCGCCGCTGTCGATGAGCAGAGCACCATTGCCGTCGGTCTGGACGAGGCCGATGTTGGCCGGACCGGGCAGATAGGAGACTCTGTTCAGCACAGGAATAAAAGGCATGACCCACTCCTCGGGGGAATCCCCGCGTGCCACCGATTATACTCGCTGGCCTTGAGCCAGCCCAAAACGGGAGGCTCTCGAAGGGGTGTCGCCGCCGGAGCGGCTTTGGTTTGGCTCTGGAAGGATGATATACTGCCGGCGAAATGGCGTCACCATCGGCTTCTCTGTCTCGAATGGAGGGTTTGTACCTCGTCCTTTCGCCGCACCTGGACGACGCGGTACTGTCCTGCGGCGGTCAACTCTATCAACTGGTCGGGAAGGGTCAGCCGGTCCGTGTAGTGACCTGCTTCGCCGGTGTGCCTGACTATCGAATCTTGTCTCCCTTTGCGCAGGATCAGCATCGCCGCTGGGGACACCCCGTGGATCCCGTGCGCAGGCGGCGCGCAGAAGACATCGCTGCTCTGAGCTCTCTGGGTGTTGCTCACGAACACTGGCCCTACCTGGACTGCATTTATCGTCGGGACAAGGACAGCAGCGAGTTTTTGTACACGAGCGAAGGGGCTCTCTTTGGCGAGGTTGCTTCTACCGATGGCTGGCTGGTCGAGGCCCTGGTGCGGCGAGTGAAGCGTCGCTTTGGGCAAAACGGGAGCGTAGTGTTTGCTCCATTGTCAGCCGGAGGGCACGTGGACCACCAGCTCGTTCGCCTCGCGGCGCGGCGATTGAGCGCCGCTGGCTACTGCGTTACCTACTACGAGGACTATCCTTATGCCGAGCACCCCGAAGAGGTGGCGGCGGCTCTGAGCCGATGGGACATCCCTTTCCAGAGCTATGCTGTCACGCTCTCTGAGCAGGAGCTCGGGGCCAAAACCGCTGCCATCCTCAAGTACGAGTCGCAGCTCGCGGTGCTTTTCGGAGGTACGACAGCCGTTTCCGAACGGGTGAGGTCTTACGCTGAGGCGGTGGGCGCGGGACGGGGGCTGGCCGAGAGGTACTACTGGTGGATCAGCGACGGTTGAGCTGGTCAGTTCGTAAGCCGGCGAGCGAGCGGAGAAGCAAGTTCAGCTTGCCGCTGCTGGTGGTGACCGTTGGCGGGCTGGCTACCATGGGCACAGAGATGTGCGCTTCGCGCCTGCTCGCGCCGTACTTTGGCAACTCGCTGCCAGTCTGGGGAGTGTTGATCGGTCTCTTGCTGGCCTGCCTGGCGGTGGGATCCGTCCTGGGAGGCAGGCTGGCCGACCGGTCACCGGACGAGGCCCTGCTGTACCAGCTCGCGGGATGGGCAGGGTTAGCCATCGGGATCATCCCATACGTGGCAAGGCCCGTTCTGGGCTCGGTTTCGTCGGGGCTGACCAGTGCTCCCGTACTGGCCATCGTGGGGGCATTCGGGGGAGTGCTGGCCCTGTTCACGGTGCCTATGGTTCTGCTGGGCTGCCTTTCACCGTTCGTTCTGCGCTTGAGCCTGAGAGAGGTCGGCTCTGGTGGAGATGTCGCTGGCCGGATCTCGGCCCTGGGGACGCTGGGTAGCCTTCTGGGCACGTTTGGTGCGGTGTTTGTACTCATTCCTGGCATAGGCACTCGCCGGAGTATGGTCCTGCTGGGGCTCTTGGTAGCGCTGGTGGCGCTGCTGGGCCTGAGGCGATTGGGCTCGAGATGGGCCGTCCTGTGGCTGCTGGTGTGCCTGGCTCTGACCGGGCTGATCCTGCTGCCGTCCGGGTCCATCAAACCCAACAGTGGATTGCTCTATGAGCACGAGTCGATGTACAACTATGTGCAGGTCCTCCGCGAGGGGGACCAGATTCTGCTCAAGCTGAACGAAGGCGAAGGAATCCAGTCGGTCTACGAGCCGGGGCAGGTGCTCAGCGGCTATGTCTATGACTACTTTCTGCTGGTGCCGTACTTCCAGTCCCGACCCGAGTCACCGCCAGGTCAGAGTGTCTGTATTGTTGGACTGGCGGGGGGGACATCGGCCAGGCTGTTCAGTGAGGTGTTCGGCCCGCTGCCAATTGATGGAGTCGAGATCGATGCCACGGTGGTTGAGGCAGGCCGGCGCTTTATGGACCTGAATCTGCCCAACCTGCAGATCACCATTATGGACGGGCGGCAATACCTGGCGGCAACTCCCAAGCGCTACGACGTGGTGCTGCTCGATGCCTACAATCCGCCCTACATCCCGTTTCACCTCACCACACGCGAGTTCTTTGCTCTCGTGTATGAGCATCAAACCGAGGATGGCGTGCTCGGCATCAACGTGGCGCACCTCGAAAACGACAGCACTCTGGTTAGAGCCATTGCAGCGACCGTGGGCTCGGTCTACCCTTCCGTCTACGTGATCGATACACAAAGTGGACTAAACAGCGTGGTAGTCGCCTCACACCAAAAGACAGAGTGGTCAGAAGTGTCGGCTCGCCTCTCGTCCCTGACCGCCGCCGCGCTGAGGCAGGTGATCCAACGGGCAGAGGGACGAATCAAACCCTTCACTGCCCGCAGAGAACGAATCTTGACCGACGACCAGGCTCCTGTCGAACAGCTTGTGCACGCCATGCTGGCGCGCTATCTCTCCAACCCCGTTCCTTCTGAGGTGAATCCGTGAATCACGAACCTGACGCCCGGGACAGAATCGCCCAATGGGCACTGACGCTGTGCGTCCCATTGGTGGTGCTGCTGTCGAACTTGTACCTCGTGGCTACTCCCTTCTTTGTGCGTTCCGAGTACGCCAAACCGTCTTTTCCTCCTGCCGAAGCGTTCTCAGACAGGGAGCGGCTGTCCCTGGCTGAAGCGACGGTGCACTATCTTCGCTCCGGAGAAGGGGTGGACTATTTGCGCACGCTGAGGTCAGGCTGGCAGGTCTACAACGAGCGGGAGATCAGGCATCTGGTGGACGTCAAAGTCGTGATGAATGGAGCCTTCGTGGTGCACGCTGTGGCGCTTGTTCTCTCCCTGGCTGCCTTCTGCTGGCTGTGGCGAAGGTCCGCATCACGCTGCGGCTGGCTGGCAGTGGCACAGGGGTGTGCTATTCTGCTGGCGGCACTGTTGGCGATTGGTGCAGTGGCCTACCTGGGTTTTGACACTTTCTTTGTCTTTTTCCATCGCCTCTTCTTCTCGGGTGACACGTGGTTGTTTGCCTATACGGATACCCTGATTCAGCTCTTTCCCCTCCCGTTCTGGATCGATGCGACCTGGACGCTGGCTCTACCGGCAATGGCCGAATCGGTCCTGCTGGGGGCTGTAGCGCTGGTCCTGGGAAAGCGGTCGGCCAGGGTCGCTAGGTGAAAGAATGCGGGCGGCATTTCAGCTGATAGAACACGGGTGATTGACATCTGTAGACATATCGTGTACAATGAGCCTAGTTGAATAGGGCTGTCAGGTCGAAACCCGATCCTGTCGGGCAGTTCGGCTGCGAAAAGGCCGGACTCACGCTGTGCACATTCGTCAGAGTCGTTTCGGATTTGGGCTTCTGCTGTGAGGCCATGGAGACGGGCTATCTCTGATCCTGTGTCCACTTGAGCCAGGTGGTCTGGCGCTGTAATGCCTTCTAGGCACTCGGTTCGCGGCCGTGCGAGACCGGGTGCCTATTGTTTTGTGTGGCAAATCTGGTGTTGGTGGAGGATGGTCAATGAGTGACAATGTAAGCCCCGCGCAAGAAGGTCTGGTTCCTGAGGAGAAGGCGCCAGCGGTGGAGGGGCAGCAATCGACTTCAGCGGCGGAGATGACGGTCGGGGGACAGACAGCTGACCATGCAGTGCCGGAGACGGCCCAGGATGATGTGCACCCGATGTTGGCCGAAGAGTATGGCTATGCTCAGCCGAAGAGAGGCGAGATCCGGGTGGGCCATGTCATCTCCATCAACCCCGATGGGATTGTCGTTGATCTGGGACTCAAGCGAGAGGGGTTCATCCCCCAGGACGACGTTCGCCAGGTGGGCGAGGAAGCGCTTGCTTCTCTTCACGTAGGGGATGAGATAGCGGTCTTTGTCTTGAGGCCAGAAAATGACAAGGAAGGCAACGTACTCGTGTCGTGGCATCGTGCGCGTCAGGAGCAGGATTGGGTCGACGCGCAGCGGCTGCACGATACAGGCGAGGTATGGGAAGGCAAGATCAAGGGCTATAACCGAGGGGGCTTGATCGCGCCTTTTGGCAAAATCAGGGGTTTTGTACCGGCATCCCAGATCACCGGGATCTCACGCCGAATGGATGCGACCAGCCTGCAAGCGCACCTGGCCGAGATGGTGGGCCAGACGTTGCCCCTGAAGGTCATCGAGGTCGACCGCAATAACCGTCGGCTGATCCTGTCTGAGCGCACAGCACGGCGTGAGTGGCGCGCGCAACGTCGCGAGACGCTGCTATCCGAGTTGCAGGAAGGCGACCGCGTCCATGGCGTCGTCAGCAACATCTGCGACTTTGGTGTCTTTGTTGATCTCGGTGGAACCGATGGATTGGTGCACATCTCCGAGCTCTCCTGGCGGCGAACCGCGCACCCCAGTGAAGTGGTCAAGGTTGGGGATGAGGTAGAAGCGTACGTGCTCAGGGTCGACCGGGAGAACCGGCGCATCGGGCTCAGCCTGAGGTTGACTGAACCGGATCCCTGGCAAACGGCGGAGCAGACCTATGCGGTGGGGCAGTTGGTCACTGGCACAGTGACCAAGATGATCGCTTTTGGTGCGTTCGCTGCGCTCGATGATGGCATTGAAGGATTGATTCACGTTTCGGAGCTGGCCGATGAGGCACCGCAGCACCCCAGTGAGGTAGTGAGTCAGGGTCAGGTGTTGCCGCTCAAGATTGTCAAGGTTGATTCAGGCCGGCGACGCATGGGGCTGAGCCTGAAGCGAGTCACCGCCGAGGAATGGGCCAGGTGGGAAGAGTGCCACAAGGCCGAGGAGGGCAAGGCGGATGCTGACGGCGAGCTCTCTGAGGCAACGGTGCTGTCAGCCGAAGAGGAGTCGGCCGCGAAAGAGCTGTCCTCGGAAGAGGCATCGCTTGACGTGGCTGCGGACGAGCAGGGCGAGGAGTCTGCTCCACAAGAGGAATAGAATGCTTGGCGAGGCCGGCGAGGGTGAAGCGTGCGAGGATGTGGCTGAAGCAGAGGAGTGGCTGCCATGGCTTCAGGTCTCAAGACAAAACTGCGTGCCCAGCTGGAACAGGCAATGCAAGAACTCGAGCGGCTGGACGAGAGACTGCAGCACAAGGCCGACTATGGACCAGGAAAGGGAGACCCTGCTATCTACGAGTGGGAGCTGACCCTGGCCATGCGCCAGACGGCGCTGGCCCGTGTGGAGACGATCCGGCAGGCGATGGCGAGATGCAAAGAGGGGCGCTACGGCGTCTGTGAGCAGTGCGGCGCGGCGATCGACCCCGAGCGGCTGGAAGCACTGCCGCTGGCGACGATGTGTATCAATTGCGCCAAGTCGGCGCGCAGCTAGCGTAGAAAACTAGGCCGGCCGTCCGAAGCAAGGACGGCCGGCTTTTCGTTCACGGGCCAGCCCGCAGGGGATGCGGGCTCACTTGAGGAGCGGGTAGAGTGCGGCCAGACTCACCAGCAGGGCCAGCCCCCAGAGCGGTTCTGCCAGGGCAGCAACCAGTGCGCTAACGACGAAACAGACGATGGGGACAGTTCGGTGGGGACGCACGCGGTCAGATCCGAGATAGACCATCACCCCGACAATGACTGCATAAAGAATGGCCAGGCCCCACACGGTCGCCAGAGCAGTGTCTTTGGTGAGAACAATCGGCCCACGGGGATCGACGGCAAAGACCGGCGCCTGATTGGCAAAAGTGACGTGAATACGCCCGATAATGCTGAGAAACAGCATCGTGAACTCGCCCACTGCTGCCACTCCTGCCCAGAGCAGGCTGACGAGCAGGTTTTCTCTGCGCGAAACGCTCATCTAGTCCTCCACTGGCCATTCTACCCGGCGATATGCGGTCTGGCAAGCCACGGGGCATGGCAGCGAGGCAGACGCAGTGTCTGAACGCTGCATCATCCATCTGGACCTCGATGCGTTCTTTGCCTCCGTTGAGGAGCTACGTGACCCCTCAATCGTGGGTCAGCCCATCATCGTTGGGGGTGATCCGCGCGAGCGGGGCGTAGTGGCGTCCGCCTCCTACGCCGCCCGGACGTTTGGGGTCCATTCTGCCATGCCTATGGCACAGGCTCTGCGGCTGTGCCCACACGCGGTAGTGCGGCATGGCCACTACAGTGACTATTCCTCCTACTCGCGCCGGGTGATGGCCATCCTGGGCGAGTACACGCCCCTGATGGAACAGATTTCCATCGACGAGGCCTTTCTCGATGTCACCGGCAGCGGGGCGCTCTTTGGCCCGCCAGAGAATCTGGCGGGCACCATTCAGCAGCGTATCAAAGATGAAGTAGGGTTGCCCTCATCGCTCGGGGTGGCGGGGAACAAACTGGTGGCCAAGATCGCCTCGGCGCGAGCCAAGCCGTGCGGTGTTCTGGTTGTCCCCTGCGGTCAGGAGGCCAGCTTCCTGGCGCCTCTGCCCATCGAGCGGCTGTGGGGCGTGGGCAAAGTCACCTCCCAGTTGCTGAGGTCAAATGGTGTCTCAACCATCGGGGACCTGGCCAGGCTCCCCTTACCCGCTCTGCAGCGCTTGTTTGGCCACGGCGCCGAGTCCATGCGCCGTCGCGCTCTGGGCATCGACGACCGGCTGGTGAGCCCAGAGAGCAGGCACAAGTCGGTGAGCCAGGAGCGAACCTTCGCTCGCGATGTTGGCTCCCTGGACGAACTCTTGCGTTGTCTGCTCAAGATGAGCGATGAGGTTTCGTCGCAATTGCGCCGGGAGGGCGAGTATGCTCGGGTGGTGGTGCTCAAGATGCGCTATCCTGACTTTACCACCATCACGAGGCGCATCACACTCGATCAACCGACCGACCTGGCAGAGGTACTCTACGATCAAGCGGGCCGGCTGTTGCGCCGCGAGCTCGGACCCGGCGTCAAGTTGAGGTTGATCGGAGTTGGCGCTGCGGGCCTCACGCGAGGCAGGCAACTGACGCTGTTTGAAACGCAGAGCGAGCAGCTTTCCAGGCTAAGCCAGGCAGTGGACGACATCCGCCGCCGCTACGGAAACGATTCTATCCGTCGCGCGTCCTTCCTCGAGGGGGCAGAAGACCCTCCACAGCCCGCACCCCGCAAGAGCCGGGACTGACCTATGGTATAATCGCCGACGGAGGGAAGCCATGCCCGCAAGACCGGTAATCGTCCTGGTGGACGGGAACGCCGTAGTCCACCGTGCCTATCACGCCATTCCACCACTGACCAGCCCCACTGGCGAGCCTACGAACGCCACATTTGGCTTTGTCTCGACGCTGTTGAAGGTCCTGGAGGACCATCACCCGGCCTACGCGGCCGTGGCCTTTGACATCGGGCGAACCTTCCGTCACGACCTGTATGCCGACTACAAGGGCACGCGCCCTCCGCTGCCTGACGACCTGCGAGTGCAACTGGAGCGGGTGCGAGAGGTTGTTGCCAGGCTGGGCCTGCCGGTAGTCTCGGTACAGAACTATGAAGCTGACGACGTGCTGGCGACCCTTGCACGCCAGTCCGTGGCCCGGGGTCTGGATGTGATCATCGTCACCGGAGATACCGATACTCTCCAGCTCATTGGGCCTCATGTCAGGGTCCTCCTCTCTGGCCGCAAGTTCACCGACACCAAGATGTACGACGAGCAGGCCATTCGCGAACGTTACGGCATGGAGCCGCAGCAGTTGGTCGACTTCAAGACGCTCAAGGGAGACGTCACTGATAACGTGCCTGGCGTACCAGGGGTCGGCGACGTAACGGCCACCAGGCTGGTGCAGCAGTTCGGTGGAGTCGATGGGCTGTACGCCCGGCTGGACGAAGTCGACCCCAAGCTGCGCAGCAAGCTCGTGGACAATCGGGCCGGCGTTGAGCGTGGCAAAACACTGGTCAAATTGGTGGACAACCTGGCGGTGGAACTCGAACTGGACAAGGCGCGGCCCAATGCTTTCTCCAGGAACGAAGTAGCCGCGACTTTTCGTGAGCTCGGCTTTCACACCCTGCTGCAACGCTTGCCACGGGCGCCGGAAGCCTCGACTGCGCAACTGCCTCTGTTTGCGGGCGGCCAGGGTGAGCAGGTGAAGAGCGCATCGCTGGGCGCGTACCACCTGGTGGATGAAGAGCGGGAGTTGGCGCAGTTGGTGGAGCGCATACGCACCAAAGGCATCTGCGCCGTTGACGTGGAGGCAACATCGGTTCGCCCGGTAGAGGCGCGCATGGTCGGCATCTCCCTGGCCTGCGAGCCCGGAGAAGCCTATTACATTCCCACCGGGCACAGCGCCACGGCAGCCACCAAGCAGCTCGACCTGGACACTGTCCGCCGTCTGCTTGGTCCGGTGCTGCTCGATGCCAGTGTGGTCAAGTATGCTCACAATGCCAACTATGACCTGATCGTGTTGAGCGAGCATGGTCTGCCGACCAAGGGTCTGCAGTTCGATAGCATGATTGCCGCCTTTCTGCTCGACCCATCGGGTCGCAACCTGGGTCTCAAGGGGCTGGCCTGGCAGGAACTGGGCGCCGAGATGACCACTATCGATGAGCTGATCGGCTCGGGAAAGCGGCAACTCACCATCGACCTGGTGTCGGTGGAGCGGGTGTACCCCTACGCGGCTGCGGATGCAGACATGACGCTGCGTCTGGTTGGAAGGCAGGAGCCTCAGCTCAAGGAGAAGGGACTGTGGCGGCTCTTCACCGACATCGAAATGCCACTCGTGCCGGTGCTCATCGACATGGAGTGCACCGGAGTGGCACTGGATGTCGACTTGCTGGGTCGTATGGCACAGGAGCTGAACCAGCGGTTGGCAGAGCTCGAGCGAGAGATCCAACAGCAGGTCGGCTACAGCTTTAACATCAACTCTTCTCAGCAGCTAAGCGATGCGCTGTTCAAGAGGCTCGAATTGCCAGTCGCCGGCCTGCAGAAGGGAACGTCAGGCCGCTACTCAACGGCGGCGGACGTCCTGGAAAGCCTGCGCGGAAAGCACCCCGTGGTCGACCTGTTGCTAGAGCAGAGACGGTTGGCCAAGATCAAGTCCACCTACGTCGACGCGCTCCCCCAACTGGTGAACCCCAGGACGGGACGGGTGCATACGTCGTGGAACCAGACTGGTGCCGTAACCGGGCGCCTCTCCTCCAGCGACCCCAACCTCCAGAACATCCCCATCCGGACCGAGGAAGGGCGACGGGTCAGGCAGGCCTTTGTCGCACCCGAAGGTACCAGACTGGTGGGCGCAGACTATTCGCAGGTCGAGTTGCGCATCCTGGCCCACGTATCGGGTGATGAGAACCTGCTCACCGCCTTTCGCAACGGCGAAGATATCCACGCCAGTACGGCGGCGCGCATCCTGGGGGTGCCTCTCTCCAGTGTGACGCCCGACATGCGCCGCCTGGCAAAGGCGGTGAATTTCGGCCTCATCTATGGTATGAGTGAATGGGGCCTCGCTGCGCGGACCGAGCTGACCCAGGAACAAGCCAGTGACTTTATCAGCAAGTACTTTGGGCAATACCCGGGGGTGCGGCTGTACCTGGAGCGCATCAAGCAGCAGGCTGCCGAGCGGGGCTATGTCGAAACACTGCTGGGACGCAAGCGCTACTTCCCCGAGCTCCAGGCCAACAGCAAGGTGCCGGCACAGGTCAAGTCGTCAGCGCAGCGTATGGCGGTCAATCACCCCATTCAGGGCACCGCGGCCGACATCATCAAGATAGCGATGATCCGCCTCTATGACGAGTTGTGCCGACGTGGTCTCAAGAGCAAGATGATCCTTCAAGTCCACGACGAGTTGGTGCTCGAGGTGCCCGAGAGCGAGCTGAACGAAGTGTGCCCTCTGGTCGCGTCGGTGATGGAGGGTGCTTACCCGCTCGATGCGCCTCTGCGGGTTGATCTGAAGACGGGACGACACTGGGGCGAGATGGAGTAGAGAATGATTCGTGACGACATTGCCAAGCTATTGCACAAGGCGATCCGCAAAGCTCAGCAGAAGGAAGCCTTGCGCGAGTTTGAGATACCGACCATCCCGGTCGAACGGCCAAAGCAAGAGGGACGCGGTGACCTGGCCAGCCCCATCTGCCTGCAAATGGCGAGCCTGGCCCGTATGGCTCCTATGCGCATCGCGGAGATTGTCATTCCGCTGATTTCAAAGACGGACTATCTGAGCAAGGTCGAATTCGCCCCGCCCGGCTACATCAACCTCTATCTCGATCCACAGTGGGTGGCTCAACAGGTCAGGGTCATTCTGGACGCGGGTGAGCGCTTTGGTGACGTGCCTCTGGGCGACCACAAAAAAGTGCAGGTCGAGTATATCAGCGCCAACCCCACCGGGCCTCTCCATATCGGCAGCGGACGCAATGCGGTCATTGGCGATGCCCTGGCCAATGTGCTCGAGGCAGGGGGATATGAAGTACAGCGGGAGTACTATGTCAATGATGCGGGCACGCAAATGGGCCTGTTTGCCGAAACCCTGTATGCTCGCTATGCGCAGGCCCTGGGGAGCAACGAGGCAGTGCCAGAGGGCGGATACTTGGGCGCTTACATGGTTGAGCTCGGCCGCCGTGCGGTCGAGGAGCACGGGGATCGCCTGCTGTCACTGTCCAAAGCTGATGCGCTGAAGGAGCTGAACGATATCGGCCTGGCCTACATGCTCGACTCGATCGGTCGCGATGCCGAGCTACTGGGCATTCATTACGACCGCTATTTCTCGGAACGGTCGCTGTACCAGGACGGAACGTTCGGGCGCGTGATGTCGATACTGCGCGAAGGCGGACACGTTGTCGAAAAAGACGGCGCGGTGTGGTTCAGCGCCGGAACTGGGGGTAAGGAGAAGGATGAAGTCATTATCCGCTCCAATGGCACGCCCGGGTACTTTGCTTCGGACATTGCCTACCACTATGACAAGTTCGTACGGCGCGGGTTCGACCGGGTGATCGACGTCTGGGGTGCCGATCATCAGGGCCACGTTCCGCGTATGTACGCCATGATGAAGGCGCTGGGCCTCGACCCGCAAAGGCTGTCGATCATTCTCTATCAGTTGGTCACGCTCAAGCGCAGCGGGGAAGTGGTACGGCTCTCCAAGCGCACGGGAGACATCGTCACTTTGCGCGAGGTGCTGGAGGATGTAGGCGCCGACGCGGTGCGCTTCTTTCTGCTGTCTCGTGCTGCTGAGAGCCAGATGGATTTCGACCTGGACCTGGCCAAGGAACAATCCAACGAGAACCCGGTATACTACATCCAGTACGCTCACGCCAGGATCTGCAGCATCGTTCGGGTGGCCCAGGAACGGGATCAGTTGGGCAAGCATGGCAACCTGGCCTTGTTGACTCACCCAATGGAGCAGGCTCTGATACAAAGCATGATCATGCTGCCGGAGATCGTCAAACTGGCAGCGGAGACCCTTGCCCCGCATCATCTGGCGGCTTACGCACAGGAGCTCGCCGGCCATTTCCACGCCTTTTACCGCGATTGCCGGGTCGTATCCTCGGACGCCGCCGACGAAGAGCTGACACAGGCGCGTCTGGAGCTGGTGCAGGCGGCGAGAATCGTGCTGGCGAGAGTCTTGAAGCTGATGGGCATGAGCACTCCCGAGCAGATGTAGCAACGCGGGCAGTGTTTTGACAATAACCTCGACCCCTCTATAATAAGTAGCTTCAGAGGGCGAATAGCTCAGTCGGGAGAGCATCTGACTTACATTCAGAAGGTCACAGGTTCGAGCCCTGTTTCGCCCACAGTAACAAGGCTCTGATTGGTGTGACCAGCGCGACGTAGCAGGAGTCACTCCAACTCGGGCCTTTGTTTGCTGTGAGTCGGACAGGTAGCGGAGCTGGAGGAGGAGCTGAGGACGAGTGAGTTTCCAACAGAAGCGGCGCACTCAAACGGAAGAGTACTGGCGCGACGAGTTTGAGATGCACCGGGAGGACACGGAACACCTCTACGAATGGCTCGTAGAGGAGGGAGAGCCGCGCCCGCTCGATGCCCTTGTATTGAAAGTGATGGAGCGTCGCATCCAGCGAGAGGAGCTTGCTCTGGCCAAGGGTGGCAAGGGAGCAGTCTACCAGCCTCAGGACAAGTTCGAGGTCGGGCAGAAGCTGGTCTTTCCCGCATTCGACTATTCTGCCGGCCAGGTGCTCGCTGTTCGCCAGGGTGACAACCCCCGCTATGGTACGTTCTCAGTCATCAAGGTGCTGCTCGAGAAGGAGACTTCTGCGCGCGAATTCGCCGCCGAGTTGGTGCCAGACCATGTCCTGAAAAAGAGCGTGGCTCAAGTCGAAGAGATCGAAGGTGTGCTGCCCGCCAGGCAGGTTTGCGAGCTGTATGGTGAAAGCGCCGGCGCGCAGGTCGAGCAGGCCCTGAAAGAAAACGATGACTTTGTGCAGTTCGACGGCCAGTGGTACTTGAAGGGCTTGCTGCCCGAAGTGACCGAGTTCCATCTGAACCTGGCCGAGGCAATGATCGACGAGCGCCGCAGCCCTCTGACTGTGGGACAGATGTTGGACGAGGTTGGGCTGCCTGCCACAGCCAAGGCGCAGAGCCGCGCCTACGCACTGGGCCTCGCGATGAGCAAGGACCCGCGATTCGCCAAGACAGGCACAGGCGAAGGGGCAACCTGGTTCCTGGCGAATTTGATCCCGGCGGGTGTACGTGATACCCCTCGTCGTCTGGAGGTTTCCTTCCGCGCACGCGGCGGGGAGTGGCTGAGCCGCGAGCTGCTGGACCTGGTCAGCGAAGTTGGGGATCAGGCCGATGAGCTGCCCAATACGCCGCCGGTATCTGCAGGAGCGGTGAACAGCGTCACCTTTTTCCTGAGCTACCCGCACCGACGGGAAGGGACTGTGCCCATGACGGCCCGGGCGCTCAGCATGGTTGAGAAGCAGCCGGGTGAGAGGTTCATGGTCACGTTTGTCGACAAGCGGACCGGCGAGCGGATGCCGGGATGGGTCATGCAGTCTGGCGGCTACGCCTGGGGCCTCGGTGACTGGTACCAGCAGCACGGCTTGCCTGTTGGCAGTCTGATCGAACTCTCGCGCGGCGAGGATGGCCAGAGCCTGCGTGTTGGTTTTGACGAAGGCAAGCGACGCAGTGAATGGGTTCGCGAGGCTCGCGTGGTTGGCGGGCGGCTGACGTTCAGTATGCAGCGCAAAGCTTATGCTTGCCGCTACGACAAGCACCTGCTGCTCGAAGAAGGCTCAGCCGAAGAGCTGGACCAGCTCTGGCAAAACCCCGGCGGCCCTTCGTCGGCGCTGTTCGATTGTCTGGTAGATCTGATCCCCGAGCTGGCCAAGCTGAGCGGCCAGGGCCTGGTGAATGCCAAGACGCTCTACTCCGCGGTCAACCTCACGCGCCGCTCGGGAGCGGTACCAATCTTTGCCGAACTGACCAGGCATGCTTGCTTTGATCCTGTCGGCGACGGGAACTGGGTCTATGACGAGTCGTTACGTAAGGTACTGTACACCTCACCTGAAGAGATGAGCCGGCGGCCAAGCTCGCACCGCCAGGACCTGATCGTCGACCGAGTCTTTGCTTACGGGATGCCCTCCGAGGACAAAAAGCCGTGAAATCACTCAGGCCAACGACCGCGACCAAATTCCATATCGATATGGGCTGGTGGGAGAAGCAGAACAAGGACATCCGCGTGTTTATGCGTGACTTGCTCTGTGCCGAATGTAAGGAGCGGCTCGCGTCTCAGCCTGGCTCTCCCATGGTTGACATGATCGATCCCGAGACGGCCGAAGTCACCAGGGTGGATGCCCTCTGGGAAGCAATCAGGGCATGCTGCAGCAATAGGCCTGGCTATCTTACCCCGGAAACCCCGATCCTGGACGGCATCTTTCGTGTGTTCCTGGCCAATGGCAACAAGCCGCTGTCAGCCCAGCAGCTCCATGAGCGTTTGGAGAAGAGACCGGCGGATGTGATTCTGCGGATGCTCACTCGCGGTCAGGTGTACCTGGGAATCAAGCCGGTCGAGTGAGTGCTGGCCGGCGCGATGCACTGGAGCCAAACTAACGGGGCGGTCAGTCGGCCGCCCCGTTTCCTGTTCTTGGGGGTTGACCCATCGAGCGGTATGGATATCGGCAGAAGGAGGTATGAGAATGCCCGTCGTCAGCGGTGAATACTTTGTGTGCCCGGGAGCGGAGAACACAGAGCGTGTGCTGGCCCTGGTGAGGAACCGTGCCGAACAACTGCGAATCGGCACGGTGCTGGTGGCGTCGACCAGCGGTGCGACCGGAGCGCGAGCAGCGGAGGTGCTGCGCGGCCTGGATGTGGTAGTGGTGAGTCACAGTACCGGCTTTGCCGAAGAGAACCAGCAAGAGCTGCTGGTGCAGCACCGGCAAGCAATCGAAGCCAACGGGGGACGGATTCTCACCTGTCAGCATGCGTTTGGCGGCGTGGGGCGCGCGGTACGCAAAAAGCTGCAAACTTACCAGCTCGATGAGATCATCGCCTACACGTTGCGCATCTTTGGCGAGGGGGTCAAGGTGGCCTGTGAGATCTCGCTGATGGCCGCCGACGCTGGTCTGGTGAAGGTTGGCGAACCGGCGCTCGCCGTCGGCGGAACCGGCCACGGGGCCGACACGGCGCTGGTGCTCCTGCCGGCGAACGCTCAAACCTTCTTTGACCTGCGCGTGATGGAAGTGCTGTGCAAGCCTGGTTTCTATCCGGCAGAGCTCTAGGCAGCCAGGGTGCGCCGGATGAAAGCTACTGCCTGTCTCAGTCGCTCCGACAGACGCGTCTGACTGTACGCATGCAGCGCTACCGGACTCGGTTCAAGGGTTATGGGTCCCGAGTAGCCGTCGCCGGTCAGCCGGTGGAGAAAGCTTCCCAGGGGAAGCGTGCCCTCTCCTGGCATCTGGTGGTGCACGAGGAGCGTCCGCAGAGGACGCCAGTCCGGCGTGAGGTGCCGCGACGAGAGGTCGCTCAAGTGGATGTTGAGCACTCGCTCGCGCAGGATGTCGTACGACCCCATTAGCCCTTCCGGGCTGGTGCCGGCATGACAGGTGTCAAAGGTGAGCGCTACGTCGCACTGATCGGCCAGTTCGCGCAGATGGTGAACATCGTGCAGCCAGTAACGCGCGTCCTCGGGCCGGTATAGGCCAGCATTTTCGACCGATATCACAGCATCCGGGCCAGCCCGTGCTTTCTCCTGGCGCAGCACTCGCACGAACTCGACGGCCAGAGGATGAGCAAGGTCGCGGACCTTTGGAGTATGCACTACAACTGTCGGGCTTTGGACCTGGTGGGCCAGGTCGACCAGCCTGGGCAGGACCCTCGCCGCGCGGTCATAGCCGGGGTATGGGATCACCGACGGGTGGACGCTGAGAATGGGCAGGTGGTACTCGTCGGACAGGCGCCGAATATGGTCCGGGTGCAGCAGGGCAATGCTCGGCGTGCGCACCAGCTCGAGCCCGTCGAAACCACACTCGCGGGCCAGGCGGAATACGCATCTGAGCGGCCAGTGGGCCAAACAGCCAGTGGAGAGACTGAGTGGGCAAGTCACCGCGCTGTCCCGGCCTCGCCCTTCTGACCATAGAGGTTTTGCCGGCGAATGTACTGTTCGACGCGTACGGGCAACTGGTAACGGACTGGTAGACCCTGGCGAATGCGCCGCTGAAGATCCGTGGAAGAGATGGAGAGCTCTGGCGTGTCGATGAGTTCGAGACTCTCCCTCAGACCGGGGAGTTTGGATTCTAGGAAGGCAATGTCGACCTGGTACCCGGCCCTCTCTGCGACGACGATTCGACAAAGCTGCAGCAATTCATCTGGCTTGTGCCAGCTCAGGATATCGGCCAGTGAGTCCATACCCATGATGAAGTAGAGGGCAGTGCCGGCAGAGAGTTCCTGCCTGAAGGCACGGACCGTGTCCACAGTGTAGGAAGGTACCGGCAGTCTGCTTTCGATCAGGGAGAGGGCAAAACGAGGGTTGGACTTGATGGCCAGTTCCACCATGCTGACCCGGTGGTCAAAAGCCGAGTAGCTGCCCCGGGGTTTGTGCGGCGGCTGGAAGGCCGGCGCGAAATACACCCTGTCTAGCCCAAGGTAGGCACGGGCGTCTCCGGCGATCACCAGGTGGCCGTAGTGGATGGGATCAAAGGTGCCGCCAAACAGGCCGACGCGTCGCTCGTTATCCATGCTGGTTCTCCAGGGTGCGCCCTGCCTCTCTCACGGTAAGGATTCTATTGCCATTCCAGCTCATGCTCGCCAATGAGCACGGTATCTCCTGACTTGACCCCGGCTTTCTGGAGTGCATCAAGGATGCCCATGGCTTTGAGAATGCGCTGGAACCGGGCCACAGCCTCATCGTTGGCCCAGTCCGTCATCACCGCGACCCGCTCGATGCGCCGCCCGCGCACCCGGTAGTGGCCTCGCTCTCGGGTGACCCAGAACAGCTCCTCCGATTCCTCAGGTCGAAAGACCTTGGGTTCTTCGGGCGACTCGAGGTCCGGCGGCAGCGTCTGGAGAATGCGGCTGACCTCTCGAAGCAGCTCCATGGTGCCCTGACCGGTGAAGGCAGAGAGGGCAAATGCCGGCACTCCCTCGTCGCTCATCGCCTGCTGAATCTTTGGCCAGACCTGCCGGGCATGGGGCAGGTCCATCTTGTTGAGCGCCACCACCTGAGGTTTGGCGGCCAGTCTGGCGCTGAACAGTTCCAGTTCCTGGTTGATCACCGCATAGTCTTTCAAAGGATCAGGCGAGTCGCCGTCGAGGAGGTGGATGAGAACGCGGGTCCGTTCGATGTGCTTGAGGAAGGCGGTGCCCAGGCCGGCCCCGTCATGGGCGCCTTCGATCAGCCCGGGGATGTCGGCCAGGACAAGAGTGTCATCGTCAACGGTGGCCACACCGAGGTTGGGTATGAGCGTGGTGAAGGGATAGTCGGCAATCTTGGGTCTGGCGGCGCTCACGGCTGCCAGCAGGGTCGACTTGCCCGCGTTGGGCACACCGATGATGCCCACGTCAGCAATGAGCTTGAGCTCTAGCTTCAGGGTGCGAGCCTGGCCCGGCTCGCCCTTCTCGGCAATCCTGGGGGCCTGATTCGTAGGTGTGGCGAACGCGGCGTTGCCGCGCCCACCTCGCCCTCCTCGGGCAACAACGACCTTCTGACCATCCACCATCAGGTCGGCCAGCAGCTCCGATGACGCCGCGTCGCGAACTAGCGTCCCCGGCGGAACGGCGATGAGCAGGTCCTCGCCGCTCTTGCCCTGCATGTTCTTGCGGTCGCCTTTGCCGCCGGCCTCGGCAGCAAAGTGACGCTGCCTCTGGAACTGGATCAGGGTGTTGAGACGGCGGTTGGCCATCACGTAGACATCGCCGCCCTTGCCACCGTTGCCGCCCGATGGACCGCCGAGGGGCACGAACTTTTCGCGGCGAAAGCTCACACTGCCATTGCCGCCGTTTCCGGCGCGAACCTCTATCGTTGCCTCGTCAAAGAATAGACGTTCATCCATAGCGCGTTTGCCGATTATACCACGCCGAGTTGACCGGGGCAACGAGACTGGTCCCGCGGCGGTTTGATGACCCAGTGCGAGGTTTGCGTCGGGCTGCAGGCTATGGCACAATAGCCGGCGGGCTAGCTCCGCGTTCGTCTGCGCGGGTGGCCTGGCGTGATCGTCGAGAATGGGAGTGCTGTTGGATGAAGAAAGAAGTGTACGTAAGCACAGATATCGAAGCGGACGGGCCGATTCCCGGCCCGCACTCGATGCTGAGTTTTGCCTCTGCCGCCTACCTGGCCGACAAGAGACTCATCGGAACATTCGAGATGAATCTGGAACTTCTCCCCGGGGCATCAGGCCACCCCAGAACCATGAAGTGGTGGCAGGGGCACACCGTGGAATGGGCACTCAGCCGCCAAGACCCGCAACCGCCGGAAGTGGCGATGAATGTCTATGTTTCGTGGCTCAAGAGTCTGCCCGGCACGCCAATCTTTGTGGCCTACCCCCTGGGCTATGACTTTAGCTTTGTGTACTGGTACCTGCTCCGCTTCGCCGGCGAGAGCCCGTTCGGCCACCACGGCATTGACATTCGGAGCTATGCCATGGCCATGCTGAAGCGCCGCTACCGGGAATGCGGCAAGGGCGACTTGCCCAAACGCTGGTTTGACAACTTGCCGCATACCCACCGACCAATGGATGACGCGCTCGAACAGGGTAGCCTGTTCATCAACATGTTGATGGAGAATCTGGAGCCAAAGGGATGGACACCCAGTTCTTAGCCGAGCAAGTAGGGCAGTTGCTGCAGCAGCGCGGACTCAGTCTCGGATTGGCCGAGTCGTGCACCGGTGGTCTGGTTGCGGCGTACATCACCAATGTCGCGGGAGCGTCGGGCTACTTTCTGGGTGGAATCGTGGCCTACTCGGTGGAGGTTAAGTATCGGCTGCTCGGCGTGAGCAGGCGTACTCTCAAGAGCCACGGTGCGGTGAGCGCCGAAACCGCTCAGGAGATGGCACGAGGCGCCAGGGAAAGGCTGCATGTGGATGTAGCCGTGGCCATCACCGGCATTGCCGGGCCGACAGGCGCACTGCCGGGCAAACCGGTCGGGCTGACCTTTATGGCGCTCGCCGGGCCGGACTCGACCTTGGTGCGCAAGTACCTGTGGGCAGGCGACCGCCGCGCCAATCGCGAGAGCTCAGCCAGAGCCGCACTGGAACTGCTGGCAGAATACCTGGAGCAGCACTAGCCGCTCAGGCTACTCCGGCTGTCTCTGCCGGGCCGCTTCAAAGAGCAGGATACTGGCCGCAACAGCGGCGTTGACGGATTCGGCGGTTGGATCCATTGGAATATGCACCAGGCCGTCGGCCATACTTTCGGCCTCGCTGCTCGCTCCCTCTGCTTCTCCACCGATGACCAACGCTGTCGGGCGCCGCCAGTCGACCTCCCAGTATGCTTCCCCGCAGCGCGGTTTGGCCAGCAGGATATTGATTCCTTGAAGGCTGTCCCTGATCTCTGGCCAGGAGCGTTCCTGTTGGAGTGCCAGGTGAAAGTGGGCGCCCATGGCGGCACGGACCACTTTGGGGCTGTGCACATCTACTGTGTTGGCTGTGGTGATGACCAGTTGCACCTGCGTGGCCCAGGCCGAGCGCAGAATCGTGCCCAGGTTCCCAGGATCTCGCAGCCCGTCGGCGACCAGGACCCAGTTCAGAGGGGTCGGGATGGCGCTCGGGAGAATGGGGAAAACAGCCAGAACGCCAGATGGGTTCACCGTGTCGGATGCGGCGGCCATCACGCGGTCGCTGGTCTGGCGCACCAGACACCCGACCTGGCGTGCCCGGTGCACCAGTGCCACTACGCGCGGTTGCGCCAGAGCTGAAGGGGTGCACAACAGCAGCGTCGGCGCAATTCCGGCCCGCAGCCCCTCCTCCACCACGCGCACGCCCTCGGCGAGAAAGCAATGTTGTTCGTCACGTTCCTGGCGCTGATGCAGCGCACGTACACGTCTGATAGTCTCGTTGCTGACACTGGTAATCATTTCAAGGTGCTCTGGCACAGGTCATCTCCGCTGGAGACAAGTCACTGGCGAGTGCGAATAGAACAAGAAGAACCCGCCCTGCTGGCCCTGGTATAACGGCATGAGGCCTGGGGAGAGGCGGGTTCCGGTGGTGCGTGTACGGTTGATGTGCGGCGCAGCAGCCGCACCCTGGCGAATGAAGGTGCTACGCCTCTTTGGCGATGGTCGCCAGCTTGGCAAAGGCAGCATTGTCGCTAACAGCCAGGTCGGCAAGCATCTTGCGGTCGATGGTCACGCCGGCCTTGTCAAGCCCGGCCATGAGCTGGCTGTAGGTCGTGCCGCACAGACGCGCCGCGGCGTTGATGCGAACAATCCACAGGCGGCGAAAATCGCGCTTGCGGTCGCGGCGGTCACGATAGGCGTACCACATCGAATGCATGCGAGCTTCATTAGCCCGTCGGTAGAGCAGGTGCTTGCTGCCCTTCTGACCCTTGGTGAACTTGAGTACTGCTTTGTGCCGTTGATGGGCCGGCACGCCCCTCTTTACTCTTGGCACCTAGAACTCCCTTCGAACAACGCGGTCCGCGATGTTACTTGAGATACGGAGCGAGCCGGTCGACATGCTCCTGCTCGCCACGGGTCTTGACTTCGATCTTGCGGCCAAACAGGCGCTTGGCACGCATCGACCGGTTGCGGCGCAAGTGGCTCTGATGGCCCTTTGCTCGCATGAGTTTGCCGGTTCCAGTGCGGTCAAATCGCTTGACGGCACTCTTCTGGGTCTTGATCTTTGGCACGAGAAACATCCTCCCTTGACTGTGAGGGTTGGGCCTAGAGAGACCCTTGCAGACTGTCGGCAGCCTCTGCACTCTCCCCGGGCTTGACCTCTCGATGAACCGAAACCTTTGGCGCGACCAGCACATAGATGCTGCCGGCGCCCTCTTCGATAGTGGGCATCTGCTCTACGACCGCGACATCGGTGAGCGTGGCGACCAGCCTCTCCAGCAGGGCCTGGCCGATCTCCGGGTAGCTGCGCTCCCGGCCACGGAAGCGCACCCGAATGCGCACCTTGGCTCCATCGGCGAGAAACTCCCGCACGCGGCGTCTCTTGAAATCGAGATCGTGGGCACCGATCTTGGGCTGCATGCGGATTTCCTTGATCTCGATGGTCTTTTGCGCCTTACGAGCCTGACGTTCCTTCTTGGTGCGCTCGTAGAGGAACTTGCCATAGTTCAGGAGGCGGCATACGGGGGGCCGGGCAGCCGGGGCTACCTCTACCAGGTCCACGTCTCGCTCCTGAGCCAAGCGTAGGGCTTCGCGGATGGGAAAGACGCCCACCTGCTTGCCCTCGTCGTCGATCACCCGCACTTCGCTTGCCGTGATTGCCTCGTTGATTCGGTGCTCTGCCCTGGCTATGTGACCTCCACCTCACCTGTTGTTGCGTGGAAGCGCCAGGACAGACAGCGAACGCCCGACGCGCATCCACTAAGGCGAGGATACTACCATAATAAGCTACACTAGTCAAGTACACGGACGCTGCATCAACGATGGTTTGTCTGACCACCTATGCCAGCACTACAATTGTTAACAGCATGCAGACTGCGGAAGGAGGAACTATGGGCAAAGGCAATCTCGTGGTAGGGCAGTCTGGCGGGCCGACAGTCGTCATTAACAGCAGCCTGAGCGGCGTCATCCAGGAAGCGATGGCGCAGAGCGCGGTTGGCGAGATCTACGGTATGTACCGCGGCATTCGCGGCCTGCTCAAGGAAGAGTTCATTGACCTGCGCCGCCAGCCTGCTGGCGTCGTGGAAGGGCTCCGCCATACACCGGGGGCCGCTCTCGGAACCGTGCGCTACAAGCTAAGCGAGGCGGACTATGACCGCATCCTGGATGTGCTGAAAAAGCACAATATCCGCTACCTGCACTATATCGGTGGCAATGACTCGTCAGATACGAGCTGGCAGTTGGCTCGGCTGGCCGCCAGTTCGGGATACGAGCTGCACGTCGTCGCTGTGCCCAAGACGGTGGACAACGACCTGGTGCACACCGATCACTGCCCCGGCTATCCGAGCGCGGCTCGGTTCGTGGCCATGGCCACGCGGGACACGGGTCGCGATACGGAGGCCATGGGCCCGGAGAGTCCGGTCAAGATTCTCGAGGTGATGGGCCGGAACACTGGTTGGCTGACTGCGGCCGCTGCTCTGGCGCGTCAGGAGGAGGGCGATCCGCCGCACCTGGTTTATGTTCCCGAGCGACCGGTAAGCGTTGAGCAGTTGTTGCAGGATGTGGAGCGGTGCTACCGGGAGCGAGAGTACGTAGTGATTGCCATGAGCGAAGGGGCCCAGGAATCGGCGGGCAAGACGCTGGGCGAGGCGTTTGCGCCCAAAGAGGTGGACACGTTCGGCCACCGTATGAAAGGCGGGGTCAGTGACTTTGTGGCGACCCTGCTCAGCGGCAAGCTGGGGTTGAAAGTGCGCCTGGACAAGCCGAATTACCTGCAGCGTTCACTGATGGTGTGTGCTTCGGCAGTTGACCTGGAAGAGGCGTTCCGTGTCGGCAAAGAGGCAGTGAAGCAGGCCGTCGGCGGCTGCGCGGAAGGCATCGTCACTCTGGTGCGCGCTCCGGGCCCCGGCTATCACTGCTCGCTGGAAGTGGTCAGTCTGGCCGAGGTGGCCAACAAGGAAAAGATGCTGCCTGTCGAATTCATGAACGAGGCCGGCAACTATCCAACAGCGGCCTTTCTGGACTATGCCAGACCGTTGGTTGGCGCGCTCGCACCGCCCTATGTGCGGCTACGCAGAGCCACGGCCTAGGCTCCCCGTACAAAGAACGGGCTCTGACTGGTCAGCAGTCAGAGCCCGTTGTAGCCTGACTAGATGACCTTGAGCTCCTTGCCGACCTTGGCAAAGGCTTCCAGACCCTGATCGAGGTCCTTCTTGCTGTGCGCAGCGGAGATCATGACGCGGATGCGAGCCTTGCCCTTGGGTACGGTGGGGAAGCCGAGGGCCATGGCAAAGACGCCGTTCTCGAACAGCTTTTTGGAGAACTCTTTGGCCAGGGGCGCCTCGCCGAGCATCAACGGGGTGATGGGCGTGACGCTGTTGCCAATGTCAAAGCCGAGCCGCTTGAGCTCTGCTTTGAAGTAGCGCGTGTTGGACCATAGCCGGTCGACCAACTCGGTCGATGACTCGAGAATGTCAATGGCGGTCAGGCAAGCGGCGGTGTCAGCGGCAGTGACGGCGCTGGAAAAGAGGAACGGGCGAGCCTTCTGCCGGAGATAGTCGATGATCTTGCGCTTGCCGGCAATCACCCCGCCGACGACGCCAAAGGCCTTGGACAGCGTGCCCATCTCGATGTCGAACTTGCCGTGAAGGCCAAAATGATCCACCAGGCCGCGGCCGCCCTTGCCGACTACGCCCTCGCCGTGGGCATCGTCGACCATGGTGATGAGCCCGTAGCGCTCGGCAATCTCGTAGAGCTTGTCGAGCGGCGCCATGTCGCCGTCCATGCTGAACACGCCGTCAGTGATGAGCATGCCGCGCCGGAAACTGGGCAGGTTCTCTTTGATCACGCGCTCGGCATCGGCAGCATCACAGTGCTCATAGACCAGTATCTTGGCGCCGGACAGGCGGCATCCGTCGATGATCGAGGCGTGATTGAGCCGGTCGGAGAAGATCACATCCTCCTTGCCCATTAACGGGGGAATCGCTGCCTGGTTGGCGCAGAAACCAGACTGCACGTACAGGGCATCCTCGACTCCCTTGAAGGCGGCCATACGCCGCTCGAACTCGAGGTGGAGGCTGATCGTTCCGGCGATGGAGCGTACAGCGGCCGGGCCGACACCGTACTGATCAATGGCCTTCTTGGCGGCCTCTTTCATCCGTGGGTCGTTGGCCAGACCAAGATAGTTGTTAGCGCAAAAGTTCAGCACCTGTTTGCCGTCGACGGTGATCCTGGAGCCCTGTGCGCTCTGGATCGTGCGGATGTTGATGAACAGCCCCTGTTCCTTCAGGCTGGCTACGTCCTGATCGATAAAGCTCAGCTTGTTCTCGGTCATTGTGTCCTCCTGTGTGATTTCCGGCAATTCTTGTCGGACTAGAGCTTGCCCTCGGCGTGACGCTGGCCGAGTTTCTCGAGCATGTCCTTAACCATTCCTGCCAGATCAAAGTCAGGTTTCCAGCCCCAATCGCGTCGTGCGGCACTGTCGTCGATGCTTCTCGGCCACGAGTCAGCGATCTTTTGTCTGAAATCGGGATTGTAGGTGCAGGCCAGTTCGGGGATATGTCTCTGGATCTCGGCCGCCAGCTCGGTCGGCGAAAAGCTGAACGCGGCCAGGTTATAGTCCGAGTGGCGGGTCAGACACGAGAGATCCGCTTCCATCAGGTCGATGGTGCCCTTGATGCAGTCCGGCATGTACATCATTGGCAGAACCGTGTCATCCTTCAGGAAGCAGTCATAGCGCTGGTGCTTGATGGCCTCGTAAAAGATGTGCACGGCATAGTCAGTAGTACCGCCCCCGGGCGCTGTCTCGCTGCTGATGATTCCTGGATAGCGCACGCCGCGCACGTCCACGCCAAACCGCTGAAAGTAGTAGTCACAGAGCAGCTCTCCGGCCACTTTGGTCACACCGTACATCGTCTTGGGCCGCAGCACCGTCTCCTGGGGAGTGTTGTCGCGCGGCGTTTCGGGACCAAAGGCAGCGATAGAGCTCGGGCAAAAAACGCGCGTGAGCTTGCGCTCTCGAGCTACTTCGAGCACGTTGTACAGGCCATTGATGTTGACATCCCAGGCCAGCTGGGGGTTCTTTTCGCCGGCCGCTGAGAGGATGGCCGCCAGGTGATAGATCGTGTCGATGTGGTACTTGTCAACCACTGCTTCAAGGGCCTGCTTCTGGGCGCAGTCGACGATGGCGAAAGGCCCGGCGTCGCGCAAAGTAGGTGAGGGTGGAGTCTTGTGGCCAGCGGCGACTACATTCTGAGCACCATAGCGACAGCGAAGCGCGGGGGTGAGTTCGGAGCCGATCTGACCAACAGAACCGGTAACGAGGATACGTGGGGACGCTGCGGTACTAGCGGTTGGGGACATCAGTTCTCTCCTTTGAGATCAACTCGGCGCCGGCCAGTATAGCACAGGCCGGAAGCCGGTCAAAACATAACGACAGGCACACGTAGCTTGCGTTAGTCCTTCTCCTCAAACGCCGCCAGGGTTATCGAGTCGCTGCCGATGCCTACGAGCTGGCTTACCTTCTGTTCGGCCTTGTCGAGCTTGGCCTCGCACAACTGGGCCAGCTTGATACCCTTTTCGAAGAGGGCCATGGACTCGTCCAGGGTCAGTTCTCCGCGCTCCAACTGGCGTACGACCTCTTCGAGCTGGGCGAATGACTCCTCAAAGCTTGGCGCTGTCTTGTCGGCCATTAGACCTCCCAATCTGTCACCTGCGTGAGGCCGGCGTACGATGACCCCTGGCCCGCCGCGTACTGGTTGGCGGCTGTACTTCTGCCCCAAAGTGGCCATCGCGCACCCGTATATCAATGGCGGAGCCAGGCGCGGCCTGGCTGACGCTGGCGATGATGTGGCCCGTGTCCCGCTGCAAGACCACCGCATAGCCACGGTCGAGAGTGGCCAGCGGGCTGAGCGCGCGCAATCGGGCCAGAGAGCCAGAAAGCAGACGGCTGGATAACTCTAAACGGTGCTTCTGCTGGCTGGTCAGCCGCTGTTCGAGCATTTGCAGCGACATTCGCAGGCGGTCAACCGTCGCTCTCGGCGAGAATCGTTTCAGCAGGGTTCGCGAGTGCTCCGCACTGGCTCGCAGGCGAGAGAGCAACTGGACCATCGCCTGCCGCAACCCGACGCCGTATTGCTCTATCTGTTGTCGCAGCTCGTCCTGGTCTGGAACGGCGATTTCGGCAGCGGCGGAGGGTGTTGGTGCCCGGACGTCGGCAACCCAATCGCAGATCGTCCAGTCCGTCTCGTGTCCAACTCCGGAGATCACGGGAATCCGCGAGGCAAAGATGGCGCGGGCAACTCGCTCGTCGTTGAAAGCCCACAGTTCTTCCAGTGAGCCGCCGCCGCGAGCCACAATGATCACATCGATATCGCTGCAGGCGTTGAGGGCCTGAATGGCGGCGACAATCTGGGGAGGTGCCTCGTCCCCCTGCACCCTGGTGGGCGCAACGATCACCTGGGCAATGGGAAAGCGCCTCTTGAGCACATGCAAGATATCTCGCACGGCGGCACCGGAGGGGGAGGTAACCACACCAATCGAGCGAGGAAAGACGGGCAAGGAGCGTTTTCGCTCCGGGGCAAACAGCCCTTCTCGCTCCAGTCTGGCTTTGAGTGCTTCCAGTTGCTGCGCTAAGGCGCCGGCACCAGCGGCCTTGATCTCGTCAACGTAGAGCTGGTAGCTGCCCTGCGCCTCGTAGACTGCTGCCCGCCCGTGGACCAGCACGGCATCGCCGTTGGCCGGCTGATGCTCCACGCGTGCCATCTGCGTGCGCCAGACCACACACCGCAGTTGAGCCTGACTGTCCTTGAGGGTGAAGTAGGCGTGCCCGGCACCAGACTGATAAAAGTTGGAGACCTCCCCCTCAACCCACACACCCTGAAGCAGAGGGTCAGCGTCGAAGAGGGTGCTGATATAGCCAGTGACCTGGGTGACGGTCAGTATCTGCATGCCGCTATCATAGCGCAGGCGGAGACGGGACAGCAAAAAACCAAACGTGCCGGACCGGGAGGGAAGAACAAGCCGGTCCGGCACGGTGAGCAGGCTACCTGGCCACTACGTTGAGCAGTTTACCGGGGACGTACACGACTTTGACGATGGATTGGCTGCCCACAAAGCGCTGTACCTTGGGACTGGACAGGGCCAACTGGCGAACCTGTGCTTCATCCATGTCGACAGGAATCGAGATGCGGTCGCGCACCTTCCCATTGACCTGGAGAACCACGGTGAGAGACTCGTCCGCTGCCGCGGCCTCATCCCACTCTGGCCAGCGTTGCTGGTGAATGCTGTAGGTACCCCCAATGCGTGCCCATAGCTCTTCTGCCAGGTGTGGGGCGATGGGCGCTAGCATCAGCAGCAAGCTGCGGACAGCCTCCGTCCAGGCCTCCGAGTTGACTAATAGAGTCTCCTTGGCCTTGACCAGGTAGTTGTTGAACTCCATCAGGCCGGCGATCATGGTATTGAAACGGAACGCCTCGATGTCGTCCGTGGCACGGCGGATGGTCTTGTGCGTGATGCGCCTCAGGGCCGCTATCTCACCGTCGGTGGGCTGGCCTTCTGAACTGTTCGGAGGATCCACTACCAGGTCCCACACACGCTGCAGGAAACGGTGTGCTCCCTGGATACCATTGGTGCTCCAGGGTCCACCCGCATCCCATGGCCCCAGGAACATGAGGTAGGTGCGAACGGTGTCGGCGCCCAAAGTCAGCACAAGGTCGTCGGGGTCAACGACGTTGCCCCGAGATTTGCTCATCTTCTCACCATCCTCGCCAAGGATCATCCCCTGGTTGAACAGCCGCAGCATTGGTTCGTCGTGATTGAGAATGCCCATGTCGCGACAGACCTTGGTGAAAAAGCGCGTGTACAGCAAGTGCATTACGGCGTGCTCAATGCCGCCGGTGTACTGATCGACGGGCAGCCAGTAGCGCGCCCTGGCCGGGTCGATGGGTCCCTGGTCATAGCCAGGACTGGTGTAGCGCATGTGATACCAGGAGGAACACATAAAGGTATCCATGGTATCGGTTTCTCGTTTGGCGGGCGCTCCGCACCTGGGGCAGGTGGTGTTGAGAAATCCCTTGTGGAGCTTGAGCGGAGAGTCGCCGGTCGGAAGGAACTCGGCATCCTCGGGCAACAAGACAGGCAGTTGATCCTCTGGGACCGGGACGATGCCGCAGTGGTCGCAGTAGACCATCGGGATAGGCGCACCCCAGTAACGCTGGCGGGAAATCAGCCAATCGTGGAGGCGGTAGTTGATCTTGCGCTCACCAATGCCGCGAGCGGCCATTTCGTCAGCAATGGCCTGCCAGCCCTGGGCGCAGGGTAGACCGTCGAAACGTCCCGAGTTGACCATGATTCCATCGCCGATGTAGGCTTCCTCAAGCGGCTGTCCATCCCAGTCCGGTGGTGCGATCACCACGGGGATGGGCAGGTTGTGGCGGCGCGCAAAGTCGAAATCCCGCTCGTCATGTGCTGGAACGCCCATAATCGCACCCGTGCCGTAAGTCATCAGCACATAGTCGGCCACATACAGCGGCACCCTGGCGCCATTCATCGGGTTGATGGCGTAGGTTCCGGTGAATACGCCGACACGTTCGCGCTTGGATGACAGCCGGTCGATTTCGGCCAGACGTCTGGCTTGCTGCTCGTAAGCCTCGACCTCCGCCCGGTGTTTGGGCCTGGTGAGCTCGTGGACCAGCGGATGCTCTGGAGACAGCACGGCAAAGCTCATGCCAAAGACAGTGTCCGGCCTCGTGGTGAAGACACGGATCTTGCGCGATGAGCCGTCGACGCCCAGGTCGAACTCGACTCCCTCACTGCGGCCGATCCAGTTCGTCTGCATAGTGCGAACGCGCTCGGGCCAGTCGATCTTGCTGAAATCCAGCAGCTCGTCGGCATAGTTGGTGATGCGGAAGAACCACTGCTCCAAGTCCTTCTTGACCACAGGGGTGTGGCAACGTTCGCAGGTGCGGTCCTGTTCCAGAACTTGCTCACGGGCCAGCACAGTCAGGCAGTGAGGGCACCAGTCCACCGGTGCCATAGCCCGGTAGGCCAGACCGTGCTCCCAGAACTTTAGGAAGAACCACTGGGTCCACTTGTAGTAGGACGGGTCGCAGGTTACTGCCTCGCGCGGCCAATCCCACATTGCGCCCATGGAGCGCAATTGCGCGCGCATATGAACCACGTTGTCCATGGTCCACTTGTATGGATGGATCTTGTGCTTGATCGCGGCGTTCTCGGCCGGGAGACCGAACGCATCAAAGCCAGGCGGGAACATCACGTTGTAGCCCTTCATGCGCAGGTATCTGGCCCTGGCGTCGGACGGCACCATGGCATACCAGTGACCCATATGAAGGTCGCCCGAAGTGTAGGGCAGCATGGTGAGCGCATAAAACTTGGGACGCGGATCGTCCTCACGGGCGTGATAGAGGGCGTCAGCCTCCCACCTGGCCTGCCATTTCTTCTGCATACCGACTGGTTCGTACTTTTTCCGTGCCATCTCAGCCTCCTGCGCGCAGCTCGCCACAACTCGGCAATTCGGACAAACAAAAAGCACTTCGTCCAGGGACGAAGTGCTCTCCGTGGTACCACCCTGTTGAGCCGGAACCGGTTGGTGAGGCCGCGCTACCTCATTGCGCAGCCCGGCCTCCCATCCGTGGAGGTGGAGATGAGGGGATTCGAACCCCTGACCTCCTCAATGCCATTGAGGCGCTCTCCCAATTGAGCTACATCCCCACGATAGGAAATTCCGACTACTTGACGGCGGTGTAACGTTCGCCAGACGTTCGCAGCTAAGGCCAGATCACCCACGGCAGCGTGACGGGGCAATCACTGCGACAGCTCTCAGGCGAGTTCGGCCTCGACGCTCCCTCGGGGCGTCCGTGCCGGGCTCCCACCTGGTTAGCTGCCCGGCTCTCTGTGAGGGATGGCCTACTGCTCCTGCTCGTCGCCTTTCCCGTATGATGGAGATGAGGGGATTCGAACCCCTGACCTCCTCAGTGCGATTGAGGCGCTCTCCCAATTGAGCTACATCCCCGTGAGCGTGGGACAGTATAAGGCAATCGGCTGTGGCTGTCAAATCAGCTGCGTGAGAGTGTGGAAAAACCGGGCGAGAGATGGGAGAACTCTGGCGCCTGTGCCTGGTAGTGCCAAGACTCCGGGCAACTACAGAGCTCGATAGGTTCGTAGTACAGGCTTTAGCCTGTCCCCACCCACTGACGCGGTGAGACCGTCCGGAAGGGGAGCGCTAAAGCGCAACTACGAACCTGTCGTTCGCGCTCCCTGGGCAGCTATTCCACACTCTCCTGCGTGTTACTCGTAACGCAGCGCCTGAATCGGGTTCAGACTCGCGGCTCTGGTGGCCGGGTAGATACCAAAGAACAAACCTACCGCCATAGAGAAGGTGACGGAGAGGGCCACTGCCTGCAGAGACACCTTGGTGTAGAGCACGCCGGTCGCTGTGACTACACCGGCAACGGCAGCGCCAAAGGCGATGCCCACGACTCCGCCCAAGACGCTCAGCACCATCGCCTCGATGAGAAACTGCACCAGGATGTCACGGCGCTTGGCGCCGACGGCCTTGCGTATACCGATCTCTCTGGTGCGTTCGGTAACCGACACCAGCATGATATTCATAATGCCGATCCCGCCGACCAGTAGGGAGATGGCGGCGATGGCCGCCAGAAACAGAGTCAGGATATCGGTGACCTGATTGAGCACGCCGAGGATGTCCTTCTGGCTGGTGACGGAAAAGTCGTCGTCATCGTATTCGATCTTGTGTCTTCGGCGCAGCAGGTCGGTGATTTGCTGGACAGCGGCGTCGATGCGGCTCTCACTCACCGCCGACGCAATGATGAGCTGCACTGACCTGCCGCCGCCACGGGCAATGGTTGAGCCAAACAGGCGCGACCTGGCCGTTGTTATGGGCACGTAGAGCGAAGTATCGGTTGGACCACCGCCTCCTTGTTCCACGAGAACCCCGATAACGCGAAACGGCACGCGGTTGATGCGAATGGTCTGTCCAACGGCGTCTTCTTGATCGAAGAGGTCGAGTGCTAGCTGCGCGCCGAGCACTGCCACTCTGGAGGAGGAAGCCACGTCCTGGTCATCAAAGAAGCGACCCTGCGCCGGTTCGGCCTTGCGGACGAACGAATACTCAGGGGTTGTGCCAACGACGCTGGCATTGGTGTTCCGGTTGCGGAACACGAGCTGCGCATTTCGCTGCTGTTGAGGCGCCACGGCCACCAAATCGGGGCAGTTGAGTGGATCCGCCATCGCCTCGGCGTCCTCCATGGTCAGTGTCGCCGAGGAGCCGGCACCGAAGGACATGCCCGATTGGGTGAGCGCGCCAGGGAAGACAAAGACGACGTTGGAGCCAATGCCCTGTATCTGCGCGGTGATGGCCGCCTGGGCGCCCTGACCGACGGACAGCAACGCTACCACTGCCCCAACGCCGATGATGATGCCGAGCATGGTGAGCGCCGAGCGAAGCTTGTTGGCTGACAGGCCACGCGTGGCCAGTCGGATGCTCTCGAGGATGTTCATGACCGGTTTGCCGCGCTTTCCGGGCCGGCGACGACCTCCGAGCTGCACGGTTGGTTCACGAGCTCCTCGCCCACGACCAAACCGTCCCTCAGGCGCACGATCCGTCTGGTGCAAGCGGCTACTTCCGGGTCGTGTGTGACAAAGATGATGGTCATTCCGCGGTCGCGGTTGAGATGCTGAAAGATGCTGATGATCTCACGTCCCGTGCGGCTGTCGAGGTTGCCCGTCGGCTCGTCGGCCAGAATGATCGAAGGTTCATTGACCAGCGAGCGAGCGATGGCCACACGTTGCTGCTCGCCGCCGGATAGCTGGTTGGGTTTGTGGTGCAATCGCTCGGCGAGGCCAACGCTCTTGAGCGCGTCAACTGCTTTCCTGTGACGGTCCGCCAGTGACACGCCGGCGTACACCATGGGGATCTCGACGTTATCGATGGCGCTCGTTCGCGCCAGCAGGTTATAGTTCTGAAAGACAAAGCCGATCTTGCGGTTCCGCACTTCGGCCAGCTGGTCATCATTCATCTGCGCTACCGAGAGACCGTCCAGCCGGTAGCTCCCTCCCGAGGGCTGGTCGAGACAGCCCAGGATGTTCATCAGAGTGCTCTTGCCGGATCCAGACGGCCCCATAATGGCGATGAACTCGCCCGGTTCGATCTTGAGGTCGATGCCGCGCAGCGCGTTCACCTCAACCGAGCCCATGCTGTAGACCTTGGTGACAGAATCGAGCTGAATCACCTGGATGCCCCTCCGAAGAACAAGCCCTGGCGTTGACCCAGTCGCTGAAGCAAGCCGGCAGAGCTGCTGGAGATGACGACCTCCTCGCCTGTTTGCAGCCCGCTGACGATCTCGGTCACTGTATCGTTGCTCAAACCGATGGTGACGTTGCGAGTGTCGACGGCCTTGCCGTTCCATACGTCCACGGTGTAGCGGCCGGCGGTGGCTCGTTTCACGGCGCGATTAGGAACGAGCATGACGTCGGCTTTTCGCTGCACGACAATGTCGACCGTGGCGGTCATATTGGGCCGAAGAGGCACATCTTTGGCAAGTACATCGATTCTTGTCCAGTAGGTGACAACACCCTGAGCGACTTTGCCGAGAGGGTCAAGCCGGCTCACGCTCCCGCGAAGTGTGACGTCGGGGAACGCGTCTAGAATGATGGTGACGTCCTGGCCCTCCTGTATCCGGCCGATATCGCTCTCGTCGATGGTCGCCTCTACGTAAAAGCGGTCCAGGTCGGCCAAGATCACCACCGGCGTGGCAGCGCTGACGGATTCGCCGACCTCTGCGCCGGTGGAAACCACTGTCCCGCTGAACGGAGCCACGAGGGTGGCATCGATTACACGCAGCCGGGCTGCATCGAGCGAGGCCTGAGATTGCGCCACCTGCGCTTCGGCGATGGCCAGCTCCTCGGCGGTAGGGCTCTGGCGGAGGCGCTCCAACTGTGCCTTGGCCTGGGCCAGTTGCGCTGCGGCCGTGCGGAAGGCAGTGTCATCGATCGCTGCTACTTGCAGCTTGTAGTTGGACTGGGCTCGCTCATAGTCCAGGGTGGCGCGCTGCAGGGCCGATGCCTGAGGCAGCATGCCGATATCCGCTCTCCAGGAAATCCGGTCATACGCGGCCTGAGCGTCCTGCAGGGCCAGTTCGGTGCGCTTCAGGTCGCTTTCGGCCAGGGCCAATTGGTCGCCTTTCAGACTGGTCTTTTTCCTGGCTGTCTCGTAGGCGCCCTGAGCACTCTCGACGGAGGCCTCGGCGGCGGCCAGGTCGGCGGCAGTGGCACCGGCTTGGGTCTGTGCCAGGCGGGCCTGGCTGATCTTGAGGGCGGCCTCGGCCTGGTCAACGGCGAGCTGCAACTGCCTGCTGTCGAGTCTGGCGAGCTCGTCGCCCTTCTTGACCTGCTGGCCAGCACGGACGCTGAGTGAGGCCAGAATACCTCCGGAAGGAAACACCAGCTTGAGTGACTGGGCTGGCAGAATAGTACCCGAGGCGGTTACGGTAGCCAGAATGGTATCGCGCCGCACAGCGACGGTCTCGATTGCTGCCGTTTGGCGCGCACGGTTCTGACGCAGAGTCCACAATCCGAAAAAGGCAACCACGGCGACAACGGCGACAGCCGAGATCCAGAACCAGGTTCGTTTGGTCATCGACAGCAACCTTCCTAATGGCTCATGGCCAGCAGATATTTAGCAACACTAAAGAGCATAGGATAGTCTGAGTCCCTTGTCAAGTGACACACGGCTTCGCGGAGGGACCACCTCGCCTTGACGAAGGGTCACGTGAACGATATAGTGAATACAGGCTCAGCGGAGAGGTGCCTGGGGTTGTGCGCTGCGGCTGGCGACGGCAGAGCCAACGACCAGATCCTTGGCGGTTGCGCTGCGGATATGACCCGTTGAGCTGGGCGTTTCTGAGATTCCAGGGAGGTAGACGACCTCGTGATCAACATTGTGCTGGTGACCCACGGCGACTTGGGTGAGGCGCTCATTCGGGCAGCAGAGATGATCGTCGGGCCGCAGGAGAGTGTACAGGCTGTTTCGCTGCTACCAGAAGACAGCCCGGAATTCCTGGGCGACAAACTCGACGCGGCGATGGCCGGCCTTGAGGGGCAGGATGCTTTGATCCTGGTTGACCTCTTCGGCGGGACCCCCTTTAACGTTTCGTCACGCAAGGTGTTGTTGCCCAACGTAGAGTGCGTCACCGGTTTGAATCTGGCTGTTCTGATCGAGGCCCTTTCGTCGCGGGAGAGCCTGCCGCTGGATGAGCTGGCGGTGCAGGTACTGGAAGCCGGTGTCAAGTCAGTGGTGAACGTCAAGCCGCTGCTGGGCAGGGATGCAGAACCGTGTCCCTAGGCAGAGCCTTCCAACAGCGGGAACGCGGCGAGAAGGGGGCGAACGCAATCGCCGAGCTTGCGCTGGTCAGAATCGATGACCGGCTCATTCACGGGCAGGTCATGGCGGTATGGGTCAAGCACATCAAGGTCGACCTCATTATCGTGGTCGACGATGCTGTAGCCCAAGACGAATTCATGCAAGATGTGCTCCGCCTGGCAGCCCCACCGGGGATCAAGGTCGAGGCACGCTCCGTTCAGGAGGGTATTGCCAGTCTGGGAGTGAATGCACCGAACCGTGAGCATACAATGGTCCTGGTCAAGACGCCCAGGGTGGCTCGAGCATTGTTCGACGGCGGCGTGCGTTTCAGCCGTCTGAACGTGGGCGGGATCGGCGGCGGCCCTGGACGCAAATCGGTGTTCAAGAACATTTCCATGTCCGAAGAGGATAAGCGCATTCTGAGAGGTCTGATCCAAGACGGAGTCAAGGTTACTCTGCTCACAGTGCCCGGCGAACAGTCTCTGGACTTTTCCATGGTCAAGTAGGCCAATCCGTATTCCAGGAGGAGGTCTGTATGGAGCGTAGGAAGGTTGCGGGGGCTCTGCTATTGAGCGTGGTGCTGATGCTGGTTGGCGGCGTATTCAGTGTCGTCCGTGCTGCCCCGACAGGCCAGGGCGAGGCAAAGATGAGCATTGGCATAGCCTTTGTAGTCGGAGTTTTGTACTACGCCTCACTGTCGCCGTTCTTTGCCAATCTCGGTTTCACCGTGCTCTACCGGCCGCTGGTTGCCGGCACCCTGGTCGGTCTGGTGATGGGACGACCCGTCGAGGGCATGGCTATCGGAGCCAATATCAACGTTCTCTATCTCGGTTGGCTCTCCGCCGGTGGCTCCTTGCCTGGAGACCCTGGCCTCGCGGGTTACCTCGGCACAGCGCTGGCTCTGGGCGGTGGCCTCGGTGCGGATGCCGCGCTGGCTGTTGCCGCACCCCTGGGGCTGCTGGGCGGCCTGACCTGGGCACTGCGCTTGTCCACCTGCTCCATCTTTGCGCACTGGGCTGATCAGCGAGCGGAAAAGGCCGACATCGACGGTGTTGCCAGGATGAACTATGTTCCCTCGCAGATCTGGTTGTTCATCATCTATGCCGTTCCGGTGATGTTGGCCGCCTACCTTGGCTCTCAGGCAGTGGCAGCGGCGCTGGGCTGGGTCGGCCAGAACCTCGGCTGGGCAATGGGTGGGCTGTACACCGCAAGCGGTGCCCTGGCTGCCCTTGGGATCGCCCTCAACTTGCGCTTCCTGTTCCGCGGCTCACTGCCGGCGTACTTTTTCCTCGGGTTCATGATCGCCGCGCTCTCTGGCGGCAGTATCAACCTGCTGTCGCTGGCGATCATCGGCACGTGCGTTGCGCTGCTGCACGTGATGTTCACCTCGAAGGGCGAGGAGAGCCTGTCGCTCTTTCCTACCGGTGGTGAGAAGGTTGAACGCTTCAAGTTGCTGAGCAAGAACGACCTGTTCCAGTCGTGGCTGCGCTGGCTGTTCTTCTCTCATTCCTGCTACAACTGGGAGCGTATGCAGGGTATGGGCTTTGCGCACAGCATGACGCCCATCATCAAAAAGCTGTACAAGACAAGGGAAGACATCAGCGCCGCGCTCAAGCGGCACCTGGTATTCTTCAACACCCAGCCCGACATCGGCGGTGTGGTGCACGGCATCACCATCGCGATGGAAGAAGAGCGGGCCATGGGCGCGGACATCAGCGACGACGCCATCAACTCGGTCAAGACCAGCTTGATGGGCCCAATGGCCGGCATTGGTGATACGATCCAGCAGGGCATCGTCATTCCGATCGCTCTGGCCATCGGTATGAGCCTGGCACTGCAAGGAAACATCCTCGGGCCAGTGGTATTCTTGGTGTTGATGGCGATCTTTGTCTGGGGTGTGGGCTGGTGGTTGTGGCAGCAGGGCTACTTGCAGGGTCGCAGTGCGGTGACCAACATCCTCAAAGGCGGCGCATTGAACCGCGTGATCACTCTCGCGCAGGTGCTGGGCAACTTTGTCATGGGCGCCCTGACGGTGAGTTTTGTCAGTCTGGCGACCAAGATCAAGTTCATCATTGGTGGAACTACCTTCGAACTGCAAAAAGTGCTCGATAGCCTGATGCCCAAAATGCTGCCTTTGCTGCTGGTGCTGTTTGTCTGGTGGCTGCTGGAGAAGAAGAGGATCAGCCCCACGAAGATCATGGTCGGCATCATCGTGATCGCGCTGTTGGGGTCGTACCCCATTCGCGGGTTCAGTATCTTCTAGGACGGTGATCTTGTCCGTCTGCTCAGGACACGGCAAGGAGGACCATGGTGTACGGAGCCAAAGAACGTCGTATGAGGCGGCTTTTCCAGAGCGATGGCAAAGCGTTTATCGTGGCCATGGACCACGCCGGTTCTATGGGCGTGCTACCTGGTTTGCAGGACCCCGGCAGGTTGATCGACTCCATCGTTGCTGGCGGTGCAGACGCCATTCTTACTACCTACGGGGTAGCAACCCGCTTCGCCGAGCAGATCGGCGGTCTGGCGGTGGTGCTGCGCGCCGATGGTGCCTGTACGGCGCTGGCAAAGGAGCGAGGCGCGATGAGCCTGAGTTACGACGCGCTCGACGCGCTGCGCATCGGCGCTGACGCGGTGGCGGTCATGGCTATGCCGGGCAGCCGCTCTGAGGACGAGACTCTACCCTACCTGGCAGCGCTGGTCTCCCAATGCCGGGAGTGGAGCCTGCCGGTGATGGCTGAGGCACTTCCCGGCGGATTCGAGGACCCGGCCAACATGTGGACGCCCGAGAACATCGGCTTTGCCTGCCGCGTGGCAGTGGAAATGGGTGCCGACCTGGTCAAGACGCAGTACAGCGGCGACGTGGAAAGCTTCCGGAAGATCGTCGATACCACTTATGCCCCGGTGGTTGTGCTGGGCGGAGGCACGATCAAGAACGAGGCCGACCTGTTGTCCGTGATCTCTGATGCTATGAGGGCGGGGGCAAAGGGGGTGGCGATTGGCCGCAACATCTATCAGTACACTCACCCGGAAAAGATGGTGCGAGCCATCCGTGCGGTCATCCATGACGAGGCCACCGCGGCACAGGCCGCCAGGGCCCTGCACTAGAAGGGCAGGAGACAGATGACCAGAACATACAAACGCAGCATTCTCACTGCTCCGAGGGAGGTCGTGGTCGAGGAAGTGCCCATCCCGACGCCAGGTCCCGGCCAGGCGCTGGTGCAGGTCAAGGCCTGCGCTATCTGCACCTGGGAGCAGAGGGTTTATTCTGGAGTCGAGAGCACACTCTATCCACTGCTAGGCGGCCATGAGGTGTCGGGTGTGCTGGCGGAGGTCGGCCCCGGAGTGCAGATCAAAGCCAGGCCGGGCGACCATGTGATTGTGTCGAGGCTGCATCGCTGCTTTCAATGCGCCTCCTGCCGTCGCGGCCTGGATAGCAATTGCGACAACTCCTGGTCTCAGCGGCAGCCGGGTGTACCTATGGGGCCGGGCGGACTTGCCGAGTACGTGCTTGCGGACGGCTACCAGATCTTTACCTCTGTGGGGGACGTGCCCTTTGTCGAGTCCTGCCTCTCCGAACCGCTCTCCTGCGTGCTCCGCAGCATCGCCAAAGCCGGAGTTGAGCCGGGAGACAACGTGGTGATCATCGGCGCGGGGGTTATGGGCCTGCTGCACCTCATTATGCTCCAACGCCTGGGTGCCAGAGTCATGGTCAGTGAACCCAATCCGGTTCGGGCGGCAAAGGCAAGAGAGCTGGGTGCGCTGGAGACGATTGACCCAAGCAAGGAGAGCCTGGTTGAGCGAGTCAAGGCCGTGACGAACGGCCGCGGCGCAGAGGTGGTCATCGTGGCCGTCGGCGTTGCCGCCGCGATTCAGGAGGCCATTCAGGCTGTGGCCAAGGGCGGCCGGCTGATGGTTTATGCCAGCGTGTATCCTCGTGGCTCCAGCATCACCATCGATCCGAACCTGTTCCACAGCAAGGAGATTGTTCTGACTGGAACAGTAAGCCAGGGGCAGGGGGAGTTCCTTCAGGCAGTGGGTCTCATCACGACCCGCGCAGTTGACATGCGGCCGCTCATCACGAGTGTTTTTCCCTTATCGCAGCTCCGGGACGGCCTGGAAGCAGCGATGAATGGCAACAACTATCGGGTCATCGTGACCATGTAGCCGCACTGCGAGGAACCTTCCTCGCCACGACTGGACTAGAAGAGTGACAACTGCTGGGGCGGGCGGCGACCGTTGATGGTGATGTACGGAGCCGCCCGCTTTTCTGCCACTCCGATGGCTGCCAGGTGCTCAAGGCAGGTAGGCCGGTTCGTCGCGCGCAGCAGGATGATCCGCCGCGCTGATACTGGACCGATTCCCGGTACCCGAAGCAGCTCCTCTTGGCACGCCTTGTTCACCTCAATCGGAAATCGCTCGGGGTGAGCCAATGCCCAGCCCAGCTTGGGGTCGTGGACCAGAGACAGATTGCCGGCCGGGTCCAGCGGTATGTCGGCAAGGTCAAAGCCATACTGACGCAGCAAGAAATCGCTCTGGTACAGACGGTGCTCACGAAGAGGGGAAGTTGCCGGGAGGTCCTGCAGAGGAGTGAGCGGCACCGGCTGAAACGCACTGTAGTAAGCTCTCCTCAGCCGCAGCTCGCGGTAGAGCTGGGCTACTGTGCCGAGGATCTCGGCGTCTGATTCTCCGGCTCCGCCCACAACGAACTGGGTTGTCAGCCCGGCCCTGGCGCCCAGACCAGCATCGCGGAGCCGCCCGGCGCTTTTCAGCGGTTGCATCAGTTGCTGGTCAAAGCGCTTGTCACCGCTCAATCGCTCCAGTCGGGCCGCGCTCGGGGCCTCCAGGTTGACCGAGACTCGGTCGGCGAGCTGCACGGCGCGCTCAATGGTGGCCTCGTCCGTTCCAGGCAGCAGTTTGAGGTGGATGTAGCCGCGAAACTCGTACTTCTGTCGCACGAGCTCAACCGTAGCAATCATCTGGGCCATGGTGCGGGTGGTGTCGCGGCAGATGGCAGAGCTCAGGAACAGGCCTTCCGCCCTGCGCGTGCGCACCAGCTCGGTGAACGACCAGGCTAGTTCCTCCGGTGCCAGGTCGCAGCGGGTTGTGTTGCGCGAACGCCGATTGGCACAATAGAAACAATCGTTCTCACAGGCGTTGGATTGGAGGACCTTGAGCAGGGCTACGTGCCTTCCGTCGGGGAGAGCGGCGGGGAAGATCCAATGTCCGATTTCGTCGCGCACCCGCGCTGAGTGCGTGCCACAGCTCGCGCAGAGGTCGTATTGTGCAGCGCGCGCCAGGAGCTTGAGCTTTTCGCGCTTGTCCAACGGTGAAGCCTCCCTTCTGCTCATACAGTATAGAACAAATGTGCTACCTGTCAAGTGGCTGACACTTGTCAATCGCCTCGAACGGGGGTAGAATCGATACAAACCAGCGCGGCCAGGGTAAGGCCGCGGTTCGTGGAGGTGAACGATGGCCGAGGTCGAGAAAGGCAGTTGGACAGTCAAGAGCGGCCTGGCGCAGATGCTCAAGGGCGGCGTCATCATGGATGTGGTCACACCTGACCATGCCAGGATAGCGGAGGACGCCGGAGCGTGTGCAGTTATGGCTCTGGAGCGGGTGCCGGCGGATATCAGGGCGCAGGGCGGGGTTGCCCGTATGAGTGACCCGGAGTTGATTCAGCGGATTATGGACGCGGTGACCATTCCGGTAATGGCCAAGTGCCGG
>Ga0116184_10000425_pt1 | contig 49306 bp, 42 predicted proteins | sample AD_JPNNA5_MetaG_FD_89886 | JGI IMG/M metagenome (GOLD analysis project Ga0116184, IMG submission 89886) | Active sludge microbial communities of municipal wastewater-treating anaerobic digesters from Japan - AD_JPNNA5_MetaG | ecosystem: Engineered > Bioreactor > Anaerobic > Digestate | place... | reverse complement strand
TGAATTCCCGTGCTGTGGGGTTTATGCCATACTTCAAAGCATACTCCACTAACATCCCCCTATACTGTACAGGGTCTTTACTGTTACGATAGAGTTCATAATAATTAAACGTAAACATGGTCCCTCCTGTGGCTGGTGTTATAGTAATGCTACCTGATTTCGTTGACTTCAAGTAGCGCCTTGGGGGGGACCATCTTTCTTCGCTGTTCATTTTTTTTGTGTGTGGGCTTTTATGGACATAAAAAAAATAAGATTTATAATTAAGAGAAATAATGAGGTAGTTACATGACTAAAGAACAAAAATTTTACAACGCACTACAAGATGTATTTATTGGTGCCAAAATAGAAGGCACAGGCGGTTTTGTCAATTTGATGAAGATAAAATCGAAATATTACCAAAAGATTGAGGATATGCTCAAAAATGATATTGAATCTGCACTGAGAAGCTATCCTGAATTCAGAGATGAACTTTTTGACAAGCTCTACTCTTTTTTCAGCCGTTATTTTACAGAAAATGGATCAATATATTTTAATTCAACTCCGTTTCATACTAATATATATGAAAAGGTTTATACTAATGATAAAGATGTGATTCTTTTTTGGAAAACGCAGATGCTTTACTATGTGAAGACTGATCGGATTTTCAGAAGCTTAGAGATAGAAAGTGATGGTATCAAATATTTCTTTGATGTATCCAATTTAGAGCATAAAAAAGCCAATGAAAAAAGAAGTTTGATGTATGAACTTAAAGAAGTAAAAGAAGATAAAACAATTGTTTTTAATGTGATTTATTCAGAAAAAGGTAGGGTAACAAAAACAGAAGATATATTAAAAGAATTAAAGAAAAAACATTTTAATATAACCGAAGAACAATTGGAGAGAGCATTTAGAATTTTTGAAAAGCAAAGTGAGGTTGATTTTTTTATCAATAAAAATGCAAAAGCATTTTTACAAGAGCAGTTTAAACTTTGGAGTTATCAATATTTTTGGGATGGTGCACAAGAATGGAGTGCAGATAGAGTAAATCAATTGCAAATCTTAAAAGATATTGCATTTAAGATAATTGATTTTATCTCGCAGTTTGAAGATGAACTAGTGAAAATCTGGAACAAACCAAAGTTTGTTAAAAATGCAAATTATGTGATTACGTTGGATAGAATAAAAGACGAGAAGTTTATTGAGAAAATCTTAAAACATAAAAATATCACTAAGCAAATAGAAGAATGGCAAGAATTAGGCATAGTAGATGAAAACTTTAAAACAACAGATATTTTTGAAACAGACTTAACAGGCAAACATTTATCCGAAAAATACAATCATTTACCCATAGACACAAAATACTTCAAGAATTTAGAACTTGAAATTTTAAGTTTATTTGATGATTTAGACAATGTATTAGATGGCTGGCTGATAAAGAGCGAAAACTACCAGGCATTGAATACAATCCTGCCAAAGTTTAAAGAAAAAGTACAGACGATTTACATTGACCCGCCGTTTAATCTGGACTCTTCAGACCAATTTCTTTACCGTACCAACTACAAAGACGCCAACTGGGCAACATTGCTGGAAAACCGCTTGCGTATTGCCAGAGAATGGCTTAATGAAAAAGGAAGCATTTTTGTAAGATGTGACTACAATGGAAACTGGATTGTGAGACCGATAATGAACGAGATTTTTGGAGAGGAGAATTTTAGGAATGAAATTATATTAAATAGGAAAAGACAGTCAATAGGTACGCCTAATAAATTTGAAGTAGAAAACGAATATCTTCTTTATTATACAAAATCAGATGTGTATATTAGAAAAGATGTATTTTCCAGAAAAGAGAATATTAAAAACATTAAATGGACAGGTTTTTTAAAGCAAGGAGAACGAAATCCAAGAGAAAGAACATTCTTAGGAAAATTAATTCTTCCACCTGAAAATCAACATTTTACATTAGTTCAAGAAAAAGTAGATAAACTTCTTAAAGAACATTATCTAAGATTAAAATGCAAAAACTGTAAGGCAATTTATTATTATGATAAAAACAATTCTAAAACAAAGTTTTCTGATGAATTAGATTTCAACAATTACAAATATGCCGATACAAAAGAAAAATTGCTTTATGGTGTTGAAGTTTTAGATAAATGTTTAAATTGTAATTCAGAATCATTCAAAGTAGAATATCTACCATCAGAACTAAAAAAGATTGGAAATGACTGGAAAGATATTCCTTCTTATTCAGACACACAATCCTTTTCAACAGAAAATTCTGAATACTTATTAGCAAGAGTTATAAAAACAACATCTAATGAAGATGATTTTGTTATGGACTTCTTCCTCGGCTCTGGTACTACCACAGCCGTAGCCCATAAACTTGGCAGAAAATGGATAGGTGCTGAGATGGGGGAGCATTTTTACACAGTAGTTTTGCCAAGAATGAAAAAGGTTTTGGCTTACGATAAGTCAGGCATCTCAAAAGAAGTTAAAGAATATCTAGGCGGTGGTTTCTTTAAGTATTACGAACTGGAACAATATGAAGAAGCATTAGCCAATACAGTTTCCGAAAATCATGATATATTTATTGCAGGAAATAAAAGCCCTTACGAACAATATGTCTTCTTAAAAGACGAGAAGATGCTCAAAGCATTAGAGATTGATTATGAAAATAACAAAGTAAAGGTTGATTTGAATAAACTCTATACGAATATAGATATGGCTGAATCCTTATCTAATTTTACTGGAAAATGGATTAAGACAATCTGCGAAGGTGAAGTTGAGTTTGAAAACGGAACAAAAGTAAATACAAAAGATTTGGATTATCGATTGATAAAACCATTAATTTGGTGGGAATAAAAAATATGGAAAGAAAAGAATTCATACTTTCTAATGAAGGTGCAAAATGGGTAAAGGCAGATTTTCATTTGCATTCACCCTATGTGCATTCCTTTACTTTACCTGCAGATACTAATTTAAATGATGTAGATAAGTTAGTCGATTTATACACAAAAAAATTACTTGAAAGAGATATAAAAATAGCTGCAATTGCCGATTATCAACAAATAAGAACGGATTTCTTTAAAAAACTACAATCTGCTGCTGAACAAAATGGTATTTATATCTTTCCTGGTGTAGAACTCTCGGTAAATTACGGTAAAGGATTACATATTTTATTGATATTTTCTTATGATGAAAGCATGGAAGGAATAAATGATTACATTAAATCACTAGACCAAAAACCAAACGAATCTTTATTAGATGATAGAAGTCATAGAGATATTAATTTACAAAAAGATTTAAAGTTAGTTTTAGAAGAGATTAAATCTAAGTTTAATTGTTTAATTATTTTTCCCCATCCGAATGATAAAAACGGACTATTAAATTCCTTTCAGCCCAAAGAAGCGGCTCAGCTTTTAAAGTATGCTGATGCCATTGAGCTTATTGATGAGAGAGATAAAAATAGAATAATAAGTACAGGGGTATTAAACCAATCATTTTTCACTAACCTCGCTATTATTGAAAATACTGACCCAAAGTCATTTGATGAAATCGGAACAAAACAAAGAAATGACAAAATCAGAACAACCTATTTAAAACTAAGTAGTGCTTCTTCTATAAATGCCTTTAAACTGGCATTACACGATCCGTCATTACGAGTTAGTATCTATAACATGCCAGATTCAAAGAAAGACAAAATAGTGTCTATAAGAATTAATGGCTCATCTTTTTTAAAAAATATTGAGTTGCAATTTAATTCTGATTTAAATACACTTATTGGTGGGCGTGGTGTAGGCAAATCTGCCATCATAGAAGCAATCAGATATTGCCTCGATTTACCTGTTTACTCAGATAGAGATTTCAGAGAAATTTTTGTAAAGAATGTTGTAGGAAGTGGTGGAACCATTGAAATTGAAGTTGAAAGATTTTTTGGTGAACATCGAATAAAAGATAAAGTAAAAAGAGTAATTGGGCAAATGCCAGAAGTGGAAAATAAAAATATTTCCCCTGTTGAAATATTTGATGATAAAATACCTTTGATTTTAGGGCAAAAAGAACTTTATGCCTTATCATTAAAGGAGGATTTTCAGCTATCGCTTATTGACAATTTGATTGGCGATGAACTGAAAAAAGAAGACATTGAGCTCAAAAAAATAATCAATAGCTTAGGAGAAAATGCCCGTGAATTATTAACAGAAAAAGAGAAAATTCAAAAGAAAGATGAAATTGAGCAGGAACTGAAAACAATCAATGAACATATTAAAACATTTCAGGAACTTGGCGTAGCCGATAAAATGGCTAAGTACACCGCACTTATTCAAGACGAAAAGAAATTAAAGTCAGCCATAGAAACATTTAAAAATCAAATTCAGACTCAAAAACAGTTATTTAAGGAAACAATATCCGAAATTGAAAATCAAGTAAAGTTATTGCACGAAGGCAAAAGTGTTGAAAAAGATATTTTAACAAATGCATCTAGTGTATTTTCAAATTTTAAACAATACCTTGAAGAGGTAAAAAAAGATTTTGAGATTGAAGCAAAGAACTATGAACATGAGTTAGAAGAATTAAATAAAAAGTGGGAAGAAAAAAAGAAACAGTATGATAATGAAATTATTTCAATAAAACAGGAATTATCCGCTAAAGGTTTAGCACCCGATAAATACGAAGGACTGATTAAAAGAAAAACTCAATTAGAACCTCTTTTGAAGGAATATCAAAAAATTTATACTAAAATTACTGAACTGGAAAATGCAAGAAATACATTGAAATCAAAACTAAAGGAGAAAAGACATCAACTATTTGAAATAAGGAAGAATAAATTAGATGAATTGAACAAAAAGTTAAATGATAAACTTAAATTAGAGATTGAATATCTTAGTAACAAAGAAAAATTTAAAGAATATTTTACTGAACTACTTAGAGGTTCTGGAATTTCAAAAGAAGCAATTAACAGCATCATTGAAAAAGATGCAATTGATGGTATAGAGCTATCAAAACTTATTTTTTTGGGAAAAGAAAGAATAGTCGAAAATTTAGGACTCTCCGAAGCAATGGCAGAGAAGCTTATAAATTGGTTAAGTGATAATAAAAAATTGTATGAGTTAGAAAAACATTTCCCCGATGATAAAATAATCATAAAACTAAAAATAAATGATACATACAAAGAATTAGACACTCTTTCGGCAGGACAAAAAGCAACGGCATTATTAATTTTATTATTTGCTCAGGAAAATAGAATTCTAATCATTGATCAACCCGAAGAGGATTTAGATAATAGGTTTATATACGAGGATGTAGTCAAAATATTACGAGAAATAAAAAATAACAGACAAATTATTTTGGTTACTCACAATGCCAATATTCCCGTGTTAGGCGATGCAGAGCAAGTTTTTGTTTTGGATGCTTCAAATAATGAATGTTCCATTATTGATACTGGTTCTATTGATAGAATATCTATTGCTCAAAATATTAAGTCAATAATGGAAGGAGGTGAAGAAGCATTTAAACGAAGAATTGAAAAATATGGAGTCAACCTATGAATGCCATTGAATTATTAGAACTAATAAACAAAGGTGAGAACTACCACCTTGAGTTTAAATTAGAAGAAGAAAATAACGAAGATTTTGCAAGAACAATAGTATCTTTCGCCAACACCGATGGTGGTAAAATACTTATTGGCATTGACGATTCTGCAAATATTGTTGGAGTTTCAGAAGTTGATAAAGTAATGCTCAGGTTAGATGATATAGCAATAAATCGGTGTGATCCTCCCATAACTATCCTACAAGAATCAGTTACTATTAACGATAAATTTGTTGTAATCGTTCATATTGAAAAAGGTAGTCAAAGGCCATATAGAACAAAAAGCGGGCAATATTATGTGAGAGCTTCAAATCGTTGCCGTCAGGCATCAAGAGAAGAATTATTAAGGATTTTTCAATCTACAGAAAGCTTATATTATGATGAATTACCTGTTAATCGTGCATCACTTTCTGATTTAGATTATTTGTTATTTAGAAACTTTTTATCAAAATATTTAGATTTAGATACTGAAAACGAGGATGATCTAAAATACTATTTAATTAACTTTCATTTACTAACAGAAAGAAATATACCCACCATTACAGGAATATTATTCTTTGGGAAAGATCCTCAAAAATTTTTACCAGAAAGTAGAATAATTTGTGCAAATATAAATGGAACAGATATAGGAGAACCATCCTTAGAGAATAAAGAAATTTCTGGAACAATTCCAAATATTATTTCCAATGTAGAAAGTTTTTTTAAAAACAATCTCAGAGAAAAACACAATATAAAGGATTTCCTTCCTGAAACAGAGTATGAGATACCACTTACAGCATTAAGAGAAGCAGTGGTCAATGCAATAGCACATAGAGATTATACTATCAGTGGACCAATTCGAATAATGTTATTCACAGACAGAGTTGAAATTCATAGTCCCGGGAAATTACCTAATACGGTTACTGTGGAAAGTATGAAAATTGGGGGTTCGCACGTATTAAGAAATCCAACTATCTATAATATACTTGTAAAGATGAAAATGGTGACCGACTTAGGAAGTGGAGTAAGAAGAATTATAAAATTGGTTAAAGAACATACAAATAATGAAGTAGAGCTTATTTCTACCGAAAATGAATTTATCGTTAAAATACCAAGAAAATAATATTATGAATACAGTAATAAAGAAGATCTGCGAAAACAAAGTAACCTTTGCTTATGTAACAAAAATTAATACAAAAAATTTGGGTTATAAACTGATTAAACCTTTAATCTTGTGGAAGTGATTATGAAAGTAACAAATATAAATATCAACATCTTAAAAGAAATTTTACATAAGATGCCTGAGCAAAAGATTCAGGTAAAAAATAAATTTCCAAATTTTGAAAAATGGATAAATGGAGATGATTATCCCACATATAATCAATTAGTTGAACTTTCTAAGATATTTCATATCCCTTTTGGATATTTCTTTTTAGAAAAGTTACCAGAAAGAAAATATCCAATCCCACATTATAGAACTGCTCAAAACGAAGATTTTAATCCATCTAATAAATTGTTAGAAACTATTTTCTTCGCTCAAAAAATACAAGAATGGGCAAAGGACATCTTATTAGATTGGGGACAAGAAAAATTGCCTTTTTGTGGTAAATACAAAGATAACTACGATATAGCAAGGGTAATTGAAGAATTAAAAAAAATATTTGAAATTGAACATAATTGGGCAAGCAATAAATCTACCTGGACAGAGGTGTTGAATTATTTAATTGAAAAAGCAGAAGATAAAGGGATATTTGTTATTAGAAATGGAGTTGTTGGAAACAATACGCGTCGTAAATTAAATGTAGATGAATTTAGAGGCTTTGTTTTATATGATGAAATAGCACCTGTTGTATTTATCAATAATAATGATGCAATTTCAGCTAAAATATTTACACTTATTCACGAAGTAGTGCATATTTTAATTGGTCAAAGTGCATCCTTTGATTTGCGAAACTTACAATCAGCAAATAATGAAATTGAGCAATTCTGTGATAAGTGTACAGCAGAATTTTTAGTGCCAGAAAAAGAAATCAGAAATATTCATACTCAAAAAAAAGATTTAGAAGAGTTGGCAAGGCATTTTAAAGTTAGTCAGATAGTGATATTGAGAAGATTATTGGATACATCTTTAATTACACAGCAAGAATTTTATAACCAATGGAAAAAGTTATACAAAATAGAAAACAAAACAACTCAGAGTTCGGGTGGTAATTTTTATCATACTATTTATAATCGTTTAGGCAAAAGATTCTTGTATGTATTAAATAATGCTGTTAAGAATAACACCATTCTATTTAGGGATGCATTAAGAATTACCAACTTAAGTCCTAAAACTTATGATAATCTATTAAAGAGTATAATATGATATATCTCATTGATTCAAATACTTTTATGACTGCCGCAAGAACTTTTTACTCATTTGACTATGGAACAAAATTTTGGGAGTTTTTAGAGGAGCAAGCAAGAAGTCAAGTATTGGCAAGTATAGATAAGGTACTTAAAGAAATTAATAGAGGTAATGATGATCTCATGAATTGGGCAAATAGAAATTTTTTAAACTATTTTTTATCAACAAAGGAAGAAACCGCTCTTCAAAAATATGCAGAACTTATGCAATGGGCAGAAAAACAAAATAATCACTATAGAAGAAATGCTCTAGATGATTTTATGAAAGAAGAAAATGCAGATCCTTGGCTTATTGCTTTTGCTAATTCTAATAGAGGAAATTACATAGTTGTTACCTTTGAAAAGTATAATCAGAACCAGAGAAATAAAATACCAATACCAAATGTGTGTAAAGTTTTTAATATAAATTATTGTGATTTATTCCAGATGTTAAAAGACTTGAAATTTAAATTATAACATGATTATAAAACCGTTAATCTGGTGTGGAGTAAAACTATGAATAAATTGTATCTTCAAAACATTGTAGAGAACTATGATCTTAATAACCTTCCACAAGAATGGTTAGGTATAGATTTAGAAAAATTTTCAAGTAATAAAAAACTATTTGATTACCAACAAAATGCATTGAAAAACTTTTTAAAAGCACTATATCTTTATTTTAATGAAGACAACTCGGAAAAAAATAATTTCTATCAAAGATTTTTAAACAACGGACTTACCGAAGAATTAAGTTTTGATCCAAAAAAAGAAAGTAAAACCATAAAATACCTGTTAGAATACGATAAAGATTATCCAATAGAAAACGACAAAATATCTTTTAAGCATTTTATTAATCGTATGTCTTTCTGGATGGCAACAGGGAGTGGCAAAACATTAGTTATTGTTAAGCTTATTGAATTACTTGGTTATCTTATCTTAAACAACAAAATTCCTAAAAAAGATATTTTATTTTTAACTTATAGAGAAGATTTAATAGAACAATTTAAAGAACATATAAAAGAGTTTAATCAATATAACAATATCTATTTAAATTTAATCGACTTAAAAAATTATTCTTCCAATAAACAAAACCCAACTCTTAAATTTGGTAATAGTATAGATATTTACTACTACCGAAGCGATCTGATATCTGATAAACAAAAAGATAAAATCATTGATTATAAAAACTATGACAATAATGGTAACTGGTATATTTTATTGGATGAAGCACACAAAGGTGACAGAGAAGACAGCAAAAGGCAAATCTTTTACAACATACTCAGTCGCAATGGTTTTTTATTCAACTTTTCTGCAACCTTTACTGACCCAAGGGATTATGCAACTTGTGTATTTAATTTTAATCTTGCTAAGTTTATTGAGGATGGTTATGGAAAGCACATTTACATATCTCAAGAAAATATAAGTGTATTAGAAAAAAGAGATAATCATATTGGGATTGAAAAACAAAAAATCATTCTAAAAATATTTATCCTTCAGACGGCAATAAATGAACTCTATGAAGATATTAAAAAAGTATCTGAAAATTTATACCATAGGCCTTTGCTTCTAACCCTTGTGAATTCTGTTAATACTACTGATTCAGATTTAGAACTCTTTTTTAAAGAAATTGAAAAAATTGCATTAGGGAACCAACTGAGTGATGATTTACTTAAAACATCAATAGAAGAACTCAAAAATGAACTTTCAAGTGAAAATGCAAAATTTGTTTTTGAAGAAGCTAAAATAGATCAAAATTTTGTGAATATCATTGAACAAATAAAGTATTCTGATATTCTAAAGTATGTTTTTAATTCTGATACTTTCGGGAAAATAGAAATTCTTAAAATCCCCAGTAATAAACAGGAATTGGTTTTTAAATTAAAAACTACAGATAAGCCATTTGCACTAATGAAAATAGGAGATATTTCAGAATGGATTAAAAATAAATTATCAGGATATGAAATTGTAGAAAGATTTGAGAATGAAAGCACATTCAAGAATATCAATAATAGCGATGAAATCAATATTTTAATGGGGTCTCGTTCCTTCTACGAAGGTTGGGATAGTAACAGGCCTAATATTATTTTGTTTATCACTATCGGAAAAGGCAATGATGCAAATGATGCAAGAAAATTTGTATTACAAGCTGTAGGACGTGGAGTGCGTATTGAACCAGTAAAAAATAAACGAAAAAGAGGATTATTCCTATACAACAACAAAGAACTGGATGTTCAAATATTCAATGCAATTAAAGACAATATAGAACCTTTGGAATCGTTATTTGTCTATGGAACAAAATCGGAAAACTTAAAAGAAGTTATAGAAACATTAAAGCAAGAAAAAACAGAAGTATTACTTGGTGATTTATTTGAAATAAATCCAGATGTAAAAGATAAATTGCTTTTAATACCAGTTTACAAAGAATCTAATAATATTATTGTAGAAGAACAAAAAGTGGTTAAATTTTCTATTCATCCCAATGATTATGAATTAACCAGGGCTTACTTCATTTATTTAGGTGATAAAGTCTGCTTGGTAAAATATGATTGTAATATTAAAGTATTACAAAAATTAAAAGAAGCATTTAATGGTAAAAAAGATAACTACTTTTTAATAAATAACCAAGAAAAAGAAATAAAAAGCCCAGAATTTTTGCTTGGACGAATCTTTAAACACTTTGAAAACAAAGCAAAAGAATTTTATACCTTCAAAAAATTAGAAGAAGAAATCATACACTTTAAGAGAATCAATATATCAACAGATAAATTGAATCACTTGAGAGAAAAGATAGAAAAAGTAAAGAAAGCAAAAGATAAAGAGTCAATTGAAAAAAGCATTGATAAAGAATTTGATGAAGGAAAAATATCTAAAGATGAGTATAAATCTAAAATAAAAGAAATTGAAAGCAATATAGTTAAAGAAGCAGAATCCTTTTACGGTCAAAACGAAAGACTGAAAATAAAATATTTAGCAAACCATTACTATTTACCCATTGCTTTAACAGAAACAGAAAGAGCGGATTTCATACAACACATCATCAAACATAAAAGTGAAGTGGATTTTATAAATGAATTAGAGAATTATTTGCAACAAGAAAATAATTTTTTTAAAAATTTTGATTGGTGGTATTTTTCTAAAATTGATGAATCATTAGATGAAGTTTACATACCTTATTATCAACCTAAAACAAACAGAATTGAAAAATTTAAACCAGACTTTATTTTCTGGTTAAAAAAAGGTAATAATTATATAATTTTATTTATCGATCCTAAGGGAACTGAACATACAGATGGATACAGAAAAATTGATGGCTACTCACGAATATTTGAGACTGTGAAAAATGGACAAAGACAATGCGGAAATTTTCAATACAATGGATTTAATATAATTACGAAGTTATTACTTAAACCGAAAAGAGGAATAGCAGACGTTTTAGAAAATTATAAACAATATTGGTTTGACACATTTGATGATTTTGCAAATAAAATTCAATTGTAAAGACCCCATTAGAAAGAATTGAATGACAGGAAATAAGAAAAAAACTACGGCAATAACATAATTTACGGCAGGGTTTTCGAAATCTACAGAAGCCTTCGGCTTCCTTGCAACGTTGCACTCTATACTAAGCCCAAAATTCTGGGCACAATTTGTATAGTAGGAATAAGGTGGAAAAACCACTATACTATAGGTGGTGAAAACAAGGGACAGAGTTTTGACAAAGCCTTCAATGCAAAAGTTGTACTTGATGCATTACGTGAGGAATTAACCTTCCAGGAAATCGCCAAAAAATTCGGCATACATCCAAATCAAATTAGCCTATGGGCTGGTCATTCGCTACGCTTAGTGATCGCCCATGCATCCTAGAACAAGCAGGCTATTGAAAACCTCCTCGAGCTTTTTGAGCGGCCAAATAAAAAATCGGAGCATGAACGAGCAGCCGAAGAAAAATATGATGATGCGCTCAAGACCCTCGGCGAAATAAAAATCGAGAATGATTTTCTAAAAAAGTACAAAAAACTGTACGGAACAGATCCGTGCTAATCGAGAAGTCCAACGAGGAAATGAGCATAACAGCACAATGCGAAGCACTCGATATCAGCCGTAGCAACGCTTATTACACCGAGCAGCATACAAAGCACAACCACTATGTAGCAACATTGCTTTTGGTTCGTAACGTCCTGAGTCTCAGGCCATTCTATGGGTATTGTAAGGCAGCCCTCGAAATTAGCCAAAGCTACATACCTGTGACTGGTAAGCAGACCCGCAGGATTATGGCAAAAGTGGGGCTCAAAGCGATATATCCCGTTCTTAATCTCTCGAAATCGTGGCAGGAGCATATGAAGCATCCCTATCTGCTCGCAGGAAAGGAAATACGATATCCCAATCAGGTATGGGCAACTGACATTACGTATATCAAAATAGCGTATGGCCACATGTTCCTTCTGGCTATTATCGATGTGTTTTCCCGCAAACTATTGAACTGGATACTTACGAACTCGCTCGATTTCCAGTTCTTTGCCAATTGCCTTTGTAAAACTATGGATTGCTACGGAGTTCCCGCAATTTTCAACACCGATTAAGGGTGTCAGTTTACTTCGGAGTGTTGGACAAAGGTATTGCTTGATGCTGGAGTACGCATCAGCATGGATGGCAAAAATCGTGCTTTGGATAACATCTACATTGAACGGCTTTGGCGGTTATGAAAGTATAAGAATATCTACATCAAACACTACGAAACAGTAAAGGAGCTAAAAGCAGGTATAGCATAGTTTTTCAGGTTCTACAACGAAGAGCGCTTTCATCAAAGTCTTGAGTATCGAACTCCAGATGAAATGTATGAATCATTCCATGCCGTTGACTTGGCTACATCAGTGGCGTAGTACACCTCAAACTACTTGCAAAACGAGTGTTTACAAAAGGTCGCCGTATACTAAGCAAAAAAGAGGCGGAAGAAAAATTAGAGGTTATACAGCGGAAGTTGGATGAGATGGTGATGGAGATGTATGTATTGAAATAAAAAGGATTAGAGTATGAGTGTTTATATTTGTTTTAATAATGAATCGGGTTCTTTAGAAGATAAGAGTAAAAGATTTTATGTTAGAGCTTCATTAATAATAAAATAATAAATGCTAAAGATTTAAAAGTAATGGTGGAAATGGCAACATAAAGTTTTAAAAGAAAGGCTCGAAGATTTTAAAGATGTTAGAAATTTTTTTAAATACGCTAAGAAAGATTGCCTTTGAGAGCTAATAATAAAAAGCAGAAAAATTTTAGACCAAGAAAAATCTCTAGCGCCTTTCTTTCGCTCATAGGTAACCCCATGATTCCACCCCGCTGTAAGTTTATAGCTGAGTATAAATTACATACATTCACGGTACGAATTTATGATGAGGCTTCAGATTACATTTGGGTAAGATTTTTGATGATGTAACGCATACTATTGAATAAAAAATAAAATTTAACTACTATAATGTTAAAAATTAAAAGATAAATAAAGGCTGGTAAAATGAATTTTACAGTAGCTCGTTCCTTTAGTTCGTTATATATTGTTCTTGATACAATTTAGCTCCTAACGCTATTAGGATTCTTGCTTTATTTTAGAACACGTTTAGCTGTTATCGTGGGATTAATTGCTGGTTTGATATATTTTATAGTTGATTACGGTATTTTTTATAAATTGCTTGGAACGCGACAGATCGTAGGTGCAGATCCCTTCTGGTTCCTATCATGGTGTAATGACGCTCATATTATGTGTTGGTTATTTATTTGTTATTTACAGAAATCTGAAAAAAATGAACAGGTAAATATTATAAGATTAATCTTCATAGGAATAGGCGTTCAATTTGCGTGGGAATTATCCCTACTCATAAACGGAATTCGTCCTCCACTATGGCAACCGCTTGTTATTAATTCTCTCATCGAAACAAATTTGGGTATGCTGTACATTTATTATATTCATAAGTCCATTACAAAATACTGGAAAGAAGACTTAACAAGAGTAAAACAATACTTATAGCTCTCTCATTGAACCAGAACCTTTTCCGCTGTCAGTAATATCGATAAGTTCTTGAGGATATGGTCTAAAAAAGGTTTGGCAGCGGAGATAGGTCTCATTAAAGCGTTCGACCCATGCAGTAAGTACTGAGAGGCATGCACTTAACGGAACACGTCCGGCGAGGTAGGTATTGAGCAAATCGAGAAAATAAGAGCGTTCCCGGGATTCTAACTTATCGGAAAAATATCCAAAACCGTGCAGCATTACATTTATCATTGATCCTCGACGCGGTATTTTTTTGAAGATATGAGTAAGCTTGGATTCGTATGCCGCGTAACATGATTGCAGATTTTGCTCGGTATGGTTTGCTGTGATGCGTCCCAACTCCCGCATAACACTTTGATTGTATGCCATAAATAGTAATTTGTTACAGCTATGAAAATCGATGAGAGCTTTCATGGTTCCGAGTGCTTTAGCGTTCCGAAAAGCAGCATAGGTAAATATAGCAGTGTAAAAGTGCTCGCGAATAGAAAAATTGTTGAGGCGACCTTCGTTTTCAATGGGTATGTGAGGATATGCGACCATGAGTGCATTAGCCCAAAAGCCTTGACTCTTGCTGTGCTGAGGTGCTGAAGGTTCTATGCTTGCATAAACTTTCACCTCTCGGTTTCCGCAGGAAGGTGATTTTTCTTTTAGTATTGCACCATCAAGAATTCCTAGCTGTGACATTTCCTGATGGCAATACTTGCTCATTTCGTTCGTGATAAAACGACCTGTTGCTGGTTGATAGAGTTCAAGTTTCCCATTGCTGTATACCAGTCGTATTGGATCGCGAGGTATACCAAGTCCAATTGCTGCTTCTGGGCACCGGGTAACGGGTTCTATAAACGGTTTCAGTGCTCTTACAAAATCGCATGAAATCATTGCCCCATTCCAACGGCAGGCTTCGAATTCGATACAGCGGCTAATAAAGATGCGAGGTTTTGGGTATACACGATCATGGCTTCCCATAAGCATTCCTTATAAGACGATATATAACCGGGTGCTGGTTCATGGAAATATTTTGATTATACGATATAAAATAATATTTTGCACACAACTGAATATTGAGTTATATTATTTTATAAGTGTTATTATTTGGGAGATTTAAATTATGAATGAACATATTGCTATTGTTGGCGGCGGTATTGCAGGATTAACTGCAGGAATATATGCAGCAAAAGCGGGAAAACAGGTAACACTTTTTGAAAAAAATGAAAAATGTGGGGGGTTGGTCAATTCATTTGTCAGAGATGGATTTTTGTTTGATGGCGGAACAAGAGCGCTTGAAGGGTTTATTTTTCCGCTTTTGAAGAACGTCAATATTTCGATTGATTATATAAAAACTCCGGTCTCCATTGGCATCGAAAATAAAATTATTCGAATTGAATCTGAATCTGATATTGCAGTATATAGAAAATTGCTTGAAGATTTATATCCAGAATCGTATACAGAAATAGATAGAATATTTAAACCTATCTACAAAATGGGAAAGTTTTTAAAAGGTGTCAATAAGGTGTTGAGTACAAATAAAGGGTTTAGAGCGTTTGTTACAGAAAAAATACCAGGCATTTTTTCACTCGTGGGCAATATCAGTGTGTTAATAAAAATGAATACACCTATTGAGCGCTATTTTGAAACAGTACTCGGAGTTAAAAATCAAGGTCTCATTGATATTATAATTCAGCACTTTTTTAAAGGTACGCCGGCATTTTTTGCTCTGGGATATTTATATTTATATCCAGACTATATTTATCTCAAAGGCGGAACAGGAATGCTGGCAAAAATTATCGAAGATAAAGCACGAGAAGTTGGTGTCGCAATAAAAACGGGTATAAAAATAAAAGAAGTATTGCCTGCAGAAAAAACTATCATAGATGATTCAGGTGTACGATATCAGTATGATACGCTTATCTGGACTGCTGATTTAAAAATGCTGTACCGCAATGTAAAAACAGAGGGGCTTGTTCAATCGGTGCAAAAAAAATTTATTGAAGAAAAGGAAAAAATATTAGCACATAAAGGAGCTGAATCTATTTTTACGCTATTTGTAGCGGTTGATGAAAAACCGGAATACTTTAATAACATTTCATCTGGACACCTATTCTATACTCCTTCAAAAAAAGGGCTCGGATCAATAATAAGAGAAGAACAGGAATATATAGTCAGTAATTGGAATACGCTTACCAAGAGCGAAATTATTCAATGGCTTGAAAAACTTGTACGCTATAATACATTTGAAATCGCAATACCGGTATTAAAAGATCCTCAAGCGGCACCACCGCATAAAACTGGTGTAATTATCAGCTTTTTATTTCCTTATGAGGTAGCCAGGTTAGCAAAAGAAGATGGCTGGTATGAGGAACTGAAGGAAACAGTATCAAAATTTATTATTAAAACTATTTCAGAATCATTATATAAGAATTGGGAAGAAAAAATACTCTTTACGTTTGCATCAACGCCGCTTTCTATAGAAGAAGTAAGCGGCTGTTCGGAAGGAGCGGTAATTGGTTGGTCAATGGAAAAACCAATTCCAGTAAATTCAAGCATGCTTAAAATGACAGAATCAGTAAAAACAGCATTGCCAAATATACTAAAGGCTGGTCAGTGGACAATGAGCCCAGCTGGTATACCTACAGCGATTATGACCGGTCAAATTGCAGCAAACACAAGCAGTAAGAAAAGAGTACAGTGATAATCATGAACTATGACACAATAATTGTCGGTGGCGGTATCGCAGGGCTTACTGCGGGCGCTTATCTTGCTCGTGCTGGTAAAGAAGTTCTGTTACTTGAAAAGAATTCCATATGCGGAGGACTTGTAAATACCATAGAGCATAATGGATTTTCATTTGATGCAGGACTCAAGGCATTAGAGGATGCTGGCATAATTAAAACCATGTTACATGATTTGGGTATTGAATTGCCGTTTTATCCAAACCCAGTATCTATAGGAATTGAAGACACGATTATCGCACTTACTGAAAGAGAAAGCATCGAAACATATAAAAATTTGTTAATTAAATACTACCCGGAAAGTGTTAATGAAATAAATAGATTAATTCCGATTGTGGAAAAGTTTTCTAAATATGTTGATACTTTGTATGCCGTAGAGAATCCTGAGTTTAAAGATTTAAAAAATGATAGAGACTTCATTTTTACTAAGTTGCTGCCCTGGCTCCCTAAATTTCTCTATACATTGAACAGCATAAATAAACTCATGATGCCTGTTGAGAGTTATTTGCAAAAGTTTATAACGAATCGTTCGCTCTTAGATATGATTGCACAGCATTTTTTTAGAGATATGCCGGCTTTCTTTGCTCTAGGATACTTTTCTCTCTATCTCAATTATTTTTATCCAGCTGGAGGGACAGGTATGCTTGCTAAAGTGCTGGAAGATACAATGCGTTCGCATGGAGGTGAGATACAGTATAATACAAAAATAACTCGTGTATATCCTGGAATAAAAAAAATTTATGATGAAACCAATGCAGAATATGGATACAACACACTTATCTGGGCTTCAGATCTAAAAACATTTTATGCGCATTTACTTGATAACAATCTTGACAAGCAGACACTCAGAGCATTGAGAAAAAAACAGCAGGAAATTCTTTTGTCCCGTGGGGGAGACTCAGTGTTCGAACTCTTTCTGGAAGTAGATGAGCCACCGGAAACATTTAAAGCCATAACAACAGGACATTTACTGTATGCGCCATCCAGAAAAGGCCTCGGCGATGTACATAAAGGTGAGCTCGAAACAATACTCGCACAGGGGAACTCTATAACAAAAGAGATCGTTATGGATTGGCTGGAACGCTTTTTAGCGCTAAATACCTATGAAATTTCGATTCCGGTATTAAAGGATCCAAAAATGGCACCTTCCGGGAAAACAGGCATAGTAGTAAACTTTTTTATTGCTTATGATATTTTTAATGTGGTACAGCAAGCTGGATGGTATGATGAGTTTAGAGAACGAATTGAAAGAGGTGTGATTGAAGTGTTATCAAAATCGATTTTCCCCATGCTTAAAGAAAAATGCAAGCATTACTTTTCCTATACACCGCTTTCAATAAAAAACTGGGCTGGTACTTCTGAGGGTGCAATTACCGGGTGGTCGTTTAGCAATGCTAAACCAGCAGTTTCAAACATGCTGCAGGTAAATAAATCTGTACAAACACCGTTCTGCGATATCTTTCAAGCAGGGCAGTGGACCTATAGTCCATCGGGAGTGCCAATGGCAATTTTAACAGGCAAGATTGCATCACGAATGATTTTAAATCACAACTAGTGCATGTGTTTGTAGCTGTACAATACTGGTGGTTAATAATTGCAAGTTATGCTTCAAAATGGGTGGTACGTGCATGAAACGGATTATCAGCGTGATAAGTATTTTGCTTGCAAGTATTGCAATATTGGTTGTTGCAATTAATGTATACATTATTAAGCAAGCTGCGCCATACATCTACCATGACGGCAAGGCTGTTCCTGAGCGGTATACAGCGCTCGTGCTAGGTGCAAAGGTTTATAAAACAAGATTGTCGGATGTACTGCAGGATAGAGTTGATGCAGGGGCTCTCCTCGTGAAGCGTGGTAAAGCACAAAAATTGCTGCTTTCCGGTGATCATCGGCAAATACGGTACGATGAAACTAATCACATGAAACAGTATGTGCTTGCTCATTATCCCGATATACCACAGAGCAATATTTTTCTTGATCATGCGGGTTTCGATACATATGACAGCATTGCACGGGCAAAGCTCATTTTTCAGGTTGATTCCATGATTATTGTAACGCAAACCTTTCATTGTTATCGTGCTGTTTATTTAGCTCGGTCTATAGGAATTGATGCTGTAGGATTGGCTGTGCCCGAAACGCGGTATTCAATTGCATCACGAGCTTATTGGTCGTTACGCGAAGTACTGGCAAGGGTTAAGGCATTTGGTGATATTCTGTTTAAGAGTAAGCCTGCACTGTTCGGTGATCCAATTCCAATTGTGGGAGATGGACGGGCAAGTTGGGATTGAGCAGTGTGTAACCGCCATGCAAAATCTATATGTACTGCGAGAAATAATAAAAAAGGGACTGTTCAAAAAACTAGAACAGTCCCTTTCGTTAGCAGGGAGAGGACTTGAACCTCTGACCTCCGGGTTATGAGCCCGACGAGCTGCCAACTGCTCTACCCTGCGTCGTGTGGTAATAAATTACAAAATATGTAAAAAAATGTCAAGTGAATTGAGTCAGATTCTGTCTACTTGCCTCAATTATTGTGTTTTTTTATGAAAAAGTTTGTTTGATGCAGGTTCTTACATCTGGTACCATGCACCAGCTTTCTTCGTCTCCGGGTTGTGATGTTTGATTGATATCAGCAGGACCTAAGAGCCTCGTGAATCCCATAGCTTGTGCTGTTTTGCTTCTCTGTTTCATTCTGCGTACTGCTCGAATTTCACCTGCAAGTGAAAGCTCTCCAGCAAATGCTACAGAAACAGGAATATCAACATTGGCTCGTGCAGAATAGAGCGCCATAGCGAGGGATAGGTCTATTCCAGGTTCAGTAAGCCGAATACCGCCTGCAACATTGACGTAAATGTCCTGATCCGAAAACACAATACCGGTGTGCTTTTCTAAAATTGCTGCAATTCGGGATACGCGCGAGGCGTCAATTCGTTCTGAGTAAACTCGAGAAAAGCCCGATTTCCCTGGAACAATGAGGGCCTGGATTTCCACCATGAGACATCGGGACCCTTCCCAGGTTGCTGCAACTGCAACCCCGATAGGATTTTTATCGCGCTTGCCTCCAAGAAAGAATCCGGAACTGTCTGATATTTCTTCAAGACCAGTTTCTCCCATAAGAAATAGTCCAACCTCATCGACAGAGCCAAAGCGGTTTTTGCTTGAGCGGAGGAATCGAGCATCGGTATCGTTCTGTTCGAACATGAGTACGACATCGACAATGTGTTCTGCTGCTTTTGGTCCAGCAATCATGCCATCTTTGGTAACATGCGCAACGAGAAACGATGCAGTGTCATGATTGCGTCCCCATTCAGCTAGTTCGAGCGCACAGTATTTAATTTGATTTGCTGTTCCCGGGATTGTCCCTGCTTCTGGTGCAATCAGGGTTTGGATAGAATCGACTATGAGTATCACGGGATGCAGCTTTTCGAGCGCGGTAAGCACATGCGTCAGATCGTTGGTGCACAGTAATTCTATTTTATCACGGTGCACACCGAGCCTGTCGGCGCGCATTTTAATTTGCTGTGGGCTTTCCTCGCCTGACACATAGAGGACTGTCCCTTTAGTTTCTGATTTGCTGGCAACGCTCATGAGCAGGGTGCTTTTTCCGATGCCTGGCTCTCCCCCAATCAGGACAGACATGCCTGGTACAATTCCGCCGCCGAGTACCCGGTCGACTTCTTCGATACCGGAAGAGAAACGCGGTTTATCAACAGTGGTGATACCTGTGAGCGGAATGGAGCTAATTTGTTTTATGTGCTGGGCAGAGGGAAGACGCGAGGCGCTCGCTTCCTGAAAGGTATTCCATGCACCGCATGCAGGACATCGTCCCAGCCATTTGGGCTCCTCGTGATGACACGAGGAGCAAATATAGGTTGTTCTATCTTGTTTTGCCATACTGATACAGTATTACAAACCTAGTTTTTTATCAATTTTAGCCCTCGTTACGGCAAGAATTTCTCCCGTGCTAACGCGGAGCAGTTTAACAAAGATTTCGTACTTCCCATCTTTGACATAGAGTGTCCCTGTTATGAGCACTTCGGCTCCCAGGAGATACCCAACTTTTGCTGCATTCTTTTCGTCAACAAGGCCAGAAAGCTGGAGCTCTAGTTCCTCAAGGATTTTTTGAAGATCTTTGCGCTCAACAAGCTTACAGCGTTTAAGTTTGCTTGCGGTAATGAGGATTTGTTCTGAGAAATATTCCGCAACGGCTTTGTTTTCATCAGTTTGAGCAGTTATGGGAAGGATGGCAATTGGCGTATCCTTTGTTATTTTTAAGCTCGAATAATCCAATAGATTATTGAGTGCTTGTTCAAAAAGCTGTGAAAGTATTTCCTCATTCTTTTGTGATTCTGTTTTTTGTGCTTCAAAATATTCTTCCGCGGTTACGATGGGAGTATCAGACTGAAAGGCCATTTCTTCGCGAACGAATTTTATAATTACGACTTCGAGCTTATCAGATGTAAAATTAGAACCGGTGTGATGGCTTACAGCTCCTTCTGTCCCACCTTCGGATTCATCTTTTTCTCCATATGTTAAAAATATATAGCGTGCATTGCTTATCTGTGATATCTGGCGGAGAAGATATTCGCCTTCGAGCGGAAGCCCTCCGGTACCAATAGTATACAGCTTGATACCTCTATTTTTTGCATCGCGTGCAGCATCAATATACGTATAGGTTTTTCCATAATCAAGATGTGCTTCGGCATCAGTGATGATAAATGCGAGCCGTATGCCATCGGTATTCCAGTTGAGCTTATTGAGCGTATCATCGAGTGCGGATTCAAGATCTTCTGGCCTATCTCCACCACCGCCTGCTTTAACTGTTGCTAGCTCTTTTTCAAATTGATCAAGGTTATCCGTAAGCGGTACCACTTTTGTAACATACTCATCGGTTTTATCGCGATACAGCACCATGCCAAAACGGACTGCAGGTCGTGGTTTGAGGGTTATTATATTGTCGTTGATAATTTGAATTGTTGCACGGAGCCGTTCTATTTCTTCGCCCATCGATCCTGTTGTATCCATCACAAAGACAATATCGAGTGGCACAGGCTGTTTGATTGTTCGTGCTGTGGATAAAACGATTTCCTGATTGCGTATGCCATTGCAGTCGATGAGCTTTTCAATACGCGTTTGATTATACGTAATGACAGCCCAGACAAAGGTTAAATTATTAGTCTGAGGGTCTGCTTTTTTTGCAAGTTCGAGGGGATAAAAACGGAAATTTCCGTCAGCTGTAGAGACACCAGTTTCAAGGAGCTTGGATCCTTTCCCTCCATTTTCTACGCTATAGAGTTCAATGCGTGCGTTTGCAATTGGTTTATTATCTTTGTCGAGTATAGTAAAGGACATGCGGTTTGAAATATCATACGCATAGTGCGGAACATGTTTATATTTTTCGAGAAAATCAACAAAGTAATTGAATTGTGCATTGTCATCAGAGAATCCCGCTTTAAGTCCAGATGAAGTAGGCCTAGGTGCACCTGATGGTAGTGGTGCAGAACTAAATTCAGATTTTGCAGTTTTACCTCTATAAGTCTCATCGGCAGAAGTTACTGCAGCAGGCGCTGGGGCGGGTGATTCCCCACTCTCATGAGCTGGTAAGCCGGCATTAGTTGCGCAAGCAGTATATGCTACTGAAACTAGTATGCTCAAAACAATGATACTTATTGTTCTACACTGAAATGTATTGGACTGTTTCATACTGTATGCCTCCATGTACTAGTATAAGTGTAGTGCATTTTGAATAAATTAAAAGAAAAATGTGAAGATAAATTAAAAAAGCTGGCTTGTGTATACTAGCCAGCTTTTACACGCTGTAAAAATCTTTAATTTATCGCTTTGAGGAACCCGATACCTGATATGTCTTTGTCTATTTTTGGGTTGCCTTTATACTGAACGCTCGATGCACCAGAAATATCCACTTTTAAATAATCGGATACAGACACTTTGAGTGATGCTGCACCTGATGCGTCGATATAGGCTTTTTGAGCGCTGAGCGCGAGACAGTCAAAGTTTCCTGTTCCAGAAACATCGATTGTTAAGGATTGCGTTTTTCCTGCCAGTGTAACTGCTGTCGCACCGCTTGCACTTATTGCAATAGTATCGGTATAGAGTGTCCCTGTAATCTTGCTTGCTCCGGAAATATCAGCACGGAATAATTTTATTGAAAATGATGTATCAAAAATTATTGTTGTAGTTCCTGATAGTGAAAGCCCTTTTAAGTCGGGCATATCGATGTAGATATTCAATTCTTTAAGATTGCGGATATGGATATCAGGCTTAAAATGCATTTCCAGAACACCATTTCTTACAACGGTTTCATAGTACTGGAGCAGATTATCATCGAGTTCAATAACTACTTTATATTGTTGAGCCTGCCTGAGATGCACTACGCCAACACCGCTCATATCAATTGATGAAAAATCACGTACTGCGCGGGTTTCTTGTTTGAGTGTACCGCTTCCGCTTATACCTGTTGATGTAAAAAAGGTGTTTGTTGTTTGAGCGAATAAAACAGGGTTGTTCGTTATCTCGCTGATTTTTTCATTAAATGTGTCTTTAAATATGCTCACGGCAATAATTCCTATAACTAAGAGGGTAATGCCGATCATCATGAACACATACGTTTTTCTTTTCATAGCGACTCCTTTGTTTGGCTCTGCATCTTGCACAAGCCTCATTTGTTCTTTACTATGCGGATATGATCCCGCATGTTTTTGTAAAACCCCATGAAGATGTACGCATCCTTCATGGGCATCCATGGGTATATGATAATGAAATATCGCATACAAGTAAAGATTTCAATCCTGCTGCAGAAGAGACACAGGGTATGGACGTTGCTGTATTCTCAGCAAAAAACCAGCTTTTAGGTACAGGGTTTTATAATCCTAAATCACATATCAGGGTGCGTCTCTTCACAAGAAAAGAGGAGCAGTGCACTAAAGAACTTATTGAATCGCGCATTGCACAGGCTCTCGGTTGGCGCTCGCAGTATCTTCCTCACGATACCCAATCGTACAGGTTGGTGTTTGGAGAATCTGATAATCTTCCCGGTCTCATTGTTGATGTGTTTCAGCGAGCATGGATTTCTATGCAAATACTTTCTGCGGGCATGGAGCGAAACAAGCAAACCGTCATTGATGCATTGGTTGCAGCCTGCAAACCTCAGGGTATTATTGAGCGAAGCGATGCGCCGGTACGGGCTCTGGAAGGTTTACCCATGTATTCCGGGGTAGTGTACGGGTCTGTCCCTGAAACTATCACAATAGAAGAAAACGGGCTACAGTTTGCGGTTTCTCTATATGAAGGACAAAAGACCGGCTGGTTTTTAGATCAAAAAGCGAATCGGAGGCTCGTTGCATCGTATGCTCAGGGGCGCACTGTACTCGATGTGTTTTGCAATGCGGGTGGTTTTGCCTTGAATTGTCTCAAGGCAGGCGCAGCATCGGTTGTTGCAGTAGACAGTTCTGACTATGCAATTGCTGCGGTTAAAGAGAATGCACAGCTTAACGGACTGGAGAAAGGACTAGAGACAATCTGTGCTAATGCTTTTGATGTCTTACGAAGTCTGCCAAAGGAAAGCTATGAGTATATCATTCTGGACCCGCCTGCATTTGCAAAGAATCGAGCATCGGTAAGGCAAGCGCTACGGGGTTACAAAGAAATCAATCTGAGGGCTATGCGTGCGCTTAAAAGAGGTGGTTTGCTTGCATCGTTTTCATGTTCCTATTGGATAAAGCGTGATGATTTCCTGTACATGCTTAATGGCGCAGCTGCTGATGCAGGGGTGACTGTAAAGGTTATCCATGAATTACGGCAGGATATCGATCATCCTGTGCGGTTGGGATACGATGAATCCTTTTATCTCAAAGGGTTCCTGATGGAGATACAGCGGGAGTAGGCTGCTACTTTAAGACACGGACATTCTTACCAGCGAAATCTTCAAGGGAAACACCAAATAGCTTAGACAGCTCTTCGGGGGTAGTGAGAGCTGTTCCGGCTTTTTGGTTATAAAAATCGATGAATGCCCGAATTTCTTCAGGGTTTTCACTAAATAGAGCAGAGGCACAGGCAGCTCTAAATAGTCCTGCTTCAGCAAGCTGTTGTGTCGTAAAGTTACCATATTTAGCTTTCATAGCGCCATCAACAAGAGCGGTTGCACCCTCATAGCCAATGCAAAAGATAAAGTCTGCACGTTTTGATTTATCCATGTGTTTTATAATAGAAAAAAGGTGCAGTAATTGCAACTACTGCACCGTGAGGTTTGCTGTATCGGTTTGCTACACAAACCTGATTGTGTCAGGTAACAATTATGCCGGACTAAAATTTTCTTTACCTGCTCCGCACATGGGGCAAACCCAGCTGTCGGGGAGTTTTTCAAATGGGGTATTAGGAGCGATGCCGCCATCAGGGTCTCCTACCGCAGGATCATAAATGTAACCGCACACTTCGCATACATACTTCATTGTAGTCTCCTTAGTAATAACATTTTATTATGCTGCTATGCTTTCCTAAGCATGCAGCAGTTCGTAATATTGTTAAAATATATTAACATCAAAAGTTTTGTTTGAATCGATTACAGTTCTGCTTTCCAGAGCCCATGTAAATTGCAGTATTCACGTGCGGTTACATGCTGTGCCTGGATAGCGAAAACAGCTTCTGGTTTATCTCCGGGTTTAAGATTTACCCTGTGAACAGCTCCATCGGCCCAGAGTTCGATCCACTGGATATAGTGTTTTTCTTCCATTGGGTGAGCTACAGCGCCAACGGTGACTCGCCAGCCTTCGCTTATTTTCTCAATAACAGGAACATGTTTCTCTTTTGCAGCATCAGTAGTGTTTTCTGTTAGGAGTATCATTGCCTCTCCGCAGCAAACAAGTTCTCCTGCGCCTGCATTGAGCACTTCTACGATGTTTCCACATTTCATGCATTTATATACCTGACCAATCTGTGTCATGGTTCCCTCCTTTCACGACTGTGTGTTTACTTTTAGTATACTAAAAACTGATGTCGATTACCAATTTTCCCCGAGGAGTTCAAAATAATCCTGCGGGTGAGCACATGCGGGGCATGCTTTGGGCGGCTCGGTGCCTTCAAAAATGTATCCGCAGTTGAGACAGCGCCAGAGTACTTTGGTGTCCTGCTTAAATACTTTTTGCTCCAGTATGTTTTTGCGCAGTTTTTCATAGCGTTTGGCATGTTGTTTTTCTGCAACTGCAATGGATTCAAAGACAGTTGCTATTGCATCGAAACCCTCTTCTCGGGCAATTTTTGCAAATTCAGGATACATTGTCTGCCACTCATAGTTTTCACCCTGTGCTGCTTCCAGGAGGTTTTCTGCTGTGCTTCCAACAGGTCCTGCGGGGAACTCACCGGTAATAGAGATGGTTCCGCCCTCCATAAAATTAAAGAGCCGTTTTGCATGTTCTTTTTCTTGATTGGCTGTCTCTTCAAAAATCAGTGAAATTTGAATAAAGCCTTCTTTTTTTGCCTGGCTCGCAAAAAAGGTGTATCGGTTTCTAGCTTGAGACTCGCCGGCAAATGCCGCCATGAGGTTCTTCTCTGTTTTTGTGCCTTTTATCGACTTCATAATTTCTCCTTCCTTTTATTGGTGTGAGTAAAGTAGCATTTTCAATATACTACTCAATTGTAAACGATGCAAATTTTTTGTGTCTTTTTTATAAATGAGTATATTTACAGGTAAATGTACAACGGGAGGGCTGTATGATTCGAAATCAATGGTATGTGGTGCTTGAATCGCGCGATGTTCGGAAGAATCCGATAGGGGTAACGCGCCTCAATGAAAAATTAGTTTTCTGGCGTGATGCAAACAACATGGTGCATTGTCTTCGTGATGTTTGTACGCACCGGGGGGCAGCCCTGAGTAAGGGGAAATGTGTCAATGGACATTTGCAATGCCCCTTCCATGGTTTTGAATACGACGGAACCGGCAAAGTTGTAACTATTCCTGCAAACGGCAGAGATACTCCTGTCCCTCCTCAGTATAGAGTCATAAGCTATCCTGTATATGAAGCTCACAATCTTATCTGGATATGGTGGGGTGATAATCCGCCAGAAACACTTGAACCGCCAGAGTTTTTTGAAGATATAGGCAATGAATTCTACTATGCATCGGTGTACGATACATGGGAAGCTCACTATTCGAGAGTTATTGAAAATCAACTTGATGTGGTGCACCTTCCATTTGTCCACTACAACACGATTGGTCGGGGGAACCGCACGCTGGTAAATGGTCCTGTCGTGGAGTGGATTTCCGATAAAGCGTTTAGGGTGTATGTTTTTAATGAAAAAGATCACGGACAAAAACCTAAAAAATCAAATGAAATTGCTAAGCCGTATCCAGAATTTCATCTTGAATTTCGTTTTCCTAACATGTGGCAGAACTACATTGCGGGGAAAGTACGGGTGTTTGCCGCATTTATACCTGTTGATGATGAGCATACGCTCCTCTATCTCAGGTTTTATCAGCGTTTCTTTACCATACCACTATTAGGAAGGCTCATCGCAAAACTCGCAATGCCGTTTAATAGAATGGTTGCGCATCAGGATAGGAGAGTGGTACAGACACAAACACCTAAGAGAAGCGAATTAAAATGTAAAGAAAATTTAATTCAGGGTGATTATCCAATTATCGAGTATCGCAAAAAGCGCGATGAGCTATTGAGTAAGACAAAATAAACCGTAAGACATCACCCGGTGGCCTGCAGATTTTTCTATGCTTGCTCTTGTAGTTACTTGAGCTTTTTTATAAGCCGTGCTTTTCTCTTTTCAAACTCGGCTTTAATTTGAGGCGTTACAAATGAGAGCATGAGAGCCTGCTCAGTATAGAGCAGCGCTTCCTGATAATTCTTTTTGTCCCATTCAGCGTGTATTGCCAGCTTGCGGAATGCATCAGAGCGCAGCATCGAGGGTGCATTGGTTTTATGTGCCAGCCTGGTCAATACCGAAATACCTTCTGATATGAGTCCCTGTTTGAGACATTCTGAACCGTATGCAAGCATCGCGTTGGCATCGCTCTCTGCAGATAGTTTGAGCAGGTTAAGCTTCTTTGTTTCTTCTGTGAGGCGAATACCTAGTCGTGTGGTATCATATGCCCACCGTGCGTCTGATGGATTTTCGAGAATTGCGTTAATGACAAAAAAAATATCAGCAAGGCCTTGAATATCTTTACAGTTATGCTCGGCAATTTCAAGTAGTTTAGTTTTATTACCGGTTCGAAGATACTCAAACCACGCATACGGCGCAAATTCTCCGCCAAGGTCGTATCCGCGATTTTTTCCAAGAATTGCGGTTTCAAGCGTTTTTTGCGAACAATTATCGAGATGGTGTTTCCAGAGAGTGCGGGCAGGATAGAGTAAATCGAAATGGTAAGCATGTTCAGGAAACGTGATGCCGTTAAGCAAAAAACGGGTGCGGAGTATCTGCTCATCAAATGCGCGCCCGTTGTATGACACAAGATGGAGGTTGTTCTGATCGAGTTCGTTGCGAATTGCTGAGAGGTATTCCTGTTCGCCTTGATAATCGAGGAGGAGATATTGCCTGATTGTAAACACCATGCTTTGAGAAGCTGTGTCAAAGGAAAATGAGCCAAATGCTGCCAGGAAGGCTACTGTCCCTGCGCCGCCTGAAAGACCTGTTGTCTCTATATCAAAAAAAAGGAGTGATGCAGCAGGCACCGAGTTTTGATTTTCAAAGAGCGGTGCTGTGTGCGGTATGAGCGATGGCCAGTCACCTGACAGATAATTCGAGAACTCGCACGGGAGTGGAATCTGCGTTGTGTACTTTTCGCAAAATTGAGTGAGCCTTTCCCATCCAGAGGTAGATTTACTATGATGTATCTGTTCTGTACTACGTTTCGTATCAAATGAAGCTGCAGCGTCTCGTCCGGTTTTTATGTTGCGTGTGCGAATCCTTTCCAGGTGTTTCTTAAAAGTATCGGTAGATGCGGCTATTGCAGTAGTACGCACAGGCGGTTCTGAATGCAGTTCATCATTGTTTTTTATTGACTTTGCCGGAGATGTGTTTCGTATATGATCAAGCCTGCTTTTGAATCGGTTTGACATAGTTTTGTTTTACTGCATAAAGATACTGGATAGCTCAGACGGCATTATAAGTGCATGAAAAAAATTAGTAACGAGTGTCTTATCATGTTCTGGTCCGACACACGATGGGCATCCGTTCTTACAGGGACAGGCGAAGAGCGCTTTTGCAGTAGATCGCAGGAGATCTGGAACCTTCTCTGCAATGCCTTCCGCAAGACCCGTGCCTCCGGGATAGTGGTCATATACATATAACGCTGGTACTTCAAAGTGTGGATCCCGTACGCGTTCGGCTATGCCGATATCCCGGGGATCGCAGAGCAGGAAAATTGGAGCGATGTGTTTTACAAGATTACCGAGACCAGCAAGGAGATCGCCGAGAGCTTCTTCCGAAAGATCGGTTAGCGTTTTTCCCGCAATTGTGTCATCTCCAAAAAGGAGCGCTATGGCTCGCGTCTGCACTTCTTCTTCTGGGAGAGAAATGTCTCCATAGCCTACATTTTCATGGGTATGAAAGCGGATCTTTTTATACTTTGCAACCTGTGACCGTACAAGTACATCACCGACTATGGCGCGTGCAAGAATTTTTCGTGTCTGGGCAGCATTGTCTGATTGCTCAGAATGTGGTTCAGAAACCGCATACTCATATGATTCGTCTTCGGAGAGTGGCTTGATATCTGTTTTTACAAGCGCATCGGTATAGTAATTTGTTTCAGATTCTTCAACAAAACATTTATGGTTTTCTAAGTCCAGTTTTGTTACAATAAATTGATTTCCACGGTGAATGTAAACAGCATTATCAAACAGGAGCTCTTTTGCGCTCGGTCTGTCCATTTCTCCAATGACTGTATTGCGTCCACGTGTTGTGTCAATGATTACTACATTATCGCTTGCTGCAGAACGAAGACTGATGCTTTCTGCAGGGTAGGATCGATCAGACCAGTGCCAGCGGTTTCCACTCAGGCGAACGATACCATCTTCCTCTAAAAACTCAAGTGCATCGCGGGCATTCACTCCAAAGGGGTCTTTTGAGAGTGCATCCGCAGTAAACGGAAGTTCGAAAGCAGCACACTTTACATGATCAAGGTAAATGTATGGATTATCTGGATCGAGCAGGGCTTCTTCATGATTCTTGTTAAAGAACCATTCAGGATCATTCATAATGAATTGATCGAGTGGAGCAGATGATGCTACAAATATCGATGCTGATAGTCCGCCTCGCCGACCAGCTCGACCTATTTGCTGCCAGAACGAGTTAAACGATCCGGGGTATCCTGCTACGACTGCAGCATCGAGTCCGCCAATATCAATACCAAGTTCCAGTGCGTTGGTGGAAACGACGCCGTGAATTGTGCCTTCACGGAGTCCCCGCTCAATTTCTCTCCGTTCGTTTGGGAGGAGCCCTCCGCGGTATGGCTCGATGCGTATGCGGCTGTTATCGGTATAAAAATTAGCAAGGTCTTCACGAATATAGCTTGCAGCGACCTCGGTTTTGACACGGGAATGCGCAAAGAGAATTGTTTTTATACCTGCTTTGAGCAAAGCGACAGCCCATCTCCGACTTTCGTTAATAGAACTTATTCTGATGCCCTGGACATAATCAACGATAGGTGGATTGTATAGGATAATACGTTTTTCGCTTTGTGGTGCACCGTTATTATCAACGAGGGTTATGGGTTCTCCAATGAGTGATTCCGCTAGTTCTTGAGGATTACCAATAGTAGCTGAGCAGAGGATAAATTGTGGTTTTGCTCCATAAAATGCGGTAATGCGTTTTAATCGGCGTATCACATTTGCGACATGGCTGCCAAAAACACCACGGTAAGCATGTGCTTCATCAATAATGATATATTTGAGGCGTGAAAAAAATTTTATCCATTTGGGATGGTTGGGAAGTATCCCTGTATGGAGCATATCGGGGTTGCTTATTATGATGCGTCCCGTATCGCGCGCGGATATCCGCAGAGATTCTGGTGTGTCCCCGTCATAGGTGCATATTTTGATAGGAAGTGATCCCTGTGATGCAAGAATGAGTTCGTTGAGTTCTGATTGTTGGTCCTGTGAGAGCGCTTTTGTTGGAAAGAGGTACAAAGCACGGGCATGCTCATCGGTGAGCAGAGCAGAAAGCACGGGAAGGTTATACGATAGAGTCTTCCCCGATGCGGTAGGGGTTACAACAATGACATTATTGCCCTGCTGTGCTGCTTCCCATACTTCTGCCTGATGAGTATAGAGCTGTTCAATTCCCCGAGCCCGTAGTGCAGTAACAAGCGGTCCCGGCAGGGTTGCTGGGAAATTGCTATATGTTCCATGCGTAGCAGGGATGATTTTTTCATACACTATGTTTTTGGCAAAGCGAGGATCGGCGATAATAGAATTGAGGATTTCCTGTTTGTCCATGATTGTGAGTATACACTGTTTGACGGGGATTTACCAGTAAAAGGTGCTAACCGTAATGTGTGACAAAACTAATGAATCAGCGAGCGGTAAAAGAGCAATACGCCAGGTGTGACGTATTGCTCGTGATGGTGTGGCCGATTACGAAGTAATTTAACGCAGTGCACTTATAGGGAGACGTTCATTTACTAATTAATTATGCAAGAAACATGGTGCTGCCCAATCATCTAGGTTCACCGTTTTTGCTAAGCATAACTCTTGCCTGTGCGCTGTGCTTATGAGCAAAGATGCCCTCTGCTTCTGCGATAATCATGCTCGTTTCGAGCAATTCTGCAAGACCTGTTCCTTCGCGGCAGGAAAGAAAGGTTGATGATTTAAGAAAGGTTCTCACGGAAAGACCGCTCGAAAAGCGTGCGTTACCCATAGTTGGCAGTGTATGGTTGACGCCGGCAGCGTAGTCGCCGAGAACTTCGGGAGTGAGCTGACCAATAAATAGCGAACCGTAATTAATGAGATTCTGACTGATATACGCTGCATTACTGCAAAAGAGTTCGAGATGTTCTGGAGCAATGGTATTTGCAAGTGAGATTGCTTCTGAGACTGTCGAATAAACAATAATTGCAGCGTTAGCAGAAAGTGAGCTTGTTACTATATTTTTATTTTTGCACTGTGCAAGCTCTTCCTGTAGAGCTTTATTAATTGCATTTCCTGCTGCTTCACTCGGGACAAGTACGCGCGCTTGAGCGTTGGGGTCGTGTTCTGCCTGTGCAAGCATATCCAATGCAATGAGGCGAGCACCGATACCGGTACAGTGCTTTTCATCGGCTAGAATGAGAATATCGGTTGGTCCTGCAATGAGATCAATTCCTACGTAGCCGTACACCTGACGCTTTGCTTCTGCAACGTAGGCATTTCCCGGTCCTGCAATGACATCGACACGGGGGACAGTCTCTGTGCCAAAAGCCAGCGCTGCTATAGCCTGTGCTCCGCCAATTGTATACACTTCATCTACCTGAGCAATTTTTGCGGCTGCTAAAATACCTGATGCGGGTGTTCCCGATGCTGTGGGTGGGGTTGCAAGTATTATTTTTTTAACTCCAGCTACTCGTGCAGGGATTGCACCCATGAGCACCGATGAAATAAGCGGATACCGTCCTCCGGGGACATAAATACCTGCAGCGGTAACTGGTACTATTTTCTGACCTGCACTAACACCGGGTGCGATCATTACTTGAAAATTTTGCAGCTCAGCAGCCTGGAGTTCTGCAAATCTCCGAATACTATGAGCTGCTTTTTTGAGTGCAGCAATGAGCGCAGGGTTTTCACTGTTGAGATCACTGTATGCTCGCTCAATATCAGCCTGTGTTACTCTCAAAGTGGAAAGCCTGACTCCATCGAATTGTTCCGTATACCGATAGAGCGAACTATCTCCATTGGTTCGTACGTTTTCAATAATTTCCGATACGGCAGTAACGATTGCTTTGTTGCCACTATTGCTTGTAGCCTGAATTTTGTTCCATAAAGTTAAAAATTGTTCGCTTCTATATAACGGAATTGAGTTGCTGATAGTTTCTGATTTTTTGTTTTGTAAGGTTTCCATAGTTGCTATGCTCCTTGTGCATTACGGTTAGATCCAGCAAGCTCGAGCGCTGTCTGGCAAAAAATATCCATTTCCTCTGGAGTGCCTATTGTAACTCTGATGTGATTGCGTATTTTAGGTTTATCCCAGTAGCGCACGAGTATGCGTCGCTCCTTAAATGCGCTGTAGAGTTCAACTCCGTTTGTACCAGGAAGACTCATGAATAAGAAATTAGAACTTGAGGGGAGCACTTGCCATCCTCCTGCTATGAGGCGATCCCGTGTCGCTTCTCGAGTCCTGATGAGCAGAGAAGTTTTCGCTGCATAGTATTCTTCTGCGAGCAGAGCAGCTGCCCCGGCAAGTTGAGAGACTGTGTTCATGGTATATGAATTGACCATATCGCGTATCCGCTTGAGGCCAGCTATGAGATCAGGATTTCCAACAGCATATCCTGCCCTGAGACCGGCAATGCTTTTTGATTTTGAGAGTGTCCTCACGACAAGCAGGTTGTCGTACTGTTCTGTGTCACGGACAACAGATTCTGCTCCGAACTCGACATACGCTTCATCAACAATTACGACAGTGTTTTGTTTTTGGTGATAGGAGACGATTTCAAGCACACGTTCACGCGGTAATGCAATACCTGTTGGTGCGTTTGGATTACAGAGCATAACACCGCCGCATGGTCTCAAGAGCATTTCCGGATAGATAACAAAATTATCGCTAAGCGGAACGGTTTCATATGGAAGCGACCAGAGCTCAGCATATATGGGATAGAAGCTGTAGGTTACATCGGGAAACACAATGGGCGGTTTAAACAGTGCCCCAAACGCAAAAGCGAGAATTTCATCGGAACCATTTCCAGCAAATATGTATGACTCAGGAACCTTGCAATACTGTGCTGCTGCAGAGCAAAACAACCGAGCATTGGGGTCAGGGTATCGATTGAGGTTTGCTGCCGCAGCGTTCATGATTGACTCGAGTACCGATGGTGCGGGTTCCCAAGGGTTTTCATTAGTGTTGAGCTTGATCCAGTTGCTGTCTTGAGGTTGCTCTCCGGGAGTGTAGGGTTCGATCGTGCTAATGCGTTCATTCCAATATTTCATTGCTTGAGCCTCCTTCTCCGTTCGAGTTCCCGCAGAACTGCATCAAGACTGACCCCTTTTTTGGTCATGAGCACAAGGAGAAAGTAGAGCACATCGGCAGATTCCCAGATAACTTCCTCTGCGGTATTCGCTTCGCAGACTTCCTGTGCTTCTTCCATGAGCTTTGCACGTGCTGCACTGTCATCAAGAGTTGCTGTATATGAGCCCGGTGTCGGATTGGTAAATCGTTCTCTGATGATGTTCTGGAGCTGTTCCAGTGTGAATATAGGTTCACCAAAACAGGTTCCGTTCCCTGTGTGACATACCGGGCTTTTGGGGACAACTTGTGCTAGAATGGTATCACGGTCGCAGTCGGTACGCATGCTGATGAGGGCGAGCGTGTTACCAGACGTTTCCCCTTTCATCCAGAGGCGCTTCCGGCTCCTGCTGTAAAAGCACAGTTTGCGTCGTAAAAAACTTTCCTTGAGCGCTTCCTGGTTTGTATAACCTAGCATGAGGACTGACCCCTCGGGACTTTGTGCAATAACAGGAAGCAATTCGGAAGACCAGTTCAGCTGTGCACTAAAGGCATCGGGTAGTGAAAGTTGGTTAGTGTAAAGAGCCATGCCGAGCTGCGAATCGATGTTGAGCTGAGCGAGTGCTTGTATTTCTTGCTGTGTGAATATTCCGCCTGCTGCGATTACAGGCATGTTAGTGGTTTCCCTAATTTTTTTATAGAGCTGCAAGTCTGTCCCTGCCATAAGTCCTTCTCGGTGTACCGACGTAATCAGCACGGTACCTGCATACTGCTCGATTTTTGGCAGCAGTGAAAAAATATTTAACGCTGTTGATGATTTCCAGCCATTAATGACAACCGTTTCATCGCGTACATCAAGTGCTGCAATAATTCGTGATCTTCCAATTGTTTTTTGCAGTTCGGAAAGCAATACTTCATTGATAGTGTACTGACCTGTTTCTGGTTTTTTAGAAAATATGCTCGAACCAATAATTATTTTTTTTGCTCCATTTGCAATATAGTAGCGAGCATCTTCAATGGTGCGGATGCCTCCTCCTACTATGCATGATTGCAGTTTAAGTAGTGAGGTAATGAGATTACGGTTAGAGCCTTCACCTTTTGCTGCGTCAATATCGATGAGAGCAGGTACTCCATATAAAGAGAATTCCTGAACGAGCTGTTCCGGATTGTCGCGTTCGAGCATCAGCGTCTCGCCTTGTTTAAGCTGAACCACTTTGCCTTGTGATATATCGATTGATGGTATTAACATCGTACTGTAACTCCTTCTTCTAATAAAAATTGTTTGATTGCTTGTATGGTTGTCTCTCGACGATGCAGCATTCCCGCAATGAGGACTGCATCGGCATGACCTACAGAGAACGCATCGCGAATGTGTGCAAGGGTTCCGGCACCGCTCGATGCAATTACAGGAATGTGTACTCGTGTAGAAACAGCTTTGAGCAGTTTGATGTCATATCCTTTTCCAGTGCCATCAGCATCAATTGAGTTGAGGAGAATTTCTCCTGCTCCACGCGCTTCAGCTTCCTGTGCCCAGGTTAGGACATCGATGCCGGTGTTTGTTCTGCCACCATGAGAAAAACACAACCATGTTTTTCGCGTCGTGTCCTGTTTTGCATCGATGGAAACAACGACGCACTGGCTCCCGTACTGTTTTGCTATTGTGGTAATGAGTGCAGGGTTTTCAAGTGCAGCACTGCATATTGCTACCTTATCGGTGCCCGCATCCATGAGTGCATGCACATCGTCTAAGCTTCTGATGCCGCCGCCAACACATATAGGAATAAAGGTAGACGGAGTGAGTAGTCGTATGAGGTCAGTCATCGGTGTTTGGGCATCTGGTGTTGCAAGGATATCGAGCAAAATGATTTCGTCAGCACCATCCTGTTCGTATCGCCGAACAAGTTTTAGTGGATCACCTATTGGAGTGAGTGCTCGATACTGATTGCCTTTGACCACTGTTCCATTCGCAATATCGAGGCAGGGGATAATTCTTTTAGCCGTCATGGTTCTAGCCTCCGATGTACCTGGAGAGCCGCGATATGCTTGACGGTGACTGTACTGTGTTTGCCCATGTCTGGAGCAGTGAAAGCCCTGCTATGCCTGACCGTTCCGGATGAAACTGAAAAGCTGTAATACTATTGTATGCAATCCCAGCACAGTACTTTGTGTTTTCGTATGTTGCTGAAGCAACTACGATTGATGGGTCTGAGCATGCTGCATAGTATGAATGGATGTAATAAAAATATTCATCTTTTTGGTAGCTATTAGAAATGATGTTTCTTAAAAATGTTGTGTAGTTCCATCCAATGAGTGGTACCTTGCTGCTCTGGATTTTTTTTACCGAACCTGGAATGATCCCGAGCCCCTCTGTGAGTTGTGAATCCGGTTTAATGTTTGCAATGATTTCGGAGGGAACCACGAGCTCTCTAACTGTAATAGTTTCTTCGCTTGTTTCAAAAAGGATCTGGAAACCAATACAAATTCCCAAATACGGTCTTTCTGCTTTAATCCAGGTTAGTAGTGTATCTTTCCAACCTGATTGTTGCAATCGCTCCATAAATGATTGAAAGTTCCCATTACCGGGTACCACAAGAGCGCGGTATGATGGTTTGAGCTCATCGGGTTGTTGGAGTATCGCTGCTTCGAAACCAAGATAGGCTAGCGCATTGTATACCGATCGATAGTTTCCGCTTTTGAGAATGCCAATCATGCAATTACTCCTTTCACTGAGAGTATTTGGGGGTCTGTCCCCGATTGTGGTGGCTCAATTGCACATGCTTCTTTGAGAGCTCTGCCAGCAGCCTTAAAGAGCGCTTCTATTGAGTGATGTGCACTCCGTGATTTTAGAATGTCAATGTGCAGTGTTACACCAGCACTTCGGGCAAATGCCTGCCAGAAATCCTCAATGAGCGAAACGGGGAAGGTTGTGGCTTCTGCGTAAATAGCTGATTCTCCAAAGGTACCCGATAGAAAGCAGCAGCCTCTACCCGAAATATCGATCACGGTGCGAACGAGAGATTCATCCATTGGGATATATGCGAATGCAGAGCGGCGTATTCCTTGTTTAGAACCGAGTGCTTCGTTGAGTGCTTGACCAAATACTATTCCTGTGTCTTCTATGAGATGGTGAAAGTCGACTGTTATGTCACCTGCTGCAGCGAGTTCAATATCGAGACTGCTCCAGAGTGCAAATGTTTCTAACATGTGTTTCATGAACTCTGGCATAATGCTCAGAATTGCTTTACCTGTCCCCTCAATGGTAACTGTTGTGCTGATACTTGTTTCTCGTGTTGTCCTTGTAAGAAATGCAGACCGTTTATAGGTTAATTTGTTTTTAGTTTCTGTTTCCATAGTATCAAGGCTCCTTTTACAGAATAACTTTTCTAAGCTCGTATTCGACGATGTCAGTTGCGCCCATGGTTTTAAGCAGGGGTATGAGTTGCGGGACTTCGTTTCGTTTTACAGCAATTTTGACTGCATAACCTGATTGTTCATAGAGCGGTGCAATAGTAGGACTGCGCATGCAGGGCAGCTTTCCGGCAAGGGAGGACAATGCAGCTTTACTGATATTCATTTCGAGCATGACTCGTTCTCGAGCATCAAGCACAGCGGTAAAGAGCATCGCAAGTTGATCAATGTACATACGCTTATCTGGATTTTCCATGGCCTGTTTTGACGAAACAAAATAGGTCGAAGACGTAAGGATTGTATCTACTACTTTAAGTCCATTTTCTCTTAATGTCTCCCCTGTTGATGAATTGTCGATAACCATATCTGCATCATCAGGAGGGAACACTTCAGTTGCGCCGTACGTTCTCAAGAGACGGTACCGATACCCTTTTGTATCGAGCCACGCTTTTGCAATATTGATATATTCGGTAGCAACAACAAGCTCTTTTTGTACAAGTGTTGCTGGCTCAAATTTTTCCGGAATTGCTGAAACAATTGATACCGGATCAAGCCCAAGATCCATAACAGTTTCGACATCGGCATGTGTTTCCTGGAGCCAGTCATAACCGGTAAAACCTGCATCATGACTGCCAAGCTCCAGGAGTTCTCCTATGTTTTGAGGTTTCATAATTTTTACATCGAGCCATTGCAAGCTTGAAAGCGGTCTATATCCGCGTTCTGTAGCTCTGAGCACGATTCCGGAATCTCGGAACAGTTCAAGAATACTGTTCAGGATTCTTCCTTTGGGAATAAGCAATCTTAGCTTTTCCATGTTTTCCTCCTTCATGGTGTGCCGATGTTTGGGCTTTTTGCAGTAAAAATAAAAAAGCCGCAGGCCTCATAGGACCCGCGGCTTTCGCTCGCTCAATCATATACTGTATGATTAGTCTCCTATGACGCCTCCGGATGAGAAAAATGATGATGATGGAGATGCATAGAAAACATAATCATGCGCTCAGTATTATATGCTTATTGCATGCGTGTCAAGTATTATGTTTTGAGTGGATGTTTCATACAGCTTTAACTTTTGTGTTTTCTTTGGTGATTTGTATGGTTGTTCCTGCTAATACTGGAGCAATGAGCTCGAGTGCTTTGGGGAAAATAGCTCTATTTAGAGTTGATAGTTCTTCGCTGTTAAAATTTGATAACACGTATCCTGCAATGTCACTATGATCAGGGCGTCCAATACCAATTCGGAGACGCCAGAAATCTGGTCCATGTAAGTGCTGATTCATGGAGCGGAGTCCGTTGTGTCCTCCAAGACCGCCCCCAAATTTAATACCAATAAACCCAAATGGAAGTTCCAGTTCATCATGTACCACAAGTACTTCTTCTCGTGTTATCTGGTAGTATGCAGCAAGCTCCTGTATGGCTTCTCCTGAATGGTTCATGTATGTTTCTGGTTTAATGCAGTATACCTTAATGCCTGATGTTTCAAACGAAGCCCAGTGTCCTTTGAAACCGCGTTTCCAGGAAAGTTCAGAAAACAATTTGCATGAATCACAGAAGAGCCACCCGACATTGTGTCTGTTGTTTCGGTATTGTATGCCAGGGTTTCCTAAAAATGCAATGAGTTTGATGGTGTGGTTCATAGTACTCCCATTTGTTATTTGACTTGTAATAATGAAACAGTATACAATTCTCTCGTAATTTTCAATAAAAAAAGGAGCATGCCATGGCAGTTGTAATGAAGGGAAAATCATTGAGTCCTACGACGTTGGAAATAGTACATGAATCGGGTACTACCTTTAAGCTTGTAGCTCCAAAAGATAATGGCGGAGATGGTTCCAGTTTTTCTCCTACAGATATTTGTGCTGTTTCATTTGGTGCCTGTGCAACGGTGATTATGACCATGTTTGCACATAATAAAGGTATTCCTGTAAAGGAAATTAGCTTTGAACTTCAGAAAGAGATGGCTGCGAATCCAAGAAAAATTGCAAAAATTATTGTAGCATACACCATTAAAGGCGATATATCTGATGAAGATTTTGAAAAACTAAAACATGCAGCGCGTACCTGTCCGGTCAGAATGACATTCTGCGATACCGTAACGGTTGAAGAATCTTTTACTCGTATATCGTAAAGCGGTCAACCTCCGGACACGAGATGAATAGCGTCTACTGTGTCCCCATCGTGAATTATCGTCCGAGCCCATTCATTTCGCTGTATTAGGTTTCCATTGCGTTTAACAATAATGAGCGGGAAAGACCACTGCTTATAATCAAGTAAATCTTTAACACTTATTTCCGTGTGTTCCGGAAGTTCGATAGTTTCATTATTTAATACGATGCGCATACGTTTCCTCGTTACTGTAAATTTCAACAAGCTTTGCTATAGCTTCATTTGCCTGCATTGCTGCAGCGATGCCTACACGCGGCGCAAGTGGTGGATTATCAGGCGAGACTTCAGCAGATTCATCGCCAATGATGATTAAGTTGCCGCTTGTTCGGACTTTCATCCCTGTTGAGTTACCGTATCCTGCAAGACCGGTAGCGGTTATGAGTGGTTTTTCGGGGAATAATTGCATACAGGTTTCCAGAAACATCAGCTTTGTTTCTGCTGAATCAAAAGCTTCTACAATAATATCACAGGAAGCAAAAAGGCGAGCAATGGAATCTCTTGTTACTCTTTCTATAAATGGCTGTACAGTGACGTTCGGATTGATTGTATTAATGGTATCTTTGAGCGCAGCTACCTTTGGTTGCCCAACCTGAGGCAGGAAAAAATACTGTCGGTCGAGATTTGCTTCGGACACGGTATCAAAGTCTACAATAATGAGTGTGCCGATATTGCTTCGTGCCAGTGCTACTGCACAGTTTGAACCAAGTCCCCCAGCACCTCCAATGCCGACAGTAAAGTGAGAGAGAATTGTTCTGATAGTTTCTCTATCCATGCTGATAATATAGCAAAATATAGTAATTTTAGGTACTATTATAGTAAGTGAAAACCAATTACAGTAACTGTGATGAAAGGAAACTATGAACCTACAAACAATATGTAAAGTCCTACAGGCAGACATTATTACTGGCGAAACATTACTCGACACAGAAATTATGAGTGCCTGCGGTTCAGATTTATTGAGTGATGTCATGGCATTCGCTAAAGATTCTTCTGTACTGCTCACGGGTCTTACTACTCTGCAAACAATACGGACAGCTCATCTCATGGATATAAGTGCAATAATTTTTGTCAGAGGAAAGCTACCAACACAGGACATGGTTGATGAGGCAAAAAAAAACGGTATGCTCCTTGCTACAACAAAACTGAGCATGTATCTGGCATGTGGTAAATTGTATGAAAGCGGGCTAAAAAAAGGAAGCATGTATGGAGAGTAAAAAGGTACTGTTAAAATTATAAATAATTAGCTTAGATTGCATTACAGGTAAACAATGCGGATTGAATTAAGGAATTTGAGGAGGAATTTGAGGGACAGGTATTACCTATAACAATTAATGGGCGAACTTTGTCAAATCAATTGGAATTTCGTGTTTTTTTTCAAATGAATAGAGAATTTTGTATCCTGCTTTGATTTTTTCATTAAACACTTTCTGGATGTAGTGGTTTTTTTCATACTCAGTTGTAAACCCTTTTGTTCGTTCTCTTCCTTTACCAGCATTTTTTCGCCAGTTTGTTGTTACAGAATACGGATAATCCAGTAACCTATCGCGGTCATGAATTGTATATATATAGACAGCGTTCTCATCAATTAGTTTATAGAGGGTTATCAACATACTATTAGTATCGGCACAATATGAATGGTATTGAAAATTAATGAAAAATTTGACAAAACTTGATATTCCAATTATATTTTGATAGATTTGCTGTCATTCTCATCATCGCATAGTATAGAGGGCTAAGTATTTTGAGTAAACATGGTTTCCCGGGCATACATTTCTATGATCAAGATTTCGTTGATATTTATGATAGAACCTGGGCACTTATTTCTGACTGCTGGATTACTCCACCTGCATCTGCTGGGTTCGGGTCTAATCGGTTTTTTTATTATCCTGAAAGCCCGATTTTAGAGCAAGATGCTCATATTTTTGCATCCTTTTTTCTTGTTTATTCAAATAGATTATATTCATGTTCAAATGGATTAGATGCGCTCTATGCAAAACAGGAACCGAATGGTGCCATACGTGCTAAATATGATATCAACACTGGCGCGGTGATATCAGATGCCAATAATCCAGAATGTCTTGGACTGCCGCTGTTTTCCTGGGCAGAATACAATATATTTCACAAAACAGCTAATAAAAAACGTGTAAAAGACGTTATGCCTATCCTTCGTAAATATTATACATGGATAGAAGAAAATTTCAAAAAAGAAAATGGTCTCTATGCACCACCACTTACAGCCACAGGGCTCTTTAATCTTCCGAGAGGAGAATGTGTCTATCCAATCGATTTTAATGCGGTAATGGCTATCAATTCTTTGTACATGGCTGCGCTTGGAGATATTCTGAATGATAAAGAGATCAGTTTTATATACAAAAGAAACTATTTTTCATTGAAGAACCGCATTAATTCGATGATGTGGAATGACGAAGATAGTTTTTACTATGATCTTGATGGCTCTGAAACTCAGATTAAGAGAAAGTATATAGGCGGATTCTGGCCACTTTTAGGTGAAATGCTCAATGAAGAGCGTGCAGGAAGGCTCATTCAGCATCTATCAAACCATGCAACATTTGGCTCGGAGAATCCTTTTCCGACGCTTTCCATGGATGATCCTGACTATGATAAGCGCGGTATGGGATGCAGGGGCTCAGTAATACCTGCATATACCTATATGATAATCAAGGGTCTCGAAAAATATGATCAGTGGGAAATTGCCCGGGATAGCGCTATCAGGCTGCTCTATTTTATCCTTGATTCCATGCATACTAATGAAAATACTTCTGGCAAGATGCTCGTGTGGGAAGCATATCAGCCACAAAATGAAGGGAAGGCAATATATCCGGATTCACCTGCATGGCCACGGCCTCAGTACTTTCATTATATAGGATTAGCTACAATTGCAATGATGATAGAAAATATCATAGGGCTTTCAGTTTCACTACCACGAAAAACCGTTGACTGGAATATTCCCAATCTTGAGGTTATGGGTATTGATAACCTCAGCCTCAAGCGTAACATGGTAACGATTCTTTCAAACAAAAGTGGTCGAGGGTGGGAAATCCACATGGAATCTGAAAAGCTGTACTATTTTACCATCAACATTATCGGAAAAAAGAAAAAGACACTGCCTATTCCTTCTGGTAAATGTTCCATGCTGATAGACAAAATATAAACCGCATTAGATAGTGTCTGGTAGTCTCAAATTACTGTTTCTTTTTAAAAGCTTTGACAGGCGATTCATTATTATTGAGGAGCATTATCTCTATAATTGTTTCAGCAGCTTTTGGTTGAGCAATGCTCAAAGCATTTTTCTTAAGCTGTTCATAGAGCACCTCGTCCTGTAAAATCATATCAACTTTGTAGCCAATAGTGAGTGCGTTATCCGGTAAGAGTCCTGCACCGTTTTCAAGAATATGGTAAGCATTATATGTTTCCTGTCCCGGTATCGGATTCCAGATTATCATAGGGACTCCTGCACAGAGGGCTTCACTGGTAGCTAGTCCTCCAGGTTTGCCAATAAAAACTTTTGCCATGTGGAGGTAATCGTGCATGGTATTGGTAAATCCTACAATGGTGTATTGGTTTCGTGGTTTTACTTCTTCAATAAGTGCCAGAAGCTGTTTGCGTAATGATTCACTTTTACCGCATATTATTACAATATGACAGTGTGTCTGGATGTTTTCGAGAATTCTGAGGATATCTTTTGCAGGCATAATGCCAAACATTCCAGCAGAGAGAAGCACTATTGGGATAGCAGGATCAAAATTATATTTTTTAAAAAGATCTGACGTGTCTTCAGGGGGTATAAAACTCTGCATCACAGGAATTCCGGTAACTTCAATTCTGTCCAACGGAATACCATATTTATTAAGGTGTATTTTATTTTCCATTTTGGGAACAAAGTATCGTGTGAAAATATCGGTTAACCAGAGTGCATGTACATAGAAATCAGTTACAACGATTCCAAGATTTGCATGCAACTTATCGAGCATGATTAATCTCGAAACAATATCTGCTGGTGTGAAGTGTGTGCAGATAATAAAATCAGGGTTGTAGGTGAGAATTTTTTTTACGAGTGGTTGTGATTGAGCTTTTTGAATATCGATGCCAAATTGACTCTTTTTCCATGGTTCATCCGTATTTTCGAAACCCCATGCCCATAAATCTGGCACATACTGAACAGCTTTAAGGTAACCTTTTGAATAGAGATTTCTCAAAAAAAAGGATGTATACTCAAGGGCGTCGATATGGAGTACTTCTTCAATGAGCGGATTTTTGTTACATGCTTCTTCCAGAGCCTGTGCTGCTCTAATGTGCCCGCTTCCAACGCTTGCAGAGAGTATTAGTACTCGCTTTTTTTCCATACAGGAACTCCTGAATATAGTATGAGCATAAATTCTATTTTCATTGTATACTGGATATGTATGATTATACAATGCTGGGAAGAAATAGAGCGTAAGCTTCTGCAGGATTGCCATATTTTTAAGCTATACTCTGTGCTGCGAAAATCTTGTGAAGGTAAAGAGGGTACGTTTTTCCTTATTGATTCTTTGGATTGGGCTGGCGTAATTCCGGTTGTCGAAACACCGGAGGGAAGAAAGTTTGTTATGATACGGCAGTTCAGACATGGTACTAATACTGTATCACTTGAGTTTCCGGGAGGGATTATCGAAAAAGGCGAAGATCCTTCGCTTGCAATTGCTCGTGAGCTTGTAGAAGAAACAGGGTATCAGCCCGAAATGATTGTCCCGCTTGGGGTCTTAAATCCAAACCCAGCATTTATGTGCAATCATTTTCATGCATTTATAGCGGAAAATTGTACGTTGGTGCGGCCACAATATCTCGATGAACATGAAGAAATTGAGGTTGTACTCATACCTGAAAAAGATGCAATTGATATGGTAGGCGGAGAAGATGCAGGACACGCGTTAATGACAGCATCACTGTTTTTTTATATGCGCTATCGAGGTTATTCGCATTAAAAACAAAATCGTAATAAAAAAGGCTGCCCTAAAAGGACAGCCTTTTCTTTTTTTTGATGGTTAAAGATGCTGTTTTACAACTGCTATTACTTCGGGAAGATCCATACCAAGTTTTTGGAGATGTTCAACGGTTGGAACACCCTGGTTATTCCATCCTCGGCGCTTATAGACAGCATCAACAAGGCTTTCGTACTGTGATAATCGGTATTTTCGCAGCGCTGCAATTTTTTCTGCAGTGCTCATGGTTTCGGGCTTTAGATTGAGCTTTTCACTGAGTTGTTTATCATACCGCTCTTTTCGGGATTCATACTCTTCTGGTGTTACAGGACCCATAGCCCGATATGGAGGATAATCATCATTGCGGAGACCGTGACCCATTCTCAGGTTAAATACACGCTGGAAATTATAGACGCGTTCGCTCTGGATGATAAGTCCGTCCCAATCGAGCGGTTCACCGGTAATTGCTGTATATAAGTCGCAATAATTTTTAACATGATCGGGGACTTTGTTTGGTTCAGGCCATTTTGCATTGTCAGCGGGTTCAATATCGTTCCAGGGGAGCTTACAGAGACCCTGGAGTCCAAACCATGTTCGGAACATAGGGAAGTAGTGCAGAGCATCTGCTTTCTTCTCAAAGGTTGGAAGCATGTTATTAACCATATCCATGAAAATGAGCCATGCTTCATCGTGTTGCGGACCCTTATTGGTGAGGTAGTACCCACCCTGCTGAGCAAGCGATTCTTTGGAAATGTACTGTGACTGCTCGAGTCCCTTTCCATGGAGCGCAATATCTTTCATGTATTGAGGATCTGCACCATACGTATTTACAAAATATTCAGCCAAGAACTTAACACCTTTGCCGACAAGCTTGCCGAATTCGGTACCTTCAGCCATTTTATGGAGAATTTCACATGCACCTTTCCAGTTGCCCCAGGTTAGATCAACGCCTTCTGTTTTAGAAGCATCGATAATGCCTTTTTCCCAGCATTCCATGAGGAAGCCAGTAATAGTTCCAAAACTGATTGTATCAATACCGTATGTATCACAGTAAAAATTAATTTCCAGAATACCTTCCGGGTCATAACAGTATATGTTAGAACCAACGCCAGCTGCGGTTTCGTACTCCGGTCCATCTACACAAACTTTTGTTCCTTTATAAGGACCTGTTTTAAGTTCAAAGTTATCGACTGCATGAGCGCAAGCTAGTGTACAACCATACCAGCAGCCATCAGGAAGCTTCTGGCTAAAAAGCTTTTCCCATACCCAACTTGCAAGTTCTGGACCTTTTGGATCCTGTCCGTATTGATGATTTTTTGTTGGGAGGAGATCGTAGTCGTTCATTACTTCCATGAGGTGCGCTGTTCCCTGCCTGCGCATTTTGCACTGTTTGTCATCATTCACAATAATTTCCTTATGGAGTTTGAGACCAATGCGCTGTACTGCAGCCGGATCAGCCGCATCATTGAGGTTTTGATGAACACCTTTGAAGTGAACGACAAGTGCCTTTATTTTTTTATCACGGAACACGGTACCGATACCACCGCGGCCTGCCTGTTTAACACGGACACCGTTTCGTCGTTTATCCCATAGACTAAAGTTAAGAAGTCCAAGGTATGTATGTTCTGCTCCACGTCCTGAAGAGACAACTGAAACAGCCTGAAGATCCTGTTCATCCTGTGCAAATGCACGGGTAAGTTCTTCTGCAAGCAAATGAGTGTCCCCTGGCAGATTTTGTGGAGCTTCCAATATTTGAATTAAACCTGTATTGCTGTCAATAAAAACAATTACATCACTATCGGCTTTACCTTGAAGTTCGAGAGCATCCCAGCCGCCAAACTTGAGGTAAGGACCAAAATAGCCGCCCACATTCGAATCAATAGGTATTCCTGTTGTGGGTGATAGAGAAACAACAAGGCTCTTGCCAGAACCGGGATAATTGGTGTTTCCACAAATAGGACCCATTGCAATATTGATTTCGTTTTCAGGATCATTCCATCGTGTTGTCGGCTTAACTGCATCCCAGAGCAGCTTGAGCCCAAAACCTTTACCCCCGGTAAAGCGTTTTTTCATATCTTCAGAAACTGGTTTTTCTTTAATTTCACCAGTTCCGACGTTAATGTAAAGCGTTCTCATTGCATAACCACGATGAACGGATTTTGGTGCAATTGTTGTTTCTTTTAGTACTTTAAACTGTTTTCCAGCATTGAGTTCCATTATTTGTGCTCCTTTCGTAAATGAGCGGTAACTTCAATATATTCTTTTGCCTGAGGGCTTTCTTCCTTTTCTGCAATTTCAAGTGCATCTGCAGGGCATGTTTTAGCGCAGGCACCGCATGCAATACATTTAAATGGGGTTGATTGACCGGGGAAATAACGCATTGCATTGATGGGACATACCGCGACACAGGCAAGGCAGCCTACACAGAGCTTGCTGTTGATCATAACAACACCTTGTGCGTTGACGGTTATAGCTTGTGTGGGGCATTCTTCTACACATTTTCGGCATTCCTGATCACAGGCTACGAGATGGTATTTCCCAATGCCTTGCTCCTGTACAACAATGCGGGATTTTGCAGGATTTTCTTCCTTATAATACATTTTAGAACAGGTGCTGGTACAGGTCATGCATCCAATACATTTATCGTGATGCAGTTTAAGATATTTAATCACAGAGGCGCCTCCTTTTACTAACGTACATAAGCGATGACATTATAATACAAGAATAGTGAGACTGCAACTCTTGCTTTATGCGAACATTTGCATACATATTCTCGATATAGTGTAATATGTTAGAAAAAGTGATTGTATAGTGCCTATGATCGGAACACAAAAAAATCTAGCGCGAAACTGGCCAGGATACCTGCAGTTTCAAGCAAAAAGATTTTTGATATAGAACCCATATTGGGTCCTTTTGTAGCATGAGTGTAGCCGCGGATATGCATTGAGTATAATTCATGCGATACGATAACAGCAACAATCGTAGCCAGTGGAAGTACGATACCCGGTAAATATTTAAAAGCTGTTAACATGAACAATGAGATGAGCCATAAAAATTCAAGTGTGTAGATTATGTAGGGTGACAGTTTTTTCCCTGCTAGTATAGCAAGTGTTTTTCTGCCAGCTGCCTTATCTCCATCAAAATCACATGCATTATTAGTAGAGAGAATTGCGGCAATACTGAACGATTGTGGTAGAGAAACTAGAAAGGCTTTTTCGCTAAATGTTCCGGTAAAAATGTAGTTGCAGAGAACAAAAAAAACGGTACCTAAAAATCCTCCGGCAAAAAATTCCCCCCAAGGTGTAAAGGAAATCGGTCGTTTACCTGCTGAGTAAAAAAAGCCGACGAGGAGACAAACTGCGCCTATTGCGATAACTGGTAACCCTCTCATCACAGTAATAATCACACCGGGCACAAATGCAACCATCCAGCATGCAATGCTTGCAATGAGCGCTGAACCTGGGGACACACCTTCGTGAATTATTACTTTCGCATCTTCTTTGTTGAATTTGGGATCGTCAACGTTATGATACCAGTCAAAATATGAATTAAAACCGGTGGTTCCCATATCGACAAAGAGCGCTGCAATAAAGGTGAGTATGACAAGATGGAGAGGGACAGACCCTGTTGTCCAGAGTGTATATGAAAGTGCAAGTAAAAAAGTACTTACAGAAACAATTTTGGTTCGTATTTCTACAATAAACAGAAATTGCTTGACTGTCATAAAAATAGTGTAAAGAACTTGTGATAATTGTGCAACTCCATTATTATAATACAAAACCTTGTAGCGGAGGATACTATGCATATTATACATCACACAATCAAACCAATGATTCCAGAGAAATTGCAACCGCTTGACGAACTTGCTCATAATTTATGGATTTCATGGAATTTTGATGCAATCATGCTGTTTATCAGGCTCGATTATGATGTCTGGGCACAGTCAAATCAGAATCCTGCAAAAATGCTCGGTATGGTTTCTCAGGAACGGTTCGAGCAAATGGCAAATGATGATTCCTTCATTGCAGCACTCAATGAAGTATACAGCAGATTTTCTGCTTATAAAAATGCTCAGCCATGGTATAAAGGCAGCTACAAAGATACCATAGCCTATTTCTCCATGGAGTATGGACTCGATTCTTCACTGCCAATTTATTCAGGCGGCCTTGGTATACTTTCGGGAGACCACATGAAAACGAGTTCGGATATGGGGCTCCCGCTCGTTGGTGTAGGTCTTTTGTATCGACAGGGGTACTTCAAACAGTACTTGAATCCTGATGGTTTTCAGCAGGAAGATTATCCAGAAAATGACTGGTATAACATGCCGGTACATCAATGCAATGATAAAAACGGTAATTCGATAAAAATCACTGTTGAGATGGCTGGATCACAGATAGTTGCTAAAGTCTGGGAAGTAAAAATTGGAAGAGCCTCGCTCTATCTCCTCGATACTAACATTGAAGACAACATTCCGGAAAACCGAACGATTACGGCAACTTTATATGGCGGCGATAAGGAAATGAGGATACGGCAGGAAATGCTACTTGGGATTGGCGGTATTCGCGCATTGCGCGCTCTTGGTATTAATCCTGCTGTTGCGCATATTAATGAGGGGCATGCAGCATTCCTGTCGCTTGAACGCATACGCGAACTTATGGACAACGAAAAGCTCTCATATCAGGAAGCCTTGCGAACAGTACAAATGACTACAATTTTCACAACTCATACACCTGTTCCTGCTGGTAATGAACGGTTTGGTACAGATCTAATAGAAAAATATTTTAAGTCATGGGCTGATAAGCTAGGACTCTCCTGGAATGATTTTCTTGCACTGGGTCGTGAAGATCCCAATGATAACCAAGAACCATTTTGCATGACAGTCATGGCGCTCAAGCATG